>LAZR01000115.1_pt1 | contig 104695 bp, 99 predicted proteins | sample 329461 | NCBI WGS metagenome assembly LAZR01 (sample SAMN03002196, study PRJNA259156) | marine sediment metagenome | biome: sea floor; feature: Hydrothermal impacted sediments; material: marine sediment; isolation source: Loki non-amplified sample from Loki's castle hydrothermal vent sediment ... | reverse complement strand
GGTTCTTTGCGGCGGGCCATGGGCGATCTCCTTCGATCCCATTATGCCCGCCCACACACGGAATTCCTGACAGTGCCAACTTCCATCATCAGATGAAGGCTCGGATCATCGATACGGGCGCGGTGATTCAGATTGCTCGCGAAAGCACCTTAGCGCCAGACGAGGCGATGGAAATGCGCCGGTCGCTCCAGGACCCGGCTACGACTGCTTGGAATCTCGCAACTACCGCTTTCTATAAGGCAGGTGGCAAACCGTGGAAGCTCGCCCACGTCCGTCCGGGCGTCTGCTATGTCGGTCTCGTCTTCAAGAAGCTCGATCGGGTATCAGGGCCAGACAATGCCTGTTGCGGTGCACAGATGTTCCTTTCCTCAGGCGACGGCGTGGTTTTCCGAGGAGCGGTCGGACCTTGGTACTCCGAGGATCTCGGCAGCTTTCATCTGACAAAGGAGCAGGCCCGCACCCTGCTCTCGATGGCCGTCGAAGCCTACAAGGATATTCACGGCGAAGCGCCCTCCGAAATCTTCATTCACGGACGCATCCGGTACGACAACGACGAGTGGGCCGGCTTTTCGGAGGCGGTGTCCGGGAAGACCAATCTCGTGGGCGTTCAGATCGCAGCAGGAGGAGGCTTTCGATCCGGGGTCAAGCTCTTCAGATATGGTAAGAACCCGGTGCTTCGTGGAGTGGCTCTGATCGAAGACGACCGACATGCCTACCTTTTCACGAAGGGATGGATACCGCGGCTTCGGACCTACCCTGGCCGAGAGGTTCCCAACCCCCTCGTCATCGACATTCGACGCGGCGAGGCATCGATGGAGCAGGTCCTTGAAGATATCATGGCGTTGACCAAATTGAATTTTAACAGCGCGAATTTCTCAGATGGAATCCCAGTCACCCTTCGATTCGCGAACCAGGTCGGAGAGATATTAACGGCCGGCCCTCAGGGGTCAACGCCACCGTTACCGTTTAAATTCTACATCTAGATGTAGATACTAGCCATGGCAGGAATAAACAATGTACAATTTGCTAGTATCCGGAGATCCTGACGCATGGGAGAGCAGAGAATATGAGTATGAACGGGATAGGTGTCTAACTGAATACACGGATAAAGAGATATCTAAGCAATTTCTAGATTTTTCCGATAAGTCTATTGAGTTTCTTCGCGAAATCCCGTGCATTTTTGCCTATGAATCGCACTGTAAAAAGCCCCCTAAATTCGGTCGAATTGGTGAAATTTCTAGACGATCGGGAGGAATACGCGTCAGGTGCAATTTCGAGGAACTAGACAGATTTCTTACTCAAGATGACTTGCTGCACATCTCTCGCGATCTGGACATCGGAAAGTGGGAACTGAACAGGACCCATTGGGCGTTGAAAGACGTAAATCTGGTGGAGGAACTAAACAAGGCCGGATTTCCCTTGCCGGCTTGGGTTAAAGGGTTAAAGAATCTGGTCAATCTCGATGACCATGTTTTCGACGTATCGTTGTCTTTCCCGGGTGAGATCAGATCCTTGGTCGAGGAAGTTTCCAGTCACCTTGAAAGATCTCTCGGTCCTAACATGTACTTCTACGATAATAACTATAGGTCGCAACTTGCTAGGCCCAATCTAGATTTGCTTTTGCAGTCTATATACAGTAAGCGCTCTAAGCTTATAGTAGCCTTTATTGGTGACGACTATCAGAAGAAAGATTGGTGCGGCATAGAATTCCGGGCCATTCGTGAAATTATCAACGCACGGGGAACTAATGTAATGTACATTCGCCTAGATGACGGGAATGTGGACGGCGTTCTGAACACGGATGGTTTTCTTGATGCTCGAGAGCTAAATCCAAGTGAAATTGCCCATTTCATTCGTGAAAGAGCGGCCTTGAATCTTGAATGATTGTTGTGCCACGTTTCACTTGCCGACCCAGATATATCGCGCGCGTACTGCGCAGAAGGCCCCTACCAACTACTTCACGGAATCTAGCTCAATCAGTGATTTTTGGTCGAAGCTGTTGGGGGACGCGCTCTGGGTCTATTGGTCGGTATCAACGTGTGGTGTGAATCTGGCAGGGAGTGGCAGATTCTAGCTCTAGCTCGGTGGTTCGGACGGTCAAATTGATATATCCGGGGGTGTTGTGAGAGCAAATAATGTTCGATTCGATCTATCTCCCTTTCTCATCCACTTTTTTCGGAGTGTGGATCTGACGAGGTCCGACATGAGCGTATCCCCTGAAAACTGGGGCCCCCATGCAATCGTTGAGGACGTTGTCGTCACTCCGCTCTTTCTATTACGAAACGCCCTGAGATTGCAGCGCCTGTGGGCGACGTGGTCCGTTCGCAGAGGACGAAGGACTGTGTATGGTCCCCATCCTGCCGTGTGTCTAACCGACATGCCCATTGCTGCATTCATTGAGGCGGGGAAAAAACGCGCTGCTAAGGGAGAAGCAATGAGCGCTTTCTCTATCGTTCTCCCAAAGGATCACGTTCACGCGGCGGGTGCTCGGCCTGCAATCTACGGCCTCAGCGTTGACGTGATCCTTCCAAGAGGTGACGAATGCGGTAGCAGGATACTTCCAGACGCGGTACTGCCCGAGGCCGAGCAATATCGCTACGTAACACTTGGAGATTATGGGAAAGTAGACTGGACACATGAACGCGAATGGCGTTGGCCATGTCGCGACGAACCCACTGACCCACAGGATATTCCTCCATTGGACGGTAAGGATGTTCCTGGTCTTGATCTGACTTTCCCGGGCATGGGCGTTATCGTGCGCACGCAGGAACAAGCGCATAAAATACTGCATGACATTCTTGTTCTCAACGATATGCACTCAAGTAATTCATACGATTTCATTCTAGTTGCGGATAGCATTTCCGATTTGCCAGCCCTCCGAGACCCGGGTAAAGTTCGCCATGTTCTTACCGCTGCATCAATCGACTTAGAGTCGATAATATTCGTGACGAAGACGGATCGAATACTTTGGTTAGCGAAATACAACAAGGCAGTTTCCGACGTTTCAACGGAGAAACTCCCCAAAATGGGACGGGAGATCGGTGGCTGCTGGCTGTGGCTAACAGACGCCGCTCATCCGCTGACGAGGGCGTTGGTTGCAGAGGGTGTCGTTCATATCAACCAAGACGGCCGATATCTTGTCGACGTGCCATTCGACAAGGACCTGCCGCTTAGCGTCCGAGAGGAACTCGCACGTCGACTGGCAGCATTGCTTCGCTCGAGACATCAGCAGAGCGCAACTTATCATTCAGTGTTGGGCAAATTTGGTTGGGATGACATTCCGTCCTATTCGAACCCGCCATTGGAGAACCGGCTAATTTTCAACTATGCGCATGACGATGACGACCGTTAAAACCGCCGGACACTGAGATACCGTTTGGAAAAGGGTTTTGGCTGGGTCTAATTTGTGATCGACACTCTGGGTGTGGACACGACAGACTCGAGCAAATGACGAAGCGATATCCGACTGATCTGGCGGATGCGGAGTGGGCGACGCCTTGTCACGACGAGACACCCGTTCCTCATTCGACGTCAGCATGAAAGGCGTCACGCTGCCGCCGTTCGTCGTCTTGACCTCGATGTGCATCTCATCGCCCTTCTCGTCGAAGGATCGGATGTCGTAGCCGTGGCCGTCCTTCGATGTCGGCGACCCACCTGGACGCCTCTAAAAACCTCCCCATTCGTCTCGTTTTATGATTCCATCGCCTTGGCCGAGATCAGGAGGATGGCATGCGGGGACAGCCGGGGTTCTGGGACATCGACGAGCGGTATATCCGGCTGAGCGAGGCCGGCGATCCGCTGGAAAAACTGAACGCGATTGTGCCTTGGGAGGTTTTCCGCAAGCCGTTATCGAAAGCGTTGAAGCGCTCGGACGGGACGAAGGGCGGCAGACCGCCCTACGACGCGGTGCTGATGTTCAAGGTGCTGGTCTTGCAGGCGCTCTACAACCTTTCCGACGACCAGGCGGAATTCCAGATCCAGGACCGTCTGTCCTTCATGCGCTTCCTCGGGCTCGGGATCGCGCAGAAGGTGCCGGACGCCAAGACGATCTGGCTGTTTCGTGAACACCTGGCCGAGGCCGGCGCAATCCAGAACCTGTTCGCCCGCTTCGACAAGCATCTGAACAAGGCCGGCTACCTCGCGATGGGCGGGCAGATCGTCGATGCGACCATCGTTGCCGCGCCGAAGCAGCGGAACACCGAAGAAGAGAAGGCGGCGATTAAGGCAGGGGAAGTGCCCGCGGCCTGGAGGGCCAAGCCCGCAAAGCTTCGCCAGAAGGACCGCGACGCCCGCTGGACGGTGAAGTTCTCCAAGGCCAAGCCGGCGGCGCCGGGCAAGCCGCAGCACATCGACATCGCGGTGCCGAGCTTCGGCTACAAGGATCACGTCGCGATCGACAGGCGCTTCGGCTTCATCCGGGGATGGTCGGCGACGAGCGCGTCAGCCTACGACGGCGCTCAACTCTCCAGCGTTCTCAACCGATCGAACACCGGATCGAAGGTCTGGGCCGACACCGCATACCGCTCGATCAAGAACGAGGAATGGCTGGAAGAGAACGGCTACGTCTCGGACATCCACCGGAAGAAGCCGAAGGGGCGGCCGATGAGCCAGCGCACATCACGCGCCAATGGCCGGCGCTCGGCGGTCCGGTCGAAGGTCGAGCACGTCTTTGCCCGTCAGAAGGGATCGATGCGGCTGTTCATCCGCACCATCGGCCTGGTGCGCGCCAAGGTGAAGATCGGCATGGCGAACCTCGCCTACAATCTCACGCGTCTCGTCTGGCATCACGGGCGAAGTGTGCCTGCATGAAGGCGAAATCGCCTCCAGGGACGCCGGTCGGCGCTTCCTGAAGCGCGAAATCAACAAGATCAATGGCTCGCACCGTCGTCAGAGCGGATCGCCGCCACTCGGAGGCGTTATCGCTGCGGTAGTTAGAGGTGCCCACCTGATGTCGCCGATGAGATCGTCCTGGCCCGCGGACGCCAAGCGTTGCCGTTCGATGTCCATGACGAAGGCTTCCCCCGCCTTGCCCAGATCCCGAGCCTGTCGGCCGCGCTCGGCCGGGTCGATCTTGCGAACCAGCTTGGCAAGACCGGTTGGTAGCGCAGACCTGGCGACGGGAGGTGGCGGAACGAACACGTCACGGGGTGACAAAATCGGTTGGACCGTTGGCGTCAAATCTCTCTTCAAAAACCGGTCTAGATCTGCAAAGCGGCCATGTCCCTCGAGAGCGGCCACCAGCGCGTCCTGGTAGTGTTCCAGCGGCTTCAGCCCGATCACATGGCGGTAGCCGAGGATGGCCAGCACCGCGGACAGATTCTGCTGCTTCCGTTCGATGGATTTGGTGGTGCGAGCCCCCAGTCCAATTTCCTGCAGTCGTTTGCGGCCAGCTGATTTGTTGACAGGCTGCCCCATGAAATCGGCGGTCAGCATTTGGAGATAGTCGTCGACGAGGAGGTCGTTCTCCGCAGACGTTCAATTCTTGCCCGTTTCACCAAACGCCACGGTCATCGCGTGGCCCCAACCGAATCAGGACGATGATACCAGGTGATGGGGCGAAACGGCATTTCGTCCGGCGGTTGCGTCTTGGTCGGATCGAGTCGGACTTCTTTGAAGACGGGCGCCAAAGAGTCGGGATTTCGTGAAAATTGAGTCAGGCAACGGTGGCAATATTGCCGGAAATCGGCCCCAATCGAGTCAGGGTTTCATGACGCCCGACATCGGCACCCGCGCGCAAGGTCCGTCTCACGCGGTCGTTTCGGCCTTGCGCAATGCCTCGTCCGGCCACGGGAAAGCGATCCGGATGCCGAGCCGATTCGCTCCCGGCCGCCGTGTGATCGTACCGCCGAGTTCGCCGGTGACGTTGATGTCGATGAGACGCGTCCCGAAGCCGCTTCGCGGCGCCAGTGACGGAGTTTCGGCGATGCCGAATTCGCACCAGTCAATCGTCACCTCGCCGCCCAAGAGCGCCCATCGAACCGAAAGGCTTCCGTGCAACGTAGCGAGGCCACCATATTTCAGCGCGTTGGTGGCCAGTTCATGGAAGGTCAGCCCCAACGCCTGGGCCTTCGTCTCGCTGACCTCGATGTCCGGTCCGCTGATATCGCAAGCTTCCAGCCGATCGCCGAACACCTGGCGCAGCTCTCCCGCCAACAGATCGCCGATCTTGGCTCGCTTCCACTGCGAGCGGGTCAATATCTCCTGAGCCGACGCCATCGCGCCGAGCCGAGCCGCATAGGATTCCAGAAAGTCGTCCATCCCCTTGGCGCTGCGGGCGGTCTGGCGGGCAATCGCCAAAACCCGCGCGATCGAGTTCTTGATGCGGTGGTTCATCTCCGACAGCATCAGATCCTTCTGGGCGAGATTGCGCTCGCTTTCGGCGTGCAGTGCCGCGACCGCTTCGGACCGCCGCGCCTGCGCCAAGGTCAGCAGGGCCAGAAGGACGGCGAGCAACAATCCCGCGAGCGCAAGGACAACTGCGGGAAGGACCGAGCCGATTCTCTGGAAATCGGCCGTGGGGGTCAGCCGGAAAATCCAGTCGCGACCCGCAACTTCGAGATTCCGCACCACCGCGAACTTCTCGTTGCGACTCGCGTCGGCATCGACGCGCGATGTGAATATCCGAGATCCTGGCGCCATCTCGCCGTCGAACGCCTCGACGAGCACCGGTAGGCGCGGGCTTTGCTGAAGCGCGGCGGAAAACAGATCGCCCAACCGGAAGGGCGCGTAGACGAAGCCTTGTGTCTCACCGACGGTGCCCGCCGCCTGCGCCGCGTCAGAGAAAAACGGCAGATAGATCAGAAAGCCCACTTGAGGGTTCTCGTCGATCTCCTGAACCAGGCTGACCGGGGCGGTAGCGCTCGCCTCGCCGGTGCTTGCGGCCCGCTGCATGGCTTCGCGGCGATTTGCGTCGGAAAACATGTCGTAGCCGAGCGCGGCCCGGTTGCGCTCATCCTGCGGCTCCAGCAGAACGATCGGCGTGCGCAGTGTTTGCTCGGTCGCGGGCCAGATGTCGCCAACTTCACCGTAATTCGTCCGCAGGCTGGCGCGGGCGGCCGCGTCGTCCTGCGTCGGGACGGTCGACGCGAAACCAACGCCCTGAATCCCGTCGAACCGTTCCGTCAGATCAACCTTGTCGAGGAATCGGGAGAATTTTTCCCGCCCGACCTGCTGACCCTCGACGACGAGAAAGGCGTGCGTGGCATGCAGCAGCGACAGATGCATCTGCAGACGGGCGGAGATCCGCGCCATGGCATCGTCCGCGACGCCCACAAAGCGCAGACGATCGGCGTCGCCACTGGCCTTCCAGACATGGCCAGCCAGCGCGAGACCCAAGGTCGTCACGATGGCAAACGCCAAAACCGAAAGGATACGTGTCCTCAAGCAGAGCCGCCGTTCAATCGTTTCATGCTCCCCCGCTCCGGGCCATAGCAGCGCGCCTGCCATTTGTCTCGCTCGCAGATGACGGGCTTGAACAATGATGATTCGCCGTTCACCGGTGGACGGGCGCGGCGGCCGAGACGGCAACATCGAACGCCGCCCGTGCCGAGGCTGCCGACCGGCCAATTCAGGGGCGGAGTGGCTGCGAATCCGGCGTGCGTTGGCAACTGGCGCGCGAAGGGTTATATCGGCGTCATGTCGGCTCTTCGTCGGATCCTCGTCTTTGCGCTTTTCCTGACCTTCGCGTTGGGAACGCCCGGCTATGGAATGCCGCCCGCGGATATGACCGGGTACGCGATGTCGACTGCCAGTGACGACGGGATGGCGGACGCATGCGACGCCTGCGCGAATGATCTGATAAAATCGCGGTGCGGTTCCCCCTGCCTCGCCGCCGCGATCCTGCCTGTCACCGGCGATTCCATGGATTTGCACGCTGAAGAATCCCATGGCGGATCACCCTGTCAGGCGCCCGGCGGCGCCACCGCCGCGCCGGATCCATTCCCCCCAAAATCCTTCGCTTGAGGCCTAGCGGCAACGCCGCTAGTCGCAATGCTTTCGTTCTCTCGTGTCCCGAGTTGGGTTCGGCGACGTCCGTCGCTGCCGACCCGGCCGATCATCGCGGTACGGTCCGGGCGACAGCCCGACCCACGCCACCAAACCAATTTCATACAGGACAATCGCAATGAAAAACCGCACCACATCATTCCTCGCCATGGGCGCTCTCGCCGCCGTGGCCGTGGTAGGCTCCGGTTGGTCGAGCAGCCAGGCCCAGAGCATGCCGATCGCCGAGGTCTCACATATCCATGGCATTGCCGTGAATCTGTCCGACCCGTCCCGGCTTTACCTGGCAACCCACGACGGTGTGTTCCTTACCTCTCCCGACGGCACGGCCGAGAAGGTATCGAGCAACACAGACGACTATATGAGCTTCACCTCGCATCCCTCCGACGCGAACACCTTCTTCGCGAGCGGTCACCCAAAGACCGGCGGCAATTCGGGCTTTCTGGTATCGCGTGACGGCACGAGTTCCTGGGAACAGGTTTCCCCAGGCGTCAACGGACCCGTCGACTTCCACGCCATGACCGTCAGCCCCGCCGATCCGAACGTGCTCTACGGCCTTTACGGCGAGATCCAGACAAGCACGGACGGCGGCAAGACCTGGGAGGTGGTCGGCCCACCGCCTGCCGATATCTATGGCTTGGCCGCGTCGGTCACAGATCCGCAAACGGTCTACGCGGCCACCGGTCAGGGCGTGATGATCAGTCGCGATGGCGCCAAGACCTGGGAGCCGAGCGGACCTGCCGGTCAGCCGGCGAGCTTCGTCAACGCCGCTCCCGACGGCACCGTCTACGCCTTCGTGGTCGGCTCGGGTCTCGTCAAGCTGGCGAAATCCGCAAGCGAATGGGAGCCGATCACCAAACGCTTTGGTAACCGGATCCTCATCCACTTCGCCGCCGATCCGAGCAATCCCGACAATCTGTTCGCTGTCACCCAGCAGAGCGAAGTGATCGTCAGCAATGACGGCGGCAAGAGCTGGAAGCCGCTTGGCTGAACCAGCCCCCCCCCAAGCCGCCGGACGTTCACGGCGTCAAGGGTGCGTCCGCAGGGCGGCCGAGGAAAATGGCGGAGCGCCCGCGCGGGCGCTCCGCCTCAGCCCATGAACTGACCGCCATTCACCTCGATCACCTGGCCGGTGATGTAGCCCGACAGGTCCGGGCTGGCGAGAAACAGATAGGCCGGCGCGCAGTCCTCGGCGGTGCCGAGGCGCTGCATCGGAATCGTCGCGGCTGTCGCCTCCAGCTTTTCCGGCGCCGAATAGCGGCGATGGAAGTCGGTCATGATCGTACCCGGCGAGACGACGTTGACGCGGATATTGTCCGGCGCGAGCTCTTTTGCGAGCGCGCGGCTCCAGGTGGAAATAAAGGCCTTCGAGGCGGAGTAGAGCGATGAGCCCGGACTGCCGCCGATCGTCGCTGAGATCGACGACGTGTTGACGATCGCACCCTTGCCGGATGCCTTGAGAGCCGGCAACAGCTTGGTCGTCAGCGAGACGACCGCGCGGATGTTGAGGTCGAGAACCTGCTCATATTGCGCCCGGTCGACGTCGCCGGCCGCCACTCGGCCCCCCATCGTACCGGCATTGTTGACGAGAATGTCGATCCGGCCGCCGACTTTGGCGAGAATCGCCTCGGCCAGGCGCTCGCCCCCGTCCGGGTCGGCAAGATCGGCGGTCAGCAGCGTCAAACGCTTGCGATCCTCTGCCGGTAAATCCGCGAGCAAGTCCTTTTCCGCATGCTCCAGACTGCGTCCCGCATGGGCAACGACATCGGCGCCCGCAGCGAGAAACGCCCGCGTGGCCGCCGCGCCGATGCCGCGTCCCGCACCGGTGATGACGACGGTCTTCCTGGCGAAGAGCGCTCGATCAAAGCCATTCATGGGGATCCCTCCAGTTTCGATTTCATCGTGCTGGCGGCATCGAGCGATCCCGTGCCATTCCCACGATGAGACCGGCGATTGTCGTCATCAGCCATGCCCCGATCAGGATCATACCCCCGAGCGGCGCGGCATTGGTGAATAACCGCTCGCCCCACACCTCGCGTGCCGCCAGATCGCCGGAAAACAACAGCGTTCCGGCGATGAGCAGCATCCCCGCAATAGCCGACAGGCGCGGCATCACCGGCCGCAACGCAGCCAGCGCCAGCAATGCCGGCGCGTGAACCAGCGCGATCCCCGCCGCGATGGCGACAAGCCGTGTGTCGCCGCCATGGGCGGCGATGGCGGCGCCGGCCACTCCGGCCGCGCCGAAGAGGCCCGCAAAGACGATCAGCAGCGCCGTCACGCGGCGGCATCCGTCGAGCGACCGAGCGGCGTCATTGGCTCTCGCCGACGCTGGTGACCGGGCCTTGCGGCGGTGGCGCTTTCGCGACTCCCAAGGTCGGATCGACAGGAGGCATCTCGTCGAGGACGGAGCCCTCCCACATCCGATAGCCCACCGAATAGGAGGCCTTGGCCAGGAGATGGGCCGAGATCGGCGCAGTCAACAGGAAGAACACTACGGCGGCGAGCGCCCTGAGCACGACCGGCGTCTCGTCCGCGGTGATTGCGAGGGCGATCAGCAGCATGGCCGAGCCGACCGAGCCCGCCTTCGAGGCGGCGTGCATCCGCGTGTAGACATCCGGCAAACGCAGAATGCCGAGCGCGGCAACGGCAGCGAAAGCCGAGCCGGCAAGGATCAGGAGACTAGCGATGATGGTCGAGATGTCCGCGATCATGTCTTTTCGCCTGCTCTGGCCACATTCGCGGCTGCGCGCAACTGCTCCACCCGCTCTTCCTCGGTCTTGCCCCGCGCCATGATGAACCGCGCCAACGCGACGGTCGCGAGAAAGCCGACGAGGCCGAGGGCGATCGCGATGTCGATGTAGAGTGTAAAGCCGGTGTCGATGCCGATGACCGCGATGAAGCCGATTGCGACGCTGGTCAGCATGTCGAGGCCGAGCACCCGGTCGGGCAGCGTCGGCCCCATGACGATCCGGGTCACGGTGATCAGAAAGGCCGCACTGAGTAATACCAGTGCGACAGAGAGCGAAATATCGAGAGACCACCGGGCGAAGTCATGCAGGCTCATCGAAACGCCTCCAGGATCTTGCGCTCGAAACCGCCGGCGATATCCGCCTTCGTGGCTTCGGGATCGGAGCAGTCGATCGCGTGGACATAGAGGGTGGAGCGATCCTCCGAGACGTCAACGGACAGGGTGCCGGGCGTCAGCGTGATCATGTTGGCCAGGAGTGTGATCTCGAAGTCGCGGTCGACCTTCAGCGGATACGCGAAAATGCCGGGCTTGAGGTCGGGCTTCGGTGTCAGCACCAGCACGGCCACCCGCCAGGCGGACATCAGCAGTTCGTATACGAACAGCAGGAACAGCGTGAGGATGCGCCCGGCGCGGCCGACATAGCCGACGGTGCCGACCTGCTCGCGGATCAGATACAGGGCCGCAGCGCCCAGCACGAAGCCGAAGACGAGGTTGAGCAGGGTGAACGAGCCCGAGATGATGACCCAGATCAGTGCCAGGATGAGGTTGAAGAGCGAGAGCCTCACGATCCGCCTCCGAAGACCGAGGAGAGATAGGCCGCGGGATCGATGACGCCCGCCGCCGCGCCGTCGGTCAGACGCGCCAGCCACTCCGGCCAGACGCCGGCGGCGATGACGAAGCTGATGAGTCCGAGCATCGGGACCAGCGATAGCGCCCTGCCCGGCCCGGGCGCCTGGAACGTCTCGGCTTCGATGCGCGCGGCCTCGCTCTCGCTGGCCGCCGACTGGATCGCGGGCAGCGGTCGCCAGAAGGCCAGCGCGAACACACGCGCGCTGGCGATGGTCAGCAGGAAACCGGACACAAGGATGGTGGCGGCCAGCCAAGGCATGTCGGCGGTGATCGTGGCGCGGACCAGCGCGACCTTCGGCCAGAAACCGGAAAAGGGCGGTAGGCCGGAGACGGCGAATAGCAGCACCAGCACCAGCGCCGCGAACAGCGGGTGGCGGCGCCATAGTCCGCCCATCTCCGCCAGCGATGAGGATCCGGCCAGATACGCCGCGGTTCCGGCCGCCAGATAAAGCCCGGTCATGACGACGATCGAGTGAAGGGCGTAATAGATCGAGCCGGACAGCCCGGTCTGAAGCACCGCAGCCGCCGGCGCCGCGACCGACTGCGCCGCCGTCGCCGGATCGGCCACCGAAAGAGCGCTGGAAACAGCGGTCATCGAGGGCACCGCCAGCCCCGCGAGAATCGTGCCGATGCCGGCGATGACGACGTAGTTCAGCAGCCGCCGGAGGTCGGTCTGCGCCAACGCGCCGAGTGCCCCGACGAGCATGGTCAACCCGGCGATCCAGGCGATCAACGTGGCGAGGCCGGCCCGCTCCGGCGGAAACAGCATCAACAGCACCCGGATCATCGCGTAGACGCCGACCTTGGTCAAAAGGCCGGCGAACAGCGCCGACACGACGAAGCGCGGCGTGTGATAGGAGGCGGGTAGCCAGGAGTTGAGCGGGAACGCCGCGGCCTTCAGCGAGAATGCCACCAGATAGAGCACCGCAAGGGTGTAGACCGCGCCGTCTTCCGGCATCGCCGCGGCCTTTACGGCGATGTCGGCCATGTTGAGCGTGCCGAAGATGCCATAGAGATAGCCGGTGGCGATCAGGAACAGCGTCGTGCCGACGAGATTGAGCATGCAGTATTTGGTCGCGCCGTCGAGCTGTTCGTGCTCGGAGCCGAGGATCAAGAGCCCGAACGAGCCGATCAGAAGCACCTCGAACCAAACGTAGAGGTTGAAGATATCGCCGGTCAGAAAGGCGCCCGAGACACCGCCCATCATCAGGAACAAGAATGGATAGAAGCCATAGCGCCGTTCCGTGGCGCTGATCGAGGCGACGGCGTAGATCGCGCAGGCGAGCGCCACGAAACCGGCCACCGTGACGAACAGGGCGCCCATCAGATCGACCGTGAAAGCAATGCCGAAGGGCGGTTTCCAGCCGCCCATCATCATCGTCTGCGGCCCCTGCGCGGCGACCTTGACGAGGAGCGCGACGTCGATGCCGAAGAGAAGCACGAAGCCGGGGATCGCCAGCCACGGATGCCAGTCGATGCGTTTTCTCAGCATCAGGAGGCCGGCTCCGAAAATGAAGCAGGTGACGACCGGCAGCACAACAAGATAGTCGGACGCCGCGACCGCACCCCTCACCATGGCTTCGGCCTTGAGGACCTCGATGTTTCCGATAGCCATGGTCAGTAGCCGAGGGGCGGCAGCCCCTGGTCCTTGGGTTCGGCGAGGCGCATCTCGTCGGTGTTGTCGGTATTGAGATCCTGATAGGCGCGATAGGCCAGCACCAGCAGGAAGGAGAAGAAGGAGAAGGAGATCACGATCGCGGTCAGGATCAGCGCCTGCGGCAGCGGGTTGGCGATCGCGCTTTCCGGTATCTTGAGATCATCCGGGATGATCGGCGGCGCGATCGGTCCGATGCGCCCGGCGGTGAAGATCAACAGATTGACGCCGTTGCCGAGCAGGACGACGCCGAGCAGCATGCGGATGATGTGCTTCGACAAGAGCAGATAGAGCGATGTGCCGAACAGGCAGGCGACGACGAAGCTGAGCGCGGTTTCCATCAGTCGTTCTCCCTCTCTTCGAGGGCCAGGGCGATGGAACTGATCGCTCCGACGACGACGAGATAGACGCCGATGTCGAAGAACAGCGGCGTCGACAGGCCGACATCGCCGCCGAGGATCGCCGGAAACGCCCACAGGCCGGTCAAGAACTTGGCGTCGACGAAGAGTGACGCCACGCCGGACAAGACCGCCATCATCAGGCCGCTGGCCGCGATCGCCATCGGGTGGAAATACAAAGCCCGGCGGACCGGCGCGACGCCGCAGGCGATGCCGTAGATGGCGAAGGCCGACGCGGCGATCAGCCCGCCGATAAAGCCGCCACCTGGCTCGTTATGCCCGCGCAGCAGCACGAAGATCGAAAACAACACCATCAAGGTCGTCAGATAGGGGATGGTGAAACGGAAGATGACCGTCCTCATGGCGTCTGCTCCGTCGGATCGGGGTAGCGCTCGCCCTTGCGCCCGACCCTGACGCGGATCAGCGCCAGTATGGCCAGGCCCGCCGTCATGACGACGGCGATCTCGCCCATCGTGTCGATGCCGCGGAAGTCGACGAGGATGACGTTCACGATGTTGCGCCCGTGGGCGATGGTGTAGCTGTAGCGCTCGAAGAAATCCGACAGCGAGGCGTCGAAGGGGCGCTGGGTCACCGCCAGCAGGAACAGGCCGAAGCCGGCCCCGCCAGCGATGGCCAGAACGGCGTCCGGCAGGGACTCGCGCAGCGGCCGGTGATCCGCCGCAGACAGCCGCAGCCGGGTCATCACCAAGGCCAGGATGACCACCGACAGCGTTTCGACCATGAATTGCGTGAAGGACAGATCCGGCGCGCCGAGCAGCATGAAGATCAGCGCCACAGCGAAGCCCTGAATGCCCAGCGAGACGATGGCGGTCAGGCGGTTCTTGGCGATGACAACGGCAAAGATGCCGAGGATCACGAGCCCAAGGACGGTCCACTCGTAGAAGGCCAGAGTGGGGAAGTCCGGCATGGCCGGAAAGGCGTCCATATAGATCATCGGCCCGAACAGCGCCGCGATGATCAGGACCACGGTGACCGTCATATAGATGTCGAGGCGGCCCGATTGCAGGAAATTGGTGATCGCGAACGCCCCGCGCAACAGCCCCCGCATCGCCTGGTCGAACCCCTTGTCTGGACCCCAGCCGATCGCGGTGAGAAGATTTGCCAGGCCGGAGCGGAGCTGCGCCGCGAAAGCATACAGCACGATGCCGAGCGCGATGGTCAGCAGCGACAGCATGAAGGGAAGGTTGAGATGCGGCACCCAGCCGATTTCGATCGCGACCGGCTCCCCCAGCGCGGCCGAGGCCATCGGACTGGAGAAATTGGCGTGATAGGCGCCATAGAACAGCGCGCCGAGGAGACCGAGTAGGCCGAGGGTCAGGGGACCGAGCCAGATCGTCGCAGCCCCCTCGTGAGGATGATGAATCGTCTCCGGCATCCGGCCGACGAACGGCTTCAGCGCCACAACGAAGGCGGCCGCGAACATCAGCGCGTTGCCGGCGATCGCCGCGACCATCAGCGCGATGTGATAGGCGTCGCCCTGTTCGAGAGCATAATAGATCTCCTCCTTGGCGAGGAAGCCGACGAAGGGCGTGATCCCGCCCATCGACAGTGCGCAGAGCATCGCCGCGGTGAAGGTGATCGGCATCGCCCGGCCGAGCCCGCCGAGACGATCGATCTCGCGCGTATGCGCCCCGTGGTCGATCGATCCGGCGACCATGAACAGGCCGCCCTTGAACAGCGAATGGGCGATCAGATAGAGCACCGCACCGGTGATCGCGGCCTCGGTGCCGACGCCGATCAGCATGACCAGAAGACCGAGCGAGGCAACGGTCGTATAGGCGAGCGTGATCTTGATGTCGCTGGCGCGGATCGCCAACAGCGCCCCGACGACCAGCGTCACCGACCCGAATAGCGGCAGGATCATCGTCCATAGCGCGGTATCGCCCAAGGCCGGATGGAAGCGCAGCAACAGATAGACGCCTGCCTTCACCATCGTCGCCGAATGCAGATAGGCCGAGACCGGCGTCGGTGCTTCCATGGCGTTGGGCAGCCAGACGTGGAACGGCATCTGCGCCGATTTGGTGAAGGCGCCGGCGAGCACGAGAATCAGGATCGGCACGTAGAAAGCGCTGTCGCGCAACGCGTCACCGGCGGCGAGCACCTCACTCATCGAGGACAGGCCGAGCAACTCCCGGATCACGATCAGGCCGGCGAGCAGCGCCAGCCCGCCGCCGCCGGTGATGACCAGCGCCTGAATCGCGCCGCGCCGCGCCGCCTCGCGATGGTGATCGAAGCCGATCAAGAGGAACGAGGTGATCGACGTCAGTTCCCAATAGACGAACAGGGTGATGAGATCGTCGGCCACGACGAGCCCCAGCATCGCCCCCATGAACATCAGGATGAACGAGAAAAAGCGGCCCTGGTCCTTATGGCCGGCCAGATAACCGCCGGAATAGAGCACGATCAGCGTGCCGATGCCGGTGATCAGGAGCGCGAAGGTCGAGGACAGGCCGTCGATCCGGAAGGAAAACCGCACGTCGAACGATGGAATCCAGTCGAAACCGAACAGCAGCACGTTGCCGTCGGCGACAGCGGGGAGCGCCTGCAGGAAGAACAGGAAGGCGAGCACCGGGGCCAGCGCCAGCGGCCAACAGGCATGCTGCTTGAGTAGACGGGTGAGGATAGGGGCGAAAGCCGCGGCGATGAACGGCAGGGCAAGCGCCAAAAATCCTGTCGTTGCCTCGATACCCGTCATGCGCGGCGCGTACTCCATCCCTCGTCTGTCGCCACCTCGCATTCGCGACGCGCCGTCCCGACTTCCTCATACGGAGAGCAGCCTTTGTGGGCAAGACTGGTTCGCCCGAAGCCTGATCCGCACTCCGTTTCTAGTATAGTGGTATGCCATACGCCACAGAAAATATCCGTGCAGCACGCGAAAAGCGTGACCCTGCCGGTATCGCATAGGCGTCAGTGATTCGGCCCCCCGACCTCGCACCCTTGGCCCCGCTGCCACCCGGCCACGGATCGACGGCCCCGGAAGGGACGCGGCGCGTCAAGTCATTGGGGAACCCGCGCCGCAAGCGGTTTGGCCTCTACGTCATTCTTCGCTACTATTGCGCGAAACGTCTTCCTCTTTTTCCAGCGTTCGATTCTCCCAGCCCTTCCCGCAAGTCAGGCCTGATGACAAACTCCTCCACAGCCGAATTGAAACCCACTCCCCCCCTCGCCGAGCGGCGCCCCCGGACCGACGTCCGGCATGGCCGCGAGCGCTCCGACGACTACGCATGGCTGCGGGCCGACAATTGGCAGGATGTGTTCAAGGATACGAGCGTCCTGAATAGCGAAATCCGCGAACATCTCATTGCCGAGAATGCCTATCAGCAGGAGGTGATGGCCGGCACCGAGGCGCTCCGCGGTGCGCTCGTCAAAGAAATGCGCGGGCGGATCAAGGAAGATGATTCGTCGGTGCCCGCCCCCGACGGAGAATGGGCCTACAGCGTTTCCTTCGAGGCCGGAGCGGAATATCCGCGCTTCATCCGGCGCCCCCGCTTCGGCACCGCGGCTCAAGAGACGGTGCTTCTCGACGGGCAGGCGGAGGCCGCCGATCGCGCCTATTTCTCGCTCGGCGGCGTCAGCCACTCGACCAACCATCGCTGGCTCGCCTGGACCTGTGACGACAAGGGGTCGGAATTCTACACCGTCTCGATCCGCGACATGGAGACCGGCGAGGATCTGCCGCTGCGGATCGAGGACACCAGCGGCGGCACGGTCTGGTCGGCCCGCTCGAAAGGCTTTTTCTATACGCGCCTCGACTCCAACCATCGCCCGAGCCGGGTCTATTTCCATCGCCTGGGAACCGACCCGCTTGACGACGCGCTGATCTACGAGGAAACCGACACCGGCTTTTTCATGGGCGTCGACAAGACCCAGTCGGGCGAGTTCGTGGTCATCGACATTCACGACCACGAAACCTCCGAATGCTGGCTGATTCCCGCCAACAACGCGGCGGCCGAGCCTCGCCTGCTGGCGCCGCGTGAAACCGGCATCGAATACAGCGTCGACGAGGGCAACGGCAGCCTCTACATCCTGACCAATTGCGACGGCGCCCGGGATTTCAAGATCGTCACCGCGCCGACCGACGCATCCCGGCGCTCCGACTGGACCGATTTCGTCGCGCATGAGGATGGCCGTCTCATCCTCGGCCACATGGTGCTCAAGCGTCACCTGATCTGGCTCGAACGCCGGGACGGCCTGCCGCGGATCGTCGTCAAGCGGCTGTCGGACGGCGAGGAGCATGCGGTTGCCTTCGAAGAGGAAGCCTATTCGCTCGGGCTGGCCGGCACCTACGAGTTCGACACCGACACCATCCGTTTCACCTATTCGTCGCTGACGACGCCGAACCAGACCTTCGACTACGATGTCGAGACCCGCGAGCGCACTCTGCTGAAGACGCAGGAGGTTCCTTCCGGCCACGACCCAGTCGACTACGTGACCCGGCGCATCTTCGCGGCGGCCAAGGACGGCGAACTGGTGCCGATCTCACTGCTCTACCACAAGGATACACCGCTCGACGGCACCGCGCCCTGCCTGCTCTACGGCTATGGCTCCTATGGCATCGCCATCCCCGCCAGCTTCAGCACCAATGCGCTGTCGCTGGTCGATCGCGGCTTCGTCTACGCCATCGCCCATATTCGCGGCGGAAAGGACAAGGGTTTTGCCTGGTACGACGCCGGGCGACGGCGCAACAAGGCCAACACGTTCACCGATTTCATCGCCTGCGCCGACCACCTCGTCGCCGAAAATTATACCCGCCATGAGCGGATCGTCGCCAATGGCGGCTCGGCCGGCGGCATGCTGATGGGCGCGGTCGCCAATATGGCGCCGGGCAAATTCGGCGGCATCATCGCCGTGGTGCCCTTCGTCGATGTGCTCAACACCATGCTCGACGACACGCTGCCGCTGACGCCGCCGGAATGGCCCGAATGGGGCAATCCGATCCTGTCGGGCGAGGATTACGAGATCATCGCGTCCTACAGCCCCTACGACAACGTCAAGCGGCAGGCCTATCCGCCGATGCTGGTGCTGGCTGGGCTCACCGATCCGCGCGTCACCTATTGGGAGCCGGCCAAGTGGGTGGCGCGGCTGCGCGAGGTCAAGACCGACGACAATCCGGTGATCCTGCGCACCAACATGGATTCGGGCCATGGCGGCGCCTCCGGCCGCTTCTCCAAGCTGGAGGAAGTGGCCTATATCTATGCCTTCGCGCTCAAATTGATGGGTCGGGACGGCTAGCCCGACGGCCGCCCCGCCATCACGCATGGCGAACGCCGAGACTATCCGGGCTATTTGCCGGCGCTCTCTCCCGCCGGCACGGCCTTTAGATAGGCCGCGATCGCCTCGCGATCCGTCGCGGGCAAACGCGCGATGTTCTCCTGCACCGCCACCATCGCGCCGCCGACGGAATCGAAATCCGGCGTGAAGCCGCTTTCCAGATAATAGACGATGTCGGACGCCGACCAGGACCCGATCCCGTCCTTCGACGGGGTGATATCGGGAATACGCCCCTTGCCCTCCGGGTTCGGCGCGCCCGTCAGCCAGGCATCCGTATCCAGTCCGCCGACGCCGCCAAGGCCCCGCGGTGTATGGCACTGACCGCAATGGCCGGGGCCTTCCACGAGATACCGCCCGGCGCGGGCCGCGTCCGAAGCGTTCTCGCCTAGATCAACGACCGGCGCCGCATCATCGAGGAAGAAGAGCTTCCACAGGCCGATGCCGCGGCGGATATTGAACGGAAAGGCGAGATCGCTCGGCGGCGCCTGTCCCGCGACCGGCGGCAAGGTCTTCAGGAAGGCCCAAAGATCGGCAATGTCGCCGGACCTCATCTTCACATAAGAGGAATAGGGAAAGGCCGGGTAGAGATGCTCGCCTTCCGGATCGACGCCGCGCTGCATGGCGTTGGCGAAGTCGGCAAGGCTCCAGCCCCCCACCCCGTCGGTCGGATGGGGAGAAATGTTGGGGGCATAGAACGTCCCGAAGTCCGTCTTCAGCGGATCTCCGCCGCCGAGATCGAGCTTCGCAGCGGCCTTTGCCTTCGACGGGGCATGGCAGGACGCGCAGCCGCCGGCCCAGAACATCCGTTCGCCCCGCACTGCGTCGCCGGATTGCTCGGGCGGCAACGTCGCCGCATCAAGCGGGTCGGGCATCGTCAGCAGATAGAAGCCGCCGGCGCCGAGGACGACACCGACCAGGGCGGTGGTCAGGATGCGATTGAGCATGTCGCCAGTGTCCGTCCTGCGTCGCGCCCCCTGCGGCTACGTGCCGCTATTTTTCTTTCTTGATGCGGAAGTCCTCGTGGCAGCCCTTGCAGTTCTCTGCGACCATGGCGAAGCTCTGCTTGAAGGCGTCAATATCCTGCGGAGCGGCGGCGATCGCGGTCGCGGCATCCTTCTCGAATTTCGCGACGGCGGCCTGGAATTCCTCGGGCTTTTCCCAGATCGCCGGAGCCGCCTCGGTCTCCTCGCCGGTCTTGCTGTCCTCGGGGAATAGCGAGCCGAACTTTTCAGCGGCCTGGTGGAAAGCCTGGAATGCCTCGGCTGCCTTGGCCGGATCGAATTCCGCCTCGCCTTTGAGCATCTGGCCGGACAGCTTGGCGGCCTTGCCGTTGCCTTCCATCAGCTCCTGCCGCTGCTTGATGGGTTCGGCGTTTTGGGCAACCGCAGGCAACGCGAACGCGGCCGCTGTCGTCGCAAGGACCAGCGCGAGAGTTCTGATCTGCATGAATTCGTCTCCCCGGGAGTTCATCGGCGTCTGCGGACAAGCAAGAAATATTTGAGAGCAACTTGCGGTCTGGCGCAATCGGACTTTGGTCCGGGCCCTCTCACAAAAACGTCAACGCTACAGATCATGGAAAAGGCCCCGCAAGCTTAGCGCCTGCGGGGCCTTGATCTATCTCGCTGCCGCCATTGCGGCCAGGAGGCAGAGAACCTGCCTTAACCGGCGACGGCCTCGTAGCGCTCCAGAACGTAGTCCCAGTTGATCAGATTGTCGACGAACGCGCCGAGATATTTCGGCCGGGCGTTGCGGTAGTCGATGTAGTAGGAGTGCTCCCAGACATCGACGCCGAGGATCGGCTCGGCGCCATGCACCAGCGGGTTCTCGCCGTTCGGCGTCTTCATGATCTCGAGCTTGCCGTTCTTCACGGCGACCCAGGCCCAGCCCGAACCGAACTGGCCGGCGCCCGCGGCCTCGAAATCGGCCTTGAACTTGTCATAACCGCCGAGATCGGAGTCGAACGCGGTCTGAAGCTTGCCCGGCAGGCTCTTGCCGCCGCCGCCTGGCTTCATCCACTTCCAGAAATGGATGTGGTTGTAGTGCTGGCCGGCATTGTTGAAGAGCGCCTGGTCGCTGCCGTGCGACTTCTTGACGATCTCCTCGAGCGACAGATCGGACATTCCAGCCTTTTCAGCCAACTCGTTGCCCTTGGTCACATAGGCATTGTGGTGCTTGTCGTGGTGATATTCGAGCGTTTCCTTCGACATGTATGGGCCGAGTGCGTCGTAGGCGTAGGGAAGCTCGGGAAGGGTGAATGCCATTTGATGCGTCTCCTTCTGGTTGGTTAGGTCCTGAGCGCAACGGACAGACCCGGCCAGGGTTGCCCGAAACGTCAAAATTCAGCGAGGGGGAAGTTAGGGCCGACGGTTGCGTTTGCCACCGGTCGGCGTTCCAGTAAACGCTCAGCCCGCCGAGCGGGCGAATGACAAATACAGCTCACGCGCTGCCTCGTAGACGGGCCCGGGCTGGAGTTCGCGCCCCTCGATTCCGACCACCGGCACCACCTTGGAGTGGTTGCCGGTCGAGAAGATTTCGTCGGCATCGAGGAATTGGGCCACCGTCAGCGACGCCTCGACCACTTCCCTGCCCTCCTCGCGCAACAAACCGATCACCCGCTGCCTTGTGATCCCGTCGAGGAAACAGCCGTTGGGAACCGGCGTGAACACGGTTCCGTCCTTGACCATGAAGAGATTGGACGTTCCCGTCTCCGCAACGTTGCCGAGCATGTCGAGCACCAGCGCGTTGTCGAAGCCGCGCGACTTTGCCTCCAGGATCGCCCGGCCGTTGTTGGGGTAGAGACATCCGGCCTTGGCCAGCGTCGGCATGGTTTCGGGCGTCGGCCGGCGAAACGGCGAGACACCCAGCGAAAATCCCGAGGGCGCGATCATCGGCGCTTCATAGAGGCAAAGGCAGAAGCGCGTCGTCTCCGGGTCGGCCGGAACGCCCATGTAGCCGCCATCCTCGGCCCAGTACATCGGCCGGATATAGACGGCGGTCTTGCCATCGAACCCTTCAAGCCCCTCGCGGGTCAGGCGGGCGATCTCCTGTGGCGTCACTGTGGCTTTCAGGCCAAGCGCCTGGGCGGAGCGGTTGACGCGCTCGCAGTGCCGATCGAGGTCGGGCGCCAGACCGTCGAACCACCGCGCGCCGTCGAAGACCGTGCTGCCGAGCCACATCGCATGGCTGCGCGGGCCGATGAGGCCGGGATTGCCATCATGCCATTCGCCGTCGACGAAACTGCGCGTGCGGGTCATTTCCTGCGACATGGATGGAAGCTCCGGGTTGGGCGAGGCCGTCATAGCGACGCGATTGGCCGGCAAGGCGGCCTACCTACGCGTGGGAGAAGAGTATCCGCTCTGCGCTAGCGACCGCCTGGCAGCAGAGTCAACCGCTTCATAAACAAACCCGTGAAAATGCGGGCGAGAACATTACGACCGCAGAAACGATTGAACCATACAATCATCGTGGAAAGGCAAATTGATTCGCCGTGCTTGAAGGATTCGAGCACGCGCCATCGCGGGGGCCGGCAATGAGGACAAGATTTCTTCGCGATCCGCAAGATCAGCGCCGCTGGTGTCGCCGTCGCACGCGCCTGAGACCGGTGAAACTCGTAACGCGGTGTCACAGGTTTCTGGACGATGGAATGGTTGTTGATATATCCGACGGTGGGCTCCGCGTGCGCCGTTATTCGGGAAATCATCTGCCGTCGCAGCTGGCGATCTACGATCAGTCCGATCGAGTCTTTCGCCCAGTCGTTGTTGCGTGGCGACGGGGCGACGAAATCGGACTGCGGTTCACCGACAGCATGATTCCGGCCACCCCGCCCGAAATTGAGCGCCTGTCGGGTCGCTCGGATTGGAACGACGTCTATATCCTAAAAGGACTTCCGCTTTGAGGTGCTCTGGATGCTGACCGCCAAGTCTTGCGCGGCAAAATAAGCTGCGCCATTTCCGGCACATCGTGGTGGTTGAGGTCCGCGGGTCACCCTGAGCATGGACGCGGCGTGCCGGCCGGATACCCGACCATCGGCCCAGCGAAGAAGGCCCGGCTCTCGATCGGATTATCGCCGACGGCAATGGCGACGCTTCCAATTGCCGCGGCGGGTCCATATGACCGTCCAAAGCCAGAGCGTCCGCTTACCCGATCAGGGAGACCCCTTTGCATTCCGTCTACGTCTTCGACGCCTATGGCACGCTGTTCGACACAGGTGCCGCCGTCGCCCGCCATGCCGGTGACCTGGGAGAATCGGGCCGGCTTCTCTCCGAGATCTGGCGCCGCAAGCAGCTCGAATATTCCTGGGTCCGCGGCCTGATGGGACGGGCCGAACGGGATTTCTGGCGGCTGACGGAAGACGCCCTCGACTACGCCTTCAAAAAGGTCCCATCGGCGGACCCGGCGCTGCGCGACAAATTACTCGAGGCCTATCGCGACCTCGACGCGTTCGAGGAAGTGCCGGGGACCCTCAGAGCGCTCAAGGAGCGGGAGGCACGCCTCGCGATTCTGTCCAACGGCTCGCGCGAGATGTTGAAGCGAGCGGTGCGCTCGGCGGGAATCGAGGATCTGTTCGACGCAGTCTTCTCGGCCGAAGACTGCGGGGCCTACAAGACCGCCCCGGCCATGTACGAGTTGGTGACGACACGCTTTCGGCTCTATCCGGACGCCGTGTCGTTTCAGTCATCCAATCGCTGGGACATCGCGGGGGCCACGCAATTCGGCTTCAACACGGTCTGGATCAACCGTGGCGGTGAGCCGGACGAGTATCTGGATCTGGCGCCGAACGCCGTCCTGGCGGACCTTCGCAGCCTGCCGAATCTCGTCTGATCATAGCTCGCCAAGTCATAATCGCACTTGGACGGACGCAGGTCTGTTCGCGGCTATCGCCGAGGGGCGATCAAACGGATGTGATCGAAATGGAACCGAACAACTTGGAAAGTGTTCGCACGGTAACAACAATTTACGGCTTTCGCTCGTAGGGTGGCGGCCGACAAGAAAAACAGGCTGGATAGATGACGAATAACGGCAACTCCCTCTTCACGCGTCGCAAACTGCTCCTCGGATTCGGGCTCGGCGCAGCAGCGGTCGCGACAGGCTGTACCACCGGACCGCGCGCCAAGGTGTCGGTGGCACCCTATCCCGTAGAGCGCGGGATCGAACCCAAATATGTGTCGATGTACGGGCCTGTGGTCGACGACGGATACCGGATTCCGGCCGTCGATCTGAAGCGCGTCGATCCGAAATTCTATCGTCAGGAAGTCGCTGATCCGACCGGGGAAGCGCCCGGGACAGTGGTCGTCGATACCGCGAATTATTTTGCATATGTGGTGATGCCGGGTGGTCGCGCGATGCGCTACGGCGTTGGCATCGGACGGGCGGGCTTTTCCTGGAGCGGCCGGGCCAAGGTCCAGTGGAAGAGAAAATGGCCGACCTGGACGCCGCCCAGGGAGATGATCGCCCGGGAGCCGAGCCTCGCCAAATATGCGGACGGCATGGAGCCGGGTCTCGCCAATCCGTTGGGCTCGCGCGCGCTCTACATTTTCCAGGGTGGTAAGGACACGCTCTACCGTCTGCACGGGACGCCGGAATACTGGACGATCGGGACGAACTCCTCGTCGGGCTGCATCCGCTTCATGAACCAGGACGCGATCGATCTTTATGATCGTGTCAAGTCCGGCTCGCCGCTGGTCGTCACCCAGATCGGCATGGTCTGACCGGGTTATCCTGCGATCATTCCATTCGAAGGGGCGGGAGATTCTCTCGCCCCTTTTTTGTTGCGGGATCGGCTTTGTCGCAGGTTGGTATTACCGCAGGCGATCGCGCTCACGCTCCATATGGTCGACGCGGCTTTCGAGATTCTCTTCGCGCACCATACCGGGAATGAGGAACAGGTCGATCAGCTGGCCGATGCCCATAAGCCCCAGGGTGAGAAGCCATAAGAGACCGGTCCACGGCCGTCCGAGATAGAACCGGTGCAGGCCGCAGATCGCGCCGAAGCCCAGCAGCCACAAAATGTAAGAAGCGAGCGTCGACTTCCGGTTCATGGATCTTCCTTCGCAACGGTTAGCCGGGGGGAAAATGGGGTGTCGCCGGGTCGTTGGAAAGGTCTGCGGGCCATCACGTCCTCAACGCGGCGCCGGGCAGCGCCTGAGATCTACCGCGGTATCCCCTCAGCGACCGCGCTTGAAGCCGCCGAGAACGCCGCGCAGGATCGCACGGGTCACGGTCGAGGCGACTGTCCGGCCGACCTGCTTCATCACCGTTTCGGTCAGCGTCTGCCGCTGGTAGCCCGATGAGCGGCGGCGGCGGGGTGCCGAACCGCGGCGCGGAGCCGCTTCGTCGACCTCCTCGACCTCCTTGGTGTCGTCGCGCCCGCCGTCGCCGAGCCCGAAATCGGGAAGCTGGAAGCCGGTGCGCGTGCGCCGCCCTTCCGCCGCCTCCGCCCGCCGCGTCGATTCGCCCTCGCGGCTCGCCTTCTCCGTCTCGGTTTCGAGCCGACGTTGCTCTTCTTCCTGCCGAAGCTCGGCCTCGGCCCGGCCAACCAGCATCTCATAGGCCGACTCCGGGTCGATCGCCTGATCATACTGCCCCGCGACCGGGCTCTTGGCGATGATCGCGTCGCGCTCCGCGTCATTGAGCGGACCCAGACGCGCCGAGGGCGGACGGATCAGCGTGCGCTCGACCATTGACGGCACGCCTTTTTCGCCCAAGGTCGACACCAGCGCCTCGCCAACGCCGAGTTGGGTGATCGCCTCATAGGCGTCGAATTCTGGGTTGGGGCGGAAGGTCTCGGCCGCCGTCTTCACCGCCTTCTGCTCGCGCGGCGTATAGGCGCGCAACGCGTGCTGGACGCGATTGCCGAGTTGGGCCAGCACGCCGTCCGGCACGTCGAGCGGGTTCTGGGTGACGAAATAGACGCCAACACCCTTGGAGCGGATCAGCTTGACCACTTGCTCGACCCGATCGACGAGGATCTTCGGCGCGTCGTCGAAAAGCAGATGCGCCTCGTCGAAAAAGAACACCAGCTTTGGCTTCTCGGGATCACCGATTTCGGGCAGTTCCTCGAACAGCTCCGACAGCAGCCACAAGAGGAAGGTCGCGTAGAGGCGCGGATTCATCATCAGCTTGTCGGCGGCCAGCATGTTCACGATGCCCCGTCCGTCGCGGTCGGTGCGCATCAGGTCGGCGATCTTGAGCGCCGGCTCACCGAAGAAGCTTTCGGCGCCTTGCTGTTCGAGCACCAGCAACGAGCGCTGGATCGCGCCGACCGAGGCCTTGGCGACATTGCCGTAGAGCTTCGAGATGTCGTCGGCATTTTCCGCGAGATGCGCCAGCATCGCCTGCAAATCCTTGAGGTCGAGCAGCAATAGCCCCTCCTCGTCGGCGATCTTGAAAGCGATATTGAGAACGCCTTCCTGGGCATCCGACAGGTTCATCAGGCGCGATAGCAGCAGCGGCCCCATCTCGGAGATGGTGGTGCGGATCGGGTGGCCCTTCTCGCCGAAGATGTCCCAGAACACCACGGGGTAGAAGTCGTGATAATATGGGTCCAGGCCGATTTTTTCCGCCCGCTCCACCAGGAAGTCCTTGCCCTCGCCGCGCATCGAAATGCCGGACAGATCGCCCTTGATGTCGGCACAGAAAACCGGAACGCCCGCTTCCGAGAAACCTTCAGCGAGGATCTGCAGCGTCACCGTCTTGCCGGTTCCGGTCGCGCCGGTGACCAGGCCGTGGCGATTGGCAAGCTTGAGGTCAAGATACTCGCCCTTCTTGATCGCGTCCTGCGGGTCACGGCTGCTCCCCAGAAAAATCCGACCTGTTTCCTGCATCCAGCATCCCTCGCTCATTGACCATTGGGGTTATAGCCGGCCAGCGGCTTGGAACAAGCGCGGCGACGCGATAAGCGCGCGTTCGTCGATTGCGTCGGCGATCAGGCTTTGCCAAGCTTTGCAGCCACCGGCCCCCTCTTTCCGAGGCGCGGCGGCAGGAGGAGATGTCCATGGACGAGCTGTTGGCGAAAATCGCGGCGGAGACGGGTCTTGAGTCATCCACCGCCAAGGTCGCGATCGGTCATATCCTGACCTATCTCAAGGCCGAAAGTGACGATCCCGCCGTCGGCAAGATGATTGCCGAAACGCCGGGGGCTTCAGACGCGATCGCGACCACCGGTGGCGACGACGGCGGTGGTTTCCTTGGCGCCGCGATGGGCGGCGGCATCATGGGGCTCGGTTCGAAGCTGATGGGGCTCGGCCTCGACATGGGTCAGATTCAGATCGTCGCGCGCGAACTCGCCGCCTTCGCGAAAGCCCATTCCGATCCCGAAACTGTCGATCGCGCACTGGCGTCGGTGCCCGGATTGTCGTCCTTCGTCTGACCGCGGCATCGGAAACTCTGCCCGGCTTTCACCGCATCGATCAATCTCGCCAAAAGCACTCATCCCACCAAACGGTTATGGAATACCGGCCGAGACTGACGTATGGTCGTGGGATAAACGCAGGGGTTCGTTACCAGCAGGGGCCGTGGCGCAGATCGAGGATCCAAGTGCCGCGGAATATTGTCACTGATGAGTGTCGAAGCGGACGTCGCTCGCTCGCTGCCCGACAGGCTGCGATCTTTCCTGTCGTCGCCCAGACGGGCGCGATGGGCGATGCTTTCGCGCGCCATGCGGAGACCGCCTCTCCTCGCCCATCTCGTGCTGTTTGCTCTGATCGTCCTCATTCCCGCGCTGCTGTTCAGCGCGTTTCTGGTGCTGCAGTTCTCCGAACAGCAACGTGAAATCGCGGCCGCGCAAGTGAACGATACGGCCGAAATCGTCTCCAACGCCGTCGATCGGGATATTTACGGCATGATCACCAGCGGCAAGGTGCTGGCCTCCTCGCCGTCTCTGGCAAACGGACAACTCGCCGGCTTTCACGAGCGAACAGTAGCCGCTCTCAGAACCACCGAGACCAATGCCGAACTGATCGACCCGGCGCTTGGTGTCGTCGTCTCGACACTGGAGCCTTTTCCACCGACGCCGCGGAAATCCGAATACACAAAGGCCATCGAGCAGGTGTTCAAGACCCGACGCCCGATGGTCTCCGGGGTGTTCTTCGGCGCGCGGGCCGACCGCTTCATGTTCCATGTCGCGGTCCCGGTGATGCGGGACCAGACGGTCACCTATGTGCTGGTGATCAACAAGGCCGCCGATGCCCTCGACGCCGTCATCGCAAATCGGAACCTGCCGCGCGAATGGTCGGCGATCATCAAGGACGCCGAAGGCCGGCGCGTCTTCGCGGCGGTAACCAGCGAGGGACGGATGGAAGCCCAGCGAGGGATTTCCTACGACAACCCGTCGATCCTGGAAACGCTGGGGGCGCGAATGAGCGACGATCTCATCGAGGCGTCGACGGTCTCCAGCCTGTCCAACTGGACGACTACCGTCGCCGTGCCCAACGCCGTCATCGTCCGACCGGCACTCAGATCCTGGATACTTTTGATGAGTGCCGGGATCCTGCTTCTGCTGTTCTCGATCATGCTTGGCATTATTTTCGGCCGGCGCATCGCGGCACCGATCCTGCAATTGTCGCAGCAGGCCGAGGCGATCGGCAAGGGCGAACCGGCCATGCCGTTCGGGACCGATATCGCCGAGATCGGCGCGGTCTCGAAGGTTCTGGCGCAGGCCTCGCGCGAGCGCCGCGAGGCCGAGGAGCAGAACCGCTTTCTCATGCGCGAGATGACCCATCGCGCCAAGAACCAGTATGCGCTCATCGCCGCCATCGCCCGGCGCGCCGCAAAGGAGAGCGCCAATACGAAGCAGTTCCTGGACACGCTATCGGAGGCGTTGAGCTCGCTGGCGCGGTCCGCCGACTTGCTCGCCGGTAGCGGCTGGGAAAGCGCCATGCTGGCCGATCTTGTCGAAACGCAGCTCAAGGCGTTCGGCGCGGGGGGCAGCGGCGAGCAGATCGAACTGGACGGCCCCGCGATCCGTCTCAATTCCACCGCGGCACAGACGATCGGGCTCGCTCTGCACGAATTGGCGACCAACGCGGCCAAATACGGCTCGCTCTCGGTTGCCGATGGAACCGTGAAAATATCATGGTCGATCGCCGAGAAGTTCGAGCTTATCTGGCGTGAAATCGGCGGCCCAACGGTCGTCGAACCCAAACACGCCGGATTCGGCACACTCATCACCCAGAAGATGACATCGCGGGGCTTGGGCGGGGCAGTCGAGATGAACTACGCCCCGGCCGGCGTCGTCTGGAAGCTGGTCGCGCCCAAAGATGCCGTCATCGCGTGCGACTAGAGCATGGAACGCCCCGTGCAGGGGACGTGAGCCGAAGGCTGCATTTCGCCGACGCCGGAGAGGCGCTATTGAGGCGGGTGCCAAAGGTCGCTTTTGGGACCGCTGCGAAGGCGAAATGCGGCGCGGCCTACAGGGAGGTGCAATGACGGCGCTGACAATCGAGACGATCGATTTTCCTCAAGCTGACGATGCCGCATGGCGGAGCCTGGTGGAAAAGGGCCTGAAGGGTCGGGATTTCGAGTCGCTTGCCGCGCGGGCCGAGGACGGTTTTACCTACGGGCCCCTTTACGGCCGCAAGCGCGACGCGTCTCCCCTCGCACGCTCCGCGGGCGGGCGATGGGCGGTCCTCCAGCGCGTCGATGACCCCGACGCCGCGCGTGCCAATGCCCAGGCGCTGGCGGATCTGGAAGGCGGCGCCAATGGCCTGTCTTTGGTTTTCGCCGGGTCGGCATCGGCGCACGGGTTCGGACTCCCGATGGATGGCGATGCGATCGCCCGCGCGCTCGCCGGCGTGAAGCTGGAGATGATCTCGCTGAGGATCGAGCCGCATATGGACGCGCGGCGCGCTGTCGAGGCAATCCGAACGCTGGCGAAAGACCGCGGCCAGGATTTCGAGGCGCTGTTCATCGACCTGTGTCTCGACGCGATCGGTCCGTTTGCCTTTACGGGACGCTTTCCCGGTCCCGAAGGTGATTTTCGGGCGCATTCGGGCCGCGCCACGAAGTCGCTTCGCGCGAGCGGCTTTCGCGGCCGTATCGCCGAGGCGGACGGGCGCGTCTTCCATGACGCGGGCGCAACCGCCGGGCAGGAACTCGGCGCGGTGCTGGCGACGGCGCTCTATTACCTCAGGGCGATGCTCGATGCCGGTCTCGGCCTCTCCGATGCGGCAGCTTCGATCGGCTTCACCCTGGCGGTCGATCAGCGACAGTTCGAGCAGACCGCGAAATTGCGCGCTTTGCGGCTCCTCTGGGCCAAACTGCTGGAGGAATGCGGCGAAGCGACCCCGCCCGCTGCCCGCATCCATGCCGAGACCTCCTGGCGCATGATGGCGGCCAAGGACCCGCACACCAACATCCTGCGCGCAACCATCGCGGCCTTCGCGGCTGGAACAGGCGGCGCCGACAGCCTGTCCGTGCTGCCACACACCGCCCCGCTCGACCTTGCCGATCCTGCCGCGCGGCGGCTGGCCCGCAATGTCCAGATCATCCTGCAGGAAGAATCCGGCCTTGCACGCATCACCGATCCGGCGGCCGGTTCCGGCGGCATCGAGGCACTCACCAATCTGACCGCGGAGGCCGCCTGGAACGAATTCCAGACGATCGAGGCCGAAGGCGGAATCTTCAAGAGTCTTTCCGCCGGCGTCCTGCAAAACCGCATCCTGGACGCCAGAGCCGCCAGAGCCGCCAAACTCGCGGAGGGGAAAACCGTCATCGTCGGCGCCAGCCTCTACCCGCTCGATAAGGAGCGACATCACGTTCTCCTGGGGCAGGCTCCCGACGCCGAGCTGCCGCCCCAGCCGACCGGCCAAACCCGCTGCGAGCCGCTGCGCCCATACCGAACCAGCGAGACCGTGGAGGCATCGACGTGACGAACGTTCCGGATTTCACCCGCATCGCTTGGAGCCGGCCGAGGCAGCCTGCCCTCGCGAAGACGCTTGGCGAGTCCTTCGAGACGCCGGAGGGAATCCCTATCGCCGGGGCCTATGGCGCCGGGGATATCGCGGACCTGCCGTTCCTGGACACCTATCCGGGCATCGCTCCATACGTGCGTGGCCCCTACCCCACCATGTATGTCGAAAAGCCCTGGACGATCCGGCAATATGCCGGTTTCTCGACAGCGCAGAAGTCGAACGCCTTCTATCGCCGCAATCTCGCGGCCGGACAGAAGGGCCTGTCGGTCGCCTTCGATCTCGCCACCCACCGCGGTTACGATTCCGACCATCCGCGCGTCGCGGGCGACGTCGGCATGGCGGGCGTTGCGATCGATTCGATCATCGATATGCGTCAGCTCTTCGACGGCATTCCGCTCGATGAAATGAGCGTCTCTATGACGATGAACGGCGCGGTGCTGCCGGTTCTGGCGCTCTATGTCGCGGCCGCCGAAGAGCAGGGCGTTGCCCAGAAGGATCTGTCGGGGACCATTCAGAACGACATCCTGAAGGAGTTCATGGTCCGTAACACCTATATCTACCCGCCCAAACATTCGATGCGGATCATTTCGGATATCTTCGCCTACACCTCGAAGCACATGCCGAAATACAACTCGATTTCGATTTCCGGCTATCACATGCAGGAAGCCGGGGCTACGGCGGATCTGGAACTCGCCTATACCATCGCTGACGGCATCGAATATGCCCGGGCGGGCGTCGCGACGGGTCTCGACATCGATCACTTCGCTCCCCGCCTGTCGTTCTTCTGGGCGGTGGGCATGAACTTCTTCATGGAGGTCGCCAAGCTCCGCGCGGCGCGGCTGATCTGGGCCGCGCTCATGCAGAAGAACTTCGCGCCGAAGGATCCGCGCTCGCTGTCGCTGCGCACCCATTGTCAGACCTCGGGCTGGTCGCTGACGGCCCAGGATGTCATGAACAACGCGGTCAGAACCTGCGTCGAGGCGATGGCAGCGACGCAAGGCCATACCCAGTCGCTGCACACCAACTCTTTCGACGAAGCGCTGGCGCTGCCGACCGACTTTTCCGCCCGGATCGCCCGCAACACCCAGCATGTGCTGGCCCGCGAATCCGGCACCACATCCCCGATCGATCCCTGGGGCGGTTCGGCGTATGTCGAACGGCTGACGCATCTGCTCGCGGAGAAGGCCCTTGCCCACATCGCCGAGGTTGAGGAGATGGGCGGCATGGCTGCGGCCATCGAAAAGGGCCTGCCCAAACTCAGGATCGAGGAAGCGGCAGCCAGGACCCAGGCACAGATCGATTCCGGCGCCCAGACCGTCGTCGGGGTCAACAAATTCCTCAATGACGCCACCGACGACATCGACGTCCTCTCCGTCGACAACGCCGAAGTGCGGCGCCAGCAGATCGAAAAGCTCAAGCGCCTCAAGGCCGAGCGCGACGACACCGCGACGCATGCCGCCCTGGCGGCGCTGACGGCGTCGGCCGAGCGTGGCGACGGCAATCTCCTGGAACTGTCGATCGCCGCGGCCCATGCCAAGGCGACCGTCGGCGAAATGGCTGGGGCGCTGGAAAAGGTATTCGGCCGGCATGTCGCGACGACGAAGGTCATCGCCGGCGTCTACAAACGGGAGGCCGGCGCGATGGCGGGGCGGATCGAACATATCCAGGCGATGAGCGCGGCTTTTGCAGAGGCCGAGGGCCGCCGGCCGCGCATTCTTGTCGCCAAGATGGGCCAGGACGGCCACGATCGCGGCCAGAAGGTCATCGCCTCGGCCTTCGCCGATCTCGGCTTCGACGTCGACATCGGCCCGCTATTTCAAACGCCCGAGGAAGCGGCCCGCCAGGCCGTCGAGAACGACGTCCACATCGTCGGCGCCTCGTCCCTGGCGGCCGGGCATCTGACCCTCGTTCCGGCGTTGAAGGCGGCGCTGGAAGCGGAGGGACGCGGCGACATCATGATCGTCGTTGGCGGCGTCATCCCGCCGAAGGACGTCGACACGCTCAAGGCGGCCGGGGCCGCCGCCATCTTCCTGCCGGGAACGGTCGTCGCCGAAGCGGCCGAGGACTTGCTGCAAGCCCTTTCCCGCCACCTTGGCCATGAGAAGGCGGCGGCCGAATAGTCTCTTGCCACCCACCTGGTTCAACATTAGTTATAACGCCAGAACCTGGAGATTGGAGGCTTTGCCATGAATACCGTCATTCGCAAGATCGGCAATTCCGAAGGCGTGATCCTGCCCAAGGAGGTGCTGGAACAGGCGGGATTGGCCACCGGCGACCGCTTGAACGCCATCGTTTCGGAAGATGGCGTCAAGCTCATCAAGGCGGGGCCAGACTTCGAGGAAGAACTGGCCCACGCACGTGTCTTCATGGACAAATATCGTGACGCGTTGGCGAAACTGGCGAAATGACCTGGCGCTGGGTTTCGCAGGCGAGCGTCGAGGCCTTCCATAGCGAGCAAATCGACCGCTTTGGCGGCGCGCGGGGAATTCGTGACGCTGGCCTGCTGGAGTCGGCCGTCGATCGCCCCCTCAACAAGGCCGCGTACGGAGAGCCAGACGTTTTCGACCTCGCGGCGGCGTATCTCTACGGGATCGCCCGCAACCACCCATTCGTGGATGGCAACAAGCGGACGGCGATCGTGGTCGCAGCGGTTTTCCTGATGAAGAACGGCTACGACATCACCGCCGACAACGGCATGGTCTACCAGTTCGTCATGGATGTCGCGGCTGGCGCCGTCGGCGAGGACAGCGCCGCGCGCTGGTTCCGCGATTTCACGGAAAAGCGTCGATGATCGAGGCCTATGTCCCGAGCGGTGCCAGAATGCACGCGGTCCGGGCATCGCCCGACGCAATCCCGACCGAGGCTGTCTGGATCGACCTGCTCGATCCGCATCCAGACGAAATCGCCGCCGTCGAACAGTTATGCGGCATCGACGTGCCGACCCGCGAAGAAATGGTCGAGATCGAGGTGTCGAGCCGGCTCTATTCCGAGGACGACGCCGACTTCATGACGGCCTCGGTCGTGTTCGGGTTGGACGGCGGCAAGCCGTCTTTCGCCCCGGTCACCTTCATGCTCGCCGACCGCCGGCTGATCACGCTGCGCTATAGCGCGCCGAAAAGCTTTGCAATCTACGCGACCAAGCTCTGCCGCGAGACACCGCGCCATGGTGGCGCTGCGGACAGCGGCGCCCAGCCCGGCGCCGCCGAAAAGCCGGCCGTCAGCCGCGGCGATCGGCCGCCGTCGGCGGACACGATCCTGATCGGGCTTCTCGAGACAGTGATCGACCGGGTCGCGGACCTCCTCGAGACCATCTCGGCGGACCTGGACAGCATCGGCGAGGACATCTTCTCCTCTTCGGCGCGCAAGAAGCCGACCGGCACCAAGGATTTCAAATCGCTGCTGCGGCGCATCGGAGCGGCCGGCGACCTGACCTCCCGCACGCGGGAGGGCCTGGTGACACTCGACCGCCTGCTCCCGTTTCTTCAGCTTGCCCTCGACCGCCGCAAATCCAGCGCCAAAGACGCCAAGCCGCGCGTGAAGGCGATGGCAAGGGACGTCCATTCGCTCAACGACTTCGTCACGTTCCTGTCCAACAAGACAACATTCCTGCTCGACACCACGGTCGGCATGATCTCGATCGAGCAGAATGCCATCATCAAGATCTTCTCAGTCGCTGCCGTCGCCTTCTTGCCGCCGACCCTAATCGCCTCGATCTACGGTATGAATTTCCGTGTCATGCCCGAACTCGGCTGGACGTTCGGCTATCCTTCCGCGCTTGCGCTGATGGTGGTCTCAGCGATCGTCCCGATGCTGTTCTTTCGGTACAAGAACTGGCTGTAGGCCAGCAACCCTGAGTGGTAAAATCTAGCATAAATTTGTTTTTAATCGTCACACTGTATTCTGGATTCCTTCGGTTGATTGGAGCGATGGTGCAGTTCGCGATTAAGAGGCTTCAGGCGATCCAGGCTGGCAGGCGCCCCGATCGTTACAAACAGATGCTCTTCGCCGACGCTGGCAATTTTGCTCGCGGGTGCGCCTTTACGCTTGTCGCTTGCATCGCGACGGCGATACAGACCGATATGCCGAGCGTCTGGGCAATCTTTGCCGCATTGAGCTTGGTAACGACCGTCCGCGTATCAGCGATCTATTATGGCGCACGGCGTGCCGACGACGACCGCGAGTCCGTCGCTATCGCGAAGCGCTTTTACGAGGTGACAGGCGTCATTCACGTCCTTCTCATCGGCGTTTGGCCGATGGTGATTTTCGCAGCTGACCAAACCTATGTCGCAGCCGAACTTTTTTCGTTCGCGACAGCCTTGTGTTTTATGACAGGCCTCGTTGGACGAAATTACGCCTCCAGAAAGCTGGTTGTCCTGCAGTTGTCGGCGGCCGGTGTCCCTATGTCTCTCGGACTCGCTTGGCAGATGGACGCATGGCACCTCCTTTTCGCTGCCCTTTTCGTGATGTTCTGCATGACCTTGCTTAGGATCGCGGACGGAATGCGGGGAATGATGGAAGAGACCGTTGCGGTTGCCGAGCAAAACTTTCATCTCGCTCACATCGACGGCCTTACCGGCTTGCCGAACAAGGGCCAGATGGTCCGTATTCTCGATACCGCGATCCATCACGGGGAGGCGATTGCGTTGCATTTCGTCGATCTCGACCGTTTCAAGCGCTTGAACGACACTTACGGTCACGCATTCGGGGATCGCGTCCTGGCCATCGCCGCGCGTCGCATGGAGGAGGTGAGCGAGGATGAGACTGTCGTTTCCCGATTTTCCGGCGACGAGTTCGTGATCCTGCAGCATCTGAACGGCGAACCGCGGCAGGAAGCGACCCGCTTCGCCAATCTTCTGATCACCGCGTTAGCGAACCCGCTCTCGATCGACGGAATATCGGTCACATCGAAATGCAGCGTCGGCACCGCGCTCTTTCCCGGCGACGCTCGAACAACCGCCGAGTTGCTTCAGCGCGCAGATCTTGCGCTTTATAAATCGAAGTCCGCGGGACGCGGGAGGCACTCGCGATTCGACGCCGAGATGGAGAGCGTCGAAATCGAACGCATGAGGATCGAGTCAAATCTGCGCAGAGCGCTCGATGCAAACGAACTGACATTTGTATTTCAACCCATCGTCAATCCCCAATACGGCCGCATCAGCACATGTGAGGCCCTCTTGCGTTGGGATGATCCCGTCCATGGCGCGATTTCCCCGGCGGTTTTCTTGCCAATCGCCGAGGAAAGCGGCCTTATGCCGGCAATCACCGATTATACCATCGACATGGCATGCGCGGCGGTCGCTACTTGGCCCCCCAATAAACGGGTTGCCGTCAATATTTCACCGAGCCAGCTGAATCGCGACGACATCGTCGATGTCATACTTCGATCTGCGGCCCGCCACTCGGTCGCCCCATCGCAGCTTGAGGTCGAGATAACCGAAAATATCTTTCTCGATCGCGATCCGGAAATTTTTCGACGGCTCGATATCTTGCACGCAACCGGGATCAGACTGTCCCTTGACGACTTCGGGACCGGCTATTCAAATCTCGAATATATCACTCGGCTACCCCTCGATAAGGTCAAGATTGACCGGCGTTTCATACGAGAGGCGCTTGAGAACAACAGGGAGCGCGCCTTGCTCCGTGGCATTCTCGGCTTGGTCGAATCCATCGGACTTGGCGTAGTGGTGGAGGGCGTCGAGCGAACCGATCAACTGGAATTTCTCACTGCAGAACTACCGTCAGCGGAGATTCAGGGCTTCATTTACGGCCCTCCGTTGCGCCCCGAGATGATCCGGGATCTGCTCCTGGCCGGCCGGCCGCCCGTCCAATCGGAAAGTAACACGGCAGCCGCGAGCGCCCTCCAAACGCTTTGTTAACCCTTACCAAACATTTATTGCATCGTTACAATTTTCGCTATCGTGAATGACAAATAATTAAGCTAGACTGCCTTTGCTATTTGTAGAGGCGCAACAAATGTCCAGATTTTCGCGACGAATATCCCGCGACCCCAATAGCAATAATACCGATATCCTTGCGATAACCGATTATCATATCGCAAATAATACAAAGAGTCGGGATGATATATATCGATTACGATATCGATCCTACCGTAGGGAAGGAATAATATCAGAAAATTCAAGACAGTTCTTTTTCGATAAATATGATTTCGACCCCAATGCTGTTGTCTTCGGAACTCATATCAATGACTACCTTGCCGGCTCAATCCGCATTCATCTGCTTTCCAAAGAGAACCCTACAAGTCCTGCGTACGACACCTATCACGATATTCTGAGTCCGCTTCTGCGGAATGCCGAAACGATGATCGATCCGAGCCGGTTCGTAATTGACCCGGAGGCCCGAACAACGCCACTCTTGCCATTCTCTGTGATCAGGCTGGCCTGTATGATGGCCGAGCATTTCGAGTCCGATTGGATGCTCGCCACCGTTCGGCCCGAGCACGCGGCGTTCTATAAGCGTTTCTGCTCGTTAGAACCGATGTCCGAGCTGCGTCCCTATCCCGGACTGAGCTGTCCACTCATGCTGCTCGGGGCACGCAACAAAGATGTCCAGGATCATGTGTTCGCGCGGTATCCGATCTTTTCGTCCACCTTTGCTGAGCGCCTTGCCTTGTTCGGTACCGAGCGGGCGATCGAGCGCTTCGGCATGGGGCCGGCCAACGATAGCGACGACAATTCTCCCCAACTTCTCCGAGAGCACTCGTCCGGACAATTGTAACGAGCGGGCAGTGCGATCTGCCTGACTCTCATCTTTTCCGAAACCCGCGATAGGTCGCCGCGCCGGGATCGGCAACCGTCGAGGCCTCGGTCGTGGCGATCTCGCCGAGCCGCTCGTGAAAATCGGATTTGACGCAGGCAGGGTCCGCGTTCGCCGGGTCGCCGGTCAGCGCCAGCGCCTGACAGCGGCAGCCGCCATAGTCGACATGCCGGCGCTCGCAGGAACGGCAGGGCTCCTTCATCCAAGCGGTGCCGCGATAGGCCTCGAAGGCCGGCGACGACGCCCAGATCTCGGCGAGGGAGTGGTCCCTCACCGACCAGAATTCCAGATGCTCGATCGTCTCGGCCGCGTGGCAGGGCAGCGCCTTGCCGGCCGGCGTGACGCTGAGCGTGCGCGCGCCCCAGCCGCCGTTACACAGCTTGGGATATTTCGCGTAATAGTCCGGGAAGACGGCGTCGATGACGAGCGTGCCCTTCAGCCGCTCGCGTGCTGATTCCACCTCGCCGATCGTCCGGTCGACGTCCTCGCGCGCGGGCATCAGCTGCGCCCGGTTCTTCAGCGCCCAGCCGTAATATTGCGTATGGGCGATCTCCAGCCGCTTGGCGCCGAAGGCGACGGCCTTGTCGATCATGTCCGGCACCTGATGGATGTTCATCCGGTGGATCACTGCGTTGAGGGTCAGCGGGAAGTCGCGCGCGACCACCGCACGGGCGAAGGCCTCCTTCTTCTCAAAGCCCCCCTTGTAGCCCGCCACCTGTTCGGTCACGCCGGCGTCGGCGCCTTGCATCGACAGCTGGATGTGATCGCAGCCGGCTTCGAACAGGGCGTCCAGCTGCGCCTCCGAGACGCCGATGCCGGACGTGATGAGGTTGGTGTACAGCCCGACCTCGGCAGCGTGGCGGGTCAGCTCGACGATGTCCTTGCGGGCGGTTGGCTCGCCGCCGGACAGATGGACATGGATGACGCCGAGTTCCGCCGCCTCGGTGAACACCCGCTTCCAGGTCTCGGTGTCGAGTTCCGACGAGCGCGTGTCGAGCTCGAGCGGGTTCGAGCAATAGGTGCAGCGCAGCGGACAGCGGTGGGTCAGTTCGGCCAGCAGCCCGAGCGGCGGCTGCGGCGCCGGCCGCTCGACCGCTTCGGCGGCGGGCTTGGGAAAGACCGCCTCGTTCATAGCGTCACCATCTGCTTGTCGCGAAGGTCGATGAGGAAACTCTCGACATCCGGGCGGATCGTCGCTTCGTCCGCCGTGAACGCCTCCGTCAGTTGTCGCAGGATATCACCGAACGTGGTCTTGCCATCCACCCGCTTGAGGATTTCCGTCGAAACCTGATCGGCGTTGAAGATGCGTTCCGGCCCGACCAGAATGAACTGGCCGCGCGTCTTGTCCTCGCGAAACCGCACCCCGTGCGGCAGTCTGGGCACCGTATCGTCGGCGATCGCGGTCATGCCGCCCCGCCTCCTTCCCGTAACCCTTCGCCCGGACGCCACGCGTCCGGCGGGGTCAGTCCCGGCTCGACATAGGCGAAATGCAGGGCATCGAGTTGCGCCCAGAGCACCTGGCACTTGAACCGCAAGGCGTCGAGGACGGCGCTCTGCTCCTCGGGCCGACGGGCATTGTCGAGGCAATAGGCGAGCGCGAAATCGGAGTCCCGCTTGGCCTGCACCGGCCGTTTGTCGAAATAGGCCAGCGTCTCCTTCGAAATGAAGTCGTAGTGTTCCAGCATGCCGCGAACGCGGGTGCCGATGACATTCGGCGAGAACAATTCGGTCAGCGACGAGGCGATGGCTTCCAGCAGCGTCTGCTCCTGGACGAAATGGACATAAGCATCGACCGCGAAGCGCGTACCGGCAAGAATGCCGACGCCGGATTCGACATAGGCGCGATCGAGACCGACGCCGTCGGTCAGCGCGATCCATTTTTCGATGCCGCCGCGCTGCCCCTCCTCGCCGTCATGGTCGATGATCCGCTGGCGCCATTCGCGCCGCAGTTCGGCAGTCTGCAGCCGGGCAAGAATGTAGGCATCCTTCACCGGGATATGCGACTGGTAATAATAACGGTTGAGCGCCCAGGCCTGGACCTGCTCCTTCGACAGTTCGCCGCTCTGCAATCGCTGCTGAAACGGATGCAGATGGTGATAGCGCTCCGCCCCGATCCGCCGCAGCGCCGCTTCGAATTCGTCGCGTCCCATCATGGCTTTCATGGCACGATCTCCCCCCCGTCCTTTGCCACCTGCCAACCCGCAGCCTCCACCATTTGCCGCTCCCTGGAATCCTCGATCAGGATCGGATTGGTGTTGTTGATGTGAATGTAGGTGCGGCTTGCGATTTTGAGCCCGTCGAAGGCCGCCAGGCTGCCGCCCTCGCCGGTGATCGGCATATGGCCCATCCGTCGACCGGTCTTCTGTCCGACGCCGGCCTTGGCCATCTCGTCGTCGGTGAACACGGTGCCGTCGAACAACAGCGCGTCGGCATCCCTCACCCTGTCGCGCAGTCGATCAGGCACGGTCGCACAACCGGGAATATAGTAAGCCGTCTTGCCGTGCGCCGTCAGTCGGACGCCGATGGTCATCTCGCCTTCCTCGCCGACATCGACCTCGCCCTCTTCCAGATAGAGCGGCACCTTGCCGGGAACGGAGAACACCTCGACCAGAAGTCCCGGCACCGGCTCGAACGTCTCCTCCATCATCACCGGCCGTCTCGTTACATGCGCGGGATCGAGAACCGAAAAGATCGGGTTGTCGGCGATGACGCCGAGAACGCCAGCTGTCCCGTAGAGCGGAAACGACTGTTTCTCTCGCAAGGTCAAAAGGCCGGCGACGTGATCGACGTCGCCATTGGTCACCAGCACCGCGCCAATGGGCGAGGCCCGCCTTTGGTCCGGAGAGGCTCCGGCGGTCGGCTGCAATGGTGGTGATCGCAAGATCTGCTCGCGCAGATCCGGCGATGCGTTGATCAGCAGCCAGTTGCGTCCGTCGGCGGTCGCGGCGATCGAGGATTGCGAACGCGCCGACACGCGGCTGTCGCCGGCCCAATAGAGCCGGCAGACATCGCACAGACAATTCCATTGCGGATAGCCGCCGCCGGCGGCCGAGCCCAAAACGAAAAGCCGCAGGCGGGCCTCGACCCGCCCGCGGCTGTCAGGTGCTGCCACCGATTAGAATTCGATCGGCATATAGCCGTTGATTTCCATCGCAAGGCAGACTTCCGTGAGAACAGGTTTGTTCCAGGCCATGGTACTTCTCCCAAAGCATGGCGGCTGGCGATACGCGCAAAGCCGCCTTTAATCGTTGCCCACCATCGAAGGCCTAGCAAACATGGCGTTCCTTCGGTAGTCATTGCCGTTCACAAGCCCGTTTCAGGCACGAGATCGGGAGGTTTTCCCACATCCTCGACAATGCCCGATCGGGGGCACCGACAGCCCGACCACACCGGTGATCATGACCCCTTTGCCCGATCCCGACGACCTGGCCGACCGCATCCGCAAAGGCGAGCGCGCCGCGCTGAGCCGCGCCATCACTCTGGTCGAATCGACCCGGCCCGAGCACAGGGGCGTCGCCGCCGCCGTCCTCGATCGGCTCGCCTCGGACACCGGCGGCGCGATCCGTATCGGCGTCAGCGGTGTTCCCGGCGTCGGCAAGTCGACGCTGCTCGATGCCTTCGGCTTGATGCTTACGACCAAGGGACACAAGGTCGCGGTGCTGGCAGTGGACCCCTCATCGGTCCGCTCCGGCGGCTCGATCCTCGGCGACAAGACGCGAATGGCGCGCCTCGCCGTCGACAAGAATGCCTTCATCCGCCCCTCCCCCTCTTCCGGCACGCTCGGCGGCGTCGCCGCGAAGACGCGCGAGACGATGCTGCTTTGCGAGGCGGCGGGATTCGATGTCGTCATCGTCGAGACGATGGGCGTCGGCCAGGCCGAGGTCAGCGTCGCGGACATGGTCGATCTCTTGCTGCTGTTGATGATCGCCGGCGGCGGCGATGAGCTCCAGGGCATCAAGAAGGGCATCCTCGAAGTCGCCGACATCATCGCCATGAACAAGGCCGACGGCGACAATGCCGGGCCGGCGCGGGCCGCCGCCGCCGAAATCCGCTCGGCGCTGAATATCCTCGCGCCGCGTTCGGCAGCCTGGACCGTCCCGGTGCTCGCCGTCTCCGGCATGACCGGCGCCGGTCTTGACGATTTGTGGACCGGGATCGAGCGGTTTCGCGACATCCACCGGCGCAACGGCTCATGGGACGACCGGCGGGCCGAGCAGCGGGTGCGCTGGCTCTGGACCAGCCTTGACGAGGGCCTGCGCCGGCGCATCCTGTCCGGGGCGCGCTGGCGCGCCGAAATCACCGCGGGGGAGGAGGCCGTGAGGGAAGGTGAACGGGCGCCGAGTGCCGTCGCCGAAGCCATCCTCGACCGGCTGGGGTTGCCGAACAGACCTGAGAACGGGCAAGACTGACGACGGCCCGCAGCCGTCTCCAGTGATCGCCAGCCACATACGAGGAATCCTTCATGTCTGCTTCAAGACCCGACAAGACCGATCGGCTGGCCGTGCTGATCGATGCCGACAACGCCTCCTCGCGCATCGCCGACGGCCTGTTCGAGGAGATTGCCAAGATCGGCGAGGCGAGCGTGAGGCGCATCTACGGCGATTTCTCCAGCCAGCGTTCCAAGGGTTGGGCGGACGTCTTATCGCGCCATGCGATCATCCCACAGCAGCAATTCGCCTATACGACCGGCAAGAATGCCTCCGACATAACCCTCGTCATCGACGCCATGGACCTTCTCCATAGCGGCCGGTTCGACGGCTTCTGCCTGGTCTCGTCGGACAGCGACTTCACCCGGCTCGCCGCCCGCATCCGCGAACAGGGCGTCGACGTCTACGGCTTCGGCGAGCAGAAGACGCCGGAGAGTTTCCGGCAGGCGTGCCGGCGCTTCATCTACACCGAGAACCTCCTGCCCGGACGGGTCACGGCGGAGAAGGACAACGGCGACGCGCCGCCACTGGCCAAGCCGCAGCAGGCGGCGGACCTTCTCAAGCGGGTGATCGAGCAGATGGACACCGAGGATGGCTGGGTGAATCTCGGCAGTTTCGGCAAGCAGCTTCTCAACCTGTCCTCGGACTTCGATCCGCGCACCTACGGCTTCAAGAAATTAAGCGATCTGGTCCGCTCGACCAAACTGTTCGAGGTCGACGACCCGGAAGGCGGCAGCGTCGAAATCCGGCTGAAGCCGCAGGCGGCGGAAAAGCCCCGCGCCACCCGCTCCCGCAGACCGGCTAGCCGTCCTCCAAGCCAGCCGAAAAGCGACTACAGCTAAGCGTCAGCCTCGGCCGAACGCCGGGTCGACCGCGGCCTCGCCTCAGCGCAGGACCGCCCGCACCGCGCCGACCGTGGTCTTTTCCCAGTTGCGCAGCGTCTTCGACGCCAGCGCATCGAAGCGTCCGGCCAGCGCTGCATCCTCATGCCGTAGCGCCTTGGCGATGACCGCCGCAACCAGCGCCTCGCTCGCCCGCGTCCCGCCGTCGTCGATCTTCAGCGCGAAACCGAGGCCGAGATCCGGCAGCGCTCCGCAGAAGACGCCCTCTGCCCCGGTCTTGGCGAACGCCCGGCCGGGCGCGGCCTCCATCAATGCCTGACAGGCGCGGCCGCTGCCGGACATTTCCCAGGGCGCGGCCATGCAGGCGGCGATCAACCGGCGTCCGGCGGCGGCACGCTCCGGGGCGACGCTCTGGCCGGTCACGAGCCTGGCGAAGCCATGCGCGAAACTTTTCAGCGGCGCCGCATAGGTCGGGATTGAGCAGCCATCGGTGCCGCAGACATCGTCGCCGAGTTCAGTGCCGGTCATATCCTCGATCGCGGCCTTCGCCCTCTGCTGCACCGGATGATCCGCCCGGACATAGCCACGCGGGTCCTCGCCCTGGTGAACCGCCGTGCAGAGAAACCCGGCATGTTTGCCCGAGCAATTGTTGTGAAGCGCCGTCGGCTCGCCGCCGCGCCGGGCGAGATCGAGCGCAATGGGCAGATCGAACGGCCAATGGCAGCCGCATTCGAGTGCGCGGCCGTCGAGCCCGCCCTTTGCCAACATGGCCGCGGCAAGCGTCACATGCCCCTCCTCGCCCGAATGGGAGGCACAGGCGAGCGAGAGTTCCCGGTCACCGAAACCGAAGGCATCCGCCGCCCCGGTCTCGATCAGCGGGATCGCCTGAAACACCTTGATCGCCGAGCGCGGAAACACCGGACGCGCGATATCGCCGGCCGAGGCGACGACGGCCCCCGCACCGTCGACCAACGCGAAGGCGCCGCGATGGACACTCTCGACCAGATCGCCACGGGTCACTTCCACGAGAACGGGGTTTTCCATTGATGACCTCGGTCCTACAAACAGTTTCCAAGCGCGCTCTAGCAGCCGCTCCGCCCCGCCGCCACCGATGGGACCCGATGCATCTGTTGAAATGGCTCTCCGTCGTCGTCGTGGCGGTCTATCTCCTGCCCGCAGCGCTCGCCGCGCTTCTCTGGTGGACGAGCGAACGTCCCGTCTCCTGGCGCCAGGCCGACTGGAGTTCGGCGTCGCTCCTGCCGACAGCCAGCACCAACGGGGACGCGGCGCTCTACATTCTCGCCGCGCGCACTGGCGGCCTCAAGGGCGCGATCGCCGATCACTCCTGGATCGTCATCAAGGACAAGAGCGGGAGCGCTTACGAGCGTTGGGACAAGGTCGGCTGGGGGACACCGGTTCGGCGCAACAGCCAACCCGCCGACGGGCGCTGGTATTCGAACGCTCCGCGGGTGGTCGTCGGGATCACCGGCGCGCGGGCCGAAGCCCTGATCCCGAAGGTGCGCGCCGCCATTGCCGCCTACCCTTATGCCGAGCGTGGCGGCTACGCCCTCTTTCCCGGCCCGAACTCCAATACCTTCGTCGCCCACGTCATGCGCGCTGTCCCCGGCATCGACGCGACGCTACCGGCGGCGGCGGTCGGCCGCGACTATCCGTCCGAGGGACATGTCTTCTCGATCGACCCTGACCGCCAAGAGTTGCGCCTGTCGCTTTGGGGCTATGCCGGCATCGTCGCCGGCTGGAAATCGGGGCTGGAGGTGAATTTCCTCGGTCTTGTGGCCGGCATCGATCCGTTGAGGCTGGCGGTCAAGGTGCCGGCCTTCGGGACGTTTGCGCTGCTGGGAGCGTGATTATTTGCACCGTCGACTGTCAGAAAGCGATGATCTGCATCGGCAAACGCATGATCATTTGAGACTGTTTGACAAGTGACAATTGTCGGCGCACACTACCTTCCAATGCATGGATGATTGCCAACTTTCGACCCAAAGGACTCCCACGCTTTTACGAGACCGGCGATGCGCGCGGCGTTCAGGCCGATCAGGTCAGACGCATTCGCCGCGTCCTGTTCGCGCTTGATCATGCCACCTCGCCGGAAACCTTCGTAGGTCTGCCGGGAATGCGTCTGCATCCTCTCAAGGGCCAGCTTGCCGGATTTTGGAGCGTGAGCGTGTCCGGCAATTGGCGGATCGTGTTTCGGTTCGACGACAGCCGGCCCGTCGATCTCGATTATCTGGATTACCACTGACGACTGGAGAAACTGACCTTGCCCCTCTACGACCCGCCCCACCCCGGCGAAATGGTGCGCGAGGAGTGCCTTGCGCCGCTCGGCCTGAGCGTCACGGAGGCTGCCCGCGTGCTCGGCGTCACTCGGCAGGCGTTGAATAACGTCGTCAACGAGAAAGCCGGGATCAGCCCTGAAATGGCGATCCGGCTCGAAAAGGCGTTTGGAGGCGAGGCCGATTTCTGGTTGCGGCTGCAAACCGCGTTCGATCTGGCACAGGCCCGGCGGCGGGAAGGCAGCATTGCCGTCGACCGCTATGTCCCGGAAAGCGCATAGCCGATTCAGCCACGCCTTATACCAACCTGCGGCGATAGGGACCCATTTGACCGGGACGATCGCCGATGCATGGCGAGGAACGGGACGATGCGCGATGCGGCGCATCGGGCGAGGCCCGCGACGAAGCCAGGCGCGGCGAGCGCCCGGCCTTCGGTGGGCTGGACAGGCTTGCCGGACGGCGTCGCACCGCTTGCCCGATGCGCCGCATCGAACCGCGCGTCGCTCCTGGCCGGACGCGCCCGTTCAGCTCCATCGAACGGGTCCCTATCGCCGCAGGTTCGTATTACGTGCGGCCTCCGGGCGTTTCCAACCATCTGCCTCGTCGAACGCCCATAATCATTCCGCCCTTAGCGACAACCGCCCGAGCAAGTCCTCCGCCGTCCGCGTCGCCGCCCCCGCGGCCAGCGCCATTTGCGGCAACAGCATCCATTCCAGCGTCCAGGCCGCGCCGGAGCGCTCGTTCTCATGCAACAGCGCATGGTGCAGGCCGGAGACCAGCGTCGCGTTGAAGCGCGCCAGCGTCACCAGAACCTCCGCGCCGACCGGGTTCTGCTTGTGCGGCATCGCCGACGAGCCGCCGCCGCCGGAAAGCGTCAGCTCCCCGACCTCGCTCTGCAGCGCCAGCGCCGCATCCTGCCCGAACTTGCCGAGCGCGCCGGTGATCAGCGACAGCCAATGGCCGAATTCGGCGATCCCGTCGCGTTCCGAATGCAAGGAAGCTGCGGCTGACCAGAGGCCGAGCGTGTCCGCCACGCGCTGGACGATCGCCTCGCCCTTGTCGCCGAAATCCGCGCGGTCGCCGACGGCGCCGCCGAGCCGCAGGGCAAAGGCGCGCGGCGCGATCTCCTCGCGGCGCAGCCGACAGCGCACCAGCGGATCGGCCCAGGAGGCGAGCTTACGCGAAAACGGCGTCGGCCGCGCCGCCTGCATTCGTGTATGCGCCATCACGTCGCGGTCGCCGGCCTCGATCGCCCATTGCGCGAATGCATCGATCAGCGCTTCCAGCCGCCGGTCGAGGACCAGCGACACCGCTTGCATGCGCATCGCCATCGCCGCGTCGATCGCATCCTGGCTGGTCGCACCCTTGTGCAAGGCCGCGGCGGCGGCCGGGTCGAGCCCGGCGCGCAATTGCTGAAGCAACGCGGGTACGACGACGCCATCCCGCGCCGTTCCGACGGCAAGTGCTGCGAGATCGGGGGTGAATTCGTGTGTCCAGGCGCGAATCGCGGTGGCTGCTGCCGGCGCGATCAATCCCTCCGCCGCCTCGGCCTCGGCGAGCGCGACCTCGAAGGCCAGCATCGCCTCGAGCTCCGCCGCCGCGGTAAAATAGGAATCGAGTTCCTCGTCGCCGAGCAGCCCGCCCAGAAACGAATGCGAGAAGACCGAGGCCGTCACCGGCCGGCCGTCAGGCCGAAGACTTCGGCGGCAAAATCCGCGATCAGGCCCGCCGTAACCTCCGGCTGCTCGATGCAGGGCAGATGACCGGCGTCCTTGACGATCTCGAAGCGCGAACCGGCAATCAGATCGGCGGTCGAGCGCATCAGATCCGGTGGGGTCGAGCCGTCCTGATCGCCGACGACGCACAGCACCGGGAGATCGATGTTCGCCGTCGCCTCGGTATAGTCGGCGTCACGCAATGCGGCGCTACTGCCGAGATAGCCGGGTAGTGGGGTGCGCAGAAGCATGTTCGAATATCCCACGAAGTCGGGATTGGCCGGGCGGCGGAATTGCGGTGTAAACCAGCGCTCGAGGATCTGTTCGGAAATCGACCCGATTCCGTCCTTCTCGATCGCGGCGATGCGTTGGTCCCACAGTTCGGTCGTGCCGATTCGGTGCGCCGTATCCATCAGCACCAGTCCCTTGGCAAGAAGGGGATGGCGATGGGCAAGGCCTTGCGCGATCATGCCGCCGATCGACAGGCCGATGACGAGCGGGCCCGCCACGCCGAGATGGTCGATCAGGCCTTTCAGGTCGTCGACATGGGTGTCCATGGCGTAGGGCGCGGGCGTCGCCTCCGACAGGCCATGGCCGCGCTTGTCGTAGCGCACGATCCGATACGCTCCGGCGAGGCGCTCGACCACCGCGTCCCAGATTCGGAAATCGGTGCCCAGCGAGTTGGCGAAGACCAGCGTCGGCCCGTCAGCGTTTCCCTCGACCCGATGGTGGATGACGATGCTGTTGACGCGCTGAAATGGCATGGATGCGGTTTCCTCCCCGATTGGACGCCGTCGATCATAGGCGTCAGCGCGCGCTATGAAAGGGTCGCGGTAGCTTTGTGCAAAGTGCGGCGCCATCTTCCCCGCTTCGGCCTTTCCTGATAGCGGCATTTGAAACCGAACGCTGGATATGGTCCGGGAGATTTCGCCATGTTTCTCAGTTGCGGCGACGCGCTGTTCGATCTGTTCGCCGAACCCGACGCGGATGTGGCGAAGATCGCCCTGTCCGGGCGTGTCGGCGGATCGCCGCTGAACGTCGCGCTGGGCCTGGCGCGCCTCGGCCATCCGGCCGGCTTCTTCACCAAGGTCTCGAGCGATCTCTTCGGGACGCGCATCCGCGGCTTCATGGCGCGCGAAAATATCGACCAGCGCTTCCTCATTCCGACCGACAGGAACACCACGCTGGCGATGGTCTCGCTCGGCGCCGACGGTTCGCCGGCCTATATCTTCTATATCGACGGCACCGCCGACCGCTCGATCGAGCCCACCGAAGTGCCGGCAATGTTTCCCGAGGCGCTCGAGGCGATCCATCTGGCGTCCTACTCCACCGTGACCGAGCCGACCGCCTCGGCGCTCGCCCATCTCGTGCGGCAGGAATCGGCCCGGCGGTTCATCTCCTACGATCCCAATATTCGCGCATCGATCGAACCCGATCTGGACATCTGGCGGCAAAAAGTCGCCGAACTGGTGCCCTTCGCTGCCTTGGTGAAGGCAAGCGAAGAAGACCTCGATCTCCTTTATCCTGGCCGGGCCCTCGATGCCGTGATCGACGATTGGGTCGCCGCGGGCGCGGAGATGGCGGTGGTAACGCGCGGCGAGCGCGGCGCGATCGCCGCGACAAGTTCGGGTATCAAAGCCTGGGTCGGTGGACGACAGATCGCCGTCGCCGACACGGTCGGTGCCGGCGACACGTTTCAGGCGGCGCTCCTGGCCGGCTTGAAGGAACGCGGTCAACTCTCGCGCGCGGCGCTCAAGGCCGCCGACCAAGCCGGCATCGAGGAATTGCTGCGCTTCGCCGTCGACGCCGCCGCAGTGACCTGCTCGCGCCGCGGCGCCGACCTGCCGCGGCGTGCCGATCTGGATCTTCCGCCGCTCGCCTGAAAGCGTTTCTCGCGCGGCCTCAACTTTCAAGGTGGTTGTCAGAGACCAAAAAGCCCGCCGGATCCTGTGATCCGACGGGCTTTTGTCTGTAGGGCCGGGCGCTTGACGCGCCCGGCCGAAGGCATAGTGCCTTAGTTGAAGCGATAGGACGCCTTCGCCCAGATCGTGTGGAAGTCGAGATCGTTGTCGTTCGACTCCGAGGTGAAGTTCACCGTGTTGGTACCGTTGGTCCCGGTGATCGTCTGATCGTTCGAGCCGAGATTGGTGTAGAGGTACTCGACGCCGAACGAGATGTTCTGGGTGGCCATCACGTCGACACCGCCGCCGACCGCATAACCGACATCCGCGTCGTCGCCATCCTGCGTAAACGTATAGCCGGTGAAGGCGCCGCCGCTCGGCGCAGTCATCGTATTGTCGACGCCGGCATAGGCGAGACCGCCCGTACCATAGAGCAGGATGCTGTCCATGGCGTAGCCGAGACGAGCGCGAACCGTACCGAGATAGTTGATCTCGCTATTGGACGTGAAGGTCGAGCCCTGCGTGGTGTAGGACCGGTTGGTCTCCGCATCGATGTAGTTGATGTCGGCGACCGCGCCGATGACGAAGTTGTTCGGCATCTGGTAGTCGTAGCCGATATGCGCGCCGCCGATGAAGCCGGCGTTGTTATCGTCACCGTTAAAGGTGCCGTTGCCGAAGACACCGGTGTTGTTGGTGTCGAAGCGCGCGCCATCGTCATCGCCACTGAAGGCGACGCCAGCCTGGCCACCGATGTAGAGGCCGGTCCACGTGCTGGTCGTAGCGACCTGCTCGATCATCATCGGTGCCGGCGCAGGGGCTTCCTCATAGACCGGGTCGGCGGCGAGCGCCGGGGTGACGAACGCCGTCGAGGCGAGAAGCAATGCAAAGCGTTTCATAACTGTACTCCATTCTGTCGCGGTCGCGACTCTCTTCCCGACGCCACGTCCGCGTGGCGCCCGGATTTCCCGACCCGGCTGGCGGGTTCGGGAGTTGATATGGTCCGTCTCCGTGCCGGAAAAATGGCAGGAATAGGTTCTCCTCCGTCGTGTTGCCGATCCGCAACGCGAATTCCGATCGGGCCCGACGTCGTGAATTATTCGTAACCTTCGGTCGTTGATTTCCTCTTAAAATCGATGGTTTACGCCAAGTTTGGCCTGACCTGGGGCGCTTAACAAACATGGCAAAGTTGTGTCGGATAGGATTCCTAGCGAATAGACGCGCGGGTTACCCGAAGGAAATCGAATTGCGCCTTGTCACGATGTGAAGCCCCGAATGTTGACGTATGAATCCCTCGTCAGTCCGCTCGCATCGCGCAATGGCTACAGCCGAAAAATTCCATTTATACTGACAGACGGCGCGGACCGGGCGTGTTGCAATCCTTCGCAACGACAATGAATATTGAATTCTGCGGAGAAAGAACGCTGCGGCCCGCCTCACCCGATATATAATTCATCCCGTCAACCCGCGTTAATTACGGCTCACATTTGCGTTAGCAGCGCGTGATCACCGCCGGCCCCGAAACCGCACGCACCGCCGCGGCCACACACGCGCCGCCCCTTTCAAATGATTGCTATTGTGCGGCGCGCCTTTATATTCCCGCTAAGAAGAGCACAGCACTGCATGGAGGACTTATGCGTAATCTGATTTTGGCCGCTGGCACGATCTTGACGCTGACCATGGCGTCGGGAGCGATGGCCCAGACCGTCGGCGACGCCGACGCGGGCAAGAAGGTCTTCAACAAGTGCCGAGCGTGTCACGCCGTCGGCGAAGGCGCCAAAAACAAGATCGGCCCGGAACTCAACGGCTTGGTCGGTGAAAAGCCTGGCGCGGTCGAGGGTTACAGTTTTTCGCCCGCCTTCCAGGAATGGGCCGCTGACAAGCCGACGTGGAATGAGGCGCTACTGACCGAGTGGCTTGCCGACCCCCGTGCTGTCGTCAAGGGCACCAAGATGGCGTTTCCTGGATTGAAAAAGCCGGAAGACCTGACCAACGTTATCGCCTATCTCGCCGGCTTCGATGCCGAGGGCGAGGAACGCGATCCCGCCGAAGCGCTCGCCGCGGCGGCGGCGCAATAGGCCTTCGACGCAATTTCTCGAACAGCTCGAATATGACGGCCGCCTCGGGGCGGCCGTTTTCGTGTCAGCCGGGCTTTCAAGTCCCGGCGCCGATCGCAATCGATCAGGCGTAGACGTCCATTACCTGGTTCAGCAGTGCGATCGCCTCTTCCTTGCTGCGCTGGAATGAATTGCGGCCGATGATCGATCCGTTGCCGCCGCCGTCCCGGATGGCGCGGACCTCGTCCAGGAGCTCGTCGGTGTTCTTCGCCGCGCCGCCGGAAAAGACGACGATTCGTTTGCCCGCAAAGGCTGCCTGCATGATGTGGCGGACGCGGTCGGCGGCGGCTTCCCGCGGGATGGCGTGCTTTTCGTAGATCGGCTTCGCCGCGTCGAGGTCGATATGGGCGGTCGGCAGTTTCACCTTGATGATGGTCGCGCCCATCAATGCTGCCATATGCGCCGCATAGGCGATGATATCGAAGCCGGTTTCACCCTCCTTGGAAACCTTGCCCCCGCGCGGATAGGACCAGACGACGGTCATCAGCCCGCGCGATTTCGCCTCCAGACTGATCTCACGCAGTTCCTCCATCATGTCGTAGGAGTGGTCGGACCCCGGATAGATGGTGAACCCGACGCCGACGCAGCCCAGCCGCATCGCGTCTTCGACCTTGCCGGTCAGCGCCTGGTCGCTGCCGCCGACGAGAGAATTGCCGCTGTTGAGCTTGAGAATCAACGGCACTTCGCCGGCGAACGTGTCGGCGCCCTGCTCCAGAAGCCCGAGCGGCGCGGCATAGCCCGAAACGCCGGAATCGATCGCCAGTTCGTAAAGATAATGCGGGTCGTAGGCGGCCGGGTTGGGTGCGAAGCTGCGCGCCGGTCCGTGCTCGAAGCCCTGATCGACCGGCAGGATCACCACCCGTCCGGTCCCCGCCAACCGGCCATGCATCAGGAGGCGTGAAAGATTGCTCTTCAGGCCCGGGGTCTCGCCCTCGTACCAGGAGAGGATGTTCCGGACGGTGTCTGTTCTCAGCATTTCACTTGCTCCTTTGCCTCGCCGGCGGGCATCAAGAGCCTCGCCGCTTCCCATGGGCTTCTTCTGGGGCGCCGGCGCGGCGACGTCCAGATGCGTCACGCCGCCCGCGCACATTAAAATCGGTTGAAGGACCCGGGTCGCGCGATCATGCCTTTATCCGCATCCGTTCTGTGTGGCCGTCACTCAGTTTTGCCGAGCCTTTACTCAATTGAACCAATCGTCGGCTTCCGCGTTTCCTCAAGGTGGAGGTAATCACGATGACACGCGGTGTTTCGGCATTCCCATCGCCATTTGGGGTCGATTCAGACTTGATGTTCGCCGGCAACGGCGTTGCGGAGCGGTCTCTTCCGCCCGGCAATCCGGATGCACCCGCCGCTCCCCGAGCGCGGGCTAAGCTGGCACTCCTTGTACGCCCTCGAATGCGCAGGTCAGGGCAAAAGGCAGCGGTCCAGCAACGGACGGCCGCCCCGCTCGTTCACCACACCCCCTTCCGCATGGAGCCGGCCGAACGGGTCCCGCAAACCGTCAAGCTCGGTCGACGTGGTTTCTACCTGCGATCTCGTCCAGCCGATGACGCTGGTTTGGAAGATGACGGCGTGCGTCAGAGCGAGAGCATCCTGATTCCGACCGCCATCGTTGGCGCCATTCTCGCATCGGCTAGCTATTTCTTCAATTTCGTCGGCTGATCGCGGGTCCGCGCGTGCCTTCCGCGCTTCCGACCTAGCCCCAAGGCCCGGAAGCGCAGGTTCGTCGCAGGCTATTATAGGCTCGAAGAGCTTAGCGAGGTCGTCTGGACAGTGCTCCTCCGCCCGGCGGCCGAATTGGACGCCGCGATCGCGCGGCTGCCGGCGACCAGCGCGGCGGTGACCAGCATCAGACGGATCGGGAAGGGCCGGTGAATGTTACCTGCTAGCCCTTTCAATCCTGGTCTGTTCCTCGTCTCATGCGCCTGAAGACAAAAGATCGCCGGGAGGGGCATTCCGGCGAGCATGTCGAGCCCGCGTGCGACACAACGATCGCCGTGTCGAGACGCTGCTAAGCTGCGATCAGACGGTTCTCGATACCGGTGAGGTGGGATCGTCACGACGCCGGCACCCTGGGGCCTTGGGGAGCTGTGAAGGTTAACCCAATGACTTTGAAAGGGTATTTATCGCAGAGGAAAATCCGGTGCCGAGAAGATTATCCTCGGCTAACGTAATCAGTGATACTGAATAAATCAGAATTTCATGGTTATTAATGTCTTTAGATGACAATTTGTCGCAGGCGTTCTGAAGCTACGTTAAGTTAACGTTTACGGCGTCTGCCCTAGCGTCTCCGTAGAAATGCCTGTCCGATCGTCGGCGGTGCGTATTTTAGGGTCGCCAGAACAATGTCCTCACCGTCCGTTATTCCGAAAAAATCTCTGTCCCTCGCTGGGCGCCTATACGTCGTTCTGTTTCTTGCCGTGGGCGCGTTCGTCGTGATGGCTGGCATCTCCTGGCTGCAGGGCGGACGGGTGCAGCATTCGATGGCGACCGCCGAGGAATTGCGGGGGGACATCGACCACCTTGGAAAAATGCGGCTGGCCAATCTCGAGCTTATCCTTGCGGCCATGGACAGCATTGTCGACCGGGAAGAGGGGGTGATGCAACCCGAACGGCTCGAGGGCATCGCAGCCTCGATCGAATTTTTGCGCGGTGGCGAAGAAGATGCTGCGCACCTGGCGGAGGAGCTGGGCGACCCCTCCTTGATGGCGACGTTCGCGGCCGACCTCGGTACCGTCGGTCAGGCTATCCAGGTTGACCTGAAGCGGCTGATCGAGCGAAGAGCGCCCGTCGAGGCATTCTCGGCCATCGATGACGCCATCGATGCGGGCGGAGAGCACCTCACCGAAACCTTGGCGCTCCTCGCCGAAAAGGCGGATGTCAAGCTTCAGGTGGAGCTAGCCGATGCCCAAGGCGCGGCAACGACGTGGCTTTGGTTGCAGCTCGGCGCGGCGATGCTGGCGCTGCTGATCATCGCGCCCGTCATGTTGATGGTCAGCCGCTCGATCGTGCAGGCGATCAACAGCCTTCGGGCGACCATGGTCGGCTTGACCGAAGGCCGTCTTGACATCGCCGTCGAGGGTCAACAGCGGGGCGACGAGATCGGCGCGATGGCTGTTGCAGTGGAGAGCTTCAAGCAGGCGGCGATCGACCGTAAGCGTCTGGAGGCCGAGGCTGCGGCAGCGCGGATCGACCAGGAGCAGGCGAAGCAACGCCAGGCGGCGCTGGACAATGCCAAAGCCGAGGATCTGCGCGCCTTCGTCGGTGTGGTGGAGGTTGGCTTCGAGCGGCTGTCAGCGGGCGACCTGACGGTGCGCATGGCCGAACCGGTGGCGGCGGAGTTCGAGCCGATCCGGGCAAAGTTCAACGACAGCGTCGCCAAGCTCGAGGATGCGATCGGCAATGTGGTGACCTCGATCGGTTCGATCCGGTCGGGCCTTTCGGAGATCAACACGGCGTCGAACGACTTGGCGCAGCGCACCGAACAGCAGGCGGCGAACCTGGAAGAGACGGTGGCGGCGCTGGGCGAGGTGACGACGGCGGTGAATGAAACGGCCGAGGGCGCCGGCAAGGCGCAGACGGCGGCGAGTTCCGCCCGCGGCAAGGCCCAGAAGGGCGGTGAGATCGTCGGCCAGGCGGTTGCGGCGATGAGCCAGATCGAAAAATCCTCCGAGCAGATCAACCAGATCATCTCGGTGATCGACGAGATCGCCTTCCAGACCAATCTGCTGGCCTTGAATGCGGGCGTCGAGGCGGCGCGGGCCGGCGAAGCCGGCAAGGGCTTTGCGGTGGTCGCCCAGGAAGTGCGCGGGCTGGCCCAGCGCTCGGCCGAGGCGGCGAAAGAGATCAAGACGCTGATCGCGACCTCGCGCAGCCAGGTGGAGAGCGGCGTCGAGCTGGTGACGGCGTCGGGCAAGTCGCTGGACGAGATCGTCGCCGAGGTCAGTTCGATGGCCGAGCTGATTTCAACGATCGCGGTGAGCGCCAAGGAGCAGGCGACGAGCTTGCGCGAGGTGTCGGGCGCGGCCGATCAGATGGACAAGGTGACGCAGCAGAACGCGGCGATGGTGGAAGAGGCGACGGCGGCGAGCCAGACCCTGACCAACGAGACCGAGGAACTGGCGAGCGCGATGGCGCAGTTCAAGACCGCTAGCTCGGCCGGCAACGGGCGGGGCCAGGCCTCACGGTCGCGTTCCAATCCTGCCCAATCCGGCCGTTCCGCCGCGCCGTCGCGCGGCGTGCCGCAGATGAAGACCACCGGCACCGGCGGCGCCGCCCGTGCCCCCAAGGCCGAATCCGACAGCTGGGAGGAGTTCTGACCCCAGCCAAGACAGGTCACCTCAAGCCAAACGCTTGACCGTCAGCGATAACGCCGCGTGTTCGTCAGAACGCGCGGCGTTTGCATATCTTGGACCCGCCACGTGCGACCATCGCGATCAAACCGCCGGCGAGCGTGCCGCCTCGGCCAGGAACGTCCAGGCATAATCGGCGAAGCTGCGCCAGCATTCGATCTCGAAGCGCTGCTCACCGGTCCGCCACAGGACGATCTCCGTCTTCGAGAGGATCGTCCTACTCGCCGCCCCGACCGGAAAACCGCCAAGCCGAATGTCCTGCGGGCAGCCGGCCGCGATCACCGCCTCGGCCGCCGGTCCCTCGACCGCGATCGCGACATTGCGGTGCGAAACATCCACCACCGAGATCGCAGCGACGCCCGCAAGCCTTGCCGGCAGCATTTCGGCCTCCGCCGCGCCGTCGGCGAGCACCAGCCATTCGTCGGGGCCGAGCCAGAGCGCCGAAATGCCATCCACCGAAGTGCTCGTCTTCGGACGGCTGGGAAGCACCAGACCGAGCTTGGCCTCCACCGCCTTCGACGATTGCGCGTCGGCGCGCAGGCTGATGCGTTGACGCGGGGCCAGCGGCGTCAGCGTCACGCCCGGCCCGCTCGCATAGCGCCCGTCCAGCGGCGACATGCGCGGCAGGCTCGGCGAGGTGGTCACAGCGGCGGACGTTGCTGTCGCGTCAGCGGGCGTCGCAATTTTCCTGGCCGCAGCCTTGGTCGGCTTTTTCGCCTTCGATGCCACGCCAATCGGTGTTTTCTTCGATGCCGTCTTGCGCTCAGCCATGCAGCCGCTCCCCTTCCGGATCGAAGAACACCGTGTCCGTCACCTCTACCGCGATCGTCTCTTTCGGCATCGGAATATAGAGCGTGCGACCGATCAGATTGCGGCCGTCCTTGACCAGCGCCAACGCGATCGAACGTCCCATCGCGTCGGAGTGATAGGCCGAGGTGACATGGCCGAGCATGGTCATCGGGACGGCCTCGTCCGGATCGGCGACGATCTGCGCGCCTTCCTCCAGAATGGTCAACGGGTTCGCGGTCTTCAGCCCGACGAGTTGCTTGCGGCCGTGGGCCACGAGATCGGACCGCTCCAGCCCGCACTTGCCGACGAAGTCCGTCTTCTTCTTCGACACCGCCCAGGCGAGCCCCGCGTCGGCCGGCGTCACCGTGCCGTCGGTCTCCTGGCCGACGATGATATAGCCCTTTTCGGCTCTGAGTACGTGCATCGTCTCGGTGCCATAAAGTTCGGCACCAAGGCTGCGGCCATGCTCGCGCAACCTGTCCCAGACCGCGCGGCCGTAATCGGCCGGCACGTTGATCTCGTAGCCGGTCTCGCCGGTGAAGGAGACCCGGAACAGCCGGCAGGCAACGCCCATGAAAGTGCATTCGGCCACCGACATGTGCTTGAAGGCGTCCGGCGAAATATCCAGCCCCTCGACGAAGGGCGCGACGATCTCGCGTGCCTTCGGCCCCTGCACGGCGATCACCGCCCATTGCTCGGTGACCGAGGTCGTCCAGACTTTCAGGTCCGGGAACTCGGTCTGCCGGTAGTCCTCCATCAGTTCAAGCACGCGCGGCGCGCCGCCGGTCGTGGTGGTCACGTGATAACGGTCCTCGCCGATCCTGGCGACGATGCCGTCGTCGATGATGAAGCCGGCCTCGTTCAGCATGATCGCATAGCGGCACTTGCCGATGGCCAGGCTTGCCAGCGGCGTCGCATAGATCACGTCGAGGAACTTCGCCGCGTCCGGCCCGACCACCTCGATCTTGCCCAGCGTCGATGCGTCGAAGAGTCCAGCCGCCTCGCGCACCGCCCGACATTCGCGGCCGACGGCGGCGTGCATGTCGGCGCCTTTCGGGAAATACCAGGCCCGCTTCCAGAGGCTGACATCCTCGAACACTGCCCCTTCGGCCTCGGCGCTGTCGTGGATCGGCGTCTTGCGGGTCGGGTCGAACAGCTGCCCCTTGGCGAAACCGGCGATGGTGCCGAAGGTAACCGGCGTGAACGGCGCGCGAAACGTGGTCAGCCCGACCTCGGGCATCGGCCGGCTCAACGCCTCGGCGGCAACGCCGATGCCATGGATGTTGGAGGTCTTGCCCTGATCGGTCGCCATGCCGGTGGTGGTGAAGCGCTTGATGTGCTCGACCGAGCGGAAGCCCTCGGCGACGGCGAAGCGGATGTCCTTGGCCGTCACGTCGTTCTGGAAGTCGATGAAGGCCTTGACGAATTTGCCGGCGCCGGCGGCGGGCGTCGCCCCCGCCATACCGCCACCGAAGGGTGCAGCCCCCTCGATCGCGACCGCTGCGGCTTCGCCGGCCGTGCCCGACGCCGCGACGCGACCTGCGCTGCGGGCCGAACCGATCGTCTTCGCCAGATCGAACTCGCCCGCCGCCGCGCCGACACTGACGCAAGCCTCGGCGGGCTCCGCCGGGACATAGGCTTGAAGCGCGGGATCGAAGGCAAGCTTGCCGCGCGACTGGGAGAACAGATGCACCGACGGCGTATAGCCGCCTGACATCAAGAGCGCGTCGCAATCGAAGCGGCGATTGTCCTGACCGGAACGCAGTTCCTCGACCGTAAAGCCTGTAATGCGCCTGGTGCCGCGTACGGTCTTGATCTCGTAGCCGGCGAGCACCTCGATCCCGAGCGCCCGTGCCTCGGCGGTGATGTCGGCGGGCGGTTCGGCCCGCAAATCGACGATGACCGGCACGGCGACGCCGGCCCGCTTCAGATCGATCGCCCCCGCATAGGCCGCGTCATGGGCGGTGAAGACCGCAACGCGGCGGCCCACCGCGACGCCGAAATGGTTGAGATAGAGCCGCGCCGCCCCGGCCAGCATGATGCCCGGCCGGTCATTGTCGGGAAACACCAGCGGCCGCTCGATCGAGCCCGTCGCCAGCACCACATTCTTCGCCCGCACCTGCCACAGCCGTTCACGCGGCAGCGCCGGGTCGGGCTCGGACAAATGGTCGGTGACCTGCTCGGCCAGCGCCAGCATGTTGTGGTTGTAATAGCCGAAGGCCGTCGTGCGCGGCATCAAGCGGACATTGGCCATGCCCGCGAGCCGGGCGACGATGCCGTCGACCCAGTCCATCGCCGCGACGCCGTCGATGGTCGTATCGCTCTCGCCCTTCAGCCAGCCGCCGAAGCTGCCTCCCTCGTCGCACAGGAGCACGCTCGCACCCGCCTCACCGGCCGCCAGCGCGGCGGCGAGCCCCGCTGGCCCACCACCCGCGACGAGCACATCGACATGTTCGAAACGGTTGGCGTAGTGCTCGGGGTCGGGTTTCTCGGGCGCGCGCCCGAGGCCGGCAGCGGCCCGGATATACGGTTCATAGACCCGATGCCAAAAGGCCTTCGGCCACATGAAGGTCTTGTAGTAGAAGCCGGCGGTCAGGAAGCGCGAGAACATCCCGTTGGCGCCGCCGATGTCAAAGTCGAGCGAGGGCCAGCGGTTCTGGCTGCCAGCATCAAGCCCGTCATAGAGCGGCTGCATGGTCGCGCGGATATTGGGCTGGCGGCGGGCGTCGTCGCGGCGGACCTCGACCAGCGCGTTCGGCTCTTCCGGCCCGGAACCCAGGATGCCGCGCGGCCGATGATATTTGAACGAGCGACCGGTGAGATGAACGCCGTTGGCGAGCAGCGCCGAGGCGAGCGTGTCGCCGTCCAACCCCACATAACGCTCGCCGTCGAAGCGGAACGGGATGCGGCAGGCGCCTTCGAGGCGGCCACGCTCGGCGAGGCGGAAGCGGTTCATCGCCCATCCTCCCCGACGTCGGGTTTCGGCGCGCCTGTTTCGTAGACGGCGAGGAATTTGTCCGAGACCGAGTGCCGCGCCGCATTGAAGAAGCGCCCGCAGCCATGGATGTGGCGCCAGCGCTCGAACACCACACCGCGATTGTTGGTGCGCAAATAGAGCGCCTCGGCGACGGCCCGCCCCGGTTCCTCGTCTGTGCCCGGCCGGGCGATATGCGCCTCGCCGGCATGGCGGAATTCGAGTTCCGGCCGGTCTTCCTGGCAGTAGGGGCAATGGATCAGCAGCATGGAAACGATCCCTGCGGTCAGTGGGCAACGGCGGCGGCCGCCGCCTCGTCGATGAAACGGCCGGTCTCGAAGCGGTCGAGGCCGAAGGCGGCGTTGATCCTGTGCGGCTCGTCGCGGGCGATGGTGTGGGCGAAGACGTGGCCGGAACCGGGCGTCGACTTGAAGCCGCCGGTGCCCCAGCCGCAATTGACGTAAAGACCCTTCACCGGCGTCTTCGACAGGATCGGCGAGCGGTCGGGCGTCACATCGACGATACCGCCCCAGGAGCGCAGCATGCGCATACGACGGAACATCGGAAACATCTCCGAGATCGCGTCGATCGTATGGTTGAGGATGTGAAGGCTGCCTGTCTGCGAATAGGACGGATACTGGTCCGTACCGGCGCCGATGACCAGTTCGCCCTTGTCCGACTGGGAGACATAGGCGTGGACGGTGTTCGACATGACCACGCAGGGAAAACACGGTTTCACCGGTTCCGACACCAGCGCCTGCAGCGGAAAGCTCTCGATCGGCATCCGGACACCGGCCATGTCCATGACCACCGAGGTGTTGCCGGCCGCGACGACGCCGATCTTCCTTGCGCCGATGAAGCCGCGCGTGGTCTCGACGCCGGCCACAGACCCGTCGGCGCCGCGCCTTATACCGGTGACGGCAGTGTTCTGGATGACGTGGACGCCTCTTGACGAGGCCGCCCGCGCATATCCCCATGCAACCGCATCGTGGCGGGCGGTGCCGCCGCGCCGCTGCAGCGCGCCGCCGACCACCGGGTAGCGCGTGTCCTTCGAGATGTTCAGTGGCGGACAATACGCCTTGCACTCTTCCGGCGTCAGCCACTCGTTATCGACGCCGTTGAGGCGGTTGGAATGAATATGACGCTTGGCGACCTGCACGTCGTGAACGTTATGCGACAGCATCAGGACGCCGCGCGGGGAAAACATGACGTTGTAGTTGAGGTCCTGGCTCAGCCCTTCCCACAGCTTGACCGCATGGTCGTACATGGCGGCCGACTCGTCGTAGAGATAATTCGAGCGGATGATCGTGGTGTTGCGACCGGTATTGCCGCCGCCGAGCCAACCCTTCTCGATCACCGCGATGTCGGTGATGCCGTGCTCCTTGGCGAGGTAATACGCCGTGGCCAAGCCGTGGCCGCCGGCTCCGACGATGACCACCTCATATTGGCGGCGCGGCTCGGGCGATGCCCACTGTTCGCCCCAGCCGGAATGGCCGCGCATCGCCTCGCGCGCAATGGCAAAGGCCGAAAATTTCCGCATCTTTCGCCTCGCGTCCTAAAACCTGGCGTCGTTCGACGACGGCACGCTCTGGTGTAGCGCCCCGCCGCCGCCGCCGGCAACCTGCCCCGACCCTCGACCTTCAGCGGTCATCACGTCGCCATCGATGTTTATCGAGGATAGGGCGTCACCATGCTCGAATCGCGACAGCCGGTGACGCATGGCGGGCGCGGGTCCGGCACACCGCGGCCGCCAGCTTCGACGATTCAAGCTGCATTCCCAGATCAGACCCGGCTGGCGATATGCGATCCTCTTGGGCGCCCGAGGAGACCTCCGAGTGCGCCAACAATCAGACCGAGCGCCAGGGCGACAAATGCCGCGAACGAGGCGGCGGCCACCGCGCGGGCAGCGGCGTCAGCGGCAACGCGAGCCTCCCGCTTGGCGCTGTCGTAGGTCTGCTGGAGTTGCTGCAGCCGCTGTTCCGCCTCCAGCTGCGGGACTCCCGCCTGTTGCGCGATGGCCCGGCTCGCGGCCTGGCGCTGATCGGCCGTCGCTTGCTCGCCAAGCCCAGCGAGAACGGTTGCGACCATTGTCGCGCCATCCGACGCAACCGGCGCCGGTTCGGCAGCGGCCGGCAGCCCCTCGCCCTCTCCGGCTGGCTCGATCGTGGCCGGCGACACAGCGCCGGCACGCGGCCGCAGCGCCGCCTCCGCCGCGCGGTTCAACGATCTGTCGGACATCGTATCAGGAGACACCGCGGACGACGCCTGCGCCAAGCCCTGGATCGAGCCACCGATCGCACCGAACGCAGTACCGAGGACGGCCGAGGCGCCGCTGGTCAACAAAAAGACGACCAGAAGCGTCGACGTCGCCCAGGTGACAACGCCATGGAGGATTGCATCGGTTTTGGACGAGCTACCGGCAAGTCGGCCGGCGGCATAGGCACCGACGAAGAGGCCGATCAGCACGACGGCGACGGTCCACAGGCCGCTGACGGATGCGAATGTGTTGGGGTCGAAGCTCTCCGCTCCGGTCGGATCGAGGGTTGCGAGGCCGATGCCGAGCCCGAGCAAGCCCAGCATGAATTGGATGGCGAGGGCCAACAACGCACCGGCGATGATCGCGCCCCAGGATATCCGCCTGAGGCCGTCCGTCGCGACAACCGCCGCGCGCTCCCGTCTGATCTCGTTCATGTGTTGAATAGCCTCCTGCCAGTGTCTCGCGCGACCGCCACCCGCCGCCGGGCTGCCGTTGCGCGACACCATATCATCGAATGCGCCTGAAACCGCGCGGCGGCGGCAAGGTTCCCTTCCCGACCCGCCCGCATCGATATGTTCACGACCGCGGCAAGCATCGGACCTTGCGGCCCTTTCCCGCCCCTCGACAAAGCCCTTCCAACCTGCTATGGGCCTGCCGGATTTCGCGGAATTGCTTCCAAGTTATCGATCTATTGTTCAAACTACCGCCCACCACACGTCAGAAATGGAACATCCAGTGCTGGTATCTGTCCGCGACAACAACGTCGACCAGGCTCTCCGCGCCCTCAAGAAGAAAATGCAACGCGAGGGAATCTTTCGCGAAATGAAAATGCGCAATTTCTTCGAGAAACCCTCGGAGAAGCGGGCCCGGGAAAAGGCCGAGGCGGTCCGCCGCGCCCGCAAGCTGGCGCGCAAGCAGGCCCAGCGCGAAGGCCTGACGAGCGGCGGCCGCAGCCACTAGGGCGGGACGAGCCGCCATTCTTTCGGCGATTTGAGGATGTAACGGAGGCGGTCGGGGCGCGAACCTGCCGCCTCTTTGCGTATGGGGCAGCAAGAGTCCATAAGATCGATCCGGGCCATGCGGTCCGAGCTGGTCACATGGACGACGGCCCCGCCTGATTCGTCTCTCGAAGGAACAATTCATCGATGCCGCAGCCTCTGAGCCTTGTCACCCGTGCGTTCGCACGCGGTCCGATTACACGCTCCACGGTGATCGAACCGGGGGGGCGAGTCGCAAGAACAACTTGGCGCACCGCTGCGGTGCTCGGCCTGATGACGGTTCTCGCTGCGTGCCAGTCGACATCGGACGGACCGGCCGTCACGGCGATCGCCCTCGACCAAAATCAGGGGCTTGACCAGAACATCGCCTCGCTGACCCAGACCGTCAGTACCAATCCCCGCGATCCGGAAGCCCTCAACGTTCGGGGTACGGCCTATGGCCGCGCCGGCAAATACGACGCCGCGATCCAGGATTTCACGACCGCCCTCCAGCTCGACCCGAATTTCTATCAGGCCTACGCCAACCGCGCGCTCGTCTACCGCCAGACCAACCAGCCGGCGAAGGCCGTCCAGGACTACAGCGCGGCACTTCAGATCAATCCGAATTATGATTCGGCTTATATCGGACGCGGCAACGTCTACCGGGTCGCCGGCCGCAATCGTGAGGCGCTCATCGATTTCCAGCGAGCGATCGACCTGAACACGACCGACCCGCGCGCCTATCATAACCGCGGCCTGCTCTATCAGATCGACGGCCAGCACAAACAGGCGATCGAGGATTTTTCGACGGCGATTTCGTTGCAGGCCACAGCGCCCGAGCCCTATTCCGGGCGCGGCGTCTCCTATCTCGCGCTCGGCGACGAGGAAAACGCCTTCACCGATTTCAATGCGGCGCTGAAGCTCGACGACAAGAAGGCCGAGTACTGGACCAACCAGGCGCTGGTCTACGAACGCAAAGGCGACCGTGGGAAGGCCTTAAAGTCCTACTCCCGCGCCGCGCAGCTCGATCCGAAATACCAACCGGCCAAAGACGGCATGGCGCGCACCAGAGGCGGCGCCTGAGCAGGATCGCTGACGCCGGCTCGCCGCCCAACCCGCTCGAAGCGGCTGGCCCCACGTTTACGCGACAACCTCGGGCTGGGCGTCCGAGGCGTCGTCCGGAGGGCCGGCCAGCGGTTCGTCCAGAACCATCGCCTCTCGCAAGACTGAGACATGCTGCCTTGGATGCGGGCCGGCGGCGCGATAGGCCGGGGCGATGTCGCCGGAAACCAGTATTCCTTCAGCCTCGCAATCCCAGTAGAGCGTGTGCGTAAAGAGCCGTCCCAGCCCGGGGATCAAAGGCTTGCGCCGGCGAATCCGGACATGGCGATCACGGATCCCGAGCCCCATGCCCGGCTCGCCCGCGGCGCCAAACTCAGGCGAAGTGGCGGTCGCCGGTTCGTTCTGGACCGGTCCTGACACGATGTCACCCAGCAGCACCTTGGAGTGGCGGTCGTAGATATTCGTCCAGCGCGTCGCCGCGAACATGGCCGCATGATGGGGAAGGCCGGGGGGCTGCTCGATCTCACGCAACACATGCAGGCGGTGATCGTCCGGTCGGTAGCGGAAATCGCGTCCCTCGACGGGCAGTGGCGGCGACGTTGCGATCTGCCGCTCCTCGACGAGCTGCGCAAGGCGATCGACATCGCGGGCGAGCAGGAACTCGGCGTGGGTCAGCGGGTTACCGAGGGTGACCAGATCGCTGATACGCCAGAACAGCGGCCCCTTTCCTGGATCCACCGGAGCGCCCGGCAAAACTTTCGTCCGCTCGGCCGCCATGGCGCGCGAAACCGCGCGCTGAAAATTCCGATAGACCGAGAGCTCGCGCTCATCGCGTAAATCCGGTTCTGTCTCGAGGAAAGCAACGAGGGCGTCGAATGCCTCGTGGACCTGCGATCCCATCGGGTGGTCCCGGTTGGGACCGGCTTCCAGCCAGAACAGCCGCAGCAGATCGTAGGCGATGATGGCCCCAAGGCTGTGACCGACGACGATGATGCGTTCATAGCGTTCGGCGTTTGCGCCATCGTCGCCGGGCTCATCAGCACCCTCGCCTTCCTTCGGCGTCGCCGGCGGGGCCTCGCGGTGCAGCGCTCTGAACAGCGCCAGCCCTCGCTCGCGTATGTCCCGGCGCTTTTCCACCGTGTCGGGTTCGGTCCGCACATACCGGGCGACGTCGCCAAGATAAGGCACGACGAGTTGGTGGACGAGAACACCGATCGCCGTCGACAGCACGAGCATACCGACGCTCAAGGTCAGGATGGATTGCCATGGAAGCAGAAAGGCGATGCCGGCAAAGACGAGTACGGCTGCGCCGCCGGCAAAGTGATAGGACAACTCCGTCGCCCTCGGTTCGCCGGACAGACGTCGCCACAGAAAATACAGCAACACGCCGGCCGCGAGCAGCGCGACGGCGATACCAACGACCGCTGGCCACAACGGCGAGACCACCTCCGGAGCCGCCTCGGCCGGGCCCGAATCGATCAATCCGAAAAGCCCCCCGGCCGCCAGAGCGACAGCGACCAGCGTGCCGGTCCACAACCAAAGCCATGCCCACCACACATCGCGCGGCACATGATGCGGCCAGCGCAATAGCAGACCGAAGATCCAAGCCCGCAGGTGCTGCAACGTCGTGCCTTGCATGATGTCGGCCCAGTAGAACTCGTAGAAGTCGGTGCGAACGCCGTTTGCATCCGCAGGCGTGGTGATGCGGGCTAGCTCGGCGGAGCCGGTGCGCGAATCCGGCACGATCCAGAATTCGGATGTTCTGCCCGCTTCCTTCTCGTTGGAGCCCAGCACCGCCTCGACGAAGGAGCGCAGCGTCGCCATCGGACGCTGCTCGCCCATGCCATGGATGACAATGACGGCTTGGCGCTTAGCCATCGCCGGCTTCTCCGGGTCTCCATTCATCTGGGCGCCCTCGCTTATAATTCCCTTAGGTAATCATGATTTTCACCCGTCAGGCAAGCGCAGGGCACGCCGCCGCCGATGCGCAGCATCGGAGACGTCGCACCTGCATCCTGGCTGAAAAGAAACGCGGCTGAGGGGGAACTTCGCGGCGCACCATGACTTTCTCCCCCGAAGTGGATAACCCACGAAAGGACCATCCCATGAAAACCATTTTATCCTCGCTGGCGCTTGCCGCCGCCTTCGCCACGACCCCGCTGCTTGCCTCGGGCGCATCGGCCGAGACAAAGGTCGGGGTCCTTGGCTGCAACAGCGACGGCTCGACCGGTTTCATCGTCGGCTCGACCGACAACCTCGTCTGCGAATTCACGCCCGCGGAAGGCGGTTCGCCTGAGCTCTATGCGGCGACGCTCGACAAGTTCGGCCTCGACGTCGGCGTCACCGGCCGCACCGTGATGACTTGGGCGGTCGTCTCGGCGGACGGCACCCCGTACACCCCCAACAGCCTGGCCGGCACCTATGTCGGTGCGACAGCTGACGCGTCCGTCGTTGTCGGCGGCGGGGCCAGCGTTCTCGTCGGCGGCAACAACGACAGCTTTTCGCTGCAGCCGGTGAGCGTGCAGGCCCAGGAAGGCATCAACGCAGCCATCGGCGTGGCGAAGTTCACGCTCGCGCCCGCCGTTGCCGTGGCCACGCCGCCGGCCGCCGTGGTCGTCGTTCCGCAGCCGAAATAACGCGGTCGTCGCTAACGCCGCCGCAGAAACGAAAAAGGCCTGCCACACCCGGCAGGCCTTTTTCATGACAGGGAAACAGCGGGGACGATGCCCCCGGCCGATCGGCGTTGGTGGTCAGTCGGCAAGCGCCTTGACGATGTCCTCGACCATCTTCTTGGCGTCGGAGAACAGCATCATCGTGTTGTCCTTGTAGAACAACGTATTGTCGATGCCGGCATAGCCCGACGCCAGCGAACGCTTGATGAACAGGCAGGTCTTCGCCTGGTCGACATTGAGGATCGGCATGCCGTAGATCGGCGAGGCCTTGTCGTCGCGAGCCGACGGGTTGGTCACGTCGTTGGCGCCGATAACGAAGGCGACGTCGGTCTGGGCGAACTCCGAATTGATGTCCTCGAGCTCGAACACGTCGTCATAGGGCACGTTGGCTTCAGCCAGGAGAACGTTCATGTGCCCCGGCATGCGGCCCGCCACCGGATGGATCGCGTATTTGACCTCGACGCCCTCTTTCTTCAGCTTGTCGGCCATCTCCCGCAGCGCGTGCTGAGCCTGCGCCACCGCCATGCCGTAGCCCGGCACGATGATCACACGGCTGGCGTTCTTCATCAGATACGCGGCGTCCTCGGCCGAGCCCTGCTTGACCGTGCGATCGCCGAGATCGTCGGCGCCCGCCGGCCCGCTCTCGCCGCCAAAGCCGCCGAGAATGACCGAGATGAAGGACCGGTTCATCCCCTTGCACATGATGTAGGAGAGGATCGCGCCGGAAGACCCGACCAGCGCGCCGGTGATGATCAACGCCAGATTCTGCAGCGTAAAGCCGATGCCGGCTGCCGCCCAACCCGAATAGGAGTTCAGCATCGACACGACGACGGGCATGTCGGCGCCGCCGATCGGAACGATCAGCAACACGCCGAGCGCCAGCGCGACGATGACGATGAGCCAGAACAGCACGTAGCTCTGGGTGATCGCGAAGGCCACGACCAAGGCGACCATCGCGACGCCGAGGACGATGTTGATGAGATGGCGTTGCGGCAGCATGATCGGCTTGCCGCTCATGCGTCCGTCGAGCTTCAGGAAGGCGATGATCGAGCCGGTGAAGGTGATAGCGCCGATGGCGACGCCGATCGACATTTCCACCAGCGCCTGGGCATGGATGTCGCCAACCGTGCCGATGCCGATGGCTTCCGGCGCGTAGAGCGCCGCGGCGGCCACCATCACGGCCGCCAAGCCGACGAGGCTGTGGAAGGCGGCGACGAGCTGCGGCATCGCCGTCATCGGGATGCGCTTGGCAGTCACCGCGCCGACGCCGCCGCCAATGGCGATGCCGAGGACGATCAGCACCAGCCCGCCGAAGGACGGGCCGGCCAGAAGCAGCGTGGTGAGGATGGCGATCCCCATGCCCACCATGCCGTACAGATTGCCCTGGCGGCTGGTGGTCGGGTGCGACAGGCCCCTCAGGGCCAGGATGAACAGGACGCCGGAGACGAGATAAAGGAAGGCGGCAAAATTCTCGGACATGATCTGCTACCGCCTCACTTCTCTTTTTTCTTGTACATTGCCAGCATGCGCTGGGTGACGAGGAAGCCGCCGAAGATGTTCACCGAAGCCAGAACCAGCCCGATGAATCCGAAGGTCGTGGCCATTCCCGACGCCGAGATGCCGACGGCCAGAAGCGCGCCGACGATGATCACCGAGGAGATGGCGTTGGTCACCGACATCAGCGGCGTGTGCAGCGCCGGCGTCACCGACCAGACGACGTAGTAGCCGACAAAGATCGCCAGCACGAAGATCGCCAGGTGGAAGACGAAGGGGTCGATCCCGGTCGCCGCGCCGACCGCTTCGGTGATGCCGGAGCTCATCAGCCCTTCCACACCGGAGCGGGCCTCGCGAATGGCGGCACCAGCCTCGTTCAGCTGCTGCAGCGTGTTGCGAATGGTCTCGTTTTCCATCACGCCTCTCCCTTGGCCGTCTCGGCTGCGCCGTTATCGCCGGAACCGGCGGCCGGCTCCTTGGCGAAATTCGGATGAACCACCTTGCCGTCGCGCGTCAGCAGCGTTGCCTGCACCAGCGGATCCTCGAAATCGATCTTCAGCGCCTTGGTTTCCTTGTCGATCATCGTCTCGAGGAAGCTCGAAAGGTTCTTGGCGTAGAGCAGCGACGCGCTGGCCGCGATCCGCCCCGGAACGTTGAGATGGCCGACGATCTTGGCCGGCCCCATCTGCACGACCTTGCCGGCTTCGGCGCCCTCGACATTGCCGCCGCGCTCGACGGCGAGGTCGACCACAATCGAGCCCGGCTTCATCGATTCGACCATCGCCTTGGAGACCAGCCGAGGCGCTGGCCGGCCAGGAATCAACGCGGTGGTGATGACGATGTCCTGTTTGGCGATGTGCGATGCGACGAGTTCGGCCTGCTTGGCCTGATACTCTTTCGACATCTCCTTGGCGTAGCCGCCGGCCGTCTCCGCCGCCTTGAACTCCTCGTCCTCGACCGCGATGAATTTGCCGCCGAGGGACTCGACCTGCTCCTTCGCAGCGGGCCGCACATCCGTGGCCGTCACCGCGGCGCCGAGCCGCTTGGCCGTGGCGATCGCCTGCAGGCCGGCAACGCCGGCGCCCATGACGAAGACGCGCGCGGCGGGGACGGTCCCGGCCGCGGTCATCATCATCGGAAACGCCCGGTCGAATTCATAAGCCGCGTCGACCACGGCCTGGTATCCGGCGAGATTGGCCTGGGACGACAGGATGTCCATGGATTGCGCGCGGGTAATGCGCGGCATGAATTCCATGGCGAAGGCGAGGATGCCGGCCTCGGCCATCGCCTTGACCTCCTCGTCGCGACCATAGGGGTCCATCGTCGCGATCACCACCGCGCCCGATTTATAGGTCTTCAGTTCATCGGGCGAGGGCCGGCGCACCTTGAGAATGACATCGGCATCGGAGGCGTCCTTCGCCGTGCCGATCGCGGCGCCTGCCGCCTTGAATGCATCGTCGGTGACACGCGAGCGCTCCCCGGCCGCCGCTTCCACGGTGACGTTGGCGCCCAGACCCGTCAGCTTCTTCACGGTATCGGGCGACGCCGCGACCCGGGATTCCCCGTCGTCGCGTTCCATTGGCACGAACAATTTCAACTTGGAACGCCTCCCCCTCAAACTTACGGCGCCCTGCGTCCATCTGGATGCGCAAAGGCCGCTTCATGTCGAATCGCTGGATGATTCTATCCGACGATCTTATCCGAAAATCGGTTGCAATCACCGGTGCATCTTATGGCCACGCTTGGCATGGCCATAAATTCCTGCCGTCTCTCCCGCCGGCAGGCCGCCTATCGAGCGACGAAATAGGCGATCGCCAGGAGCACGACAAAGCTCAGGATACCGCCGAGAAACCCGCCGCCCAGCATCAGGCCCACGGTCATGCCGACGAGAATGGCGGCCGAGACGATCGTGCCCCATTTGAACATCGCGAGAAACAGAGCATAGGTCCGCTCGTGCTCCGGATAGTCCATATCGGCCGGATTGGTGGTGTCGTAATTCGGCAGTTCGGCCACGTGACGGCTCCCTTGTCGTCCTGTTTCTTCGGCACATACACGATATCGCGCGGAACTGGCAATGCCGCACGGACGCCTCATTCCAGCGATGCGACCATGTGAAAGCGGCTGCGGCCACGGTGGCAGCCCCGTGGAACGTCACTTGTGTACGGCGGCGGGCGCGCTGCTTGGCCGCGCCCGCGTTCAGGAGATGCGGGCGCGCGTGAATCTACCAATCCGCTCAGTGAACGGCGCCTTCACCATCGATCACCGCCGCGGCGTCGGAAAAACCGAATCCGGCCCGCACCATCGCCGCTACGTCACGGTCGCGCCTCTCGGTGCGCTCCCGCAGACGGTACGGACCAAGCCGCCGCCGCTTCGCGTAGGCGGCAGCCGCGTCGCGTTCGCTGGTGTCGTCCTTGGCCAGCAGCATCTCGACGAGGTTGCGTCCGACACCCTTTTCGGAGAGCTTCGCAGCCGCCATGCGCTTCGAGGTGCCGCGCCGGCGCAGGCTCGCCAAGCGCGCTTCCGCGAACGCCTGATCGTCGACGAGTTTCAACTCGACAAATCGGGCAACGGTCGCGTCGATCAGATCGCCATAGGCAGCGGAGTCCTCGCCGAGAACGTGGCAACGCCGCATCACCTTTCGCTCCAACACCCGGCGCAAATTTGCCGTGGTCGAGGCATAGCGTTCGAGATAATGCGCCGCCGCCCGGAATAGCCATTCGGGCGTGACCGGCTTCGGCTTGAAAGGCCGCTTGTCCATGCCGTTTCTATACGGAGCCTGGCTGTTCTGGCGCAATGGGCCTGGCGCACCCGCATCGTTCTAAAAGGGAGAAGCGATTTTCGGATGAAAAGTGCCGCCCGTCAAAAACGACGGCGCCGCTCCGAGCTTCCCGGACAGGGGGCTTGGCGCGGCGCACCCTGACTTCAGGCGATGGCTGAATTTCTGCTTCGTTCAGCGCGCATTACCAGCCGCGTGGAGACCAGATTTTTCCGCCGCGTCGAGGCGCCGCAATTGCTCACGCAACGGTGCCGGTATGCGTTCGCAGACGACGAATGTGGGGAGATTCCGCAAATGGCGCGAAACCTCTGCCTGGCGACGTCGATTGACGATCGTTCTTGCCAGTTCAGACATTGAAATACCTTTCCCCTGCCGAATATGACTGGGTTTTGTTGCTGACTAAACAACTCCCAAACGCCGCAAAAGTTCCGAAACTCCGCCGGAAACGTTCTTGCGCCGCAACGTCACATCCGGCAGGCGTTCGAAACGGCGGGTTGCCGCTCGCGCGAATGCAAACCTGCGGCTTGAGATCGACAGAAACGGCCTTCTCTGCGTAAGGTTCAACTTGCGTGATCGCGGATGATCATGCGGGCTTCCCGCCGCCTACGCTTGAGCCGCGACATCATCCGAAACGGCAATGGGCACCCGCATGACATCCTTGTCCCGCCGACATCAGACCTTCCAGGACCTCCATCAGACTGGCTGTTTCGTCATCCCCAATCCTTGGGATGCCGGTTCGGCCCGCATGATGGTCGCTGCTGGCGCCCAGGCGCTCGCCACCACGTCGGCCGGTTTTGCCTTTACGCTCGGCCGGCCCGACATGGGCCATGTGACGCGCGACGAGGCGCTCGCCCATGCCGAGACGATCGTCGCGGCGACCGGCCTGCCGGTCTCAGGCGACCTGGAAAACGGCTTTGCCGACGATCCCGACGATGTCGCCCAAACGGTTCGTCTGGCTGCCGAGGCCGGCCTGTCGGGCGGCTCCATCGAGGATACGCGTATGGCGCCGGGAAACCCCGCCTACCCGTTCGACCTCGCCGTCGACCGCATCCGTGCCGCGGCCTCGGCCGTCTCCGCGCTGGGCCGTCCCTTCGTTCTGTGCGCCCGTGCGGACGGCGTGATGAACGGCAGTTACGATCTCGACGAGGCGATCCGCCGCATCAAGGCTTTCGAGACGGCAGGCGCCGATCTCCTCTATGTGCCCGTGCCCCCTGGTGTCGATGAATTACGCCGTGTGCTCGGCGCCGTGTCGAAGCCGGTCAACGCGCTGGCCGCCGGATCGCTGCAGCGTCTCTCCGTGGCCGAATTCGCCGCGCTCGGCGTCCGGCGCATCTCGCTCGGCTCAACGCTTGCCCGCGTCACCCATGCGGCGATCCGCGATTGCATGCGCGAAATCGTCGACGAGGGCCGTTTCGCCGGCCTGGAAGCGGCCGTCGCCGGGGCGGAGATCGATGCGATGCTCAAGGCGGGCGCCGGCGAGACCGACGCGATCTGACAGGGCGGGAGAACCAGCACGTCGCGGATATGCTCGTCCGCCCCCTACTCCGCCGCCTCCGCCACGCGCTCCACCCCCATAAACGCGGCCTCGGCCTCCTTACGCCGCGTCTGGGCCTCTACCGCGAAGCTCCGGCGAACGATGCCGAACCCCTTGAGCGTCTCCGGCCAGCGAGCCAATGCCACAGCCGCTTCGTAATTGCCCGACGACAGCCTCGCCAGGATGCGATCGAGGCTTGCTTCGTAGAGCGCCCGGTCGGTGCGCTCGGCCCTGCGCTCGGCGGAGAAACGGAACGGATCGAAGGGCGTCCCGCGCAGCCGCTTCATCGCCGCCAGGAGCTTGAAGCCGACCATCATCCACGGCCCGAAGGCACGCTTTTTGGGTCGGCCGTTCGGCCCGTCCTCGCCCATGATCGGCGGCGCCAGATGGAACTCCAGCCGCTCGTATCCGGAGAACCGCTCGCCGAGCTGCGCGGCGAAGCTGCCATCGGTGTAAAGCCGCGCCACCTCGTATTCGTCCTTGACGGCCATCATCCGATAGAGTTGCCGCGCCACAGCGTCCGTCAGTTCACTGCGGTTCGGTGCGACCCTGACCTCGGCGGCGCGGATCGCCGCGACGCGGTTTCGATAAATCTCCGCATAGGCGTCGTTCTGATAGGCGGCGAGTTCCTTTTCCCGCCGCGCGATCGCTTCGTCCAGAGTTTCGGAAAGACGCCTGTGGTCGAGCGCGGTCGCCGCCCCCTGCTCGCCCTCGACCGCGGGCAGGTTCGCCGGATCATGGGCGATCGCCCGCCCCCATTCGAAGGCGGCGAGATTGGTCTCCACCGCGACCGCGTTCATCTCCAGCGCCCGCCGGATTGCCGCGCGCGAGACCGGCAGCGCGCCGGTCTGCCAGGCCAGACCCAGCATGAGCATGTTGGCGAAGATGGCATCGCCGAACAGCGCGACCGCGATCTTGTCGGCGTCGGCTACGTGGGTCCGGTCGGCGCCGGCCGCATCACTCAAGGCCGCCAGCAGCCGCCGCGTCGGAAACGAGAAATCGACATTGTGGGTGAATTCGCCGGACAGCGTTTCGTGGCTGTTGACGACCACATCGGTCTCGCCCCGGCTGATCGCCGAGCGGACCTTGGCGGACGCGGCCGTCACCATGTCGCTGCCGATGATCAGCCGCGCGTCGCCCGCAGCGATCCGGATCGACTTGACGTCGTCCGGGGTCGGCGCGATCCGCACATGGCTCATTACCGCGCCGCCCTTTTGCGCCAGCCCCGCCATGTCGATGATTCCGGCGCCCTTGCCGTCGAGATGCGCCGCCATGCCGATGATCGCGCCGATGGTGACGACGCCGGTGCCGCCGACACCGGTGATGATCACCCCCATCGATCGATCGAGTTCCGTCAGCATCGGTTCCGGGACCTCCGGCGCGGCAGCTCGTCGTTCACCGCCCCTCTTCAACTTGCCGCCATGGACCGTCACGAAGGACGGGCAGAACCCCTCAAGGCAGGAGAAATCCTTGTTGCAGGCCGACTGGTCGATCTGCCGTTTGCGGCCGAACTCGGTTTCGACCGCTGTCACCGCTACGCAATTGGACTGGACGCCACAATCGCCGCAACCCTCGCAGACCCGCTCGTTGATGACGACGCGCCGGTCCGGATCGGGAAACTTGCCGCGCTTGCGGCGGCGGCGCTTTTCGGCGGCACAGGTCTGGTCGTAGATCAGCACCGTCAGCCCCTCGGTCGCGGCCAGGTCGCGCTGCACCGCATCGAGGTCGGAGCGGTGATGGATCGTCGCGCGCGCCGGTAGCCGCGGATCGCCCCGGTGCTTGTCGGGATCGTCTGAGACAACCGCAAGCTTCTTCGCGCCCTCGCCGGTCACCTGCGCGGCGATCGCCGCGACGGTCAGCCCGCCCTCATGCGGCTGCCCACCGGTCATCGCGACGGCATCGTTGTAGAGTATCTTGTAGGTGATGGTGGCGCCGGAGGCCGCCGCCGCCCGCAGTGCCAGGGCGCCGGAATGGTTGTAGGTGCCGTCGCCGAGATTCTGGAAAACGTGGCCGCGGGTCGAGAAATGGTGCTCGCCGACCCAATTGGCGCCCTCGCCGCCCATCTGGGTGAAGCCTTCCGTCGCGCGGTCCATCCACAGCGCCATGTAGCTGCAACCGATACCGGCATAGGCGCGCGATCCCTCCGGCACCCGCGTCGAGGTGTTATGCGGACAGCCGGCACAGAAATACGGCGTGCGGACGGCGATCTCGGACATTGTCCCGGACCTGGCCGTCAGGGTTTGAAGGCTTGCGACCCGCGCGACGAGTTGCTCCTGCGGCGTGCGGGCGAGGATGCGACGGCCGATCGCGACGGCGATGTCGTTGGCGTCGAGCGACGCCTTCGGCGAGAACAGCGTCGCGCCCTGTTCGTCGACCTTGCCGACGATCGCGGGCGCATTGGCCGTGCCGTAGAGAATTTCCTTGATCTGCGGCTCGACCAGGCCGCGCTTTTCCTCGACCACGATCACCTGGTCGAGCCCGTCGGCGAAGTGGCGGACGAAATCGGCGTCGAGCGGCCAGGGAACGCCGATCTTGCCGAGCCTGATGCCGAAATTCGCCGCCGCGACCTCGTCGATTCCCAGGCTCGACAGCGCCTGCTCGACGTCGAGCCAGGATTTGCCCAGCGACAGAATGCCGATCTTCGGGCTCCGCCCCCCCGAGTGGGCGATCCGGTCGAGCCGGTTGGCGGCAAGGAAAGCGCGCGCGGCCGGCAGCTTGAAGTCGTGCAGCAGCGCCTCCTGCTCCAGCGGGTGGGCTGCGCGGCGGATATTGAGACCGCCCGGCGGCATGGCGAACTCGGGCAGGCTGACGGTGACACGCGCAGAATCGGAGCGCACCGTCGCGGTCGATTCGATGTTGTCCTTGACGCATTTCATCGCCGTCCACAGCCCCGAAAAGCGCGACAGGGCAAACGCGATCAGGCCGTAGTCGAGGATTTCCTGGACGCCGGCCGGATTGAAAATCGGGATCATCGCGTCGACGAAGGCGAATTCCGACTGATGCGCCGTGGTCGAGGATTCGCAGGTGTGATCGTCGCCCATCAACGCGAGCACGCCGCCGTTCCTCGACGTACCCGCCAGATTGGCGTGGCGGAACGCATCGCCGGACCGGTCGACGCCCGGCCCCTTACCGTACCAGATGCCGAAAACGCCGTCGTGGCGACCCTCACCGCGGATTTCGGCCTGCTGCGTGCCCCATAGTGCCGTCGCTGCCAGATCCTCGTTCAAACCCGGCTCGAAGACGATCTTGTGCCGCTTGAGCAATGCTTTCGCCCGGGCGAACTGCTGGTCGAGGCCGCCGAGCGGCGAACCCCGATAGCCGGTGACGTAGGCCGCCGTATCGAGCCCGGCGAGCCGGTCGCGCTCCGCCTGCATCAGCGCCAGACGCACGATCGCCTGCGTCCCGGACAGGAAAACGTTCGGAACGGTGAGATCATACTTGTCGTCGAGCGAAACCGAGCGGTCGATCATGGAGCGAATGTCCTCCCAAGGCGGATGCGAGACGCGCCTGCGGCGTCATCCAAGCGCTTTGTCTTCCTTACCGTTTTGAGGCGCGAGGGGGCCGACGTCAAAGGTTTTTCCTCACGTTCCCGTGACGAACCGGCCGGTGCGCGCAACGGTCCTACTCCTCGGCGCGGTGACCATGGCTGTCCGGTGGAGGTGAAGCGCGCCGCGACGCGGCTCGCGCCCTTGCACAAGGCCCCGAAATTACTTAACACGACCGACTTCCCGGCGCGGGAATTGCTGGCACGAACTTGCGGATCGCGGCGCCATCGGCGCTGTCCGGAACGGGATGAAATGGCGTTCTTCGCCGCGTTCGACCCGCGAGCGCGACCGAAGCATCCGGGGGGCACCAGGGGAGGATCGTGCCGGATGTCGGCTCTCATGGCTTTTTCGCGCGGCATCGACTGGCTGACGACCTTTCTTGGTCGCGCCGTCTCTTGGCTTATCCTCGTTGCGGTTCTCGTCAGCGCCGGCAACGCCGTCATGCGCAAGGCGTTCGACATGAGCTCCAACGCCTGGCTCGAACTGCAATGGTACCTGTTCGGGGCGGTTTTCCTCCTGGCCGCGGCCTGGACGCTCAAGGTCAACGAGCACGTGCGCATCGACGTCGTCGCGGCGCATCTGTCGAAACGCACGCGCGACTGGATCGATCTCGTCTGTCACGTCCTGTTCCTGCTGCCTTTCGCCGGGCTGATGGTCTACCTCGCCATTCCTTACGTCCAGCTCTCCTACCTCCAGCAGGAGGTATCGGCGAATGCCGGCGGGCTGATCATCTGGCCGGCCAAGGCGCTGATTCTTGCGGGCTTCATTCTCCTTCTCGCCCAAGCGCTCTCCGAGATCATCAAACGGATCGCCGTCCTTCGCGGCGTGATCGAGGAACCTTCGCCACACCACGATCTACCGCCCGCTGTCGAGGACGTGCTCGAGATGGAAGACGACGGAATTCAGGCCGCTCGTGACGACCAGCGGGTGCGGCGCGATGATTGAGTTTCTCGCGCACAACCTCGCGCCGATCATGTTCGTCAGCGTCATGGCGATGCTGCTGCTCGGTTACCCGGTCGCCTTCACCCTCGCCGCTGGCGGCCTGTTCTACTTCGTCATCGGAGTCGAGTTCTCTGAACTGTCGCCGCAGATCACGCTGTTCTGGACTCTGCTCGGCGCGCAGCCGGATCGGGTCTTCGGGATCATGTCGAACGACACCCTTTTGGCCGTGCCGTTCTTCACCTTCATGGGATTGGTTCTCGAACGCTCGCGCATGGCCGAGGATCTGCTGGAGACGATCGGGCAACTCTTCGGCCCGGTGCGCGGCGGCCTCGGTTACGCCGCGGTCCTCGTCGGCGCGCTGCTGGCCGCCACCACCGGCGTCGTCGCCGCCTCGGTCATCGCCATGGGGCTGATCTCGCTGCCGATCATGCTGCGTTACGGCTACGACCGGTCCTTCGCCACCGGGACGATCGCCGCCTCCGGCACGCTCGCGCAGATCGTGCCGCCGTCGCTGGTGCTCATCGTCATGGCCGACCAGCTCGGTCGCTCGGTCGGCGACATGTATGTCGGTGCGCTCTATCCGGCGCTGCTGATGATCGGGCTGTATCTTCTCTACACATTCGCGGTGACGATCGTGCGGCCCGACGCAGCACCGGCACTACCGCCCGAGGCGCGCACACTCGGCGGCGGCGTCTGGTCGCTGATCGCCATTCTGCTCGCGGCGGTCATCATTACCGTCGTGACCTGGTACACGGTCTTCGCCGGTTTTCGCGACGAAGTCCGCGATGTCTGGGCGATGACGACGGGTGTCGGCGTCGCCTACGCCGTCGCGCTGTTGAACCGCGCTTTCGGCCTCGGCCTGTTGTCGCGGCTGGCCCAGCAGGTGGTCATCGTGCTGATTCCGCCGCTGGCGCTGATCTTTCTCGTTCTTGGCACCATCTTTCTCGGCATCGCCACCCCGACCGAGGGCGGCGCGATGGGCGCGACCGGCGCACTGGCCATGGCTTTTAGCAAGGGTCGGCTCACGCTCAAGGTTCTGACGCAGGCACTGGAGTCCACGGCCAAGCTATCCGCATTCGTCCTCTTCATCCTGATCGGGGCGCGCGTCTTCGGCCTGACCTTTTACGGCATCAACGGCAATATCTGGATCGAGGAGTTGCTGCTGGCGATCCCCGGCGACGAATACGGATTTCTGATCGCCGTTTCGATCCTCATCTTCATTCTCGGCTGCTTCCTCGATTTCTTCGAGATCGCCTTCATCCTGATCCCCTTGCTCGCTCCCGTCGCGGAGACGCTCGGCATCGACCTGATCTGGTTCGGCGTGCTGATCGGCATCAACCTGCAGACCTCCTTCCTGACGCCGCCCTTCGGCTTCTCGCTGTTCTATCTGCGCTCGATCGCGCCATCCGGCGCATGGTTCGACAAGGTCTCCGGCCGCACTATCGACGGAGTGAGTACCCCGGCGATCTACAAGGGGGCGTTGCCGTTCATCCTCATCAACGCGCTGATGATTGCCATCGTCATGGCGTTTCCGGGGTTGGTCACGCGGTACAAGGGAGACATCAGGCCGCCGATGGACCCGGCGGAATTCCGCCTGCAAATTCCCACCTTCGGCGGCGAAGGAGGCATGAGTCTGCCGCCGCTCGGCGGCAACTCGGGGACGGGCCAGCCCAACGATGCGTTCGGCCTGCCGCCGCTCGGATTGCCTGGCACCGTCCCAGGAGCAGCGCCGGCGCCCGACGCGACCGCCCCCGCGCCGCCGACCGAAGGAAGCGCACCTGTCGATCTGTCGCAGCCGCCGGCGTTCCAATAGGTCCGCCGGCCGGACAGCGGACAAGGAAAAGGCCCGGGACGGTTTGTCGTCCCGGGCCTTGAGGGTTGCGCCCCAGATGCGTCGCCCTATCAGAGCGCGCCCTCGCGCTGCTTGATCATCATGAAAGTGTCGAACGTGTACTCCGAAAGCTGCGCCCACAGATAGGCGTCCTGCTTGAAGGCGTTCTGGCTTTCCAGCAACGTCCGATAGTCCTCGTTCGATGCCGAGATCTCGTCATGGACCTCTTTCGCCGCCTCGAAGCTCGCGTTCATGATGTCCTGGCTGAACGGCCGCAATTGCGCGCCCTCGGCGACGAGCCGCCGGAGCGCGGCGGGATTGCGATAATCGTATGAAGCGAGCATCGATGCATTGATCGCTTGGCAGGCCGATTCGAGCATCGCCTGGTACGCCTTCGGCAGCGCGTTCCACTGTTCGAGGTTGAACATCATGTGAAGTGCCGCGCCGCCCTCCCACCAGGCCGGGTAATAATAATACTCGGCCACCTTGTAAAAGCCGAGCCGCTCGTCGTCATAGGGGCCGACGAACTCGACCGCGTCGAGGGTGCCGCGCTCCAGCGCCGTATAGATGTCGCCGGCCGGGATCTGCTGCGGAACCACGCCGAGTTTTTCCACGACCTTGCCGGCAAGACCGGCGATCCGCAGCTTCAGCCCCTTCAGATCGTCGAGCGTGTTGATTTCCTTGCGGTACCAGCCGCCCATCTGGGCACCGGTGTTGCCTGCCGGCAAGGCGTAAACGCCAGACTTGGCATAGAATTCGTTCAACATGTCGTTGCCGCCGCCCTCGTAGAACCAGGCGTTGAGCTGGCGGGCGTTGAGGCCGAACGGCACGGCGGTGCCGAAGGCGAAGGCCGGGTTTTTGCCGACATAATAATAGGAGGCGGTGTGGCCCATCTGGACGGTGCCGTTTTCCACCGCGTCGAGCACCTGCCCGCCCGGAACGATCTCGCCGGCCGCGAACAATTGGATGTCGAACTGGCCGTCGCTCGCCTCTTTCACATAGCGCACCAGCAATTCCGAGGCGCCGAAGATGGTGTCGACGGACTTGGGAAACGATGAGATGCAGCGCCAGTTGACCTTGGTCTTTTCCTGAGCGATGGCCGGCGCGGCCAGAGTGGCCGCTCCCGCACCAATTGCGCCGGCACCCAATGCGCCCTTGGCGGCGCCGCCTATGAATGCGCGTCTGTCCATGGATGTCTCCCGAAAATGTAAGCACCGCCTCGCAGTCGGCAGGCGTCCTTGTGGGTCAGATTTTCCCGCCCCGTCCCGTGGAACCGTAAGCATCAGTGACGGAAGTGCAAGACAGTCTCTCGCACCGCCACCCCTTCTTCAACAAAAAATCCCGAGGCGTCGCCGCCCCGGGATCAATGCTCGCCGATAACGATTGGGCGGCTACATCGTGCCGTTGCGCTGCTGGATCATCATGAAGGTATCGAAGGTGTACTCCGACAGCTGCGCCCATAGATAGGCGTCCTTCTTGAAGGCCAGCTGGTTCTCGTAGATCTCCTTGAACTTCGGATTCTCGGCCGAAATCTCGGCATAGGTCTCCTTGGCCGCGTCGTAGGAGGCCTGCAGGATCTCCTGGCTGAACGGGCGCAGCTGGGCGCCGTTCTGCACCAGTCGCCGGATCGCGGCGGGATTCTTGAAGTCGTAGGAGGCCATCATGTCGGCATTTGCGGCTTGGCAGGCCGAGCGCACAACCTCCTGGTAGTGCTTCGGCAATTCGTTCCACTTGTCGAGATTGACCATCGTGGCGAGTGCCGGTCCGCCTTCCCACCAGCCGGGATAGTAGTAGTACGGCGCGACCTTGTAGAAGCCGAGCTTCTCGTCGTCGTAAGGCCCGACCCATTCGGCCGCGTCGATGACGCCTTTCTCCAGCGAGGGATAGATGTCGCCGCCGGCGATCTGCTGCGGCACCACGCCGAGCTTCTCAATGATCTTGCCGCCCATGCCGCCGATCCGGATCTTGAGGCCCTTGAGATCCTCGAGCGTATTGATCTCCTTGCGGTACCAGCCGCCCATCTGCACGCCGGTATTGCCGCAGGGCAGTCCGTAGAGCCCCTGAGTGGCGTAGAACTCGTTCATCAGCTTGTCGCCGTCGCCATAGTAGAACCAGGCGTTGGTCTGACGGGCGTTGAGGCCGAACGGCACCGCGGTGCCGAGCGCGTAGACCGGATCCTTGCCCCAGTAGTAATACGACGCGGTATGGGCCATCTCGACCGTGCCAGCGGCCGCGGCATCGGCAGCCTGCAGGCCCGGAACGATCTCCCCGCCAGCGAACACCTGGACGTCGAACTGGCCGTCGGTCGATCCCTTGATATAATTCGCCATCGTCTCGGCGCCGCCATAGATCGTGTCCAGCGACTTCGGGAACGAGGACGTGCAACGCCACGTAATCTTGGGGTTTTCCTGCGCGATGGCGGGCGCGGCCAGCGTCGAAGCGGCGGCGGCGCCGAGCCCGACTCCCCCGGCCTTCTTGATGAATGAACGACGATCCAAGAAAATATCCTCCCATGCTCGACCGCCGCGACGGCCGCCGACTTTCCGGCGTTCACCCAAATTCGCGGCGGGCAGGGAAAAACGCTAGAACATCCGACCTTTCAGGTAAAGAAAACTTGGCGTGCAATGTAAATCGAAATAATTACTTATAATAAGTCAGATGTACGATGAATTTTGCGTTCAGCTGCTCCACAGGCCAGCCTTGGCATAGCGGATCGACAATCGCGCGGCGGCTTCCTACATCGGCACCGCCAAGACACATCGAAGAAAGCAGCCGTTCATGTCCGCCGCTCCGATCCTCGTCGCCGTCCCCGCCGACGTCCGCGACTTCGACAATTATCGCTGGCACGCGACGCCGGACACCTATCTGAAGGCGCTGACCCGTGTTGCCGAAGCTCTGCCGATCATTGTGCCGGCGCTGGCGAGCGAGTTCGAGGTCGCGGCACTGCTCGACCGCGTGGATGGCCTGATGCTGACAGGCTCGGCGTCAAACGTACATCCGGATCGTTACGGCGTGCCGCCGAGCCAGGCGCACGAACCCTTCGATCCGGATCGCGACCGGCTGACCGAGGCGCTGATCCGCGGCGCGATCGACAAGGGGGTGCCGCTGCTCTGCATCTGTCGCGGGCATCAGGAACTCAATGTCGCGCTCGGCGGAACCCTGGCCACGGAAATCCAGGAGATCGAAGGCCGCATGGATCACCGGGCCATACCGAACAAGGAACAGCGCGAACGCTTCGCCATCCGTCATCCGGTCGCGGTAACGCCCGGCGGATTGCTTGCCAGCATTGTCGGAAAGCCCGAAATTCAGGTGAATTCGGTGCATCGTCAGGCGATCGACCGTCTTGCCGACGGCCTGACCGTCGAGGCGACGGCGTCCGACGGGACGGTCGAGGCCGTCTCCGTCCAACGAGCCCGCGCCTTCGCGCTCGGGGTCCAATGGCATCCCGAATATTGGGCCGAGACCGACAAGGCCTCTGCCGCGATTTTCAAGGCCTTCGGCGACGCCTGCCGGGATTATGCTGCCGGCCGGGGCAGATAGCCGAACATCGCCAAGGCCGGTGGCACAGACCTTCGCGCGCTACGGTGAAAGCGGATCGCCCCGGTCCGATTGCATCGACACGATCGGCTCCGGCGTTCGCACGAGAGGGACGCGTCGGGGTCGGGGGCGAAACGTCGCCTCGTCCGGCCCAATCCAAACCGCCTGTGTCAGCCTGGGCACGCCCGCCGAAAGCCCCGGCGATCGGTTCCCATCAGCCTGATCGGGGCAGCGGCTCCAGGCAGTGGCGCGCGATCCTCGACCGTTTGCATCATGGCCGGGTCGAACATGCGGAACGTGTTTCGGCCCGCGGCCTTGGCGGCGTAGAGGGCGGCGTCGGCATGGATGAACAGCTCGGACGGCGTCCATGCATCGACGCGGGCGATGCCGACCGAGGCGCCGAGTTCGAGCGAATGGCCGCAACGATCGACAGGCCTGCTGAGAGCCGCCACAATGATCCCGGCGAGTTCCTCGATTGCGCGCTGATCGAGATCGGCCCCGAGCAGGACCCCGAACTCATCACCGCCGATCCGTGCAACAAGCTCTGCCTCGCGACAGGCTTTCCCAAGCCGCTGAGCGACCTCCTTCAGGCACTGGTCGCCGAGCGCATGACCATAGGTGTCATTGACCTGCTTGAACCCGTCAAGGTCGACCAGCATGAGCGCACCGATCGGATTACGGTCGGCGTCGCCCCCGGAGAGATCTGAAAGCCTGGACTGGAACTGGCTCCGGTTACGCAGCCCGGTCATCACGTCGAACTCAGCCAGATACCGCATCTGGTCCGAAATGATTTTCTCTTCGGTGATATCCTGCTTCATCCCGAAGATGCGGACGGCGACGCCGTCGTCGTCGCACTCGACGGTGGCGGTGATCCGAATCCAGCGAAGCCGACCTTTCATCGTGGTGATCTCTGCGTCGAGACTGAAGCCGCTGCGCTCTTCGAGCGCCCTGCACCGCAACATCTCGAGCGTCTTGCGCGAACCCTGGGGATAACATTCCAGGATCTCGGTCCGATCCAGCGCCGATCCGCGTGGAAGCTCGAAGATGTCGTAGACGACATCCGTCCACACCAACGTCTGGTCGTCAAGGTTGCATTCCCAGACACCGATGCGGGCGGCGGCGGAGGCCCGCTCGAAGATTTTCCGGCTATGCGCAAGGGCAGCAGTCTGCTGTTCGATCAGCAATGCCTGGGCATCCAGCTTGGCCTGCTGGCGCGCGATAATGACCTCATCGCGCCGACGGACCGAAATCGACGTCATTTCGCCTGCCAGTGGAACCTATGGACACCCGAGCCGCGCGGCAGACTCGATCCCGCGGCAACTTTCTGGATTCTGACGGCATAGGGCATATTCGAGCTTGAGAGCCTCCGGTGGCATCCTGCTTCCGAAGGGTAAGACAGAGTCGGTTAAGACTTTCTATCGCCCGTATGAATCAACCCGCCGGCGGGTCGAAAACGACCGCCGTACCGGCCATCTCTCTTCATGCTTAAGCCGTCTGCAACGCGCCACCGAGCAACAACAGGCCGACAATCACCAGAAACAGAGCGCCGACGATTTCCAGTGTGGTCCCTACGGCCCGGCCGAGCGTGCCGCCACCACTGGCCTTCAACGCGAATCCCTTGGCGAAAACGGCGACGCAAGCGATCGCGGACACGGTGAGCGCTGTCCCGATCGCCATGGCGAACACCGACAGGATGCCGCCGAGATAAAGGCTGTTGATCAGCGCGAAAGTCAGGACCACGATCGCGCCGGAACACGGGCGCAGGCCGACGGCGAACACCGCCGCGGCGGCCGTGCCGAGCGTCATCCGCCCGCCGAGATCTTTGGGGTTGGGAATATGCGCCCGACCACAGCCGCAGGTATCGTTATCGTCGGTGCAGGTCCCGGGCGCGAACGCCGCCGAAGCAGGCCGCATCAACGGCGACCCTCCCCTGGCACGCGCGCCGGGCGCGGCGAAAGCGAGCCCCCCCGCCGCATCGGCCTGCTTTTTCGCAAGGCGCGCCGGCGCGAAGGCCAGCGCTCCGGCTGTGCGTCGCCCGCTACTGACCAGACGCAACAGCTTGCGGGTCAAAAGCCACGCCCCGAAGAGGACGATGAGCGCATAGGAGGCGATTTCCAGCGCGTCGGTCGCGTCGGTCATCGACACCGCGGTGCCGCGCAGCACGTACCAGCCGACTCCGACCAGCGCGAGCGCCGACACCGCCTGCAGCAACGACGAGACGAAGGACAACAAGATTCCCCGGCGCAGCTCCACCTCGTTGGCGAGCATGTAGGACGAGATCACCGCCTTGCCGTGGCCGGGACCGGCGGCGTGGAACACCCCGTAGGCAAAGGACAGGCCGACCAGGAACGGCAGCGCCGAGCCATCCTGTTTCAATTGAATCAGGGCCTGACGCAGCGCGGTGAAGAACTCGCGCTGATAGCTGGCGATGTGGGTGAAGATCGGACCGAGGAGACCGCCGGACGGTTGCGCGGTCACCTCGGCGCTGCCGATTCCGAGCGAGGATTTGGCCAGGGCCGGTTCGGCGATCAGCGCGGCCGCGAAAATTATTGCCGTGCCGAGGCCAATCAGCTCGCGGGCGCGCATGTCACCTCCAGCCGTGCCGCCAGGACCTTGGAGTAGTTAACGCCGTCGTCGGGAATGGTTTCATCCGGGGCCAGCGTCGCAACCGATGCCAGCCACTGCTTGGCGGCTTCGTCCTCGTCCGGCACGAGGAATTTCTTCACGCAGATTTTTGGCATGTCGACCAACTGGAAATCGCCTTCGCTGGCAAAGTCGAAGGCGACGAAGAAGGTTTCGTCGAAGTTGGAAACCGTCAGCTTGTCCTTGGCGAGGTCGACCGGTTCGCCGGCCTTCATCTCGAAGAACATCAAAAGCTGGTTGTTTTCCCACAGCATAAGAATTTCGTCCGGCGGAGCCATCGTCACATCGCGGCCACCGGCTTCCACGAAGGTGTAGAAATTCCACTCGGCGATCGATTCCTTGACGGTCGCTCCGACCTCGGCGAGTTCGTCGTCGTCGAGGGTGCCGTTGGCGTTCTTGTCGAAATCGACGATCACCGAGGAGGAAAATAGCTCATCCATGCGCCAGATGTTGCGGATCGCCGCAAGCTGACCATCCGGGGTGCCGACGATTTCGATCTTTGCCTCGGCGAAGACGTGCGGATGGGCCGAGGCAGCCCCGGTGCCCAGTAAGGCAGCGGCGATCCCCAGAACGCCTGCCGTGACACGATGATGCAAGGCCGTTCCCCTCCGAATTCGTAGGAATCTGAAACAGCATAAGAATGGCCGAAGTTTGGACGATGCGCTTGTTTCGTCCCCGGCTCAGCGCAGGACCAAGACCTGTGCGCCGATATTCACCCGCTCGAACAGATCCTTGACGTCGGCATTGCGCATCCGGAAACATCCGGCGGATGCGGCGCTGCCGATCGAGTTCGGAGAGTTGGTCCCATGGATGCGGTAGGCGCCCCAGCCGAGATTCAGCGCCCTTTCGCCTAGCGGATTCTTCGGTCCCGACCCCACCGATTTGGGCAGGCTCGGGTTCTTCTTGCGCATCGACGGCGTCGGCGTCCAGGTGGGATTGTCGCGCTTTTTCGAGATCCAGCTCTTGCCGAACCACTGCTCGCTCGGCTTGCCGACGGCGATGTCGTATTCCAGCGCCTTACCCTGCCCCGTCAGCAGATAGAGTTTGCGCTCGCCGGTCTCGATGACGATCGTGCCGGGATCGGCTTCGACGGCATACGGCATTTCGGAACGCGCGACGGCCGGCACGGCCTGCTCGTGGGCGGCGGCGGGAGCGGCGGCGAAGAGAGCCAGCGCGGCGAGGAAGGATCGACTCAACATGCAGCTAGCCTACCGCAGGTCTGCTAAGGTTGGGTAAAAGCTGCGGGCGCCGGCCGGCTCGCCTCAACCGCCGTTCCGCCGCTTCGAATCGCACTTCCTGAACCAGTCCGCCAGATAGTCGACGAACAGCCGTACCCGCGCCGGTAGATGGCGGCGATGCGGGAAGACCGCGTAGATCCCCGCTTCGCTCGGCATGTAGTCGTCGAGCACCGTCACCAATTTTCCCGCCTCGATGTCCTTGCGGATGACGAAGCTCGGGCTCAGCGCCAGACCGAGGCCAGCAATCGCCGCCGCGCGCACGGTGATCGGGCTGTTGGCGGTGAATTTTCCCGACACGGTGACCGGGATCGTCTCCCTGGTTTCGGGATCGCGGAAGATCCAGTTGGAGAACATCCGCGAATTGGAATCGATCACCGCCGGAAAGCCGGCGATCTGCGAGGGGTGCGTGGGCCGGCCGAGCCGCTTCAACAGATCGGGGCTGCCGACGATGGCGAAGTCGAGCGAGGCCAGTCGCCGGGCGATCATCGCCGAATCGGCCAGCCGCGTCATGCGGATCGCGACGTCGAAGCCTTCCTCGACCAGATTGACGAAACTGTCGTCGAGATGGATGTCGAGCCCGATGTCAGGGTGGTCCTTGGCGAAGTCGACGAGGCTGAGCCCCAACTCGGCGTCGCCAAAAGTCCGGGCCGCCGAGACGCGAATCGTCCCCTTGGCCTCGCCGGTCGCTTCCCGCGCCTCCTCGTTGAGGCTTTCGAGATCGGCGAGGATGCCGGAGGCGCGCGACAGATAGACCTCCCCAGCCGCCGTCAGGGCGATCTGCCGGGTGGTCCGGTTGATCAGGAGTACGCCGAGCTCGTCCTCCAGCTCGCGCACATATTTCGACAGAAGCGCCTTGGAGCGTCCGGTCTTGCGGGCCGCCGCGGAGAACCCTTGATTCTCGATGACGGCGATGAAGGCGCGCATCCGGGTCAGCGTATCCATTCGGGCACCTTGCTCCAGGCTTGTGATTGTGGCCGCCGGACAACGCCGACGACCCTTCCTGCTACGGGAACGGTCGAAAAATCAATCGGGGAGATCTTCCCCCCTTGTTTATGACGGATCACCGGCATACATCGCATCTCGCCCCAAGTCGCACGTGCCTGTGGGCGTCCCCCGGTCCTCAAATGCGAGGGTTGCCGGGACGGTACCTGGACGTAACACATCCAGTCGGTTTTGCGAGCTTCGCGAGATCGAGGACGCCTTGAAGCAACGACGGTCCGGGCCTTTCTGGTCTCTCCTGGTCTCCAAAGCCGGGAATACTGAAGAGGCACACCATCCTTGCCTGAAGTGCGGCGGGTCCAAGCCCACCAAGCCATGGCAGACTGATTACCGGAGACGGACGTTCCGCGTTCGCATCCGGCCATCGTCGCGTCTCGCAAGAGGCCGTTCGGAGGGTCGCTATCGGCTGTCCGCGGCATTCTTGCAGTCGCTCCTCGTCGATTTTCCGATCCGCAAGGATCGGGTCAATGGGAGAGCCCAATGGCCACGCAGCGCATCCTTGATTTCCTCGCCACCCGACGACCGGATGGCCCCTGCCTCGTCGTCGACCTCGACATCGTCGAGGACAATTTCAACGCCTTCCGCAAGGCATTGCCCGATTCGGCGATCTTCTACGCCGTCAAGGCCAACCCGGCGCCGGAAGTCCTGCGCCTGCTCGCCTCGCTCGGCTCCAACTTCGACTGCGCCTCGGTCGCCGAGGTCGAGATGGCGCTCGAGGCTGGTGCGACGGCCAAGCGCATCTCCTACGGCAACACCATCAAGAAGGAACGCGACATCGCCCGCGCCCACGCGCTCGGTGTCTCGCTGTTCGCAGTCGATTGCGTCGAGGAGGTCGAGAAGATCGCCCGCGCCGCACCAGGTGCCCGCGTGTTCTGCCGCGTCCTCACCGATGGCGAGGGCGCCGAATGGCCACTGTCGCGCAAGTTCGGTTGCGTTCCGGCGATGGCGATCGACGTGCTGGTGCATGCCGACGCTCTTGGTCTTACCGCCACCGGCGTCTCCTTCCATGTCGGCTCGCAACAGACCGACACCGAAGCCTGGGACTCGGCGATCGCCGACGCCAAATACGTCTTCGGGGCGTTGGCCGAAAAGGGCATCGTGCTGACCCTCGTCAACATGGGCGGCGGCTTCCCGACCCGCTATCTGAGGGACGTGCCGACCGCGAGCGCCTATGGCCAGGCGATCTTCGCCAGCCTGCGCAAGCATTTCGGCAACCGGTTGCCGGAGACGATCATCGAGCCGGGCCGTGGCATGGTCGGCGATGCCGGCGTCATCAAGGCGGAGGTCGTGCTGGTGTCGAAGAAGTCGGCCGAGGACGCCAATCGCTGGGTCTATCTCGACATCGGCAAGTTCGGCGGTCTCGCCGAGACCATGGACGAGGCGATCCGCTACCCGATGGTCACGAAGCATGACGGCGAGCGAACGGAACCGTGTGTCATCGCTGGCCCGACCTGCGATTCGGCGGACGTCCTTTACGAGAAGACGCCCTACCCGCTGCCGATCTCGCTGACGGTCGGCGACGAGGTGCTGATCGAAGGCACCGGCGCCTATACGACCACCTATGCCTCGGTCGCCTTCAACGGCATCGAGCCGTTGCGCGCCTACGTGATCTGAGGCGCCGCATGAGAACGCGATCGCGACGACCCAGCCTGTCGCCCCGAAGCTGACGCCCGGCGCCGCCGCGCCGGGCGTTTCGCCCTCGCGCCGCGGTATTGCCCGGCCGTTCCCTTCCGCCTCCTGTCGATCAGTGGGGGTCTTATGTCCGCATTCCTTCATGCCACGGCCTTTGAGGCCGCCGCGCCGCTGTTTTCGATCGTTCGGGAAACCGGGCGGCACGTCGCCGCGCGCGAAGTTCTCCTTGACGCCGCGATGGGTCCTGGCCGCAAGCGCAAGGCGTCCGAGGCACTCCGGCGTGGGCGGCGACCGGCGGCCGATCTCGCCTTCGCGGCGATCGCCGCCGACGGTCGCCTGGTCGGAACCGTGCGGCTGTGGGGCATCGCCGCTGGCTGTCGCGGCGAGGAGGAAGTCCCGGCACTTCTCCTCGGCCCGCTCGCCGTCGATCCGAGCCTGCACAAGGCCGGCATCGGCGGTGCGCTGATGCGCCATTCCATCTGCGAGGCCGCGCGGCTCGGCCATGGCGCGGTCCTGCTGATGGGCGATCCGGAATATTACGGTCGCTTCGGCTTTTCGCGCGTGGCCACGGCGAATCTCGCCATGCCGGGGCCATTCGAGCCGCACCGGTTGCTGGCTCTGGAAATCACGCCGGGACATCTCGCTGGCGCCACCGGACCACTGGCGCCGACCGGCCGGAGGCAGTCTCCTGTAATTACTGGCGATACTGCCGTCACGGCAAATCAAGGGGACGCTGTCCCGCACAGGAAATAATGCCAATAGTCATTTAAAATTAATGGCTTGGATATGGGTACTCTTGTTGACCTGTCGATGAGATGGCATAGGCATGACAAGGGACATCGATGAGACAAGCCGAGGCAAATCCGGCTTGCCTCAAGATGCGCAGGGGACGCTGCCGCATGGAATTGGCACAGGACGACCGCCTGGCAGCGGTGCTCGCGGAGAACGCAGCGCTAAAGCTGCGGCTTTCGCAAATCGAGGCTGCGACCAGAAACGATTCGCAGGCCCGGCTCGACACCGCGGCGGAAGAGATCGCCAGCCTGAAAAAGGCCTTGCACCAAACCGAATCTCGCTATCGCCTCATCGTCGAGAGCGCCATCGACTACGCCATCATCGCGGCCGATCTCGACGGCGTCGTGACGACCTGGAACGACGCGGCGGAAGCAGTTCTCGGCTGGTCCGAACGCCAGATCGTCGGCCGACCGATCGCGACCATCTTCACCCCCGAGGACGTCGAGGACGGCATTCCCGAGCGCGAAATGCGCATTTCGCTGAGCATGGGCAAGGCAAGCGACGAGCGCTGGCACCTCAAGGCCGACGGTTCGCGTTTCTTCGCCAGCGGCGAAATGATGCCGCTGTTGGGCGACGACGAGAAGCCAGCCGGCGTCCTCAAGATTCTGCGGGACCGAACGCGTGAGCGTAAGGAGCGTGAGGAACTGGAGGCTAGCCAGGAGCGGCTGCACCTCGCGCTCGAGGTGTCGGAACTGATCGGAACTTGGGATTGGGATATTCCGGGCGACAGTGTCTATGTCGATGCGCGCTTTGCGCGCCTGTTCGGCGTCGACCCGGCGCTTGCCGACAAGGGCGTGCCCATCGAGACGTTTCTGCGCGGCATTCATCCGGACGATCTCGACCGGGTCAGTGCGACGATCAAAACCGCCGCCGAGACAGCGGCTCCCTATGCGCAGGAATACCGAACTGTCGATGGCGATGGCGCGGTTCACTGGATATTCGCGAAGGGTCGTTGCTTCCACGATAGCGCCGGAAACCCGCTGCGCTTTCCCGGTGCGATCGTCGATCGCACCGCCGAGCGGGCGCGTGAGGCGCGGCAGGCAGCACTTTTGCGGCTCGGCGACGAACTCATTCTCGGCGAGGCGCAGGTCAGCCACACCGCCAAGGCGCTTCGGATACTCGGTGAAACACTCAGCATTGCCCGGGTCGGCTACGCCAGTGTCGACGGTGCCGAGACGGCCGCGACGATCTCCAGCGAATGGACAGCAGACAGCGCGACGCCGCTGTCGGGAACTTTTCCACTCGCACGCTTTGGACCTGATTTTGTAGAGAAATTGCGTTCCGGCCTGCTCGTCATCGAGAACACGGACGAGCATGCCGCCTCGCCGGCGATCAAGGAGGCCTGGTCGGAAATCGGAATCGGCGCGCTCGTCAATTTGACGGTCGTCGAGGAAGACCAGGTTCGGGTCATCCTCTATCTGCACGCCGCCAAACCCCGGCAGTGGAGTGACGAGGAGATCGCCTTCATCCGCGAGGCGCTCAACCGGACCTGGGCCTTCAGCCAGCGCCGACAAGCCGAGCAGGCGCTGGCTGAAACGGAGCGGCGGCTTCGGCTGGCCCAGGAATCGGCGGCGATCGGTACCTTCGATTATGACCTGCGAACCGGCGTGCTCTTATGGGACGATCGTGCCCGCGCGCTGTTCGGCCTGCGGGCTGGGGTGCCTGTCAGTTACGAGGATACCTTCCTGCCTGGACTGCATGCCGATGACCATGATCGGGTCGCGGCCGCCGTAACCGCCGTGCTCGATTCCAAATCCAGCAGCGAATACGATATCGTCTATCGCGCCATCGGGCTTGAGGACGGCGTCACCCGCCACATCCATTCGAACGGTCAGACATTGGTCGAGGATGGGCGGACCGTGCGCTTCGTCGGGGCGATGCGCGACGTAACCGAGCAGAAGGAATCGGAAGAGCGCCAGCAGATGCTGACGCGCGAGCTCCAGCACCGCGTCAAGAACACGCTCGCCATGGTCAACGCGCTCGCCAACCAGACGTTGCGCCGGGCGACCAACGTCCAGGACGGCCTCGCCGCCTTCTCCGCCCGGCTGATCGCGCTGGGCCAGGCGCACGACATCCTCACCCAGACGAGTTGGACATCGGCGCCGATCGCGGCGATCGTCGCCAATTCGCTCAAGACCCACCAGCCGGAGGACGAGACGCGGATTTCCGCTTCCGGTCCCGAACTGCGGCTGACCGCGCGGCAGAGTCTCGCACTGGCGCTCGGTTTGCACGAACTCGCCACCAACGCGACCAAATACGGCGCGCTATCCAACGACAGCGGCCATGTCACGATCAAATGGGGATTGGCAGTCGTGGGAGGAACGCGGCAGCTCACCTTCACTTGGCGGGAGATCGGCGGCCCGCCGGTCGAAGCGCCGGAGACGCGCGGCTTCGGCTCACGCCTGATCGAACAGGCGATGGCGGCCGAATTCGGCGGCGAGGTCAAGATCGACTACCGCCCCGAGGGCATCGTCTGCACGATCGAGGCGGCCGTGACGGACGAACCGGCCGAGGACGAGGAGCACGGGCGGTAGCTTCAGACCAGAAGCAAAGCCCGCGTCGGTCAGCCTCAGTTCTCCGCTTTCTTTCGCCAGCGACGCAAAGCGACGAGGGACCACACCGCCTCGACCACGCCGAACGGCCATGCACCGGACAGAAAGCCATAGATGGACGCGAGCGCACACGCACCGGCAAACGAGAGAACGAACCAGGCGCTTTTTTCTTCGAGCGCATAGAAGGCCAGCATCAGCGTGACGGCGACCACGCCGAAGAGGGTCAGAGCGTCCATCAGGCGGGGCTCGGCGGATAATCGCGCGCGCTACGTCCCGCCTCGGCGGTATTCATCTCCCGAACGCCGGATCTGATCGATTCGAACTTGTCACCGAGCCTTGTGGCCATGTTCCTCATCGTTCACCCTGAGATGTCGATCACGCCGGCCTCGCCGGATTCCGACCCGAAGGCGAGCAAGCGGCCCTCGCCGCTCCAGGCCATCGTCCTGACCGGGCTCGCCCCGCCCCGCCGCAGCAGCGCTTCCTTGGAATCGGCAAAGCGAACGGCCAGAATCATCCCGTCGCCATAGCCGATCGCCAGCATGTCCTCGGCCGGGTGGCAGGCGACGGCGGTGACCATCGTGTCGCCGCGCGTGCCCAGTTCCAGCGGCGCCTTGCCCATCGGCCCATCCTTGCCGGAGAACGGCCACAGGATCGCGGCCGGCGCGCCCGAGGTCGCCAGGAACTTGCCCTTCGCCGACCAGGACCAGTCTTTCACCTTGGCCGGATAGCCGGTCATCTTCATGTGCTTGCCGTCATCGATCCGCCAGCCATGCAGGGCGTTTTCCTGCATGACCGTTATGAGGAAGCGTCCGTCGGGCGAAAAATCGATGCCGAGATGCGCTCCCTTCCATTCGAGTGCGGCCGGGGCGGCGTCGGTCGCGGGAAAGAACAGCGAGGCGCCGTCGTAGCGGGCGGTCGCCGCGCGGATCCCCTTCGGCGCGAAGGCGATATCCTCGACCGTGCGCTCATGGCGGATTTCCTTGAGCGCGCCGCCGCCAAGCCGGACATAGGCGGTCTTGCCCGAGGCGAAGCCCACCGTATCCTTGGGACCGCCAGCAACAGACGCGATCCATTTGCGGCCGATCGAGGCGATCTCGCGCGCCGCCCCGCCGCCGTCCACCGACACCACGCGGCCGTCCTCGCCCCCGGTCAGAAGCCGCCGGCCGTAAGGATCGTAGCGCGCCGACAACAGCCCGCCCGGATGCGCCTCGACCACCCGCTCGCCGCCCGCCGGAAACCGTACGGTGCCATCGGCGACCGCGAAGACCGGCTGATCCTTCAAGAAAACCGCCGTCTCGACGAAATCGGAAAACTCATAGGCCGCGATCGACGGCATCAGGCATTTTCCCGCTGACGTGCCGCACACGCCTCGAACTCGGCGGACAATTCTTCGGCGTCGAGCTCGCGCCCGATGAACACCAGCCGGCTCTCGTGCTTTTCGTCGTCGCGCCATGGCCTTTGGTGATCGCCCTCGACGATCATGTGGACGCCCTGCACGACGTAGCGGTCCGGATCGCCGGCAAAGGCGATGATGCCTTTGAGCCGCAGGATGTTCGGCCCCTGCTCCTGGGTCAGCGCTTGAATCCAGGAAAAGAATTTTTCGCTGTCGAGCTCGCCACCACGCAACGAGACCGATTTCACCGTCACATCGTGCAAGGGCGAAGCCGCATCATGGTGGTGGTGGTCGTGGCCGTGGTGGGCATGGCCGTGGTGATGGTGATCATGATCGCAGTCCGGGCCGCAGGCATGGTCGTCATGGACCTCTTCCGCGCCCGTGAGAAATTCCGGATCATTGTCGAGCACGCGTTTCAGGTCGAAAGCCCTCTGCCCGAGCACCCGTTTCAGGTCGATGCCGGCCCGTTCGGTGCGATGGATCACGGCGGTGGGATTGATCGCACGGACCGTCGCCTCGACCACCGCGAGTTGCTCCGGGGTAACGAGATCGGTCTTGTTGAGCAGCACCACGTCGGCGAAAGCGATCTGGTCCTCGGCCTCGCGGCTGTCCTTGAGTCGCAGCGGCAAATGCTTGGCGTCGACCAGCGCGACGACGGCGTCGAGCTTGGTCTTGGCGCGCACGTCTTCGTCCATGAAAAAGGTCTGCGCCACCGGCGCCGGATCGGCGAGCCCCGTCGTCTCGATGATGATCGCGTCGAAGCGGCCCTTGCGGCGGGTCAGCCCCTCGACGACGCGCACAAGATCGCCGCGCACCGTGCAGCAGACGCAGCCATTGTTCATCTCGTAGATCTCTTCGTCGGATTCGACGATGAGGTCGTTGTCGATGCCGATCTCGCCGAACTCGTTGACGATCACCGCGTATTTGCGACCGTGATCCTCGGACAGGATGCGGTTGAGCAGCGTCGTCTTGCCGGAGCCCAGATAACCGGTGAGGACGGTGACCGGGATCTGCGCGTCGGTTTGGCGGGCGGTATCGGACATCAGAGTCTCCCTCGTGGACCGGCCAACGATATAGGCGCGTCCGATCGCGAATGCACGGGGTTGCGTAGTGCATTCAATTTGTATATACGACTCATGGACGATGCCCTTCAAGCTCCCGAATTCCATTGCCAAAAATCCATGGGGCCACCGATGGAGTTTGAATGGAATGAGGAAAAACGCGAGCAAGTGCTTCGCGAGCGCGGTGTCGACATGGTGCGCGCGGCCAGGATTTTCGAAGGCTTCTGCGCTCAAAAAGAAGATCGTCGCGAGGAGTACGGAGAGAAGCGCTTCGTCGCGATCGGCCTCGTCGAAGACGAATGCTTTGTCCTGGTTTGGACTCCCCGCGGGAACAAACGCCGTCTGATCACGGCATGGAAGGGTGGTCGCGATGAGCGACAAGACTATGAAGACAGCCACGCTGGAAGAAATCCGCGAAATGGATCGCCGGGGTGAACTGCATCACAATCCCGATGCCCCTGAAGGCCCCAGCCTTGGCGCCGACTTCTGGAAAGACGCCGAGCTTGTCTATCCCGAAGCCAAGACGCCGATCAGCCTGCGCGTCGACAAGGACGTGCTCGACTGGTTCAAGGCCGAGGGCACCGGCTATCAGACCCGCATGAACGCGGTCCTGCGGAGCTTCATGGAGGCAACGCGGCGGAAAGCGTAGTCTATGGGGCCGGCGGCTTGGCCGGCCCCAAATACCTAAATGGCAGAGGCGGCCAACTCCGCCTGGGCGACGGCCGCACTGAACGCGCCGCTGTCCATCAGATCGTCTTGCGGCGGGACCGCGGACGGAAGCGCGTCCTTCAACGTCGACAGCGCCTCGTTCAGCGCGGCCGCCGCTTCCGCCGGAATATCGCCCGACAATCCCTGCATGACCGAATCGGCCGCTCGCACAAAGCCGTAAGCGTCCTGGTACTCGGCCAATTCTTCGACCTTACCGTCCTTGACACCCTCCTCGTATTCCTGCGCCGCCTCGCGCAACAACGCCACCACTCCATGCGCCTTCGCGCTTGGGTCGATTCCCTCTCCGGCCACGTCGATCGCCTTTCGGGCTTCGGCGATCTTGGTCAGCGCGTCAGCCGAATTGGCCGGGTCGCTGGCTTCCATCGTTTCAAGGGTCGCCTCGAACTCCGGCACACTCCGGGCCTCGAAGGCCGCTTCCAGGGCTTCATAGTTCTCCTTCAGCGGATGCTTGAGATGCGGAGCTGCCATCTCAGTCTCGCCCGCCTCAAGCAGTGCCTCGGCCGCCATCAGATGGCCGCGCATCTTCGAAAGCTCGGCGAAATAGGCCGCGTCGTCAGTGTTGAGATCGACGGATCCACCGCTTTCACCTCCTTCGCCACCCTCACCGCCTTCGCTAGGCTTGCCGCTCTCGCCGCCCTCGCCGGCGGCGCTTGCCTCGCCACTTTTGCCGGCCTCGCCCGCTTCCTGCGTGTGCCCGGCCTCGCCGGACTCGCCGGCTTCTGCGATGCGATAGCCGCGCTCGGCGGCCTCCTCCCCAGCATAAAGCCGCGGACCGGCGTCCACCAGTCCGGTCGTTGCCGTTCCGGCCGAGGCCGCGGATCCGGCCAACACGAAGGCTCCGACCCCCATCCAAATTTTGCGACGATGATTCATACTTGCTCCTTCAATCTCGGTCTCGAGCACGCCAAAGTGTTGCCCGGCCGCTTTTCCCGTGCCACAAGACGATCTGCCGCGTCTATAGGAAAATATAAGAAATCGTAAGGAAATCATTCTTTAGAATCAGTCTAAATCGCAGATTGGAATCATTCAAAAGAATGAAATCTCCATAGATTTCGTGATCGCCAAAGTAAGGACTGATAATGTATTTGGTAATCGGCGACGTTCTCAATCAGAACGAGGTAAAAGATGCGTGCGCGGTGCTCGACGCGGCCCAATTCGTCGACGGACGGGCCACCGCCGGGTGGCATGCGCGGGCGGTCAAAAACAATCTCCAGGCGGGGCGCGGCGACAACGGGGTCGACACCCTGCGCGCGACGCTTGCCAAGCGCATCGAAGCGAACGCCCTGTTTCGCATGTTTGCTCGGCCGAGCCGGCTGACTCCTCTGATCCTCTCCCGCTACGAGCCAGGCATGGCCTATGGCAGTCACGTCGACGATGCCATGATCGGAGGCATTCGGACCGACATCTCCTTCACGCTGTTCCTCGACGACCCGGAGACTTACGACGGCGGCGCGCTGATCATCGAAACCACCGCCGGCGAGGAAGAAGTCAAGCTCGCGCCCGGCCAGTTGGTCGCCTATCCCTCGACCACCCTCCACCGTGTCGACCCGGTGACGCGCGGCACGCGCCGGGTGGCCGTCGGCTGGGCGCGCAGCCAGGTCCGGCATGCCGACCAGCGCGAAATCCTGTTCGATCTCGACACCACCGTCGAGGAGCTGCGGCACGCTGACGTCCCGCGGCAAACCCTCGACCGGGTGATGAAGACGCGGTCGAATCTCCTGCGGCGCTGGATGGAAAGCTGAACCGCTCCCGCCGTTCCGGCGTGACGCCCGTTCAGTGCAGGCGCGACAAGTCGAAGGCCAGCACGTCGGCGAGGAACTCCACGAACGCTTTTGCCTGATAGTCGGCGATCGCCGCGCCGATATCCGCCGTGGCCAGCGTGGCGTTGCCGACGACCCCCACCGGATTGAGATCCTCGGCCATCCAGCCGAAGCCGAGCCGACCATGCGCCCGCAGCCGTTTGGCAGAGCCGTCGAGCTCATTCTGGAGCGAGGCAAAATCCCGCACCGCGCCGGTCCGCACGAGCTCCGGCCGGAAATGCAGCATCAGCGATGTCTCCACCGCGCCGCCATGAATGCCGGTGGCGACCTCCGTGGCCGGCAGCAAGCCGTCCGGAATGCCGAAGCGCAGCCAGGAGCAGGTCGCGGCCAGCACGCCATACGCCTTACGTAGTTCCAGCGCGGCGGTATCCATGACCGGCGTGTTGCCGCCATGGGCGTTGACGATAACGAGACGACGAAAGCCGTTGGAAGCGAGCCCCTCGCCGATTTCGATCAGGGCCGTCGTTGCCGTCCGCCAGTCATGGCTCAGTGTGCCAGAAAGCCGCGTATGTTCGGTGGACTTACCGATCCGAATCGTCGGCAGAAACGTCACCGGGCGCTCCGCCGGCAGCATTGCCAGCACTGTCTCGACCATCGCGTCGGCGAGCATCGCATCGGTGCCGAGCGGCAGATGCGGCCCATGCTGCTCCACGGCGGCGATCGGAATCACCGCGACGGCCGCTTCGAGCATCGCTCGGCCGGCCGCGAGTTCCTCGCTCGTCATCTCCTCGTAGCATGGCCGCATGGTCGATCCTCGTGATGAGCCTGGTATGTTTGGCCCGTAGCGATGTTCCTGGCATGAGGGTAACGGGCAAACAAGGTGGACAACATAGCGGCACTTCGTCATTTTGCCCCGCGAAGAGGGATTGGGACAAGATGGCGGGGAAGAAGCAGAGGAAGCGGTCGGCGACGACGCATCTCGGCGTCGCCGCGCGCATCGCGCGGACCGCTCTGGCGGGACGTCTAGCGACGCTCGATCTCTATCCCGGACAGGACACGGTTCTGCTTGCAATCAGCGAAGAGGACGGCATGTCCTTGCGCGAATTGGCCGAGCGCCTGTCGGTGCGGCCGCCGACGATTACCAAGACCGTGACCCGCCTGATCGCTCAAGGTCTCGTCGAGAAACGGGGTTCCGAGCGCGACGGGCGCCAGAGCCACGCGCATCTGACCGACAAGGGCGCAGCCATCGTCGATGCGGTGGGCGCGGCGCGAAAGGCCGTCGATCGCGCCGCGCTGGCCGGCTTTTCCGGCCGGGAGCGCAAGACGCTGCGCAAGCTGTTGCGGCGTATGGCACAGAACCTCGCCGACACCGGCGCGACGCCGGCGATGGACATTTCAGCGGGTGATTGAGCTTACGCCTGCAGCGTTCCTTGCGGCGAAAGCACCGACAGGGCTTTGCGCAACCGCCAGTGTTTGCCATAGATCGACGCGACATCAGTGGAAACGGGGGGAACGGTCCTAGGTGGCGCAGAAGGTCAAACTCTCGACGATCGCGGATTCGCTGGGTCTTTCGACCGCCACCGTATCGCTGGCCCTGCGCGACAGCCCTCTGGTCGCGGAGGTCACGCGCGAACGCATCAAGCATGCGGCGCGCGATCTCGGCTACATCTACAACCGGCGCGCTGCCTCGCTGCGAACGTCGAGATCTGGCATTCTCGGTGTCTGCGTTCATGACATCATGAATCCGTTCTTCGGCGAGATCCTGAAATCCGTCGAGGACGAGCTCGACCGGCGCCGCCAGACCTTCATCCTGTGCAACCATCACGACGAACTGGCCAAGCAGCGCTCGTTCGTCGATACGATGCTGCAACTGGGTGCCGACGGGCTGATCCTGTCACCGGCCATCGGCACCCCGGCCAGCGACATCCACCTGGCCGAGGAAAACGAATTGCCCGTGACACTGATCGCTCGCACGATCGAGGGCTCCGGCGTCTGTGGCTTTCGCGGCGACGATTCCTACGGCATGGGGCTCGCGGTCGACCATTTGATCGGGCGCGGCCACCGCTCGATCGCGATGATCGGCGGCACGGCGATGACCTCGACCGGGCGCGATCGGGAGGCCGGCTATCTGGCGGCGCTGACGCGCGGCGGCATCGAATTCCGCGACGAATGGCGCATCAAAGGCCCGCGTGACCGCCATTCCGGCTTCGACGCCGTGTCCGCTTTTCTCGCCATCGAGAACCGCCCGACCGCGATCGTCTGCTTTTCCGATCTCGTCGCGCTCGGCGTCATGTACGGCTTGTCGCGCGCGGGACTGCGGCCGGGTGTCGACGTCGCGGTGATCGGTTATGATGACATCGATGAGGCGGTGATCGCGACGCCCTCGCTGACCACCGTCGCGAACGGCCAGAGCGAGGTCGGGCGGCGGGCGGCGGGCGCCTTGCTCGACCGCCTCCAGGGCCAGCCGGCGAGCGAAGAGACCATCCTCATCACTCCGGAACTCAAAATCCGACAGTCCAGCGAATTCGCCTGGCCCGACTGACCCATCGCAATTCTTCGATCCACACTTTTTCCAAGGAAACCCTCATGTCCGACCTGTCCTCCATGACCATTCTCGTCCCCGGCAAACTGAACCCCGATACGCTCGATACGCTGAAGACCACCTTCGATGTCGAGCATGTTCCTGATCGCGATGTGTCGAAGCTGAGCCAGGACCGCCGCAACGCCGTACGCGGGATCGCGCTGATGGGCGCGGTGCCGGCCGCCATGATGGATGCGCTGCCCAACCTTGAGATCATCGCCAATTTCGGCGTCGGCTATGACGGCGTCGATGTGAAGCACGCGACATCCAAGGGCGTCATGGTGACCAACACCCCCGACGTACTCACCGATGAGGTCGCCGACACGACGCTCGCCATTCTCCTGATGACGGTGCGCGAACTCTATGCGGCGGAAAAGCACCTGCGCGAGGGTCGGTGGGAGAGCGAGGGCAACTACCCGCTGACTCCGATGACGCTGCGCGGGCGCACCGCCGGCATCATGGGCCTTGGACGCATCGGCCTGGCCATCGCCCGGCGCCTCGAAGCCTTCGGCGTGCCGATCGAATATCACAACCGTTCGGAGCGGACCGATGTCACCTATCGCTACCATCCAAGCCTGGAAAGCCTCGCCAGCTCGGTCGATACGCTGATTATCGCGGCACCCGGCGGCGCGGCCACCGAACGCGCCGTCGATGCTAAAGTGCTGAAGGCGCTCGGGCCTGACGGCGTCGTCGTCAATATCGGCCGAGGCACGACCATCGATGAGCCAGCGCTGATCGAGGCCCTGGAAAACGGTACGATCCGTGCCGCCGGCTTGGATGTCTTCGAGAAAGAGCCGCACGTTCCCGCCCGGCTGATCGCACTGCCCAATACCGTGCTGTTGCCGCATGTCGGTTCCGCGTCGCGGCACACGCGGGGTGCGATGGGCGATCTCGTCGTCCGCAACCTCACCCATTGGTTCCAGGGACAGACGCCGGTTTCGCCGGTAACGGAATCGGTGAAAGCGGGCATCCTCCCTCGCCAGGACTGAAGGCTTTGCTAACGGTCGCAATCCGCGTCAACCTTCGCTTAAGGTTCTAGGAAGCATAATGGTCCCGAACAATTTCGTGAGGGAACCGATATGAACTTTGCCGCGACGGCCTTTGGGGCCGGAATTGCCGCTTCCGTCTTCGTCGCCGGCCTGCAGGGCGCAACGGTCACGGCGACGGAGCCGGTCGCTGGCGTAGCGACCCTCGCGGCCACGGCAATGGTTTCGACCGCTGCCGCGGACACGACTCGTCTGAACGCCGTGCGTTTGATCGACCTGCGCAGCGGCGCAACCTGCAAGATTGCGGCGAGCCCAAACCTTGAGGCCGGCTTTGCCAACGCTCCGATCGGCCCGGATTGCGCCGGCTCGCCCACCCTGCAGAGCGTCTCGCAATGGCGCTCGTCGCGCGATGGAACGCTGGAGATGGCCGATAGCGAAGGCCGGACCCTGATGCGCTTCATGCCGGGCGACGGCGTCTTGTTCGAGTCGATCTACCCGTCCGACGCCCTGGTGACCATCGTCCCCGCCAGAGGATAAGTTGCCGACAACCGATGGCCCCTCACGCCGCCCGCTCTTTTTCCGCATCGTCTCGGACGGAGAAAACGTCCTTGGCAGCGAACAATCCGTTGAGTGCCGCCGGAAAACCGGCATAGACCGCCATCTGCATGATGATTTCAGTGATTTCGTCTCGGGACAGACCGACATTCAATCCGGCTTCTATGTGAACCTTCAATTGCGGCGCGGCCGTCCCCATCGCAGTTAGGGCGGCAATGGTCGCGATCTCGCGACTGCGAATGTCGAGACCGGGTCTGGAATAGATGTCGCCAAACGGAAATTCGATCAGATAACGAGCAAAATCGGGCGCGATATCGGCTAACGACGACACCACTTTCTCGCCGGCCTCCCCGTCGATCTCGGCGAGCGCGCGCCGGCCTCGTTCAAGCCTGCTTTCGTGGGTGGTTTGATTCTGAATCACGATTTTTCTTCCTCTGCTTGGATCCGGCATAGCCGGTGATCTTGGCATCGAGGACGAGAAGACTGTTCCGCAGTTCGGCGATCTGCCTGCGAACGTTTATGCGATGTCGTTCGAGCAATTCGCTGCGTTCGGCCTCGGTCATTGCGCCCTGTTCCCGAAGTGCGGCGTATCGCAGCATCTCTCTGATCGGCATTCCAGTTGCCTTCAGGCGCGCGAGGAATTCGATCCACGTCAAGATCGACGCGTCGTAGTCTCGCTGCCTCGAAGAATCCCGGTCAGCATAGGGGAGCAATCCGATCCGCTCGTAGTAGCGGATCGTATGAGCCGTCAGGCCAGAGCGCTTTGCCAGTTCACCGATCTTCATGCCTATCCGTGTCTCGTCACGATATTTGCAAGGCTACCGCTTCGAGCGCGCTCTAAGTCAAGTCGGCTTTTGCGAGGCTCTCGCGCATCTCGGTCAGCCCACGCCGCTGGCGACCCTCAGCGTCGAAATTCTCCGGCGCCAGCCAGGCGTCGAAGCCAGCTTTGACCGTCGGCCAGTCGCTGTCGAGGATCGAATACCAGGCGGTATCGCGATTGCGGCCCTTGACGATCATGTGCTGGCGAAACAGCCCCTCGTAGCGAAACCCTAGCCGCTCGGCCGCCCGTTTGGACGGCTGGTTGCGATCGTCGCATTTCCATTCGAGGCGCCGGTAGCCCATTTCGTCGAACACCCGGCGCATGATCAGGTAGAAGGCTTCGCTCGCCGCCCGCGACCGCTGCAAGGACGGGGCAAGGCAGATATGGCCGATCTCAGTGACGCCGTTCGCCGCATCCGTGCGCATCAGCGCGGCAACCCCCTCCGCCCGACCGGTTGTCAAAGGCAAGATGGCGTGAAACCGGATGTTGTCGGCGAGATAGGTGGCTTCCGCCCAACTGCGGAATACGGCCTCGTCGGCGAACGGCCCGTATGCCATGTGATCGAAGATACTGCCCTGGCCATCTTCGGCCAAGGCCGCGAACAGCGCGCCGAAATAGCGATGGTCGACGATCGGCTCCACCTCGACGAAATGCCCCGCGATCGATTGCGTCCCTGGAAATTGCCGGGACCCGTAGTCCGCCAGCGCGCTCACCGCGCGTTCTTCCGGATGAAGTTCAGGGTCTCGTCTCGGATCGCGGTATCATTGAGCGGGATGGCGGTCGCGAAGGCGGTGATCGCCCCCAAATGATCGACCTCCGGATAGATCGTTTCGGTCACCGAACCGCCCGAGGCGCGCATTTTCGCGGCCAGCGAGCGGGTGTTCTTCGGGTCGACCGTCGTATCGTCGGCACCGGCGATCAACAGCATCGGCGGCTCCCCACCGTCGACGAAGTTGATTGGCTGGCTCGCGGCGCGCTGCTCCTCCGGGAAGATCAGCTTGTAGCGCTCTTCCGTCAGCGGCAGGAAATCATACGGACCGGCAAGGCCGATAAAGCCCGCGAGGCTTTGCGAGGATAGGCTTTCCTTTGCCAGCCAGGACTCATCCGTCGCGAGCAGACCGGCGATCTCGGCGCCGGCCGAATGACCCATCAGGAACAGCGGGTGCGGACCGCCCGGCATGGCGTAGGCGCCACCGCGCACGGTCCTGGCGATTCGCACTGTCGCCTTGGCGGCATCCTCGATGAAGCCCGGAAATCGCACCTCGGGATAATGGCGATAATCGGGGATGGCGACGATGACACCCTCGCTTGCCAGCGATTGGCCGACGAACAGATAGAGGTCCTTCGATCCCGAATCCCAGCCGCCGCCATAAACGAAGACGACGAGCGGCGTGTCCGGCGTTACCGTCGCCGGAATGTAGAGGTCGTAAGTGCCGCGGTCGCCGGGCATATAGCGAATATCTTCGACGACGCTGTAGCCATTGCCGCTGGTCGCGGCATTCAGCACCGCCGCGCAGCCGGAAAGGGCAAGCGCGGCGACCGGCCCTACCAGTGAGGCCACAACGGCAGGCCGGAAGCGGCTTTTCTGGCGGACGGCAGAGATGGCGGCAGGGGATTGGACGTTGCTCATGAAAGCGGAACTAGAGCGTCGGACGACAATAGGAACGCGTTCTGCCAGCAGCGATGCCTGCGGCACGGCGTCGCCGTCCCGTAGCGCTTCGCCTAACGGTCGCCAAGCCGCGCGCCGAGCCGCTCCAGCGCTTCCGCCGTCTCGTTAAGGCTATCGACGAAACTTGTGCGCTCTGCATGCCGCGCACCGTCGAATTCGTGGGAACGAGCGGAATGGTCGGCGATTTCGCCCTCGAGTTTGCTAATCCGCCGCCGAGCCTCGAACAATTCGTCCGAGCCCATGATGGCCACCATGACCATCAGACGGAGATCGTCGATCTGTCCGAAACTTTGCCTCAGCTCGGCGATCCGGCCATCGACCTCCGCAGCGAGAGTCGTCAGGTGGGCCTCCTCCCCCTCGCCGCAAGCCATGCGATAGGTCTTTTCGTCGATAGTGACGACGATCTGTGGCATTCGACCTCTCTCCGCTGTCCTTACTTGTGGCGTTCGAGCACGCCGCGGACCCGTTCCATCGCGTCGACGAGTCGCTGCGAGACCTGTCGGTTGGCGCGATCGAGCCGTTCGCCCCGCGCCAACGCCGCGTCGAGTTCGCGCGCCAGCCGGCCGCGATCGGCCGTCATACGCTGAATCTCGGCTTCGCCGCCCCGCAGGAACGATTCCCGCTCCTCACGCTCCTCGATGGCGTGTTCCAGCCGCTCGATCGCGGTCCGAAGGCGCAGACGCGCCGCCTCGAACGGATCTTCCGACGGCATCGCGTCGTCCCCCTGACACCAACCTGCGGGCAAAGCCCGGTTCTGACATATGCCTTCCGCGAATGCGCGTATGGCCCTTCATGGTCTAGCGTTTCGGGCTGGCCATGGAAAGCGCCGCGCTGGCACGATCCCCCCGATCCGTCGCGCCAGGATGCGGTCTTCGTTTGTTGACAGTAGCATAGCCATGTGATGACTGCCGCGCGTCACGGCCGTCAGGCCGTCAATCGGAGCGCCTTGATGACAACACCCGACCAGCATTGCCAGATGGCCAACGCCATCCGGTTCCTGTCGGCCGACGCCGTCGAGGCGGCCGGGTCGGGTCATCCCGGCCTTCCCATGGGCGCGGCCGACGTCGCCACGGTGCTGTTCACCCGCTTCCTGACCTTCGATCCGCGCGATCCCGACTGGGCCGACCGCGACCGTTTCGTGCTGTCGGCCGGGCACGGCTCGATGCTGCTCTACAGCCTCCTGTATCTGCTCGGATACGACGACATCGACATCGACCAGATCAAGAATTTCCGCCAGCTCGGCGCCAAGACCGCGGGACACCCCGAATTTGGCCATGCGGCCGGAATCGAGACCACCACCGGGCCGCTCGGCCAGGGTATCGCGATGGCGGTCGGCCTGGCGCTGGCCGAGGCCATGCTGGCGGCGCGCCATGGCGCCGAACTGGTCGATCATTACACCTATGCGCTGGCCGGCGACGGCTGCCTGATGGAAGGCATCAGCCACGAGGCGGTCTCGCTGGCCGGCCATCTGAAGCTCGGCAAGCTGATCGTGCTGTTCGACGACAACCATGTGACCATCGACGGGCCGACGGATCTGTCGGTCGGCGACGACCAGCTGGCGCGGTTCACGTCGTGCGGCTGGGACGTGGCGCGGGTCGACGGCCACGATGCCGAGGCAATCGAC
>LAZR01000114.1_pt1 | contig 104982 bp, 86 predicted proteins | sample 329461 | NCBI WGS metagenome assembly LAZR01 (sample SAMN03002196, study PRJNA259156) | marine sediment metagenome | biome: sea floor; feature: Hydrothermal impacted sediments; material: marine sediment; isolation source: Loki non-amplified sample from Loki's castle hydrothermal vent sediment ... | reverse complement strand
AGCTGGAGCAGCAATTCGAGCGACTGCCACAGATTCAGTCGCCGACAGGTGACATCAACCTGTCGGCTGATTTGGGGAAGTTGTTCAACCTGGCAGACAAACAGGCGCAGCAACAGGGCGATCAGTATATTTCCAGTGAAGCTGTTATGTTGGCGGCCTTTGATAATGATGGTGATGTGGGCAAGGCATTAACCAAATTTGGTGATAAAGGTAAATTACAGATTGTGGTAGAAAAAATTCGTGGGGGTGAAGCAGTGACAGATCCAGATGCAGAAGGTAATCGTCAAGCATTGGAAAAATACACCATTGATCTTACGGCTCGAGCTGCTGAAGGCAAGCTTGATCCTGTGATTGGTCGAGATGATGAAATTCGTCGCACCATTCAGGTATTACAACGTCGGACAAAAAATAATCCGGTATTAATTGGTGAGCCCGGCGTGGGTAAAACCGCCATTATTGAGGGGTTAGCCCAGCGGATTGTGAATGGTGAAGTACCGGAAGGCCTTAAAAATAAGCTCGTTTTGTCGTTGGATTTGGGTGCTCTTTTGGCGGGTGCTAAGTTCCGGGGTGATTTTGAAGAACGCCTAAAAGCGGTTCTAAAAGAGTTATCGAAGCAAGAAGGCCAAATCATACTGTTTATTGATGAACTGCATACCATGGTTGGCGCCGGCAAGGCCGAAGGATCGATGGATGCAGGCAACATGCTCAAGCCAGCGCTCGCCCGCGGTGAGTTGCATTGCGTAGGCGCCACCACCCTGGACGAATATCGCAAGTACATCGAAAAAGACGCCGCGCTTGAACGGCGTTTTCAGAAGGTGCAGGTTGATGAGCCCAGTGAGGAAGATACCATTGCCATCCTGCGTGGTCTGAAAGAGCGTTATGAGGTGCATCACAAGGTGGCGATCACCGACAGCGCCATCATCGCGGCGGCTAAGCTTAGCCACCGTTACATTACTGATCGGCAACTGCCGGACAAGGCGATCGATCTGATCGACGAGGCGGCCAGTCGTATCCGTATGGAAATCGACTCCAAGCCGGAGGTACTTGATCGTCTGGAGCGTCGCCTGATTCAGTTGAAGGTGGAGCGTGAAGCGCTCAAGAAAGAAGACGATGATGCCGCGCTCAAACGCCTGGAGAAGCTCAAGGAGGACATCACCCGCCTCGAACGCGAATACGCTGATCTCGACGAAATCTGGAAGTCAGAAAAGGCGGATGTTCAGGGTTCTGCGCAAATCCAGGAAAAGATAGAGCAGGCCCGCCAGGAACTGGAGGCCGCACGCCGCAAGGGCGAACTGGCGCGGATGGCTGAACTGCAGTATGGGGTTATTCCTGATTTGGAGCGCAGCCAGCAGATGGCGGATCAGCACGGCAAGACCGAGAACCAACTGCTGCGTAGCAAGGTGACCGAAGAGGAAATCGCCGAAGTGGTGTCGAAGTGGACCGGTATTCCGGTGTCCAAGATGCTCGAAGGTGAGCGGGATAAATTGCTGCGTATGGAAGAGGGACTGCACAAGCGGGTCATCGGACAGCACGAAGCGGTGGTGGCGGTATCCAACGCAGTGCGCCGTTCGCGCGCCGGGCTGAGCGATCCCAATCGCCCCAGCGGTTCGTTCATGTTTCTTGGGCCAACCGGCGTAGGCAAGACCGAGTTGTGCAAGGCGCTGGCCGAATTTCTCTTCGACACCGATGAGGCCATGGTGCGCATCGATATGTCAGAGTTCATGGAAAAGCATTCTGTGGCACGTCTGATTGGCGCACCGCCCGGCTACGTAGGCTATGAGGAGGGTGGTTATCTGACCGAAGCGGTACGCCGCAAACCCTACTCGGTGATTTTGCTGGATGAGGTGGAAAAGGCACATCCGGATGTGTTCAACGTCCTGTTGCAGGTGTTGGAAGATGGACGCCTGACCGACAGCCAGGGCCGTACCGTGGACTTTCGCAATACAGTGATCGTCATGACGTCGAACCTGGGTTCAGCGCAGATACAGGAACTGGTTGGTGATCACGAGGCTCAGCATGCTGCGGTCATGGACGCAATCGGCCAGCATTTCCGACCTGAATTCATCAACCGGATCGACGAGGTTGTGGTGTTCGAGCCGTTGGGCAAGGATCAGATTGCCGGCATCGCCAGTATCCAGATGGCGCGTCTGGGTGAACGTCTGAGCGAGCGGGAACTGAAGCTGGAACTGACCGACGAGGCGCTGGAAAAACTGATCGCCGGGGGCTACGACCCGGTCTACGGTGCCCGTCCGCTGAAACGCGCGATACAACGCTGGATTGAAAATCCCCTGGCCCAGCGCATTCTGTCCGGAGATTTCGCACCGGGGGTAACCATTCAAGCGAAGGTTGAAGGCGACAAGTTTGTGTTTACGGGATGAATTGCGGGCCGGGGAGCCGATAGCCCCCCGGCCTGTCCCGGTAATAATCAGTGTCGCCGAATGAGTCGAGCTGGCTAAGTACGAGTCTCTTTGGGACTGCTGAGCACAAGCTTGATGCAGGTTTTCCTGGGACGGTCGAGCACTAGCTCGATACAAGTCTCGCAAAAGCACCGCGCTCCAGAACTGGCTCTGCAGATCAAGCTGGTGCTTGACCGTCCCAGGTAGGCCCCAGCTCACTCCGGCATTCCTCCAGTAACCGCCGATCCGTTCCTGGGATTGTTGAGCACCAGCTCGATACGAAGCTTCGCAGCCACGCGCACTTTTAGCCCGCCGCAGTTTGATTCGATACAGTCAGCTCGGCTAATCAACTTTTCCAACTGAAACACTCGAAACCGTTACGCCATTGATTATCGAATTGTCACAAACGAGACAAAATTCACAGATATAGCGTTGTGCCACTGCTAACGTGTGCATTGTTTGGGAAAACATGGATCTCCGTTATGCCACATGCCGTGTCCGACGATGTTCACAAGGGTTGGTATCACTCTCGTCGTCTCCCGCATTTTGATGCTTCATACGTTCAGCAGGTAATTACCTTCCGCTTGGCTGATTCGTTGCCGCAACACGTTCTTCGCCAAATCGAAGTGGATCTGAAGAGCGCCCCCGAGAGCACCAGAGAACATCAAAGACGACAAAGAACAGATGCGTGGCTGGACCTCGGGTTGGGCTGTCGGGCTCTGGAAAACGCTGAAGTTGCCGAAGTGCTGCTTGAAGGTCTGCTCAGAAATGATGGCAAGCGCTACCAATTGCTGGCGTGGTGCGTCATGCCCAATCATGTTCATGTGATGATTCAGCCGCAATACTCCCTGGCTCGTATTGTTCAAAGTTGGAAGTCATATACGGGACGATGGGCGTTGGCACATAACGCTCGTTTAGGGCTAGAGATTCCCGCCGGATCGCTGTGGATGCGGGGCTACTGGGATCGTTTTATCCGGGATGAAGAACATTTTTTCGCTGCGGTCGACTATATCCACAACAATCCGGTCAAGGCTGGCCTCTGTGAATCTGCCGGACAATGGCGCTGGTCAAGTGCCTATGAAGGCTGATATTCACTATCTGGCAAGGTGGATCTACTGGGACGGTCAAGCACCAGCTTGATCAGGCGGAGTTGGGCTTGGAACGCCGAGTTAGCTGCCAGGCCCCGTATCGAGCTAGTGCTCGACAGTCCCAGGAACAGTCCCGAAATCAGTTGAAGGTGCTCGACAGTCCCAGGAACGCGATCTTGCAATGCTCTGCGTTCCTGGGATGTGCCTCTACAACAGCATCGAACGAATGTCCCCCAGCAAATCCCCCAACCGTTTGGTGAACAGCGCTGCGGCAGCGCCGTTTATGGCGCGGTGGTCATAGGAGAGAGATAGCGGCAACATGAGCCTGGGCTGAAAAGCCTTGCCATCCCACACCGGCTGCATACTGGCACGGCTTACGCCCAGAATGGCCACCTCCGGCGCGTTGACTATTGGTGTGAAATAAGTCCCACCGATATGACCCAGACTGGAGATGGTAAAACAGGCCCCTTGCATGCCGTCGGCACCGAGCTTCTTGTTGCGGGCCTTTTCCGCCAGTTCCGCCGCTTCGGCTGCCAGCTGCAACAGGCTCTTCTTGTCCACGTCACGGATTACCGGGACCATGAGACCGTCTGGCGTGTCGACCGCAAAACCGATGTGCACATAATTTTTATGCACCAGTTGCTTGCCGTTGGGTGCCAGCGAAACATTGAAGTTCGGCTGCTCGCGTAACAGATGTGCACAGGCTTTGAGCAGGAAGGGCAACACCGTCAGCTTGACTCCCACCTTTTCGGCCACCTCTTTCTGACCTTTGCGGAACGCCTCCAGCTCGCTGATATCGGCCAGATCGAACTGCGTTACATGCGGTACGTTGAGCCAGCTGCGATGAATGTTGGTGGCGCCGATCTGCTGCAGGCGCGTCATATCTTTAATTTCGATCTCGCCAAATCGGCTGAAATCGATTTCTGGCACCGGCGGGATGCCAGCGCCGCCAGCGGCCTGGGTCGCCCCCTGCCTGCCTTGCTTCATTGCCGTTTGAACGTGGCTTTGGACGTCTTCTTTGAGAACTCGTTCGCGCGGACCGCTGCCGGGAACGTCGGCCAGTTCCACACCAAATTCACGGGCCAGCTTGCGCACCGCCGGACCGGCGTGAACCTTTTTGCCGCTCCGGCTAGGGCCGCCTACTGGCGGCGGGCTGGGGCGTTCCTGTTTCTTTTCAGCACCTTGGTCCTGGGGCTGAGCAGGCTCTGGCGTTTTTTCATTTCCAGTTTCAGCCTGTTCGGGTTTGTCAGGTGTCTGCGAGGATGCGGGTTTGTCTTCGGCCCCACCTTCCACGCGCATGCGCATGATCAGATCCCCTGTCTCGACATCCTGTTCAAGCTCGGCTTCGATGGATTCAATCACGCCGGCAAAGGGAGCGGGAATCTCCATGCTGGCCTTATCTGACTCCAGTACCAGCAACGATTGCTCGGCTTCGACGCTGTCGCCCTTGCTTACCAGGATTTCAATGATCTTGGCTTTGCCTGATCCGATACCGGGTATCTTGATCTCTTTTACTGTCGCTTCTTTTTTCGCCGGCTTTTGGGCTTCCTGCGGCTGCTCCGGTGCGTCCTCGCCTGTTTCATTCTCTGGCTCAGCGGCTTCTTCCGCTTCGTCAACCGGCTGGGAGTCTGCTGCAGGCTGGCCACTTTCCGCCTCAAACTCAATCAACTCATCGCCTTCCTTCAGACTGTCGCCCAGCTTGACCTTGATGGACTTGATCACGCCCGATCTAGGTGAAGGTATTTCCATACTGGCCTTGTCCGACTCAAGGGTCACCAGGCTTTGTTCGGCTTCTACTTTGTCGCCAACCTTGACCAATATCTCGATGACTTCGCCTTCACCTTCGCCGATGCCGGGTACTTTGATTACTTCACTCATGGCATCTCTCCTCAGCAATCCAGCGGGTTGGTCTTGTCGGGATCAAATCCGAAGGCCTTCAGTGCGTCGGTCAACACCCTGGGCTCAAGCGAGCCGGATTCCACCAGGGCGGTCAGAGCACTATAGGCAACCCAGTTACGATCCACTTCAAAGAAGTGCCGTAGTTTTCGTCGACTATCGCTACGGCCGAAACCATCCGTTCCCAATACCTTGTAAGTGCCGGGCACCCATTGGCGAATCTGGTCGGCAAAGAGCTTCATGTAATCCGTGGCGGCTATCACCGGGCCGTTGCGTTTGGCCAGATTCTGCTCAACGAAGGTGAGCTGTGGCGTTGCCTCAGGGTGTAGCCGATTCCAGCGCTCCACTGCCAGGCCGTCGCGGCGTAACTCGTTGAAGCTGGTAACGCTCCAGATGTCGGAGGTGATCTGGTACTGCTCAAGCAGTATGCTCGCTGCTTCCCGCACCTCCCGCAGAATAGTGCCGCTGCCCATCAACTGGACGTGCAAGGTATTGGGTTTCTGGCTTTCTTCGAGCAGATACATGCCGCGCATGATCTCCTCTTCTACATCCTTGCCGTCTGGCAGCGGCGGCTGCACATAGGCTTCGTTCATGACGGTCAGGTAGTAATAGACGTTTTCCTGCTCCTCCATCATTCGTCTGGCGCCTTCCCGGATGATCACTGCCAGCTCGTAACCATAGGTCGGGTCATAGCTGCGGCAGTTGGGAATGGTGGCGGCGAGAATATGGCTGTGGCCATCCTCGTGCTGGAGTCCTTCGCCGTTGAGCGTGGTGCGGCCCGCCGTGCCGCCGATTAGAAAGCCCTTGGCCCTGCTGTCGCCTGCGGCCCAGGCCAGGTCGCCGATGCGCTGGAATCCGAACATTGAATAGAAGATATAAAAAGGCAACATCGGCTGGTTGTAGGTGCTGTAGGCCGTGCCTGCGGCTATCCAGCTGGACATGGCGCCTGCTTCATTGATGCCTTCCTCCAGAATCTGGCCTTTCTTGTCCTCGCGGTAGAACATCACCTGGTTCTTGTCGACGGGCTCATACAGCTGGCCGACCGAGGAGTAGATGCCGAGTTGGCGGAACATGCCTTCCATGCCGAAGGTGCGCGCTTCGTCGGGCACTATGGGCACGATACGAGAGCCCAGTTCCTTGTCCTTGACCATCTGCGAGAGAATGCGCACGAAAGCCATGGTGGTGGAAATTTCCCGGTCGCCGCTGCCGTCCAGAATCGCTTTCAAAGTATCCAGCGGAGGAACCGGGACCTTGAAACTTTCCGTCCGGCGCTGGGGCATGTAACCGCCCAGGGCGTCGCGGCGCGAATGCAGGTATTTATATTCGGCACTGCCTTCGGCGGGCTTGTAGAAGGGCAGTTTTTCGAGGTCTTCATCATTGACCGGAATGTCGAAACGGTCGCGGAATTTCTTCAGGCTTTCGACATCGACTTTCTTGGTGTTATGCGCGGTATTCTGGCCTTCGCCTGAGCCGGTTCCATAACCCTTGATGGTTTTGGCCAGTATCACCGTCGGTTGTCCGGTGTGATGCACGGCGCTGTGATAGGCAGCGTAGACCTTGTAGGGGTCGTGCCCGCCGCGGTTCAGCTTCCATATTTCGGCATCCGAAAGATCTTTGACCATCTCCTCCAGCTCGGGGCGGGCACCGAAGAAATGTTCGCGCACGTAGGCGCCGCTGTTGGCCTTGTAGTTCTGGTAGTCCCCGTCAACAACTTCTTCCATGCGCTGTTGCAACAAGCCGTCATCGTCTTTGGCAAAAAGCGGGTCCCACATGCGGCCCCAGATGACTTTTATGACGTTCCAGTCGGCACCCCGAAAGCTGCCTTCCAGTTCCTGAATGATTTTGCCGTTGCCACGTACCGGGCCATCGAGGCGCTGCAGGTTGCAGTTGACGATGAAGATCAGGTTGTCGAGTTTCTCGCGACCGGCCAGGGAGATAGCGCCGAGTGACTCAGGCTCGTCCGTCTCCCCGTCACCTATGAAACACCAAACCTTTTGCTTGCCCGGCTCTATGAACCCGCGGTGCTCCAGATACTTCATGAAGCGCGCCTGGTAAATGGCCTGGATCGGGCCGAGGCCCATGGAAACCGTCGGAAATTGCCAGAAATCCGGCATCAGCCAGGGATGCGGATAGGAAGAAAGCCCTTTGCCATCCACTTCCTGTCGGAAATTGTTCAACTGATCTTCGCTTATACGTCCTTCGAGATAGGCACGGGCATAAATGCCGGGCGAAGCATGGCCTTGGAAAAACACAAGATCGCCACCATGCTCCTCACTCGGGGCTTTGAAAAAATAGTTGAAGCCAATGTCGTAAAGCGTGGCGCTGGAGGCAAAGGTGGAAATATGACCGCCCAGGTCCGGGTCTTGCTGGTTGGTGCGCATCACCATGGCCAACGCATTCCAGCGCACCATTGAGCGGATACGCCGCTCCATGAACAGATCGCCGGGCATACGCGCTTCGTGGGTAACCGGGATGGTGTTGCGATAGGGCGTGGTAATGGCGTACGGGAGAGGGGTTCCACTGCGGCTGGCGAGTTCGCCCAGACGGGTCATCAGATAATGTGCGCGGTCTTCGCCACCGGTGTCCAGGACAGATTCCAGGGAGTCTAGCCATTCCTGAGTTTCGAGCGGGTCGATATCTTCGTGCTTCATTATGATCTCCAGACCTTGTGGGCCAAATCAGTTGCCGAGCCGAATCAGCTATCAGCGTTTCGAGGCGATGTTCACGCAGGGTTGTAGTTTAGCTACAAATTAACAGCACAATATAGGTGAAATCTACACATTATGTAGTTTTACTACAAGGTGGCTTGTTGAGTCTTTGTGTCCAGGCTTTTCCGACTGCGTCCGGCATGGCAAGCTGCATCCTTATCTTTCTAAAGGATAGACCATGCCTTTTTCTTCGTCGGTTGCGATGCCCAAGTCGATTGAATCGTTGGTCAACCATCATCTGGCCCAGTGGCAGGCTGCCGTCGAGACCCACGATCTCGGGCAAAGCGTTGATGATCTGGGGGATTCGTTCCTGCAAGCACTCCCTCAGGTGCTGGCAGGTAGCGACTTTGTCGCCGAGCAACTCAGGCGTAACCCGCATATGGCCTGGCGGCTGGTCGAAGATGATCTGCTCGGCCGTGCGCTGCGGCCCGGAGAAATGGCAGAGATGCTGCAGCAGGCGCTGGAATCCGTCACCAGTGAAGAGGAGCTTGGCAGGGCGCTCCGCCAGTTTCGTCAGCAGCAGCAGGTTCGTATCGTCTGGCGGGATCTCACTCGTCAGGCGTCGACCATGGAGACAACCAGAGACCTGTCCGACATGGCGGACGTGTGCATTGAACAAGCCTACCAGTGGCTCTACGTTCAAGCTTGCGAAACATTGGGTACGCCGCTTGGTGAAAGTGGCAAGCCGCAGCATCTGGTCGTATTGGGCATGGGCAAGCTCGGCGCCCAGGAGCTGAATCTTTCGTCTGATATCGATCTGATCTTCGCCTATCCCGAGCCAGGCGAAACGACCGGTGGGCGGCGCAGTCTTTCCAATCAGGAATTTTTCATACGGGTGGGTCAGCGTCTGATCAAAGCGCTCGACGCCATTACTGTCGACGGTTTCGTATTCCGGGTGGATATGCGCCTGCGTCCCTATGGCGACAGCGGCGCCCTGGTATTCAGCTTTGACGCGCTGGAGCAGTATTACCAGAGCCAGGGTCGCGATTGGGAGCGATATGCCATGATCAAGGCGCGCGTGGTGGCTGGGGACCAGGCTGAAGGCGCCGAATTGCTGGGTATGCTCAAGCCCTTCGTGTTCCGTCGCTATCTGGATTTCGCTGCGATCGAGGCGCTGCGAAGTCTGAAATTGATGATCAAGCGGGAAGTACAGCGCAAGGGGTTGCAGGACAACGTCAAGCTGGGCTCCGGCGGCATCCGTGAGATCGAATTCATCGGACAGGCATTTCAGCTGATCCACGGGGGGCGCGACAGGAGTCTGCAACAAAGACCTATCCTGCCCGTCCTGGAAGTCCTGGCTGACAATGATTATCTCCCGGACGTTGCGGTGGATGAGCTCAAGAGCGCCTATCTTTTTCTGCGCGATACAGAGCATGCTCTGCAAGCGATCGATGATCGCCAGACCCAGATGTTACCCACTGATCCACAAACCCAGGCCCGGGTTGCCTTCATGCTGGGATTTATCGACTGGGAAAGCTTTCGTGCGGCGTTGCAAGCCCATAGGGAGCGGGTAGCGACGCATTTCGCCGGGGTGATCGCCGACCCTGATGACGATACCGAAGAAGAGACCCCGCCATTCGAGGAGTGGCTGCCCCTCTGGGAGGGGGCGATAGAGTCCGCACAAGCTATAGAGCAGTTGCGTGAGGGCGGCTTCCAGCGACCGGAAGAAGGTTGGCGCATGCTTCAGGGGCTGCTGAACTCGGGACGGGTGAAATCGATGCAGCGGGCTGGCAGGGAGCGTCTCGATGTATTCATGCCGCGTTTGCTCGGTCTGGCATCCGAACAGGATGATCCTGACCTGGCGCTCGAGCGGGTGCTCCCCCTTGTTGAAGCGGTTGCGCGAAGATCGGCTTATCTGCTGCTGTTGACCGAAAACCCTGGAGCCCTGCGTGAGCTGCTGGTGCTATGCAGCGCCAGTCCATGGATTGCCGAGCAGATAACCCGATACCCGGTTGTGCTGGATGAGTTGCTCAATGCCGGCCGTCTGTACACCCCGCCGGAAACCGAGGAACTGGTGGACGAGCTGCGCCAGCAACTGATGCGGATTCCGGAGGACGATCTGGAGCAGCAGATGGAAGTGCTGCGTTATTTCAAGCGCGCGCATGTACTGCGCGTTGCGGCTTCGGAAATCGCCGGTAGTCTGCCGCTGATGAAGGTCAGCGACTATCTGACCTGGATCGCCGAGGCAATCCTGCAACAGGTCCTGCAGCTGGCTTGGCGGGAGATGACGTTGCGCCATGGTTTTCCCCGGCGCAGGAACGGGTCCACCTGTGACATGGACTTCGTCATAGTTGGCTACGGCAAGGTAGGGGGCATTGAGCTTGGGCATGGCTCGGACCTGGATCTGGTGTTTATCCACGACGGCGATCCCGATGCGGATACCGATGGTGCCAAGCCGATCGAGGGGAGCAAGTTTTTCACCCGCCTGGGCCAGCGCATCATTCACATACTGAACGCCCAGACGACCTCTGGCGCGCTCTACGAGGTGGATATGCGCTTGAGGCCTTCGGGTGATTCCGGTCTGCTGGTCAGTTCGCTGGACTCATTCGCCCGCTATCAACGGGAAGGCGCCTGGACGTGGGAGCATCAGGCCCTGGTGCGCGCCCGGGTTCTGGCGGGCTGCAAGCGCCTCAATCACCGCTTTCAAAACCTGCGCGCCGAGGTGCTGGGGCGGCCGCGAGACGAAGCTGAGCTGCGTAGGGACGTGCTGGGAATGCGCCAGAAAATGCGCGATAACCTGGCAACCCAGTCGACCAAAGCCGGTTTCGACCCGGCAGCTTTCACGGACACTGCACTCTTCGATCTAAAGCAGGACGCCGGAGGTATCGTTGATATCGAATTTATGGTGCAATATGCGGTTCTGGCCTGGTCGTGCCGGTATCCCGAATTACTACGCTACACGGATAACATCAGAATTCTAGATGGGCTGCGCGACGCCGGGTTGATTGGCGCAGAGGGCGTGCAGCATTTGCAGGAGGCTTACAAGGCCTACCGTGCCGCAGCCCACCGACTGGCTTTGCAAAAACAGCCAGGCAAAGTAAGTGGCGACCAGTTTCATGATTTCCGACATAGGGTCATTGGGTTCTGGCAACAGTGGTTGCCGGACGATCAAAACCAATAAGGCGGCAGCCTTGTTTGCTCGGGCACGTGAAGGCCGGAAAAGAACCAAGAACGTAAAGACAAAAGATAAATGAATGGAGCTGGCTGCTATGTCGATGGCCGATCGTGATGGTGTTATCTGGTTTGATGGTGAAATGGTTCCATGGCGTGACGCCAATATCCATGTGCTGACCCACTCGTTGCACTATGGTATGGCTGTTTTTGAAGGGATCCGGGCGTATAACACGCCCGATGGAACGGCTATTTTCAGAATGGACGCGCACACTGACCGTCTGTTCGACTCGGCCCACATCATGGGCATGAAAATCCCCTATACCAAGGAAGAAATCAACGAAGCGGTGCGGGCTGCGGTGCGCGAGAACAATCTCGAAACTGCCTATGTCCGACCACTGGCCTTTTACGGATCCGAAGGCATGGGTATTCGCGCAGATAATCTGAAAGTGCACGTTACGGTTGCCGCCTGGCACTGGGGCGCTTACATGGGTGAAGAAGCGCTGGAGCAGGGCATCAAAATTCGCACAAGCTCCTTCACTCGCCATCATGTGAACATCACCATGACCCGTGCCAAGGCCAGCGGTGCCTACATGAACTCAATGCTGGCATTGCAGGAAGCTATCGCCAGCGGGGCGGATGAAGCGCTGTTGCTGGACCCTGAAGGCTACGTGGCTGAAGGATCTGGTGAAAATATCTTCATTATCAAGAAAGGCGTTATCTACACGCCCGAAGTGACGGCATGCCTGAATGGCATCACGCGCGAGACGGTGCTCACTCTGGCGAAGGAACTGAATATTCCAATCGTCGAGAAGCGCATCACCCGTGACGAGGTCTATATCGCCGACGAGGCTTTCTTTACCGGAACGGCAGCCGAAGTGACGCCGATTCGCGAATTGGATAACCGCCTGATCGGCGCAGGACGCCGCGGCCCGGTTACCGAGAAGCTGCAGAAAGCCTATTTCGATCTGGTAAATGGCAAAACCGGTGCGCACCCCGAGTGGCGGACGCTGGTACGTTGATCGTCGCTGCTGGCTCGTGCGCAATGGTGAATGATGGGGAGCAGCCCCAGCGTTCGCCGGCTGGCATTGTTTGGGCTTCGTTCAAGGAACTTCGCGCCATATGCATGGGCGGCGGGTCATGAGGATACTTATAGTTGGGCCGAGTTGGGTTGGCGACATGGTCATGGCGCAGACCCTTTTCGCCTGTCTCAAACTCCGTCATGGTGCGCAGTGCCTGATCGACGTGCTGGCCCCTGAATGGAGCCGGCCGATTCTTGAGCGCATGCCCGAGGTGAACCGTGCGCTGAGCTTCCCTATGGGACATGGTGTGCTGGATATCGCGGGACGCCGCAAGATAGGCAGGGGTCTGTCTGGGCAGTACGATCAGGCCATCCTGCTTCCTAACTCGCTCAAGTCCGCCTTGGTGCCGTTTTTCGCCAGTATCCCGAAGCGCACCGGCTGGCGTGGCGAGATGCGTTATGGTTTGCTGAATGATATCCGCAGGCTCGACAAGGAATGTTATCCGCTGATGATCGAGCGCTTCATGGCGTTAGCCTTCGAGCCCGACCATCAACTGGCCCGGCCTTACCCTCGGCCCACCCTTCAGATTGACGACGCCAGCCGGGACGCTGCACTGGAAAGATTCAGTCTGGAACTGGATCGCCCCGTGTTGGCTCTGTGCCCAGGGGCCGAGTTTGGCGAATCCAAGCGCTGGCCCGTCGAGCATTACGCCAGCGTGGCGGATCGGAAGGTTCGCCAAGGCTGGCAGGTGTGGCTGTTCGGTTCGAAGAAGGATCACGCCGTGTGTGAGGAAATCCGGCAGCGGTTGATCCCGGGTCTGCGTGAGGAGGCAGTTAACCTTGCTGGCGAAACAACGCTCGCCGATGCGATCGACCTGCTCTCGTGTGCGGGCGCGGTGGTCAGTAACGATTCGGGATTGATGCACGTTGCGGCAGCGCTGAACCGGCCCATGGTTGCGGTGTATGGTTCCACATCTCCGGGCTTCACGCCGCCACTTGCCTCGCAGGTTGAAACCGTGCGGCTGGGGCTGGATTGCAGTCCCTGTTTTGATCGCACCTGTCGATTCGGCCATTACAATTGCCTGCGGGATCTGGCGCCGAGTCTGGTGGTTGACGCGCTTGACCGGCTTGTCGGGGATCCCCTGGCTGATCCGCAGGATAACTGATCCATGCGAGTGCTATTGATCAAGACCTCGTCGATGGGAGACGTCATCCATACTCTTCCGGCGCTGACCGATGCTCAGAAGGCGATAGCGGGCATCACCTTCGACTGGGTGGTGGAGGAGGGTTTTGCCGAGATCCCTGCGTGGCACCCGGCGGTGGCGGAAGTCATCCCGGTGGCCATCCGCCGGTGGCGCAAGAACCTGTTTGAGGCCTGGCGCAGCGGGGAGTGGAGACGCTTCAAATCCAGGCTGCGCAGCGGACGTTACGATCTGGTGATAGACGCCCAGGGCCTGCTGAAAAGTGCCTGGCTCACCCGCTATGCCCAAGCGCCGGTGGTAGGCCTGGATCAGTCCTCGGCGCGTGAAGGGCTGGCTAGCAGATTCTACGATCGAGGTCTGAATGTGCCGTGGGGACAGCATGCAGTGGAACGTGTGAGGCAGCTGTTCGCCCAGTCGCTGGGTTACAGCGTCCCTGATGGAACAGGTGAATACGGGCTCAACAGTCGTTACCTACTGGGGAATGCGGCTACCACGCCCTATATCATGTTTCTGCATGGCACCACCTGGGAAAGCAAGCACTGGCCAGAGATGTACTGGCGTGAAATGGCCGAATGGGCGGCTGCGCGCGGGCTCACCGTCCAGTTGCCCTGGGGCAATGACGCGGAGAAGGCTCGAGCTGATAAAATCGCCCGGGGTCTGGATAATGTTCAGGTATTGCCGCGCATGTCGCTGGCCGGCATGGCGAAAATTCTAGCCGGAGCATCAGCCTGTGTCGCGGTAGATACCGGCCTTGGCCATCTGGCAGCTGCGCTGGATATTCCTACCATCTCGCTTTTCGGCCCGACCAACCCTGGCTTTACCGGCGCTTATGGCTCTGCGCAAATTCATCTTGCCAGTGATTTTCCGTCCTGCGCGCCCTGTTTGAACAAGCGCTGTACCTACCAGCCAACGCCCGAGGATGCGCGTGAGTTCGACCTGCGTTACGAACAGCCGCTATGCTTTACCCAACTGAATCCCGGCAGGGTGCAGCGCGAGTTGGAAGCCTTGCTGCAGGAAAAGAGAGTCCTCTGATGCAACTGGCGTTTGTACTTTACAAGTATTTTCCGTACGGCGGCTTGCAGCGCGACTTCATGCGTATCGCGCAGATCTGCCAGCAGCGAGGCCATGTTGTCCGCGTTTACACGCTGCGTTGGGAAGGCTCCCTGCCTCAGCAGTTCGAAGTGGTGCTGGTCCCGGTGAAGGCACTGTCCAACCACCGCCGCAATGAGAAGTTCACCGCCTGGGTACAGGCAGATCTTGAGCGTCGCCCGGTTGACCGGGTGGTTGGTTTCAACAAGATGCCCGGCCTTGATGTGTATTACGCGGCTGACCCCTGTTATGAACACAAGGCGCAAACGCTGCGCAATGCCCTCTATCGCTACGGGGGTCGCTACAAGCATTTTGCCAAATATGAACAGGCCGTGTTTTCTCCCGCCACGCGTACCGAAATATTGATGATTTCAGAAGTGCAGCAGCCCTTGTTCATGAAGCATTACCGCACCCCGGCGGAGCGTTTTCATCTGCTGCCGCCTGGCATTGCTGCTGATCGCAGGGCTCCCGCCGATGCAGATGCTATTCGCGCCGAGTTTCGCCGCGAGTTTGGCTTGAGCAATGAAGACCTGTTGCTGGTGCAGATCGGCTCCGGCTTCAAGACCAAAGGTCTGGATCGTTCCATCAAGGCAATCGCAGCGTTGCCAGCGTCGATACGCAGCCGAACGCAGCTGATGGTGATCGGCCAGGACGACGCCGCAGCGTTCCAGTCGCAAGCCAAGGCGCTGGGCATCGGTGACCGGGTCTGTTTTCTGAAGGGACGCGACGACGTTCCCCGATTCCTGCTGGGCGCCGACCTGCTGATTCATCCGGCTTACAGTGAGAATACCGGCACCGTTCTGCTAGAGGCGCTGGTGGCAGGCCTTCCGGTTTTGACAACGGAAGTGTGCGGCTACGCCCACTACATAGAGGACGCTGACTGCGGGCTGGTGGCACCGAGCCCATTTGAGCAGAACGCCCTCAACGACATGTTGAAACGCATGTTGGAAGATGGCAAGGCCCGCGCGCGCTGGAAAGCTCAGGGGCTGGCCTTTGCTGATCAGGCTGATCTGTACAGCCTCCCGGAAAAAGCCGCTGATGTGATTCTTGGAGAGACTTCGTGAAACTGGTGCTGAACGAGCCCTTCAAAAGCCTGTGGAGCGGGCTCGATGCCTTCGCGGAAGTAGAGAAGCTGGAGGGTGAGGTTTTTCGGGAACTGGAGGCCCGGCGTACTCTGCGTACCGACGTGGCAGGCAAAGGCTACTTCGTAAAGATCCACCGCGGCGTGGGCTGGCGCGAGATCATCAAAAACCTCACTACTTTGAAATCGCCGGTGCTGGGCGCAGGACAGGAGTGGGAAGCGATTGCCGCCCTGACGCAGGCCGGGGTGCCCACCATGACCGCCGTTGCCTTCGGCGAGCGTGGAGTTAACCCGGCGGATCAGCATTCGTTCATTGTCACCGAAGAGCTCGCGCCAACGATCAGTCTGGAAGATTTCAGTCATAACTGGCCCAGCTATCCGCCAGAGCCTGCGCTCAAATATGCACTGATCGAAAAGGTCGCCAGCATGACCGGGATCATGCATCGCGCTGGAGTAAACCACCGCGACTGTTATATCTGTCATTTTTTGCTGCACACCGATACAGAGCCTACCGCTGACAATTTGCGCCTGTCGTTGATTGATCTGCACCGCGCACAGGTTCGGACACAGGTACCAAGGCGCTGGCGTGACAAGGATCTCGCCGGCCTATATTTCTCCGCCCTGAACATCGGGCTGACCGAACGCGACAAGATGCGTTTTCTGCGCACTTATTTCCAACGGCCACTGCGCCAGATACTTCAAGGCGAAGCGGTACTGCTGAGCATGCTCGAACGCAAGGCGGCTCGCCTGCAAACGCGCTTTGAACGCAAATATGCACCAGGCAGCGATGCATGACCGGCTGGACGCTCAATCCAGAATACGCTACCGGTGACAGCGGCAGGCTTTTCGCTGACTTGAATACCGTTTTCGCCCTCGAAGGCGAACTCATTACCAGCGATCCTATCAGTACCGTGCACAAGGTCTGGGTAGGTAATCGGTATTATTACGTCAAACGTTACACGGGCGCCGGCAAGAATCTACGACGTTATATAGGCAGGCCGAGGGTACAGGCCGAGTGGGAAAACTTACTTAATTTCCATGCCTGGGGGATTCCCTCGGTAAAGGTTGTTGGTTTTGGGCTGGAGCGCCATAGCAATATCTTTCATCGTGGGGCGTTGATTACCGAAGATCTGGCAGGCACCGCCGATATGGCGAACATAGCTAAGGGGGGGGACCCGAGATTCAGCAATCCGGAGTGGGTCGATCATGTATCCCGCCAGATTGCCCACGCGACGCGGATGATGCACGACCAGAAATTTGCCCACAATGATTTGAAGTGGCGAAATATCCTGGTGGATAAAAAAACCTATCCCGACGTGTATCTGATCGACTGCCCTGGAGGGAGCTTCTGGCTAGGGCCTATGTTGGGATACCGCATCGTCAAGGATCTGGCCTGCCTCGATAAACTCGGCAAGCGCGTCCTCAGTCGTAGTCAGCGGTTGCGTTTTTATTGTGACTATAAAGGCAGCAAGCGTCTGTCTGCCGATAACAAGAAACAGATCAGGGCGGTTCTCGAATTCTTCAAGGGACGAGAATGAGCGAAGCACCCTTTATCGCCGTAAATGCCCACGACGTGCTGTCCCGTCACGGGCTGGATAGCTTTGACCGATTATGGTCGTCGCGGTTCGATGAGCATGTGGACCAGATATTCCGCGACGGAGGCTGGAACACTGTCGCCCGGCTGGAGCTAGAGGACGCAAATGGCGAGGTGCAGACATTCTATTTGAAGCGCCAACAAAACCAGTTGGCGAGAAGCCGGACACATCCTTTCGGTGAGCCGACCTATGCTCGGGAATTTCGGGCTGTGCAACGATTCGCCCGTCTCGGCATTCCCGCGCTTGAAGCCGCATTCTTCGCTCAAAGGACGCAGCAAGGCGATCGCCAGGCCATTCTGCTGACCAGAGCCCTTGATGTTTACAAGCCGCTAACTTTTTGGTTCGAGCACTGGCAATTGATAGGATGGTCAGGAAGGAACGACCTCATTCTGGCCGCGGCGGCATTGATCCGGGCTCTCCATAACGCAGGTAGAATGCATAACAGCCTGTATCCAAAGCATATTTTTCTCAAGCTGGACGGGGATGGTGCAGGCGCGCGTTTGATTGACCTGGTCGAAACGCGCCGCGCCTGGTTTGGAGAGCGTGACCGTGTAAGGGATCTTAAAAGTTTACTGCGGCGCAGCAAGGCGGCAAGTCGTAGCCAGAAGTTACGCTTTTTTCTGGCTTATCTTGGGCGACCGCGGTTGGATGTGGAAGGGCGCAGACTACTAATGCTTATCCTCAAACAACAAAGCAAGGCCGACCATTTTGATTGAGACGCAGCAACTGCGCCAAATGGGTCGAACGCCCCCTTTGCCGTTAACCGTTAAGCTGGATAACGACAGCGAACTGATCGTTTCTCACTGGTTGCGCATATTGCCGGGTAAGCGATTTGTGGGTCAGGCTGAGGTAGACGGATGTGCGGTACTGGCCAAACTCTTCGTTGCGCCTGGAGCGGATCGCCATTTTGATCGGGAGATACGAGGTATTCAGCTTCTGATCGCTGCGCAGATCGGTACGCCAGCAATCGTGGGACGAGGCAGGGTCCCTGGTGGCGGTTACTATTTACTGACAGAGTTCATGGGAGACGCGCAAAGCCTGAGTGAGGAGTGGAATCGTCTGGAGCACAATTCGCCCGATAGTGCGGCAGCCGTATCTCTGCTAACCAAAGCCTTGGCATGCATCGGTGCGATGCATGCCAAGGGGCTGGCTCAGCAGGATCTGCATTTGGGCAATTTTCTGCTTCATGATGACGTGTTGTACGTCGTTGATGGTGATGCTGTCGAGAACCAGGGAGCGGGCGGGCCACTGTCCGCCGACCAGGCCGAAGCCAATCTGGGCATCTTTTTCGCACAGCTGGGTACCCGTTGGGATGATGCCCGCGATTGCCTACTGGTATCGTACCTTCAAACTAATCCCCATCAAGCCATCAGCCCCGAAAACATCGCGCTGCGAGTGGCGAAAGTGAGACGGAAACGTTTGAGCGACTATCTCGGTAAATCACTACGTGATTGCAGCCAGTTTTCGGTCGAGCAGAACTGGTCGCGTTTCCTAACTGTATTGCGCAGCGAAGCCGTTAGTCTGACGTCGATCATCAACGACCCTGACGGCGTGTTTCAGCCCGGCAAACTACTCAAGGATGGCGGAAGTAGTACCGTTGCGCTGGTGGAAAATGACTACCGAAGCTTAGTGGTAAAGCGTTACAACATAAAGGATGTAGGGCATTGGTTGACCCGTTTCTGGCGGCCCAGCAGAGCTTGGCATTCCTGGTTGGCTGCCCACCGTCTTCAGTTTCTCGAAATTCCCACCCCTAAACCGCTGGCTATGATGGAGCGGCGCTTTGGTCCGCTCCGCCACACTGCCTGGTTGGTGACCGAATACTGCCCCGGGCCAACGCTACTGAACCATTTGGGGGAGGGTACAAAGCCCCCGGATTCAACAACCGCAACGGCGCTGTTGCGAGTTTTCAATCAGTTGGTCTCGGCTCGGATCAGCCATGGCGATTGCAAGGCTACCAATTTTATCTGGCGCGATGGTGAGATCGTTCTCATCGATCTTGACGCCATGCAAGTCCACTGGAACGAACGTAAGTGGCGGAGCGCATGGGAAAAAGATCGTGCGCGCTTCATTCGAAACTGGCCGGACGGTAGTCCTTTGGCTAAGTGGCTGGATGATAATCTGCCTCTCCAGAGTTAATAAATTGTCACCCTGATCTCTTTTTGAACCATTGCGCCATATTTATGACTAACTACTCTAGGATTTCCGGCTTATTGTCATTTGATAGTTAATCTCAATGACCTGGAAGCCGTAGCTGATCATGGAGAAATAAATGGAGAACCAATCAGGCCAGCGTCGAGTCCTGCAGATCTGCCATCATTACAATGGGCCTTTTCTTGATTACGCACGTCAGTATGCCAGCTTGTTCGAGGGCACCCCTTTCAAGGTGACGACGGTTTTTCTAACCGGAGAGTCGAGCGACGAAGTCGCTGCCAAATGCCAGTCCGATGAAATCATTTTTCTCGATTACAAAACCAGCGAGCTTGGTGGTTTAAAATTGAGAGCCATTCGTGACCTGCGCAAAATCGCTCAGGAACGGAACTTCAGTTTGTGTATCGCGCATCGGTCCAAGCCAGCTTACATCGGATGCATAGCTACCAAACTGCCGGTGCTTTGGATACACCACGTATATGGGGCTTTTAACCGCCTGGCTAGAAGACTTTTTGCTCAGGCATTTCAGAAGCGCATAAGTCTGATTGCGGTGTCTGACGCGGTTCGTGACGATATCCGCGAGCATCTTGGAAACTGGCCGGATGACCGTATTCATACTCTTTACAATCGGATTGATATTCCTGCTGTACAGGCCAATCAGTTTGATCGTCAGGATGCCCGTAGGCAGCTTAAGCTCCCTGAGGACGCCTGGATTGTCGGGAACGTCGGGAGGCTTCACCCGGACAAGGACCAGACAACCTTGATAAAAGGATTCGCTGCGGCTATCCCCGACCTTCCAGCAAACGCTCAACTGGCGATCCTGGGAAGAGGCAGGCTGGAGAATGAACTTAAAGCGCTGGCAATGCAGCTGAATATATCGAACAGGGTTTTCTTCATAGGAGAAGTCCCCGACGCAAGACGTTTTTTTAGAGCCTTTGATGTGTTTGTTCTCAGCTCCGACCACGAGCCATTCGGAATGGTGTTGTTGGAGGCGATGGCAGCAGGTGTACCTCTTATCTGCAGCGATTGTGGAGGCGCCCGAGAAGTGGTGGATGGATCCGGCCTGCTTTTCAGATTAGGAGATGGTTTGGCCTTGGCTGAGTGCCTGGTAAAGGTAGCCGGGCTTAATGAACAGGAGTACGAAGATCAGCGGGAAGCAATGCAGCTGAAGCTGAATACGCAGTTTTCGGACTCCGCTGCGCGCAGCCAGTTTTGGGCCATGTCAGTGCTGGACAGCTGAGCAGAGTTGAGGTTGTGTTGCTTCGACAGCCTCAGCAGACTCGCAATAAAAAGGCGCCGAGGTCGCTTCGCATGGAACTCCCTAATAGGATTCCGGAATTTGCATTTCTGATAGAATCAATCGATTCTTCGATCTTCCCGCTGTAATATCTTTGCCTTGTTGACCTAGGCGAAGGCGAAGAAATGATCCGAGAAGTCAAGCGTGTCCTTCAGATTTGTCACGGATATGATGGCCCGTTTTTAGATTGTGCGCGTCAGTACGCGAGTCTTTTCGATGGGACTGACTACCGTGTCGTGACTGTTTTCCTTACAGGGCGGGCTGATCCGGCAGTAGCCTCTTCCTGTCTCTCGGAGCAAGTCTTTTTTTTAGAAATGACATCGAAACATATCAAGGGTTTAAAAATCAGCGCGATAGCTCAAATAAAGCAAATCGTTCGAGCCCGGAATTATTCGTTCTGTATTGCCCATAGGTCCAAACCTACCTACATAGCCTGTCTTGCAACCGATTTACCTATTTACAGCGTGCATCACGCGTTCGGGGATTTTGACCGCCTCGGTCGGAAGCTGTTCGTTCGGTTTTTTCAAAGAAGGCTGGAGCTTATCGCGGTCTCTGATGCGGTAAGGGAGGATATTCAGCAGTCATTAGTTAACTGGCCCTCTGGTCAGTTGCACACACTTTACAATCGAATAAATGTGAGGGCGGTTCGGGCTGCTCAGGAAACAACCGGAGATGCTCGGAAATCACTGGAGTTGTCACAGGGAGCCTGGGTAGTGGGCAACGTCGGGCGGTTACACCCTGATAAGGATCAAGCCACGTTATTGCGGGGTTTCGCTCTCGCCCTTCCTTCGCTTCCTAAGACGTCTACCCTGGCAATCTTGGGCAAAGGACGTTTGGAAAAAGAGCTGAAAAAGTTGGCGACCGACCTCGGCATTTCAGATAAGGTGCGTTTTTTCGGCCAGGTTCCGGATGCGCGGAAATATTTCCGTGCGTTCGATGTATTCGCTTTGACTTCGGATCACGAGCCTTTTGGCATGGTCTTGCTCGAAGCAATGGCGGCCGGCGTATCGCCCATCTGCACGGATTGCGGAGGTGGCGCGGAAGTGGTGGAAGGGTGTGGTCAATTATTCACGCTCGGGGCTGAGGAAGAATTAGCCGAGTGTCTGATACGTGTTTCGAAAATGAATGTAGAAGCCAAAGCATTTCAGCAACGGGCAATGAACTCCAGGCTTGAAGAAAGCTTTTCTGATGAGGCTGCAAGACAACGCTTTTGGATGTTAGCGTCACTCAAAGGCTTAAACCTATAAGGAAAATCGTATGAACGGCATGGCAACAGGCGGCGCCGATAGCAAGGCACCGAGTATCAGGTTCCTGATTCCTTATTTTGGGACGTGGCCTTTCTGGATGCCCTATTATCTAGAGAGTTGCCGTCGCAATCCGAGCATCAGTTGGTTATTTTTCACTGACTGTGGAGTCCCAGCCGACTCGCCTCCCAACGTGGACTTTATCGAAACATCATTCGATAAATATTGCAGCTTGGTTTCAGTGCGTTTGAAAATAAAATTCTGTCCAAAAGATCCGTACAAGCTATGTGATATCAAGCCAGCGTTAGGCTACGTTCACCAAGAGTATTTGAATGGATTCGATTTCTGGGCGTTTGGAGATATTGATGTAATTTACGGCAGTCTACGGGGCTATTTCACGGCTCAACGACTTGCTGAAAAGGATCTGCTAGCAACGCATTATCGGCGCGTGTCCGGCCATCTTTGTATCGTTCGAAACAACGAAACAATGCGACGCGCTTTCAAGCTCATACCGAGATGGCAGCAGCGGTTCGAGGATACGACCCACCATGCTTTGGATGAAGGAGCATTCAGCCGGATATTTATCCGAAACAAAAACTGGCCCGAATGGCTTCGTCGTTTCGCCGCGCGCTTCAATAAATGGAATCGACTGAGCGAATTTGAGGAGTCGCATAGCACCTTCACCCAGTTAGCGGATGGATCGAAGGTGATTCCGGAGCAATGGTTTTGGCGGCAAGGACACCTTACCAACAGCGTTTTGGGCGAACAGGAGCTGCCCTATATGCACTTCATGGTTTGGAAAAATAATCCACAATGGAAGAAAGCATCTGTTCGCAGCCAGCTTCGTCACCCAGATATCAGCGGGACCGCCGGGTGGCTGATTAATAGCGAAGGCTGGCGAGCTATTAAAGACCAGGCGCCCAGGATGGAAAGTTGATCCGCTGGCGCGCTAGTTTTTGGAAGCGCTGGCTACGCAGGCGTGACTTAAAGCTCGCTACGAGCCTCAAAAAATTCGCCCCCTCGCAGACACTCAGGATCGAGCCTGGGGTTTCGATAGGTAACGTAGGGGTGGGGTTTAAAAGTCTCGAAATTGGCGCCATGACATACATACGTAGTGGTTCGGAGCTGATTAATGTCCAAACGATCGGGCGTTTCTGTTCGATAGGCTCTGGAGTAGTTATTGGACAAGAAGCGTCGCTGCATCCGCTCGATTGGGTAAGCACTCATCCGTTTCAATACACGGCGACGCCTTTGTCTTACGACTCTGGGAAAGAACCGGTGATCGTAGGTCATGATGTCTGGATTGGTAGGGAAGCGTTGATTTTCGATGGGATCAATATTGGTACAGGCGCTGTCATCGCAGCCAGGGCAGTGGTAACCAAAGATGTGCCGCCCTACGCAATAGTGGCGGGAATTCCGGCACGAGTCGTTCGTTTTCGGCACAACCCAGAAACGATTGCCGGTCTGCTCTCCAGCCGATGGTGGACCCTTCCTCAGGGGCAGCTGAGCGTCTTGCCAATGAACGACCCTGATAGCTTTCTAAGCGCTATTTCCGACAATCCGCTGGACCAAGTGAATTATAAGGTGATCGAAATAGATGGGAGAGGATGTCGGACTGTTTCTGATTGAAGTCATTTCTGAAAAATGGGTGTCAATAGAACATAGAAAGCCTGGATGATTTACCTCAGACATGGCGCTTCACCTGGAAGTTGGTTAATAAATTTAAGTGTGGATTACTACCGAGACGCTCAGTGGAGAGCCCTGCGGGGCATAGGGGAAATAGGGAAATGGGAAAGCGATGAAAGTTCTTTTTCTTGTGCAAAAAGAACAACGGGCGATTCTTGATGCGCTTTACGAAGCCGTAGCCGCAAATTGTGAATGTGACACCCGTCGGCTTACCGACTCTCAACAAGCAGATTTACAGACCTATTTCGCTGAGGAAGTTGATGTATGTGCTTATGATCGTATCGTTTTGTTTCTTAGATTCAAAAAAGAGATAAGGCAGGTGGCTTTCATCCGTAGTCTCCCAAACCTGGTCATCCTTGAGCATGATGCTTACCAAAACTACATTTCGGGGAAGTATCAGGGTCGCTTCTCCCGTCATTATAGGCGATTGCCTTGGGTCCGTATAATAAGCTCTGGTCATACGGTGTCTCACCAGCTGAGAGAAGAGGGTTTCGACGCCGTCTTTGTCCCCAAGGGATACGACCAGCGGATCCTCGAGGATTTGGGTCACGTCAGAGACATCGAGCTTGCCTTCGTCGGAAGTACTAAACATAAGGCTTATGTCAAGCGTAAGGAGTTGCTGGAAGAACTCGCGAGCGTTGAAAATCTCAGTGTCACCCGCACGCATTCAGGGCAAGATTATTTGACCACATTAAATCGGATACGTTTTTTTGTCAGTGCTGATGTCGGAATGGGTGAGTACATGATCAAGAATTTTGAAGCTATGGCGTGTGGCTGCGTCTTGCTTGCCTATGATCAGGGCAGTGCCGAAAATGACGCACTTGGTTTGGAAGACATGGGTAACGTGGTGCTTTACAAGGATGTCGCTCAGCTCAGACAGAAACTAGCAGTACTTCGTGCGGATCCGTCTGCTGCTTCGCAGATCGCAGAGCGCGGCCGTGACTTGGCTTGCGATAGATACGGTTTTGATCGCATAGGTGCAGAGATTGTCAGGGCGTTGGAAAAACCTCTGAGGCCGCGGCAGGAACTTGGTTGGTTTGAAAACATTTATGCAAAGATGGGTCTATAGTGGGTATTTTTTGCTTTGATAATGAAAGATCACCACGCAGTCAGGGGCTATCATGACGATAGTCAATATAATGTGGAGCGACGGCGAGGCCTATGCTTCTGTCCATAAAGTACATAACCAAATACTTAGCTGGTGCGCCGGTTCGGAGTTCGAGAGCTGGATACTCATCGAAGGAGCCAGTCCCTGTTGTAAAGAGCGGGGCCAAATCAAGCGATGGAATTTCAGTTCAAGACAAATTCGCGGTAGAAATTTCTGGTCGCTGTTACGTTCCAGTGTCCGAGATAAGCTTCGTCGACGCTTGGCTGAAATCCAGGCGAGCCTGCTGTTACTGGACGGGATTGGGGTGGCGCGTCTCGTAGTCCCCCTAGTGGAGACCTTGCCCGGTGCGCAAGCCGTCGTGATGTTTCATGGAAGGTGCAGACTGAAGCCATCAGATGTGACTTTGTTGTCAAGCAGACACGTTCAGATCGTCGCGGTTTCAGAAGCGCTTGCAACTTGGTTAAGAGAGGAGCTGAATCGCCCCGTCCTCGCTCAACGTTTCGCGCACAATCCGCAACAGTATCGCGCCTCCCTGTTAGTTAAAGAAGAGGCCCGCCAAGCCCTGGGTTATCATTTTCATGACCGGTTTCTCTTCGGAGCAATAGGGCGGCTGGCCTCGGAAAAAGGCTTTGATTTAGTGATTTCGGCCTTGGGGAAGCTGCCGGTGAGCACTCCTCCCTGGCACCTTCTGATCCTTGGTGAAGGCGCCGAACGAGTGAATCTCGAAGCTCTTTGTGTTCGGTATGGCGTTCAAGACCATGTTTCCTTCGCGGGGCATCGTCCGGATGCCGAACAGCTTTATAAAGCTTTCGATACATTATTAATTCCTTCTCGTCAGGAGGGCTTGGGGCTTGTGCTCCAGGAAGCCATCCTATCCGGGATCCCGGTTATTTGCAGCGATTTGTCGGTATTTCGAGAACAGCTCAAAGCATCTGGCCTGTATGTCTCCACGGGCGACTCCGAAGCATGGTCAAGAGCTATAACCTCTGTTTTTAATTACAATCTTTCTTCGGTGGCTACATCTCAGTATGAAAGTTTGGATCCTGACTTGTCATGGAATAGCTTTAGGGATGGTTTTAAACAGATATTGCAAACTTAAATGCGCCAGGTGCTTGCGCCGGCTCGTAAGGGACCCAAGGGTGGTCTGGTTTTTGCTATACGTAACCCCATCCAATTGGCGATAGAAATGGATAGAATTAATATTGTTGGCGTTTGGCTTGCCGCAGGTCTCTACTGGTTTACTCTGGGGATAGCGTGGTCCCCTTCCAACAAGATCTACCAGCAAGGCTTGATTTTATTGTTATGGTTGCCTGCGCTTTTAGCGGTTTGGCCGCTGCGGCATCGGCTGGTAATTCTCTGGAAGCATGCAGGCTGCCTGCTAGTTACGCTCGGGGCTCTTCTTGTCTGGGCGGCTGTCAGCGCATCATGGAGCGAAAGCCCGGAAGCATTGCGAGAAGCCAAGAGAGTGGGCTACGTTGTGTTTTTTTTATGCTCGCTTATGTTCTTTTGTAGTCAACCACCTTTGCGGTCTGTCCGGTGGCTGCAATTCTCCGGTTTTGGTCTTGCGCTCGCGGCTGTTGTTGCGATGGTTATACAATATCTGGTGGGACAGCAGCCACTCAACATGCGAGCCGTGGTTATAGGTTCTTTGGGGCACCCGATAATTGGTGGTTATGTTGTGGGACTGGCAATGATTTGCTGGTTTTGCCTGCCGCCAAGATCAGTGAAATTTAAGTTTATCTGGGTCATTGGCCTAATCGCCATGCTCCTCCTGATAGCGTTGACGCAAAGCCGCGGGGTGTGGGTGGCGCTAGCGTCCACTTCAGTTTCACTAGCCCTGCTCAAAGGAGGAAGACATACCTGGATCGCGGTGACGATATTGGGGCTTGTCTCGGTTGTCGGATCTTGGTTGTTTCTGCCTTACATCCTGGAGCGCGGATCTTCTTACCGGCCGGAAATTTTCATGATGAGCCTGGAAATGATCTCCGAGCGACCATGGCTTGGCTTAGGGTTGGGAAGCGATTACACAGTAAAAGCAGACGCTATTCAACTGAGCTTTGATCATAGCCACAACCTGTTTACACACACAGGCATCGAACTTGGTTTGGTGGGGCTCTTGCTATGGGTGGCCGTTTGGACGCAGAGCTTCATCGCAGCATGGCGGTTGCGGCAATCCAGCTTGGGCGTAGTGCTGTTCGGGATGCTTGTATTCAGTTCAGTTGCGCTAATGTTTGATGGTGCCAGTTTGTGGGGGTCGCCCCGACCTGAGTGGTTTTTGACTTGGTTGCCGGTAGGATTTGCGCTCGGCCTCTTAGTCCAGAGTAAGCGCTACCCTGAGGAGGAAAAGAGATGCAGTAGAGTTGACGAGCCCGCGGGATAGAGAAGAGTTACGTTCGACGCTCCGCGTAGGTGTGATCTCTCAAGGAATTACGGTTTGGTGATTTGTTTGATGAACGATTCGTCGAATGATTCCCAGTCGTCAGAATATCGTAAGAGGTGCTGATAATTCCTGGTCCGCATGCTTTTTGACAACGGCTTGGAATAAATACGAAGGTCTGAAATGTCAATCAAGCCCAGACGGTCATCCGTGGTGAGAACAATATTGCCGAGATGCAGGGATCTAAAATAGACGCCAGTGTCGTGCAATGTTTCCACGAACTCGGGAAGCTTGGCAAAAGCTTTGGCGCGTCGACTCGGATCGCCCGCCAGGAGGGCGCGAAGTGTGTGGCCTTCCAAAGGTACATAATGGACGAGGGATCTGAAAGGGTTTGGTACCCGATAAAGGCCTATAACCTTTGGGCATGGGATGTCTAGGTCTTCAAGTGCTTGTGCGTTATTGGCGAACCGCTGGGCGGGAGTGACAAAAGTATTCTTCGAAAACCATGACTTTCTCCTGAATAGCTTTAGGAAATTCCCGTCTACTAGCTTGAGTACTTTCTCGCCATAGCTGTCCTTCTCCAAAACCTCGGCATCCTTTCGGAGCTTTTCGTATTGCTCCCGGCTAATCCAATGCATCGTGCTTCCCCGAGTTAAAGCGCCAGTCTACCGTAGTTTTAGTTCACCGGGTTCCCCCGGCGCTGCTGTGTTAAACTCGGCGACCTGTCCAGCGTTGTGTAGAGCACATGTCCGACTCAAAAAATGAAAGCTTTGCTCGTTCCAGCATACGAATATACCTACGTCTGCTGAGCTACGTTAAACCTTACTGGGTGGCGTTTGTCATCAGTATTCTTGGTTTCGTTATTTTTGCTTCCAGTCAACCAGCCATGGCCTGGATGCTTAAATTTTTCGTTGATGGTTTGGCCCAGGGCGAATCGGCAGAATTTCTGGGGGTACCGCTTATCTGGGGTTTCCCTCTTTTTATCGTGGTAGTGGCGGTTTATCAGGGTATTGGCTCGTACCTGGGGAATTTTTTTATAGCGAAGGTCTCGCTTGGGGTAGTTCACGATCTGCGCACAGACCTGTTTAACAGCCTCCTTTTGTTACCGAACAGATATTTCGATCTACACAACTCGGGACATCTGGTATCACGTATCACCTACAACACCACCATGGTGACGGGGGCAGCTACGGATGCGATAAAGGTCATCTTCCGAGAAGGCCTCACGGTCGTTTTTCTCTTTGCTTACTTGCTGTGGATGAATTGGCAGTTAACGCTTGTGCTCATGGCTATCCTCCCATTCATAGGGCTGATGGTAACCAGCGCTAGTAAAAAGTTTCGTAAGCAAAGTAAAAAAATCCAGATGGCCATGGGCGACGTTACTCACGTTACTTCGGAAACTATCTCAGGCTACCGCGTTGTCCGTAGTTTCGGCGGCGAGCAATACGAAACTGAACGTTTCTACAACGCTAGCGAAGCAAATCGACAGCGTGGTCTTAAAATGACGCAGACTGGGGCTATCTTCACTCCGAGCTTGCAACTGGTTACCTACGGTGCGATGGCGATCGTGATGTTCTTGGTGCTTTTCCTTAGAGGCGACGCTTCTGTTGGCGACCTGGTGTCCTACATAACGGCGGCAGGACTGTTACCTAAGCCAGTACGCCAACTGTCCGAAGTGAGCGCAAATATTCAAAAGGGCATCGCCGCGGCAGAGAACATATTCGAGCAACTGGATGAGGAGCCTGAAACCGATAGCGGCTCAGTGGAAAGGGAAAGAGCTAGTGGCCACATCGTGATAAAGGACCTGCAGTTCAGCTATCCGGGCACCGAAAAAGAGGTTTTGCAAAATATAAATCTTGTTATCGAGCCCGGCCAGATGGTGGCTTTGGTAGGGCGGTCAGGCAGTGGGAAGTCTACTTTGGTGAGTTTGATACCCCGCTTTTACCAGCACGACAGAGGAGAAATCCTGATTGATGGCGTGGAAGTGTCCGATTATAAATTGCGCAACCTGAGAAAACATATTGCTTTGGTAACCCAGCATGTCACCCTGTTCAACGACACAGTCGCAAACAATATCGCCTACGGAGACCTTGCAGGCGCGCCACGCGAAGCCATCATTGCAGCGGCTGAAGCGGCGTACGCCAAAGAGTTCATCGAGAAGCTACCCCAGGGCTTCGATACCATGGTAGGCGAAAATGGTGTGTTGCTTTCCGGCGGTCAACGACAGCGGCTGGCGATTGCTCGAGCGTTGCTCAAGGATGCCCCGTTGCTGATTCTCGATGAAGCTACATCAGCCTTGGATACCGAGTCAGAGCGCCATATCCAGTCGGCCCTGGATCGAGTCATGGAAGGGCGGACAACTTTGGTGATTGCCCATCGACTGTCTACTATCGAGAAGGCGGATACCATTCTGGTTATGGATCAGGGACGAATCGTCGAACGCGGCAGCCATGCTGAGCTACTAGCTCAAGATGGCTACTATGCGCGCTTGCACAGCATGCAATTTCGCGATGAAACACCAAAGTCAGAATGATCTTTACGGCACTGAGCCCCCAGAACAGGTACTAGAGAATTATGAAGCTGACCATGCCACGTTTTGATTCCGCACCGGTTCTGGTAGTGGGTGACGTCATGCTGGACCGCTATTGGCACGGCCCTACTCACCGGATTTCACCTGAGGCGCCGGTGCCGGTGGTCAAGGTTGAGCAGATCGAAGACAGGCCTGGGGGAGCAGGGAACGTGGCGCTGAATATCGCCGCCTTGGGCGCGCCAGCGTGGCTGGTGGGGGTGACCGGTGATGACGAAGCGGCTTTGAGTCTGCGCCAGAGGCTGAATGCTGCTGGCGTTTTCTGCGATTTTCAGACGCACCCCGAGCAGCCGACGATTACCAAATTAAGGGTCATGAGCAGGCACCAGCAACTGATCCGCCTGGATTTCGAAGAGCCGTTCCGAACTGATGCGCAGGCCCTGCTTGGCGCAGTGGCCGGGTTGATCGACAAGGTCAAGGTAATGATTCTGTCGGATTACGGCAAGGGTGCGCTGGTCAATCATCAGGCGTTGATCGCCCTGGCGCGAAAGCGCGGTATTCCGGTGTTAGCCGACCCCAAGGGCAAGGATTTTTCCATCTATCGTGGCGCGACGTTGATTACCCCAAACCTTTCGGAATTCGAGGCTGTGGTGGGCTCTTGCGAAAGCGAGCAGATGCTGGTCGACAAAGGGATGGCGCTATTGGCGGAATTGCAGCTCGAGGCAATGCTGGTCACTCGTAGCGAGCAGGGCATGACCTTGCTCAGCAAGAATCAGCCTGCGTTGCACCTGCCTGCCAGGGCGCGCGAGGTGTTTGACGTGACCGGTGCCGGGGATACGGTTATTTCCACTCTGGCCGCCGCGCTGGCGGCAGGGGAGTCTTTGCCCCATGCCGTTGGCCTGGCAAATCTTGCGGCGGGTATCGTGATTGGCAAGCTAGGCACGGCTGCTGTGAGCGCCCCGGAACTGCGCAGGTCGGTGCAGCGTGAGCAGGGCAGCGAGCGGGGCGTATTGGGCATCGAGCAGTTGTTGCTGGCTGTCGAGGATGCCCGTGCGCATGGTGAGCGTATCGTTTTCACCAACGGCTGCTTCGACATCATCCATGCGGGCCATGTGGGTTATCTGGAAGAAGCTCGAGGGCTGGGTGACCGCCTCATTGTGGCGATCAACGATGATGCGTCCGTGAGCCGCCTAAAGGGGCCTGGTCGACCAATAAACGCGGTCGAGCGGCGTATGGCTGTATTGGCAGGGCTCGGCGCTGTGGATTGGGTCGTTGCGTTTGGTGACGACACGCCGGAAGCGCTGCTTGAGCAAATCAAGCCTGACGTACTGGTCAAGGGTGGTGACTACAGCGTTGACCAGGTGGTCGGAGCACCAATAGTTCAGTCTTACGGTGGAGAGGTAAAAGTCCTCAACTTTTTGGAAAGTTGTTCTACTACCGCCATCGTGCAAAGGATCAGGGAGAGAGAGGAAGGCTGAGGTGGCTTTCCCTTTCGTCTAGCTCGCTACAGACGGACCAAGCCGGCGGGCCATTCGCACCGGGGCGCGGCCACTACCCAGCCGGTCTGCGGTGCCAGCGCCTCGCTGAGCCATAGGTGGTCGGTCCGTTGCTTGATCAGAACGCCTTTCTCAAGGGTGTACAGCTGGTTGGTGGGCGCCCCGTTGCGTACTTCTGCGAGGAACAACTCCGGCTGTTGATAATCCATGCGTGCCAGCAGCTCGCCGCTCTCAGCGTCCAATGCTTCGTCCGCATGCAACGCGGATAACGTCGAGCAGCCTTCCGGCAATTCCAGTTTCAGGTTGTAGACAATCTGCAATGAGTTGCTCGGCAGGTGCACATAGGCCCTTGGTTGCTCGACCAGCGGCAGGTCTCCACAGAAGACAGGCTTCGTTTGCCGCTGGCAAGGCATCAGGTTGTAAGCGCAGCGTTTGTCGACCGGTAGACAGTCCGCATAAGGGCTCGGTAGCCAGGTGTTGTGGTAACGCCCGCCTAGCCAGCCATCTGATCCTTCCAGTAACAGCTCCTCGGCTATCTCGGTCATGGCAGTGAGCAAGGGCACGCGCAACTCATGTGCGGGCACGTATCCCGATAGCAGTTTCAAAACATTGTCGCCCTGATCCGGGCGGTCTTGCCGCACCAGCAGATGAAAGTGGCGCCCCTGCCACTCGAGACTGATGTTTGCCGAGACTCCGAGGTTGGCAACGGTGAGCTCGAACGTGTCGGGGTCGGCAACCGAAACGGGAATGCGCTGGGCCTGCATTTGGCCAAAATTCTGAGGCAAACCGACCGGGGTGTAGGTCAGGGAGTCAGGACAGGCGTGCACCCTAACCGCTTGGGTCTTGAACACTACCGGGTTTTTGCGCGCAATTATTTGAGACATGACCTGCTCCGTCGCGTTGCTAGTTACCCAGCACAGCCAGGGCTGACGCCACGTTGTGCCTGAGATGCTCAGGGTTGATAGTACCTATTATGGCGCTGGAAACGGCCGGATGACTGAATACGAGTTCCAGGCTTTTTGTTACCTGGTCTTCCCCTCCCTGAGAGAAGTGGCCACTGGCGAAAGCCTTTTTCACCAGGATGCTCTTGCGTTGTGACAGGGCGAAGTCTAGCACCGCTCTCTCGGCTTGATGCTCAAGGTTGTAAGTAACCATTGCACAGTCGCCGCGTTCCAGTGCCTGAAGGCCGCCTTCGACCGTCTTTCCGGAAAAACCGAAAGCGCGGATCAGTCCTGCTTGCTTGCAGTCTTCCAGCACGCTGTAGGTTTCCTGCGACAGCACTTGCAGGTCGTTTCCATCAGAGTGAACCAGCACCAGATCGAGATAATCCGTGTTCAGGCGGCGAAGAGAGCGCTCGATTGAGAAACGGGTGTGCGCTGCGCTAAAGTCGAAGTGGGAGAGGCCGTTTTCAAACTCCTCTCCGACCTTGGTGCAGATTACCCATTCCTTGCGCTGGCGCTGTAGCAGGGTGCCCAGTCGGGTTTCGCTGGTTCCGTAGGCAGGTGCCGTATCGATCAGGTTGATGCCTAACTCCCTGGCCGTGGCGAGAAGATCAAGCGCCTGCTGATCGCTGGGCAAATCGAACGCAGTGGGATATTTGACGCCCTGATTCCGGCCGAATTTCACGGTTCCCAATCCAAGCGGCGAGACGGTTAGTCCGGTATTGCCCAGCGCTCGCATATGATGCTCGAAGCCGCTCATGGGAAGCAGATATCCCAGACCGGTGTGGCAAGCCGCGGGCGGGGTAGCTGCGCATCGGGTTGATCGAGCATCGGTTTGATGCTCTGGCGCTCCAGCTCGGCCAGCGCCTGGTCACTGAGATCAGGTGCCAGTGCCAGCTTCGTTGGCCAACTGACCAGTACATTGTGTACCGCCTGCAGGTATGCCGTATCGGGACGCACCAGGCCACTCTGCGCGGGTTCTGCTCGGTTTACCGGCAAGGTGGTCCACTGGCAGCTGGACAGGTCGATCCAGGGCAAAAGCTCGCTCAGCTCGCTTCTGGCCCTGGCGATCAACGCATCCGGAGTGAGCCCCACGCCTTGTTCGGCGAGCTCGCCACCCAGATACCAGCACCATTGCCCGTCCGCGCACGGGTGCGTAGTGACCGTCAGTCTGGGTTTGGGGCTGTTGCCCAGGCAATGCGCGTAGAGAGGTGGCAGATCAGCGCCTTTTACCAGGACCATTTGCAGGGGTCGGCGTTGCATCGCTGGCTGCTCAACGCCCCAGCTCTGGAGCAGACCTTCGTTTCCTTCACCGGCGGTCATGACGTATCGTTGGGCCTTGATCAGATGCTCGCCAATGCCGATGCTATCGATGCTGCCGTCGGGTCTACGCTCGACCTGAGGCAGGCTGCCCACCACAAGGCTGTCTCCGGCGAGCTCCGCCAGGCGTCGGATGACATCGGGTACGTCCAGCACCAGCTCGGCGAGACGGTATACCTTGCCTTTGAAACGCGGATTATCGAAAACCTTGGGCAGATCCGCGCCTTTGACCAGATCGACCCGACCACGTAATGCCTTGCTGGCAAAAAAACCTGCCATGTTCGTGAGCAGGCTGCCGGGTGACCAGAGATAGTGGTGCGCAGAGAGCAGCCTGACATTCTGCAGGTCCAGCTCTCCTTTCCCATCGAGGCATGACCGCCAGCGGTCCGGCATGCCGGCAATGGCCTCGGCGGCGGGGGTCAGCTTGCCGTGCAGCGCATACTTGGTACCGCCGTGAATAATGCCTTGGGATTTGCCGCTTTGGCCGCCACCCAGGGCGCCGCGTTCAACCAGCAGGGTGCTATAGCCCAGGTCGCGCAGCCGGGCATTCAGCCAGAGCCCGGCGATACCACCGCCGAGAATACAGATGTCGGTTTCAAGAACGTTGCTCATAGGCTCCGCAGAAGATGGCAAAAGGGCTCCTAGTATAGTCATTGCCGGTGGCCCAGGTCACATCTGCTAATCTATGCCGCAGCAATCACCTTCTGCTTGCGGTAGTCATAGGGATATTTGCATGCTCCGGTCACTTTACACCCTGGTTTTCACGTTATTGATGCCGCTCGTTCTGGTGCGCTTGCTCTACCGTGCCTGGCGAGCCCCGGCCTATGTCAGGCGTTGGCATGAGCGTTTCGCTACGGGTGGCGACCTTCGCCCAGGCGGGATCTGGGTGCATGCTGTTTCGGTCGGTGAATCGATTGCTGCTGCGCCCATGATTCGCGAATTGCAGGAGCGCTATCCCGACCTGCCGATGAACGTAACCTGCATGACCCCTACCGGCTCGGAACAGATCCGTAAGATGTTCGGCGATAAGGTGGGCCACGCCTATCTGCCATACGACTTGCCCTGGTTGCAGCGCAGATTTCTGAGCAGACTTCGTCCGACGATCTGCATCATCATGGAAACCGAGTTGTGGCCCAATCTTGTTGCCGAATGCAAAGCCGCAACCATACCGGTGGTACTGGCAAACGCTCGACTCTCCGAGCGCTCTGCACGAGGCTACCAGCGGATCGGGGGGTTGGTTCGGCCCATGTTTGCAGCCCTTGACTGGATAGCGGTCCAGACCCAGGCCGAAGCCTTGCGTTTTGCCAACCTGGGTGCTCGGCAGGAAGCCATGACCATCACAGGTAGCATCAAATTCGATCTGCAGCCCGCCCCCGCGCTCAAGATTCGGGCCGCAGAATGGCGGTCTGTCTGGGGGCCTCGGCCGGTGTGGGTCGCTGCCAGTACCCATGCCGGAGAAGATGAGCAGGTACTGCGAGCCCATCAGCGCATATTAGTGGATCACCCCGAAACGCTGCTCGTTCTGGTGCCTCGTCATCCCGAGCGATTCGATGCGGTGGCGCGACTGGTGCGTGATGCCGATATGCAGCTGGTGCGCAGAAGCGAGGGGACGTCACCTTCGCAGCGCGAACAGGTTCTGCTCGGCGACACCATGGGCGAGCTGATGCAGTTCTACGCCTGCGCCGACATTGCCTTCGTTGGCGGGTCATTGGTGGCCACTGGCGGGCATAATTATCTGGAGCCGGCGGCGCTGGGCCTGCCGCTGTTGTCAGGCCCGCACTGTTTCAACTTCACCGAAGTGAGCGAACTGCTCCAGGGAGCCGGTGCGCTTCAGATTGTTCGTGACGCAGATGAGCTGGCGGAAGGTGTGATCAAGTATCTGGACGCTCCTGCGGCAGCGGAGCGGGCCGGCGCCTCTGGATACCGAGTGGTGCAGGATAATCAGGGAGCGTTGCGGAAGTTGCTGGAAGGCATAAACAGGATATTGATTCGTAGATAGAGCGCCTCCGGCGCACCGCTTGAAACGGGCGCGCCGGAGGGGCTAATCAGAAACTCTTACGCAGCCGGGCCTGTTCTGCGGAAAGTGATTCCTGACGCCCCATGGACATGCGGCGCACGTCTTCTTCATTGAAAGGCGGGATGAAATCCTCATCCGGGTCGTAATCGGGATTCAGCCAGCGGGACAGGTCCTGCAGATCCTCAGGGCTAAGGGTGCCCGCAGCCTGCTTCAGGCTCAGGTTATCGATAATGTAGTTGTAACGGATGTTGTTGTAATCGCGCACGGAGCGGTACAGGTTGCGCTGCGCCTGGAGCACATCGACTACGTTGCGAGTGCCAACCTCGTAACCCGTTTGGGTCGCATCGAGTGCGGCATTGGCGGAGATGATTGCCTGGCGGCGAGCTTCAACTTCCTCAACGCTGGAGGTCACGGTGCGGTAGAGATTACGGGTAGTCTCCACTACGCGGCGGAGCTGGGCTTCGCTGAGCTGCTCGGCCTGGGTGAGCCGATAATCCGATTCCCTTACTCGCGAGGTGGTTGCACCGCCGGTAAACAACGGCATGCTTACTTCCACACCGAACGTGGTCAGTTCGGTATCGAGAGCAATGCGGCCAGCTGAGCTGACGCCGCTGCCGGGTCGTGCATCGGCACCGCCAAAGTTGGCGTTATGTCGAACAAAAGCGTCCACCGTCGGAGCATAGCCCGCCTTGTTGCTATGCAGGGTTTCCTGGGCGGTATCGATGGCCAGACGGCTGGCTTGCAGCTGGAGATTCTGCACGGCGGCGGTGGTTACCCATTCTTGCAGGTCAGCAGGTATTGGTGGCAGCACCGGCAAATCATGGCTTATGCCTATCAACTCGGCATATTCCTGATTGGTCAACCGGGTCAAAGCCTGATAGCTGACATCCAGGTTGGTCTGGGCGGTCAGACGCGCCGCGCGAGCGGTGTCGAACCCGGCCAACGCTTCAAGCACATCGGTGCGCGCCGACAAACCCACTTCAAAGCGCTCCCGGGCCTGCTCCAATTGCCGCTCAAACGCCTGCTCTTCGGATCGCGCCGCCGCCAGATTGTCTGAGGCGCGAAGCACATTGAAGTACGTCTGGGCCACTTCCAGTATCAGGTCCTGCTGCGCGGCAGAGAATTCTACCCTGGCCTGTTCGCTGAGCGATTTCGCGGCCTGATAGTTGAACCAGCTTTCCGCACGGAACAGCGGCTGAACCAGGCTGGCCTGATAATACTGGGTCGTATATTCGTCGCTGCCCACTCCGTCGATCTCGAAATGTTCGCGTGCTGCACCAGCCCCCAGTCCAATGCTGGGAAGCAGCAACGCGCGGGCCTGGGGAAGAGCTTCCTGGCGTGCCAGCGAGTCAGCCGCCGCAGCGGCAAGATCAGCGCTGTTGAGCAACGCTTCCTGGTATACGGTCAATAGATCGGTTTTGGCCAACGCCTGGCCGGAAAGGCCTGCTAGCAATACAGCAACAAAGAGGGGGCGCAACATGCAGAGATCCTTCGCATGGATGGGATAATCCGCCAAGGCTAAAGAGCCGTCGCCTGGCGGTCAAGCAAATGCATGGGCTGCATCGGGAACAAAGTGTTGCCTGGTATTGGCTGGCCGTCAAAAAGTTCATTTGGTTTGATGTTTTCTGCTGTTAGACTGCTCGCGTACATCTTGACGGGGTGCCGAACCGCATGGCGGTGGCTGAGATAATACCCGTTGAACCTGAACCGGTTAATACCGGCGTAGGAATCGAGATGCGAGTGTCCTGCCTTGGTTTTTGTTTTTTGCCGCAAGGCGCTCCGCTTCGGTTCCCTGCAATTTCTCAACGCAGTGGAGCAGTCATGAACAGCAAACTATCTGATACCGCAATCGCAACCTCCGGCGCCGATGGCGCTGCGACACGACCTTTACCCAACTCGCGCAAGATTTATGTCACAGGCTCCAGGCCTGATATTCGCGTGCCAATGCGCGAGATCAGCCTGGCTGATACGCCTACTGGACTTGGAGGGGAAAAGAATGCACCCGTGCTCGTCTATGACACCTCGGGACCTTATACCGACCCTGCGGTGAGCATCGATTTGCGTGAAGGCCTGGCGGCGCTACGTAGCGTCTGGATAGAAGAGCGAGGCGACACAGAAATTCTCCCACGGCTGAGTTCCGAGTTCGGCAGCGCCCGACTGGCCGACCTCACTCTAGATCACATGCGTTTCGCCCATGTCCGAACTCCTCGGCGAGCCAGACTTGGCCGGAACGTGTCGCAAATGCACTATGCGCGCCAAGGTATCATTACCCCTGAAATGGAATACGTGGCGATCCGCGAAAACATGAAGTTGCAGGAGGCCAGGGAAGCCGGGCTTTTACAGAATCAACACCCTGGGCATAGTTTTGGCGCCTCGGTCCCTAAGGAAATCACCCCTGAGTTTGTCCGGGAAGAAGTTGCCCGCGGCCGGGCAATCATTCCTGCCAACATCAATCATCCGGAAGTGGAGCCGATGATCATTGGCCGAAATTTCCTGGTGAAGATCAACGGCAATATAGGCAACTCGGCGCTGGGTTCGTCTATTGAAGAAGAAGTAGAGAAAATGACGTGGGGAATTCGCTGGGGTTCAGATACCGTCATGGACCTCTCCACCGGCAAGAATATTCACGAAACGCGCGAATGGATCATCCGTAACTCCCCGGTACCGATAGGTACGGTGCCAATCTACCAGGCGCTCGAAAAGGTGGATGGCGTGGCCGAGAACCTGACCTGGGAAATCTTCCGCGATACGCTGATAGAGCAGGCCGAGCAGGGCGTCGACTACTTCACCATTCATGCCGGGGTGCTGCTGCGTTATGTGCCCATGACGGCCAAACGGGTCACGGGTATCGTTTCCCGTGGCGGCTCGATCATGGCCAAGTGGTGTTTGGCGCATCATCAGGAGAACTTTCTTTATACGCATTTCGAAGATATCTGCGAAATAATGAAAGCCTATGATGTGAGCTTCTCATTGGGCGACGGCCTGCGTCCCGGTTCTATTGCCGATGCCAACGACGAGGCGCAGTTCGGTGAACTGGAGACGCTGGGCGAGCTGACCAAGTTGGCCTGGAAGCACGATGTGCAGGTAATGATCGAGGGGCCCGGCCATGTGCCAATGCAACTGATCAAGGAGAACATGGACAAGCAACTGGAATGTTGCGACGAAGCGCCGTTTTACACGCTTGGCCCGCTGACCACCGATATCGCACCAGGATATGACCACATTACCTCGGGCATCGGCGCAGCAATGATCGGCTGGTTCGGCTGCGCCATGCTCTGCTACGTCACGCCCAAGGAGCACCTGGGTCTGCCAAACAGAGATGACGTCAAGACCGGCATCATTACCTACAAGATCGCTGCCCATGCGGCGGATCTGGCCAAGGGGCACCCAGGCGCGCAGATTCGTGACAATGCCCTGTCCAAGGCGCGCTTCGAATTCCGCTGGGAGGATCAGTTCAACCTCGGCCTGGACCCTGATACTGCACGTTCCTATCACGACGAAACCTTGCCCAAGGACTCCGCCAAGGTGGCCCATTTCTGCTCCATGTGCGGACCCAAGTTCTGTTCGATGAAAATTACCCAGGAGGTTCGCGACTACGCGGCAGGACAACGGATCGAGACGGTAGACACGACCGCGGCCGAAGGTATGAAAGCCAAATCCGAGGAGTTCCGATCTACCGGGTCGCAGCTATATCAAAAAGTCTGAAGCCTTGCCGTGCCCCCGCAGGTGTGCGAATTTAGCGTACTTGGACAGCATTAACCTGTGGGGACCCTGTTTGGAAAACTTCACCCGTAAAGACGTCGAGATTGTGAGCCGCGAAGCAGCGTTCAGGGGTTTCTATCGGCTTGATATCCTGACCCTGCGCCATCGCCTGTTCAACGGCGGCTGGGGGCCGGAACTGCGCCGGGAGCTCTTTGTGCGGCACGACGCGGTTTGCGTACTGCCCTATGATCCCTGGCTGGATTCGGTGGTGCTCATAGAGCAGGTTCGAATCGGTGCGCTGGACAAGAGCGAGCGCCCGTGGATGATTGAATTGGTCGCCGGCCTGATCGACAAGGACGAGGCGCCCGAGGAAGTCGCCCATCGCGAGGCGCAGGAAGAGGCGGGGGTGGAGTTATTGAATCTCACGCCAATTACCCGCTATTTTCCCTCGCCCGGCGGCAGTGACGAATTGGTATATCTTTACTGCGCCACCGTGGACAGCCGCGGGGCAGGTGGCATACATGGCCTCGAAGAGGAAGGCGAAGATATCCGGGTGAGCGTCTGGCCCAGGGCCAAGGCACTTGCCGCAGTGGAGGATGGACGAATAGACAACGCTGCCAGCATCATTGCACTGCAGTGGCTGGGGATGCATGCTGAACGTCTTATGACCGAAGCGGGGACCCAGCCATAATGCTTGTCAAGAAGCCGCGCTACCGGGTAGATCTTTCCCACCTGCAGGCAATCTGCGAGGCGAACTATCTGCGTTTGCGCAGGTTGATGCCGGCTATGGCTGTGCAGAATGAACTACGGATCGCGGTCGATGCAGACGATGGCCAGCATCAGATGCTGATAATGCGGGTGTTGGAGCGGTGTCGCTATACAACGACGATGCAGCTCGTGCATGAGCGCCGCCATGACTGGTTGACGCCACCAAGCATGGAAATTCGCCTCTATCACGATGCCAGCATGGCTGAGGTCGTAGCAGCGTATAACCGCAGGCGTTTCAAGGGAGTGTATCCTTACCCTAACGAGCAGATGCTGCAGCCGGATGAAAAATACCAGCTCAACAGCTTTCTGGGGGAGTGGCTAGGTTACTGCCAGCGTTATGGGCAGAGTGCTCAGCCGGTCGTGATCAATCCCTGATCGCTGGATCGGTAGATCCGTGTATGTGTTTTAGTCTGATCTTGACCCAACTGTGAACCATTCACTGGAATCCAGCTTTGGTCCTTGCCATTATGTTTCCCAGGAAGGGATTAGGAGCAGGCCGTAGATGCCGCCAACAGCAACCACTATCAACTATGTCAGCCTGATACAGCTCACGGATAGCCATCTGTTTGCCGATCCCGCCGACAGGCTGCTCGGGATGGATACATTCGCGAGTTTGAACGCCGTGGTCGACCAGATCATCGCCGAGAGGCCAGCTATGGATCTGGTCCTGGCCACCGGCGATATTACCCAGGACGGCTCCGAAGCGGCCTACAGACGTTTCATGAAAGCGCTCGAACGCCTGTCGTCCCGCTATCTGTGGATTCCGGGCAATCATGATGATGCGGGACTGATGGCCGATTTAGGCAGCGAGTCAGGCCTGACTGAGCCCTGGGTAGATATCGGCAACTGGCGTATCGTGATGCTTGATTCGAGCATCCCTGGGGCTGTTCCAGGGTTTCTGCGCGATGAACAGCTCAGGCTGCTGGACGAGGCTCTGGATACGGCCCAGACGCGGCATGTAATGATCTGTCTGCATCATCATCCTGTGGATGTAAACGTGGGCTGGATGGAGCCGCTCGGATTGCGTAACGCCCCCCAGTTTCTGCAACGTTTAGAGGGTTGCAAACAAGTCAGGTGCGTCCTGTGGGGGCATATTCATCAGCAGGTTGATCAGATGCGTGAGGGCGTGCGGATGTTGGCGGCCCCTTCGACGTGCATACAATTTGCCCCGCACACCGAGGATTTTGCCACCGATGAGCAGCAGCCTGGGTATCGCTGGCTGCGCCTGTTCGACGATGGCCGCCTGGAAACGGGAATTTCACGGCTGGCTGCCGGGCGCTTTACGCCTGATCCTGGCGCCACCGGCTATTAGTAGATGATCCGTCATTGGCACCCCGTCTGCGAGCCGGATACTATGCAGGCTGTTTTTCACTGTATTGTGCCGGCCGGATCGTAACCAACGCCAAGCGATAGCCGCCGCTGCGTCCCCTATTTTCAAGGATAGCCAGACACCCTATGTCCCAATCGACTTATAACGCCGACGCCCTGGAAGTATTGAGCGGCCTTGACCCTGTTCGTCGTCGACCTGGTATGTACACCGACACAACCCGGCCCAACCATCTGGCCCAGGAAGTTATAGACAACAGTGTGGATGAAGCGCTTGCCGGACACGCCCGCACGATCAGCGTGATCCTGCATGAGGACAATGCCCTGGAGGTCAGTGACGACGGTCGAGGTATGCCCGTTGACCTCCACGCGGAGGAAGGTGTTTCCGGGGTCGAGTTGATCCTCACCCGCCTTCACGCGGGAGGTAAGTTCTCCAACAAGAATTACCAGTTCTCCGGCGGCCTGCATGGTGTCGGTATTTCGGTGGTCAATGCGCTATCGCTGCGGGTTGAAGTCAGGGTCAAGAGAGACGGTCAGGAATATGCCATCGCCTTCGAACACGGCGAGAAGGTCAGCGAGCTCGACGTCATCGGTACGGTGGGCAAACGCAACAGTGGAACTACCGTCAAGTTCTGGCCGAACCAGAGTTATTTCGATACGCCGCGGTTCAGTATCAACCGGCTCAAGCACCTCCTGAAAGCCAAGGCCGTGCTGTGCCCAGGCCTTAGGGTGGAGTTTGATGATCGCCAGTCTGTGGAAAAGTCGACCTGGTACTATGAAGACGGGCTACGCGACTATCTGGTCGAAGCCTGCTCGGACTGGCCCAAGTTACCTGAAGAACCCTTTACCGGCGCGCTGTCCTCGCGGCAGGAGGCCGTGGATTGGGCGCTGTTCTGGCTGCCCGAAGGTGGAGAGCTGGTCCAGGAAAGTTACGTCAATCTTATCCCTACCGCCCAGGGCGGCACCCATGTAAACGGCCTTCGCTCGGGACTGCTTGAAGCGATTCGTGAGTTCTGCGAATTTCGCAACCTGTTGCCTAGGGGCGTCAAGCTGGCCCCCGAAGATGTCTGGGAACGCGTCAGCTACGTTCTGTCGCTGAAAATGGCCGAGGCGCAGTTTTCGGGGCAGACCAAGGAGCGCCTGTCATCCCGCGAGTCTGCGGCGTTCGTTTCAGGAGTTATCAAGGATGCCTTCAGCTTGTGGCTGAACCAGCACGCCGACATTGGTCAGCAACTCGCGGAAATGGCGATAAATCATGCTAGCCGCCGGCTCAAGGCGGGCAAGAAGATTGAGCGCAAGCGGATTACCCAAGGCCCGGCCCTTCCCGGAAAGCTGGCCGATTGTGCTGGCCAGGACACCCGTCGGTCGGAGTTGTTTCTGGTCGAAGGTGACTCTGCCGGGGGCAGCGCCAAGCAGGCCCGCGACAAGGAATTCCAGGCTGTGATGCCGTTGCGTGGCAAGATTCTCAACACTTGGGAGGTGGAGTCCGGCCAAGTGTTGGCATCCCAGGAGGTTCATGACATCGCGGTCGCTATTGGTGTGGACCCCGGCTCTCCCGATCTGACGCAATTGCGCTACGGCAAGATCTGCATTCTCGCTGACGCCGACTCTGACGGCTTACACATCGCCACCCTGCTGTGCGCGCTGTTCGTCAAGCATTTCCAACCGTTGGTGGAAGCCGGTCATGTGTTCGTGGCTATGCCTCCTCTTTACCGCATTGACGTTGGCAAGGAGTTGTTCTACGCGTTGGATGACGCTGAAAAGCAGGGCATTCTTGATCGCATCGAAGCGGAAGGAAAACGCGGCAAGATCCAGGTCACCCGCTTCAAGGGGCTTGGCGAGATGAACCCCTTGCAGCTGCGTGAAACCACCATGGCACCGGATACGCGCCGATTGGTGCAACTGACTATCGACGATATGCCGGGCACAGAGGCGTTGATGGACATGCTTCTGGCAAAAAAACGGTCGCCAGACCGCAAGATATGGTTGGAAAGCAAGGGGAACCTGGCGGAGGTCCTGCTGTGATTGGCAAAGGTTTTTTCGCAACTGGCGCAGCGCTAGTCCTGTCGGTTGCAACCCAGGCCCAGGCCTTCCAGCCTTCTGCTGAGCTGACGCTGCAGCAGGCCTGGCCCGTTGAAGGAATGCTCAGCGGCAATCTGTCCGGTTTGGCAGCCTGCGGTGAACAGATACAGGCGGTGTCCGACCGGGAAGATAATATTATTTATACCCTGGAGCCAGGCGACCAGACCTGGTTAGCCACAGAGGAAACCTTCATCCTGCCTGAAGAGAACGCGTCACATCTCCCGCTGCCACTTCTTGTCAGTGCCTGGGTGCGAGGCCTCGGGGGGCAAGGGCTGGATATCGAAGGAATTAGCTGTGATGAGGCTGGCAACCGTTATCTGGTCAGTGAAGGCCTGCTCGGCATTTTGCAGCTTGGACCGCGCGGTGGCGGGTTTGCCCGGGCGCAATGGCTGTCAGTCGACCAGGCGCTGTATGCGCAGGGCGAGAAGCAGGGGTTGTGGCAGCAGGTAAACGCGCTGGCCGAAGGCATTGCGGTGTCGTCTGATGGGGAAGCCATTTGGCTAGCCGCTGAACGGTTATCCAGGGGCTTGCTCAAGCTGGAACAATACGACGGCGGCTGGCGCTGCCCTCTGGCCGGTTGCGTACTGTTGGCTGAACGTCGGTTTTTACCGGCTGAGCCCTTTGGTGCCGGTGTGCTGGACTCAACTATTCTGGCCCAGGACTTTTCCGGCTTGAGCCTGTGGGGCGGTCGGTTATGGACACTGGAGCGCAACGAGCATCAAGTATGCAGGCGCCACCCTGTATCGGGCCATCGGGAACGCTGCTGGTCATTCGCAGAAACTTTGTTGAATGAGTCCTATCGTTATCCTGAGGCGCCGTTCGGCCTGGCAGAGGCCTTGGTGATCAACGACCAGGGCATAACGATTGGTCTCGATAACAACGGCAGGGCTCGGCTGGATGGTGATACCAGGCCTTGGGTCTTTCGGTTTGCCCTGCCGGACGACTGGCAGCATGACTACACGCCATGAGCAATCCTCCGTCCACCCGACGATTTGGTTCCGTGATGCTGGTATTGGCGTGGGTGGTGGGTCTGGCATTGGCCGCGAACTGGTTTGCGGGCATAGAAGAAAGCAAGCGCAACCCCAACCAGACCCCTGTTTCACATCAGTCAGGCGCTATCACCGAGGTACGCCTGCAGCGCAATGGCAGCGGGCATTATCTGGTAAACGGCCAGATCAACGGGCACGAAGTGACATTCCTGCTGGATACCGGAGCGACCTTTGTAGCCATTCCTGGAAGTCTTGCCGAGAAGCTGGATCTATCAAGGGGGCGGTCGATGATGGTCCACACCGCCAATGGTCCGGCTGAAAGTTTCAATACCCGTATTGATGTTTTGACTCTGGGGGAAATACGCCTGCACGATGTGAGCGCCGGAATTGTTCCCGGTATGGCAGGCAACGATGTTTTGCTAGGTATGAGCGCGCTGCAGCGGCTGGAGTTCAGCCAGCAGAGCGGTGAATTGATTTTGCGCCAAAACCGCCAATAGAGGGTGAGTATGAGTGACAGTCTGGATCTGAGCATGGAAGGCGTCGAGCGCCGTTCACTGTCGTCCTTTACGGAGGAAGCCTACCTCAACTACTCCATGTACGTGATCATGGACCGGGCCTTGCCAAATATCGGCGACGGGCTCAAGCCGGTGCAACGACGCATCATCTATGCAATGAGCGAGCTGGGCCTTTCCGCTACGTCCAAGCACAAGAAGTCCGCCCGTACCGTTGGTGACGTGCTGGGTAAGTATCATCCCCACGGCGATTCGGCTTGTTACGAAGCAATGGTGCTTATGGCGCAGCCGTTTTCCTATCGTTATCCGCTGGTGGATGGTCAGGGCAACTGGGGTGCCCCGGATGATCCCAAGTCGTTTGCCGCGATGCGTTATACCGAGGCCCGTCTGGCCCGCTACAGCGAGGTATTGCTGACCGAGCTGGGACAAGGCACCGTCGACTGGCAGCCCAATTTTGATGGCACCATGGACGAACCAATGGTTCTGCCTGCCCGACTACCCAACCTGCTATTGAACGGTACAACAGGTATTGCGGTGGGCATGGCAACGGATATTCCTCCGCACAACCTGCGCGAAGTTGCTGCGGCTTGCGTGCGCCTGCTGGACGACCCAGGTGCTGGTCTGGATGAGCTCATGGAGCATATCCAGGGACCCGATTATCCTACCGAAGCAGAAATCATCACGCCCCGTAGCGAACTGATCAAACTCTATGCCACAGGGCGAGGTTCGGTACGAGCGCGGGCGGTGTGGACGCGGGAAGACGGTGACGTGGTGGTCACCTCGTTGCCACATCAGGTCTCCGGCGCCAAGATCCTCGAACAGATAGCCGGACAGATGCAGGCCAAGAAGCTGCCGCTGGTAGCAGACCTGCGAGACGAATCGGATCACGAAAATCCAACGCGGATCGTCATAGTGCCCAGGTCCAATCGGGTCGATCTGGATGAGCTGATGCAGCATCTCTTCGCGACGACAGATTTGGAGCACAGCTACCGCGTCAACATGAATGTGATCGGCACCGACGGCAAGCCGGCGGTAAAGGATTTGCGCGGACTGATCAGCGAGTGGCTGGGTTTTCGCGTCTCTACGGTGCGTCGTCGCCTCCAGTTCCGGTTGGATAAGGTACTGAATCGGCTACATCTTTTGGAAGGTTTGCTGATCGCGTTTCTCAATCTGGATGAGGTTATCCATATCATCCGTACCGAGGAGCACCCGAAAGCTGAGCTGATGGCCCGATTTGCGTTGAGCGAGCTGCAGGCTGATTACATTCTCGATACTCGCCTGCGGCAACTGGCGCGCCTTGAGGAAATGAAGATCCGTGGCGAGCAGGATGCGCTGGCTGTCGAGCGTGATGCGCTTCAAAAGGTCCTGGGTAGCGAAAAGCTGTTGCGTAACAAGGTCCGCGACGAGTTGATCGCCGATGCTGAAACCTATGGCGATGCGCGGCGCTCGCCGTTGGTGGAACGCAAGGAGGCGCGGGCACTTTCCGAAACGGAGCTGGTACCTTCCGAACCCGTTACGGTGGTGCTGTCCGAGAAAGGCTGGGTGCGTTGTGCCAAGGGGCATGAGGTAGACGGGCCGGGACTGTCCTACAAGGCCGGTGACAGTTTTCTTGCCCAGGCCATTGGTCGTTCCAACCAGCAGGCCGTTTTTATTGATTCGACTGGACGCAGCTATTCGGTCACGACGCATACGCTGCCTTCTGCGCGGGGTCAGGGTGAGCCGCTTACCGGACGCCTGAGTCCGCCTCCTGGAGCCAGGTTTGTAAATCTGCTGTTGCCCGATGACGAGGCGTTATACCTGCTGGCATCGGATGCGGGCTACGGTTTTATCGTTCAGGGAGCTGACCTGCAGGCCAAGAACAAGAACGGCAAGGCGCTGCTCAGCGTGCCAGAGGGAGGCCGTGTAATAGCGCCCATTGCGGTGAGCAACAAGGCGAGCGACAAGGTTGTGGCTATCTCCAACGAAGGCCGGCTGCTGGTTTTTCCGGCCTCCGAGCTGCCGCAATTGGGAAAGGGCAAGGGCAACAAGATACTGTCGATCCCGTCCGCGCGGGTGAGGAGTCGCGAGGAGTTTCTTGCCGCGATTACGCTGCTACCGCAAGGCGCAAATCTGATCCTGACAGCGGGAAAGCGGACTCTGACCCTGCGGCCTTCTGATCTGGAGCATTATCAAGGAGAACGCGGGCGCCGCGGCAACAAGCTGCCGCGGGGCTTCCAGAAGGTCGACCAGGTTACGGTAGAAGGCTGAACAGGTCAGAGCCGGCGATGCGTGTAAAGCGCATTAAGCTGGCGTTCCAGCAGTGCCTGATAGGGTTCTACCAGGCGCTCTATGCAATAGATTCCAGGTTGGCTCGCCAGGCGACGCACGACAGCACGTGTTTTTATCCGCTCGGCGGTAGCAAGGGAGGCGTCCAGTAGCAGCAGGTTGCGACTGTATTGAACCTGTTCAAGCATCTGGGCGCACTCGGGCTGCTGGGCGAACAGTTCCGGATCCAGGACGTCTACGCTGGTAGCGTGACAAACTGCCAGCTGTAAATGCAGGGCTATTCCGGTGTCAGCAATTTCTATCTGCAAATCGTGGCCGAGCACTCTCAGCAGTTCGCCGCAGGTGAGCGCATGGGTCAGCTCCTCGTCATCGGTATCTTGCGCGAAGATTATCAGGCTGGTGCCATCATGCAGCGTATGCAGGTGCCCGTTATAGATCTGGCTGGCTCGTTGTATGTGCTCGCGATAGCGCTCCAGCAACACCATCAGGCGCGGCCGAGGAAGCCTTCTCAGCGCTTCCTGATTGCCCAGGCGCACCGCAAGCACTGCGCTTGTCTGCACGGGCAACTCTTCTGCGGGGGCAGAGATCACCGTGTCTGGTTCGGTTGCAACGGTCTGCTGAGGGCTTTGCTGATCCGTCTCGTCTAACATTTCGATGTCATCCTGCACCGGAACGCTGGCAACCAGCTCGGCGCTTTCCTGCTCCGCCTGCTCGGCTTCTTCAAGATCTCCGGCATCGAGATCAGAAGAATTGATCGTCTTCTCGAGGGCCGCTTCCTCCGGCACCATCTCCGCTTCTTCCGCCTCATCGAACCGCTCCTCAAGCAGGGGCGGAGGCATGTCTACTATGCGCCGTTCGGCCAGGCGGCGAGCCAGATTCCCAATCTCGTCCTTGCGTATCATTCCTGGCGCAGGGGCACCCGAATCACCGTGCCAATCGCCCAGCTCCGCCAGCGTCCGGCGCATTCCATCTGCCAGGCGCCAGGCGACTACCAATGCCACCAAAACCAGTACGAGAAGGGCAACAAGCATCCGCTGAATCATTCGCTGGCCTGGGGCCGAAAACGGCTCAGCCGCCAGGCTCATCTGCAGCTGACCGGCCAATACATCCTGGAAATGCACCGAGGCAATAAACCGGCCCTGGCCAGGAGCGAGATCATCGCGGGACGGCCGCTCGCCGGCCTCGGCGACAATACGGTTATCTGCCGTATACAAACTGGTATGGGCGATCAGCGGATTCTGGTTCCACTGGGCGAGAAGAATGTTAAGACTCAGGCTGTCATTCGCCGCGAGGGGGTCGGCGACCGAAGCAGCAACTTGCCGGCTCAGTTCCGCTCCTACCGCATCAGCTTGAGCGGCGACATCACGCTGCATCTGATACTGGCCAAACCAGAGCAGTGCCGCCAGTACGACGAGCAAAGGAACGATGGATAACAACACCAATGTGCCCTGGAGTTTTACCCCTTGACCACGCCATGAAGCGTACCAGCGGAGGAAGAGGTTCTCTGACGTGAACGATGAGCGATTCAAAATATGACTCAGTATGGCTGGTGAGGGGCTGATGATGACGCAAGACAACCAGTTGGCGTCCGAGTATATCCATTACGTCCCGGCGGAAAAAGTGGGCATCTACAAGCAGATGATCAAATGCGGGTAGAATAGCTGTTTCAGCCATTTACTGGAGCGGCCCAATTGAAGGAAATCGTCCTAATCAACATCACTGGTCCCGACCGGCCTGGTTTGACCGCAGCGATTACGGGAATCCTTGCCAGGGAAAATGTGAGGATTCTCGATATCGGTCAGGCGGTTATCCATGACACCTTGTCCTTCGGCATTCTGGTGGAAATGGCGAGCGAAACGGGGCTTTCCGATGTGTTGAAGGACGTATTGTTCCGCGGCTATGAACTGGATCAGCAGGTGCGCTTCACGCCGGTTACCGCGGAGGAATACAGCCGTTGGGTCACTGGCCAGGGCAAGCCGCGTCATATCGTCACGTTGCTGGCCCGGCGAATTACCGCTGAGCACATTGCCAGGGTAAGCGACATTACGGCCCGTTACGGTTTGAATATTGATCACATCGACAGACTTTCCGGCCGGATTCCAGAAGGTCTTCCGGCGAACCAGGGCAAGGGCTGTATTGAGTTTTCGGTGCGGGGGGAGCCTGCTGATCCTGCCGCGCTTCGCGCTGAATTTCTGGCTATCGCCCAGGGGCTGAATGTTGACATTGCGTTTCAGCAGGACAGTATTTTCAGGCGTAACCGGCGGCTGGTGGTGTTTGATATGGACTCCACGCTGATTGATGCAGAGGTGATCGACGAGCTGGCGAAGGCGGCGGGTGTGGGTAGCCAGGTGGCAGCCATCACCGAGCGGGCAATGCGTGGCGAGCTGGATTTCAAGTCCAGTTTCAGGGAACGGATGGCGCTGCTGCAAGGGCTGCCCGTTAGCGTTCTGGAAGAAATTGGTCAGTCTCTACGGCTCACTGAAGGTGCCGAAACCTTGATAGCCCAGCTGCGCCGGTTGGGCTACAAGACGGCAATTCTTTCCGGCGGCTTCAGCTATTTTGCTGAGCAGTTACAACAGCGGCTGGGTATCGATTACGTTTACGCCAATGCCCTGCCGGTCGAAAACGGGTTGATCACTGGAGCTGTGCAGGAGCCGATCGTAGACGGCCAGCGCAAGGCCGATCTGCTGCGCGAACTGGCGCAGCGTGAGGGTATCAGCCTTGAGCAAACGATAGCGGTGGGAGATGGTGCCAACGATCTCCCCATGCTGGCAATCGCTGGATTGGGTGTCGCGTTCAGGGCCAAGCCGCTGGTCAAGCAGTCCGCCAAACAGGCAATCTCGACCTTGGGGCTGGATGGAATCCTGTATCTCTTGGGGTTTCGAGATCGGGAAGGCTACTGAGCCTCACCCGTTCCGGCATCATTCCGCAGAGAAGTCATAATTCATGGCTTCACTCGGAGCTTGTAGATAATACCCCTGAATGTAATTGACGCCGGCCTGCCAAAGCGTTGGCATCATCGTTGCGCTGTCTACGAACGGCACAATGGTGAGTTTGCCTTGACTGTGCAAGGTCGCGACCATGGTCTTCAAGGCCTCGATGGATTCCGGTGACGACAGATCACGGCTGAACGTGCCATCGAGTTTTACGTAATCCACGTGCAGATGTTTCAGGGCGGCATAGGGATTCAGCGCACAGCCAAAGTGATTCAACGAGACCTTGCAGTGAATCTTGTTGAGCGCCTCGGTGAATGCCTTTGCCTGTTTAAGGTAGGTGTTGACGTCCGCATCGTTGAACTGGAACACAATGGCGTCCATCGGCAACCGGGCTTCCTTGAGGACGTTGGATATCCATGGAATGAGATCCAGATCCTGCAAGCTCGAACTGTTGAGATTTAGCACCAGCCGGGTATTGGTGCCCTTGCTTCGATGCTCAGTCAGCAGTCTCACAGACTGGGAGATCATCCACTTATCAAGGTCGCCGCCCAGCCCGGATTCGAGCGCTGCCTGGAGATAATCTCCAGCCGGAACGTCCTCTCCCTGGCTGTTGTGAAGGCGCAGGAACACCTCGTACTGCTCTGAATTGTCACCGCGAAGACTGATAACAGGCTGAAACTCCAGCTTGAACGCATTCGTTTCGATGCTATGGCGGATAAGCGCGATCAAATTGCCGCGATTGGCCTGATGCGCCAGTTCTTCCAGAGGGTTGAATATGCGGATGGCATTGCCGCCGGCCTGACTAACCTGATCGGAAAGACGATGTGCTCGATCAATGGCCTGCACTGGGTCCGGGTTCGTTTCACTGATGGTTGCTACGCCCAGGCTTACCGTAATCTGCACGGTCCGGCCACTGGCCTCGAAGAGGTTGCCTTCGATCTGCTTGCGCAGTGCTTCCAGCGCAGGGCTGACTGATTCCGGCTCTTTGCCGGCCAGCAGGACCGTACAGGCGTCATCGCTGAACCGCGCCATGAGCGTTTCTTCTGTAAACGACTGGCGAAGGATATGGGCGATATCGGCCAGTACCAGATCAGCGCCACCGATACCGACGTCCCCCTGCAGACCGTTAAAATTGTCGATACATAGATAGACCAGGGTACTCGGCTGACCCTGGCGGACGGCCTGCTCGCTGACGCTTTCCAGTTGTTCCTGAAAATAGGAGCGGTTGAACAGCCCTGTAACCAGATCCTGACGGGCCATGGTCTTGAGCTTCTCTTCGAACTCGGCACTGGCGGTTTCGGCGCGTATGACCACTTGGGTACAGGGCTCGTTGTCATAGCTGGCCGGCGAAAAGGTCAGCATGATGGGGAATTCCTTGCCTTCGACATCCACGCCGTTGCAGCGCATTTCGTTCTGGTCGCCACGATCACTGTAATGTTTGAGGAAATCCTTGAAAGCAGCCTGGTCCTTTGCCGCGATCAGTCCCACCATGGGCTCGGCTGCCAGGTCATCCGGATCTTCATAGCCAAAAAGCCGAATATAGGATCGGTTGGCATAGATATGCATGCCATCGTGCACGTAGGCAATCGCCTCTACGGAGCTATCAAGCAACAACTGGCAGCGCTTTTCTGTTTCCCTCAGAGACTGCTCGGCAATCCGCCGCTGGCGTCGGGCCTCCAGGTTTCCCAGTTCCCGCTTTACTACCAATGTCAACAAATGGTCGGAGCCGGCCGGAATGGCATCCTGCATGCCCGCCCGCAACGCTTCGGTCAGCGCCTCGGTATTCGCTTCAGGCATCAACAGGATAAAGGGTATGTCACGGCCCTGGCCCATCATGTTGCAAGCGTCCCTGGCTGTCATGAAGCTGGTGGCAGGTATCGCCAGACAAAGGTCCCAGGTTTGCTGAAGGGACTCATGCAGATCTTCGGCGGAGGTGATTCTATGAGCCCGTGTGGCGTGCCCCGCGTTGCGTAATAAACTGACCAGGCGCTCAGCATTGTTCTGAGAGTCTTCGAGAATCAACAGCCTGATAGCATTTGTGTCAGTGCCCATGGTCTTCCATGCTGAAGCGCCGGTCGAGCCGGCCTCTGGGGTTGTATAGGTAGTTGAATTTACAGAGACTTCCAGAGAGAGTCAAAATCATCTTCGCTACTGGTGGTGAAAGATGCGCTCCCCTTGGCGGGTGGCGTATTGTCATCTGCTGGTGAGGCAAGTATGCGGTGTTCGAACTGGCTGAAACTGCCAGTCGCCGCGATACGATCCACCAACTGGCCGCGCAGTTCGCGTCCTCCCAGTTGAATCATCACTTTGCTGTTTACCTGGAACGGCAGGCGAGGGGTAATCAGCGTCGGCGGGCGGTCGATGGCGGCTACTTCCGGAAGCATCAATGCCCGTAAATACTGACTGGGCTGTTCGGCTTTGCGGATCAGCTTGACCGCACAAGGCGTACAGTGGGGGGCGATCAGTTCGATACCCATCTGCGTTCCACCGCCGCGGACCTGCCTGATCCAGCGCACGACAGCCAGACTCCAGCCCTGATCAGCGTCTTCCTGAATGCCGAGCAGCTCGCCGGCTTGCAATTGCCTGGGGACGTCCTTTGCCCAGGTCAGGCAAAACCCGCCGGGACTATGGTTGACAATGGGTAACGTGTGAATCGGGTAAGTGTCTTCATCCTCTTCCGTCTCAGCTGTCTCTCCGGGCAAGGCGTTGTAATTGATCTGCTCGACCCCGGAAGGGGTCCAGTCCACTGCCCGGTCCCCGTCGAATGCGTTGCTCCAGCCTTTCTGTCGGGATCTTTGGGCGGCGTCAGAAAACGGGTTGATCTCATGCTCGTCCGCGTCGATGAACTGGGCAAAGCTGATTCTGGAAATGCGAAAATGGGTGGCGCTCATGCCAATGCTCAGGCTCACCTGGCCACGCCCGGGTACCCGATTGAAGGTACGCTCCGCCAAATCCCCCCATGACTGACTGACATGTTGCAGCAGCTCTATTCCAAAACCCTCAGGTACACGCAATGAGTCATGGCTGTCGCCGCCGTTGAGCATGTGCTCCTTTATGCCGTCGACCAGTTTTCTGGTTTCCAGCCCCAGGCTGACGCTTAAATCCTCGTTCCGTATCAATGACCGATAGCGCGGTGGGCAATCCATGTCAGGGTTAATGATAAACAACGCCTCCGGGTCTTCCGGGGGTAACAACTGGGCAAGCTTGCTCCACTCTTCCAGGGTCGCGAACAACTTACCCATTGCGCTTTGTCGCATCTGATTAGGCCGGGCGGCGCCCATCAGCAACGCGACGACATAGCACTGTTCAATACTCAGGGGCTGTCCGGAGGCACTTTCATCATCCTTTACCGGTTGCAGGTGCAGGTCTCGCGTGCGGGCCAACTGGTAGAGCTGGTGGAGTTCCAGCCAGATGCCATCGGCAACCGGACAGTAGAGCTGATACGCCCGCACCAGCGGCCCGCACAGGCCGCGCATGGCGCGCTGAATCGCCAGCGCCATCAGACCGGCCTGATCGCGGGCCTTGATGGTTCTTTCCTGCGACACGACGATCTTGTAGCCGTTGGCCAGATGGTTCTGCAATGCCTGGGACAGGTTTGCGACTTTACGGGGCTTGTCCTCCAGCACGATCGACTGCCCCAGATAGTATCTGGATAGGGCAGCACAGACGTAGTGAACCTCAGGCCGTACTTTTTCGAGCATCGCTAGCCGTCTGTCGGCCGGTATTATCAACTGATTGAGCTCGATGATGCCCTGATAAAGTTGCCTGGCGGTTTCGCCAATGTTCGCCTTGGGCAGATTGTCCAGCCACTGCGCAATACCTTTTTCCGTCCCTTCGGCAAAGCTGAGAACGTTAAGCGTTTGCGGCGGTATTCGCAGGCTCAGTTTTTGCGGTTTGCTATCCATAACTGGGTATCCAATACAAGCGGTTCAGGTCAGTCCAAACATTGAAATCAGAGCGTCGGGCTTGACCAGGACGGTTACAACCATTGTCCTCACTCTAGCAGCAAACCGGCTGGGTCAATAGGTTGCCGGTCCGACAGGGCAATGGTCGGCTTATGATCACGCGAGTCCGTGCGTGACTAGCCATTGAGCGGACTTATTGCCAGGGGCACTTTGCTTGCCTCGCCTGCAACCTCGCGTACCAGGCGAGGCACCAGATAACCTGGAAGTCTGGTAAGCATGCGTCCGACCAGCCTTGCCGCTTGCTCATCGTTGACGTGGAAGTGCTGGGCCCCTTTGACATGGTCCAGAACGTGAAGATAGTAAGGCAAAACCCCGTGGTCGCCTAGGCCTTCGCTTAACGCCAGTTGATCTTCAAGTCTGTCGTTGACGCCACGCAGCAATACTGCCTGATTGAGTAGGGTGACGCCGGCGTTGCGCAGCGTCTGAATGGCCTTAGCCAGGTCTGCATCCAGTTCATTGGCGTGATTGCAGTGCAATACCATGGTAACCGGCAAGCGGGTAGAACACAGGGCTTCGATCAGGCTGCTGGTGACACGTTGCGGTATGACCACGGGAAGGCGGGTATGCACCCGTAGCCGCCGTATGTGGGGGATGTCGGCTATTTCCCTGGTCAACCAGGCAAGGCGGCGGTCGTTTGCCGCGAGCGGGTCACCGCCACTGTAAATGACTTCGCTCAGACTGCTGTCCTGACGTATGTAATCCAGGGCCTGTTGCCACTCGGCGGTGCTCAGCGCGTTGTCGTCGTAGGGAAAATGGCGCCGAAAGCAATACCGGCAGTTCACGGCGCAGCCAGCGCTGACAATCAACAGCAGACGGCCTGCATACTTGTGGATGATGCCGGGCTGCGCATTGGCGTGCTGCTCTCCCAATGGGTCGATGACGTATCCTGGCTGGTCAAACAACTCTTCGCCTACCGGTAATACCTGGCGCAGCAGGGGGTCGTTGGGGTCGCCGCGTTTCATTCGAGCTATATAAGGCTCCGGCACCCGTAGCGAAAAATCGGCTGCCGCGGCGCGGGCTGGCGCGAGAAGAGTTGGGTCCAGTTCTAGTCGGCGCAGCAGTACGGCGGGGTCAGTGATGCTCCCGGCCAGAAGGTTTTGCCAACTTACGGACTCAACAGAGGCTAAAGATCCATGTATCATTGCGTTTTTCCGCGCATGGGTGGCAGGGCATCCGTCGGTCGTTGTTGTGCAACGTCAGGCTGAAACCATCGGTCAGCGCGTTATCGGATGTTTCCGTTCAAACTGTTAGTGGGAAATGTATGGCCAACTATTCTACCAATGAATTCAAGCCGGGTCTTAAGGTGATGCTCGACGGTGATCCCTGCGCGATCCTGGAAAACGAGTATGTCAAACCGGGCAAGGGCCAGGCTTTCAATCGGGTCAAGGTTCGCAATCTCAAGACTGGCCGCGTCAATGAGCGTACCTTCAAGTCAGGCGATAGTCTCGAAGGCGCGGACGTGATGGATCGGGAAATGGAGTTTCTGTATACCGACAGCGAGTTCTGGCATTTCATGGCCACCGATGGCTCCTTTGAGCAGGTCGGCGCCGATGAGAAAGCGGTCAGCGATGCAATGAACTGGCTCAAGGAGCAGGTGGTTTACCAGGTCACCTTGTTCAATGGCGCCCCGATTGCCGTCACTCCGCCCAATTTCGTGGAACTTGAAGTGGTCGAGACCGACCCTGGCGTGCGCGGTGATACCTCTGGCGGCGGCACCAAGCCGGCCAAGCTGGTCACCGGTGCGGTAGTCAAGGTCCCGCTGTTTATCAATGTGGGTGATGTACTGAAAGTGGACACCCGCAGCGCTGATTACGTCGGTCGCGCGTGATGTGAACTGTGCTGAAAAACCGGGGCCCTGGCCCCGGTTTTTTGTGCCCGCAAAAGGAGTAAATCGTTGTGCGCGAATGGCAACCGACAGCGTCCATGCAGAATCTGCGTAGGCGCGCACAGGTCATAGACAGCGTCCGTAGTTTTTTTGCCGCGCAGGGCATACTGGAGGTAGATACGCCCAGCCTCTCATGCGCGGCTGTCAGCGATCCGCATCTTTTTCCCTTTGCGACTGATTTTGTACCGGAGGGTGGCGGCCAGGCCCAAACCTTTTATTTACACACGTCGCCAGAGTATCCCATGAAGCGGTTGCTGGCGGCCGGTAGCGGGGCTATCTGGCAGATCTGCAAGGTATACCGAAATGGCGAGACGGGCCGGCGCCACAATCCCGAGTTCAGCATGCTGGAATGGTACCGTCCAGGCTTCGACCATCACCGCCTGATGCAGGAAGTGGATGAGTTGGTCCAGTTGGTTCTTGGCTGTGGGCCAGCGCGGAAAGTGACCTATGCGCAGTTGTTTGCCGAGCATCTTAGGGTCGATATGCATCAGTGCAGCACCGATGATCTGGCCAGTCTGGGGCGGCGACACTGTGGCTTCCAGGGTGAGCTGGATCGGGACGGCTGGCTGAATCTACTGTTTTCCCATTGCATTGAACCTCAGTTGCAACAGCCCACCATGGTATTCGCCTTCCCGGCGTCCCAGGCGGCACTGGCCAGGGTAGTACCAGATGACGACAGCGTGCCCAGTGCAGCGCGTTTCGAAATGTTCATTGAAGGCATGGAGTTGGCCAACGGTTATTTCGAACTGACCGACCCGGCCGAACAGTTGCGACGCTTTGAAAAGGATCAGATGCAGCGCCGTGCGCTTGGCCGGAGCCCGCTGCCTATCGATTCGAGGTTGGTGGATGCGCTGCAGCAAGGGCTGCCCGACTGCGCCGGTGTGGCCCTGGGGATTGATCGACTGATAATGCTGGCCCTGGGCGCGGCCAGCATTGATGAGGTTATTGCCTTTCCATTTGCCCGGGCCTGAAAGGGCAGGCTTATTCCAGATGCACGCCCATTTTCTGACCCATGCGGACGAAATCGCCTGCGCTGAGGCCGCTGTCCCAGCCTACCTTGCCCGGTCCGAAGAGGACTATCGCAGTAGACCCCAGTTTGAAGCGTCCCATTTCGGCACCGCGATCCAGTTGCGGCGCCGCTTCGCTGTAGTCCTTTTGCTGTAGCTGCCGGCGATGCGGCGCTACTAGTCCCGCCCAGACAGTCTCGACCGAGGCGACGATCATTGCCCCCACCAGCACCAGCCCCATAGGGCCGGCTGGTGTATCAAACAGGCAAACCACCCGTTCATTGCGGGAAAACAAACGGGGAACGTTTTCCGCTGTGACACGGTTGACCGAGAAAAGCTGCCCCGGAACATAGATCATTTGCCGCAAGGTACCACCGTAAGGCATGTGAACCCGGTGGTAATCCCGAGGGGATAAATACACGGTGGCGAACTGGCCGCCCTGAAACAGAGAGGCAAGCCGAGGGTCCCCGCCCACCAGTTCCAGAACGCTGTAACTGTGTCCCTTGGCCTGAAAAATGCGTCCATGTTCTATGCTGCCCAACTGACTGATGACGCCGTCAGCAGGACTGAGAACCACCTTCGGGTCGGGATCCAGTGGCCGAGCGTCGGGCTTCAGTGCGCGGGTGAAAAAGTCATTGAAGCAAGCATGGGTCATAGGGTCGGGCTCTACCGCCTGGCTCATGTCGACCTGATACCGCTTGACGAACCAGGTGATAAACGTATTTTTTACCCAGGGCTGGGTGCAGTTTGCCAATCCTCCGGCAAGCCGCGATAGCAGGTGCTGTGGGAGTATGTACTGCAACATGATAAACAGACGATCTTGCATGAAGGGTCCTCAGATTTCTGTGGGGGTATCGGGGCGGTTACCCCATTCTGACCAGGAACCGGCGTAGGCCTTGATTCGCGGGAATCCGAGTATCCGTGCGGCCAGGTAAGTAAAGCCGGAGCGATGATGGGTCTGGCAATGGGTGATTACTTCTTTGTCAGGCGTGATTCCCAGCTGTTTCAGGATGTCGAGCAGATCTTCACGGATTCTGCTGCCTCGTTGGGGGTCCATGGCAGCTGTCCATTCAAGGTTGATAGCACCGGGAATGTGGCCGCCTCTCGTTGCCAATACTTTTTCGCCACGATATTCCTCCGGAGAACGAGCGTCCCAGATCACGGTGTCGGGGCCGTTCAGAGCGTTGGCCAGGTTGTCGAGCTCAACGGTGAAATCAGCGTTCAGTACCAGAGCTGGCTGGGTCGGCTCGGCAGTATTGGGCTGTGTTTCAAGCTCCCGTTCCTCTGCCAGCCACGCTTTCAATCCTCCGTTCAGATAACTGTAGCGGGAGTGCCCGATCGAATCGAGTATCCAGATGAAGCGTCCGGCCCAGCCTCCGCCTTCGTCGTCGTAGACAATGTAATGCAGGTCGGCGTGATGGCCCAGCGAGGCAAACACCTGTCGTAAGCTTTCTTCGGAAGGCATCAGGCCGGGTATCGGCGGAGACGAGGTGATACTCCCTGGCGGCAAATGGACCGCGCCGGGGATGTGACCGGTAGCGTACTGCTCGGTTTTGCTCAGATCGACGAGTCGATAGGCGGCAGAATCCAGGTTGTCGGGTAACTGCTGTGGCTCGAGCAGAATAGGTAAAGACGATGGAGTCACGGTTTTATCCTTGATCAACAGGGGCGTTCAGTGTTTCGCACTGAAGATGACAAGCGCTCTGTTCAAGCAGTCAATGGTTTTCGTCAGCGCCGGTTCGCGGCGGTCTTCTGGCAGTGGATTACCCTGCTCAAAGCTGACATAGACCGCTCCCATGAGGACGCCCTTTGGTGCAAGCGGGAGTAAATGATACGCCTGGTTGTCAGTCAGCTCCCTTATTTTCTGAGGTACGGGCAGCGGGGCAGAGGCAGCATGCCCCAGAATTGTGTGGCAACGACGCTTCATGAGCCAGTTGCCCCATGCGTTGCCTCGGCACGGACCGAGCATCATTCCAACCATCTGCCTTTCGAACCCCGCGCTGGCGCTGAGGATAAGCTGCTGTTCCTTGCCATTGTATAGCGCAATCCAGCATTGCCGCGCACCCAGACCTTCATTCAGCGCTTGCAGAGCGCTATTAAGAATGGCCAGTACGCTTTTGAAAGGACTAGGAGTAGCCAATAGCTGGCGGCACTCCTGACGCCATGCGGCGGCATTGGCGGTTAAGGTCGATTGACGGCTGCCTCGAACATCATTTGCCTGGGCCACTGCCCGTACGTCTGTTGCAGGGCGAATGCGTCGGCTGCCTTCTGGCCAGACCAGAGCCTCCGCTGGTTGCCACAGATCAATATTTCCCGGGGCATGGGCCGCAAATCTGGCAATCTCCACTGCATTCATGTGACTGGTGAGTTGTATCTCGACAACACTCGACCCGAGATACAGCGCCGTTAGCTGCTGCCATCTCCTGGTATGTCTGGCTTCCCAGTCGTGATGGGCACCCAGGGCGATACCATTGGCCAATAGCGGGCTGTTGGCCGGTTGGGTCAGCCATCGAGAGAGTGTCTTGTCCTGGTCAAGAGCGGCCTGCTGGTCCCGGGGATGGCTTGCATCCCGAGCAATATGCAGGGCCTTGACCATCACCCGGCGGCTACTGCCAAGCGAGCGATAGCCCTGCAAAATCCAAGGGGGCAGCCACCAGTCCTGTGCCAACTGCTGTGCCAGCGCCAGCAGAAAATTGCTGTCGAACATGCCGTCGCTGTCATCTTGAGCATCGTCATGGGTTTTATTCCCTAAATGACGGGCGTCCCATTGCTCGAACAATTGCGGACGGTGATAAATCAGCACCCAGCAAGGGGAGAGGAACAGCAAACTGGCCAGGGACATTTCATGCCAGAGTCTGGCCATGCGGTGCGAGAAAAACCCCTGCGCCTGTTGATAAGCGTGCTCGCTGATGCTGAGCAACTGCCGATAGGGCAGGGGCGTATCCGCAACGTCGGAGGTAGGCATGTTTTTCAGAATGTTTCCAAGGCGTTGGGTGCCAAGCAGGCCGCAGGCCTGCTCCAGGGTGAGAATGTCGATGTCACGGGCTTTGGACGTTTCGCCGGCGGCGCGGCAGATATGCAGCGCTGCCACAGGCACACGTATCAGTTCGCGAGCAAGATCTGTCAAACTCAGGAGCTCGCTATCCATGATCTCCACGAGCCGATCACGCTGAGTTTGCTCCACCGGCAAGACTATTGCACTCAGGGTTTGGCGCAGGCTGCCGATAGTGTCTTCAGTGCCAGGCATCTTCCGGTCTGGGCTCATAGGTGTCCGCGGCCTTATACTAAACGGGTTATGTCAGCAGACTATAACCCGAACCAATTGGTTTTGCTGCCGGCACGGATGTCCTGCGGGCGTTTTCATTTTTTCTCTAGGATTTGGCGGGTTTATGCTGAAGATTGCCGGCTTTTTGGTTGTTATTGGCAGCGTATTGGGTGGATTTCTCTTGTCCGAAGGAAAGCTGGCAGCCCTTTGGCACCCGCTGGAGATATTGATCATCGGCGGCGCTGCCCTGGGTGCGTTTTTGGTAGCCAACAGCATGGCCACCGTCAAGAAAGTATTCGCCAAGGTACCAGTCATTCTGTTCGGCCATCGTTTTGGCAAGCCCTTTTATCTGGATGTGCTTGGCCTGCTTTACGAAGTGCTGAACAAGAGCCGTCGCGAAGGCATGATGTCCATCGAGTCGGATATTGAAGAACCTTTGGAAAGCCCCATCTTCAGCAAGTATCCCGCCGTTCTCAAAGACAAGCATATGACAGCGTTCATTTGCGATTATCTGCGAATAATGTCCACCGGGAATATGGCTCCCCATGAGCTTGAAGCCTTGTTCGACGTAGAAATATCCAGTCTGACCGAGGAGCTTCAGGGACCTTCGCATGCGGTTACCCGGGTCTCCGATGCGTTGCCTGGCTTTGGTATTGTCGCGGCAGTGCTCGGTATCGTCATCACCATGGGAGTTTTGGGCGAGGCCGACAACGCCGAGATAGGCGAAAAGGTTGCTACCGCGTTGGTCGGTACCTTTCTGGGCATTCTGGCGGCCTATGGTTTTGTCGGGCCATTCGCTGCGGCTATGGAGCATGAGGCGAACGAAGAGGCCAATATCTACGAGTCGGTGAAGATGTGTCTGGTGGCGAGCGCGCAGGGCTTGCCCCCCGCCCTCGCAGTGGAGTTTGGACGCAAGGCTTTGCTGCCGGAACATCGGCCCAGTTTCACCGAGCTGGAAGAGTCGGTAAAAGGACGCTAACCGGTGGATAACAGTCAACCTATCATTGTCAAACGGATCACGCGCAAGGCCGCCGGACATCACGGTGGGTCATGGAAAATCGCATTTGCCGATTTTGCGGTGGCGATGATGGCGTTCTTTCTGGTCATGTGGCTGCTAACCACAGCCACTCCGGAACAGTTAAAGATGGTTTCAGGGTACTTCAATGACCCAGTGGGTTTCTCCGAGGGGGGGAGTCCCTTCGCAATAGATCTGGGGGGATCCCCAACCGTTGCTCCTGACCGCACACTGAACGATGCGGCTGAGGAAACAGTGCCGGTGCCGTTGAATTCCGAACAGATCAAAACGCTCGCCGAACAGGCCGAGCAGGAGGAATTGGATCTTGTCTTGCAGGAGCTGCAGAACAAGATCGACACGGAACCCGTGCTGCAGCGCTTCAAGGATCAGATTTTGCTGGAGATAACCCAGGACGGCCTGCGGATACAGATCGTCGATGCCGAGAATAGGCCAATGTTTGCCAGCGGCAGTCCCCAGCTCCAACCTTACTTTGAGGAAATTCTGCTGGCGCTCAGCGATGTCATCAGTAAGGTGCCGAAAAAGATCAGCATCGGCGGGCATACGGATGCCCAGCCGTTCAGTGTCAAAAGGGAATATGGAAACTGGGAGCTGTCCACAGAACGGGCCAATGCGGCGCGCCGGACCTTGCTGGTGGCAGGTTATCCGGAAACGCAGGTGGCCAGAGTGGTCGGTTACGCGGACTCTGCCCTGTTTGACCGGACCGATTCATTCAATCCTATAAATCGGCGCATCGATATTGTGGTTCTGAACAAGCGTGCAGTGGACCAGTTGCTGGAAACTACCAATGCCGCTGTGGTGCCAGAGTTGCCAGCCGATGCCCCGATACCGGAGGTGCCTGAGGCACTTGAGACGCCGCAGCCGGAAGCGGATCAACCGGCTGAAATGCCCGATACCCTCTCGCCGGAACCGGACACTTCAGTTGTGCCTGAAGAGCAAGACGCGCCACGTCCCCTGAATCTCTTTGAAGACGACAATCCGCTTCAGCAACTTCAGGCCCGCTGATTATTAGGGCTTCACGATGCCTGAAAGAATGTGTCGATAACTGCTCATGCGGGTAGCTGAAATGTTCCCCTCTGCGACTGCACCAAGCAGCGCGCAACCAGGCTCATGCAGATGCTGGCAGTCACGAAAGCGGCAGAGACCCAGAAACGGTCTGAACTCGATAAAGCCTTCAAGCAGTTCGTCGTGGGTAATGTGGGTCAGGCCGAATTCACGTATGCCTGGCGAATCTATCAGGTCGCCACCTGCTGGAAAGTGGAACAGTCGGGCGGTGGTGGTGGTATGCGTACCTTTGCCAGTCACGTCGGATAAAGCCCCGACCCTGAGGTCCACGCCTGGCAACAGAGCGTTGATCAGAGAAGATTTGCCTACCCCGGATTGCCCGACAAACACATTGATATGACCTTGCAGCGATTCGCGAAGACTGTCCAGGCCGTCTCCCGATCCGGCAGACAAGCACAGCGTCCGATATCCCAGGTGCGCGTAGTCGTCCAGCCAGTCGCGAATAGTTTGGAAGTCTCCTTGATCCAGCAGATCCGCTTTGTTTAGGACCAGAAGGGGCTCCAGATCAGCCTGTTCAGCGGCGACGAGATAACGATCGATAAGATTGGCGTGTGGCGTAGGCAGGGGAGCAAACACAATAACCAGCCGATCAACATTGGCTGCCACCGGTTTCAGCTGGCCTCGATGATCGGGGCGAAACAGCTCGGTCCGGCGGGGCAGTTGCGCAACGATTACCCCACCCGTCTGGTTATCGGCGCGCCACACCACTTTGTCGCCGGTGACCAGAGCCGGGAGATTGGCGCGCATATGGCAGCGTCTGATCAGCCCCGCCTGCGGACCGCTTGACGCCTCCACATCAACCTGAATGCCGAAGTGGGCTATAACTAGCCCTTCCTGCTCGGGTCCCAGATCCCCGCCCAACAAGCTTTCTTCCGCCAGATCCGCGCGCTTGCCAGCGCGTACAGTGCGTTCATCCTGGATCTTCTGGATGCGCCAGTTCTGGCGCCGGGTAAGGTGTCGCTTGGCCATTTATCTTGAGTCTTGAGAATCAGCCGCAGTGTAGCATGGCGTCGTATACTGTAGTCACATTGACCCAACACAGGAATCAGCATGCAGAACCCCGACAACCTGATCTGGATCGACCTGGAGATGACCGGTCTGGATTGTGATAATGATGTAATCATCGAGATCGCCACAATTGTCACCGATGCGCAGCTTAATATTCTGGCGGAAGGTCCGGAAATGGCGGTCAAGCAACCTGATGCGATGCTGGACGGAATGGACGAATGGAACACCCGTCAGCACGGCCAGTCGGGCCTGACTCAGCGGGTCAAAGACAGCGTGATCAGTCCTGCCGAGGCCGAGCAGAAGACCCTGGAATTTCTGCGCCAATGGGTGCCCGAGGGTCGTTCACCCATGTGTGGCAACAGCATCTGTCAGGATCGGCGTTTTTTGTACCGAGGCATGCCGGACCTGGAGCGATTCTTTCATTACCGCAATCTCGACGTCTCTACGCTCAAGGAGCTGGCTGCGCGCTGGGCTCCCGAAGTAAAGAATGGTTTTCGCAAACAAAGCAGCCATCTGGCGATGGATGATATTCGCGACTCCATTGCCGAGCTTCAGCATTATCGCAAGCATTTTATCCGCTATTGAGCGCGGCTCGGGTGCCAGCAACCTGACAGGGAGCGGCGGAAGGGAGGTGGTCACTGACGGTGATTCGATCTCATTTTGCTCCGTGCTGTTGCAGTGCCCATCTGACATGGTCTCTGACCAGCGCCGAGGAATGGTCGAGTCTCGACTTCAGAGCCTCGACCACCGGAATGCTGTTATTGGCATTACCCAGGCCAACCGCGAGATTGCGCAGCCAGCGGTCATAGCCAATACGCCGAATGGGCGAACCCTCGGTATTTTTCAGAAACTCTTGCTCACTCCAGCGGAAGAGCGTTACCAGGTCAGCCTGATCAAGCAGATGGCGCGGGCTGAAATCGGCTTCCTGCGTTTCTTTCGCAAAGCGGTTCCAGGGGCAAACCAGCTGGCAATCGTCGCAGCCGAACACTCGGTTGCCCATCATCGGACGGAGATCTTCCGGAATGGCTCCTTTAAGCTCGATTGTCAGGTAAGAAATGCAACGTCTTGCGTCGAGAACCTGAGGGCCGACAAAGGCATTGGTCGGGCATTTGTCGAGACAGGCCGTGCATCGACCGCAATGCTCCTCTTCGTAGGGTGGATCTATCGGCAGCGGAAGGTCGGTATACAGCTCCCCCAGGAAAAAGAAGCTACCCGCCTGGCGATTGAGCAGCATGGTGTTCTTGCCGATCCAGCCCAGGCCGGAACGATTCGCCAGGGCGCGCTCCATAACCGGGGCGCTGTCGACAAAGGCGCGAAAGCCGAAGGGCCCGATCAACGCCTGGATGCGTTCAGCCAGCTGTTGCAGCCGGCGGCGGATCAGCTTGTGGTAATCGCGGCCAAGTGCGTAGCGGGAAATGTACGCGGTGTCGCGGTTACCCAGTCGTTTAACCATGTCCGGATCGGTTGGCAGGTAGTCCATGCGCACCGAAATTACGCGCTGCGTCCCGGGCACCAGCTCCGCAGGCTGGGTGCGCTTGGTGCCATGGCTGGCCATCCATTCCATCTCACCGTGATAGCCCGCGCGTAACCAGGCGTTCAGCCACTCCTCATGCTGACCGACATCCGGTTCGCTGATCCCTGCCTGCTGAAATCCCAGTTCGGCGACCAGGCTGTGAACCTGAACGGCTAACTCAGCGTAATCGATGGAGGGAATGGGCATGGGGTTGGGGTCTGTGTCAGGCTGGAGGTACAATTTTGCCAGACATTGAGACAGGTAGCATGCCCATGCGTCCAAATATACCGTCGTGCATCTATAGCGTTGCGGATATCCGCGATTTGGACGCGCGCATCGTTGCCAGCGGAACGTCTGGTCTAGAGCTGATGAAGCGAGCGGCACAGTCTCTCTGGGACGAGGTGCTGCGCCGCTGGCCTGCGACCGGGAAACTTACCGTTCTGTGTGGTGCGGGCAATAATGCCGGGGATGGTTATCTTGTAGCCACGCTGGCGCTCAGGGCTGGCTGGTCGGTGCGGATAATTGCCGTGTCGCCGCCGGAACGCTTGAGCGGCGATGCAGCACTGGCTTGGCAGGCGGCGACTAGCGCCGGGGTGGATGTGGAGCCTTGGGCTCCCTTTGTAGAATTAGACGGAGTCGTCGTCGATGCGCTGCTGGGGACAGGCCTGAAGGGCGATGTTCGAGAGCCGTTTTCAGAGATTATCAAGCGTATCAACGCCTCGGGCCTGCCGGTCGTTTCGGTGGATATTCCCAGCGGACTCAAGGCCGACAGTGGAAGAATTCTGGGCGACGCAATCAAGGCCGATGTGACGGTAACCTTTATTGCTTTGAAGCTCGGGCTCTTTACTGCCCAAGGGCCAGATCAGACAGGACATCTTCGATTCGCTGCGTTGGCGAACATACCCGCTATTGATCTGCCGATTCTGGCTGAGAGGTTGACGCTGGATAACTGGGGAAGAACATTGCCGCAGCGGCCAAAGGCCGCGCATAAAGGCTTGTTTGGACACCTGGTGGTAATTGGTGGTGATCACGGCATGGGCGGAGCTATTATGCTGGCTGCAGAAGCTGCCTTGCGCAGCGGCTCTGGCCGGGTAAGCGTGGTAACCCGGCCAGAGCACGTAGCCGCTTTGCTGACCCGATGCCCCGAGGTTATGGTTCAGGGATCTGACGAGCCCGACGCCATTGACCAGCTCCTGAAAAAGGCTACGGCCGTGGTAGTTGGCCCTGGTCTGGGTCGCGGTAGTTGGGGACAGCGGATGCTGGACAAGGTATTGGCCATGGAGTTGCCCTGCGTTCTGGACGCCGACGCCCTGAACAGCATTGCCGAGCGCAATCCTTTCGGCCTCCCTCTCGGTCCGGACAGCGTGATCACACCCCATCCTGCGGAAGCGGCCCGCTTGTTGGGATGGACCACAGCCGAGGTGCAGAACGACCGACTGCGCTCCGTCAATGCCCTCGTTGAGCGGTTCGGCTGCGCCGTGGTGCTCAAAGGGGTTGGCAGCCTCATCGCCGGGCCTGTTGGCTACCCTGGTCTGGTTGGCCTGTGCAGCGATGGAAATCCTGGCATGGCGACCGCCGGGATGGGCGATGTGCTATCCGGGCTGGCCGGAGCGCTATTGGCGCAGCGAATTGAATCGGGTAAAGCGGCCCGTTATGCGGCGCTTGTGCATGCTTTGGCAGGGGATATGGCAGAGCGCGACGGGGGCCAGTGCGGTATCCTCGCCAGCGACCTTATCACCCATATCCGCAATGTCATCAACCGTGGACACTCCGATGTTTGAACAATTTTATGCAGAAGGCGAGAAGGCCATGGAAGCGGCAGGCGCGCGTATAGGTGCTGCGCTGGAATGGAAGGGAATTGTCTACCTCGACGGCGATCTCGGGGCGGGAAAAACCACCCTGAGCAGGGGGCTTATCCGCGCGAAAGGGCATCAGGGCGCCGTCAAAAGTCCGACTTTTACCTTGGTCGAACCCTACGAATTCCCCGGCGGGGCTATCTATCATTTTGACCTGTATCGATTGCTTGATCCGGAGGAGCTCGAATTTCTCGGAATCCGAGACTATTTCACCCCGGACAGCCTGTGTCTTATAGAATGGCCGGAAAAAGGCAAAGGGGTTTTGCCAAGTCCCGACCTGACGATTACCATTGCAACACAGGGAGCAGGCCGTTATCTGTCGATTGAAGGGCAGAGTGCTCATGGCGTGGCCGCCTGCCAGAAGTTTTACAACAACAGGAGTGGCGCGACGTCGTGATCGGAAATACGGGGGGGAAAGGCAAGGCAGCGAGCAAATGGCTGGTGAGTTTGCTCTGCGTCTTGTTGTCGGGAGTACTGCACGCAGCCGAAATCCAGAACGTTCGGATCTGGCGTGCCCCTGATAACACGCGCCTGGTATTCGATCTCACGGGGCCGGCCGAGCACAGCGTCTTCACACTTTCCAGTCCCGAACGCATCGTGATCGACATTACCAATGCCAGACTCAGTGCGGCAACCGATTCCCTCCCTCTGGATAACACGCCGCTTACGGGGATGCGCTCTGCCCAGCGTAACGGCACGGATCTGCGTGTTGTCATTGATCTATCACAGGCGGTCGACCCGAAAAGCTTTGCTCTGCCCCCTAATCAGCAGTATGGCCATCGTCTGGTGCTGGATCTGTTTGATCAGAAGCAGCCTCCAGGGAAACTGGTCGGCCAGACACCCCCCGAACCTGATGCATTGCCTTTGCCGCAGAACCCGCCGAGGTCCGCTCCGGAAATCGGGCAGCGGGATATCATCGTGGCGCTGGACGCCGGGCACGGGGGTGAGGACCCCGGTGCCATCGGATTCAAGGGTGCCCGCGAAAAGGAAGTGGTATTGGCCATCGCCCGTGACTTAAAAGCGTTGATCGACGCTGAGCCTGGCTTTAAAGGGGTTCTCGTCCGTACCGGAGACTATTTCATCCCGCTTCGTGGTCGTACCGACATTGCTCGCAAGCACAATGCCGACCTGTTCGTCTCGATTCATGCGGATGCCTTTACTCGAGCGGGTGCCTTCGGTGCCTCGGTGTTCGCCTTGTCCGATGGGGGCGCAACCTCAGAAACCGCGCGGCTATTGGCTGATCGAGAAAACCGCTCAGATCTGATCGGCGGAGTAGGCGGCGTAAGTCTTGAAAACAAGGACCGGGTGCTGGCAAGTGTGTTGCTGGACCTTTCCATGACCGCCACGCTGTCTGCCAGCCTCGACCTGGGGCATCAGGTGCTGACCTCTATCGGGCGAATTACACCCCTGCACAAGCGTCGTGTGGAGCAGGCCGGGTTCATGGTGCTCAAGTCGCCTGATATTCCCTCGATTCTGGTGGAGACCGGCTTCATATCCAATCCAGGAGAAGCCAGTAAGCTGGTAACGCGCAGCCATCAACAGGCGCTGGCCAGGGCTATGCATAGCGGTATCCGCGACTATTTCCATCGCAATCCGCCCCCCGGAACTCGGGTTGCTGCGCTCAAAGCGAGTGGCAAGATTGCCCAGGGGGCTCGCGAACACACGGTGAGACGTGGAGATACGCTCTCCATGATCGCGACGCGGTATAACGTAACCCTGGCCAGTTTGCGCCAAGCCAATAGCCTCGGTGGCAATGACCAGATCCGCGTCGGCCAGGTATTGAAGGTGCCGGCCGGTAACCTGCTCGTTCAGAACGAATCCTGACATGTCGCGCATAGAATTGCTGAGCCCGCGTCTGGCTAACCAGATTGCTGCCGGCGAGGTGGTGGAGCGTCCCGCCTCGGTGATCAAGGAGCTGCTTGAAAACAGTCTCGATGCTGGTGCGACCAGGGTCGATATCGATGTTGAACAGGCTGGAATCAAGCTCTTGAGGGTGAGGGACGACGGCGCAGGAATTGTCGAGGCAGACCTGTCGCTGGCGCTTTCGAGGCATGCGACCAGCAAGATCCGGGACCTGGACGATCTGGAGCGAGTCGCCACCCTGGGCTTTCGCGGTGAAGCACTGGCCTCGGTGAGCTCCGTTTCCCGGCTGACCATGATCTCCTGTGCTACCGGGGCTGATCAGGCCTGGCAGGTAGAAACCGAAGGCCGCGATATGGCGCCACGGCTTCAACCCGCGGCGCATCCCCAGGGCACTACCGTTGAGGTCCGTGACCTGTTTTTCAATACCCCCGCCCGACGCAAGTTTCTGAGAACTGAGAAAACCGAATTTTCACATCTGGAAGAGGTGGTCAAACGCCTCGCGCTGTCACGCTTCGATGTGGCGTTCAACCTGCGCCACAATGGTCGTCCTGTATTCGGGTTGCGTCCTGCCCATACCGAGCAGGAGGCGCGCCGGAGAGTGGCGACCGTTTGCGGTCCTGCCTTCGTCGAGCAGTCGGTTGTGATCGACAATGAACGCGACGGGCTCCGGTTGTGGGGCTGGGTTGGCCTGCCCACTTTTTCCCGCAGCCAGGCGGATCTGCAGTACTTTTTCGTCAATGGCCGAATGATCCGCGACAAGCTGGTGGCGCATGCGGTCCGTCAGGCTTACCGCGACGTCTTGTTCAACGGCAGGCATCCTACCTTTGTGCTCTATCTGGAGGTGGACCCGGCAGTGGTGGATGTCAATGTGCACCCTACTAAGCATGAGGTGCGCTTCAGAGATGGGCGCATGGTCCATGACTTTTTGTTCAGCTCGCTCTATCGGACCCTCGCCGAACACCGCCCTGGGGAGCAGCAACCGCCAACCGCTACGGACCAAGCCCCGCTGGAAGGCGGTCTGACGCCGGGTGGTGCTGACGCTGGCGTTTTTTCCGGGCAAACCTACCTGTCACTGGCCGAGCCGGCCCCGGTCTGGTCGCCATCCAGTCAGCATCAGATGGTCGAACGTCCGACCCCGGCAGTTCTCGCTGGAGCGGTGGCAGGGTACAGCGGCTTATATGGCAAGGCGCTGGACTCTCTGTCAGGCACGGGTGCCGAACCGCAGCAGGACATTCCCCCTATGGGATACGCGCTGGCGCAGCTGCATGGGGTTTTTATTCTGGCGGAGAATGCGGCAGGCCTGGTTGTAGTCGACATGCATGCTGCCCATGAACGCATCACCTATGAACGACTCAAGCTGGCGATGGATCAGGAGGGTCTGCGCAGCCAGCCCTTGCTGGTACCGGAGTCAGTCGCGGTAAGCGAGCGGGAAGCGGACTGTGCTGAGGAACATGCTGGATGGTTTGCACGGCTGGGCTTCTCATTACAGCGCATGGGACCGGAAAGTCTGGCGATACGGGAGATCCCGTCGCTTCTCCGCCAGGCAGATGCGATACAGCTGGTTCGTGACGTGGTGGCGGATCTTATGGAATACGGTACCAGCGACCGTATTCAGGCGCACCTCAACGAGCTGCTGGGAACCATGGCCTGCCATGGGGCGGTCCGCGCGAACCGGCGGCTGACCCTCGCCGAGATGAACGGTCTGCTCCGGGATATGGAGCAGACCGAGCGAAGTGGGCAATGCAATCACGGCCGCCCGACGTGGACCCAGATGAATATGCATGAGCTGGACAAGCTGTTCCTGCGTGGTCGCTAATGGCACCGCCTGAGCCGAGGCCCGCCGAGCCTTTAGCTTCACCGCCGCCAGTGATCTGCCTGATGGGACCTACGGCGGCCGGCAAGACCGAGCTGGCGTTGCATCTGGCCGACCATCTGCCCTGCGAGCTGGTAAGTGTCGATTCAGCTCTGGTTTACCAGGGAATGGATATCGGAACGGCAAAGCCAGATGCCGCCACGCTCGCCGCCTACCCCCATCACCTGGTTGATATTCTGGATCCTGCGCAAAGTTATTCTGCTGCGCGATTCAGGGATGACGCGCTCGGGCTCATCGCCGACATCACGGCCCGGGGCAGGATTCCGCTACTGGTGGGTGGGACCATGCTTTATTTCAAAGCGTTGGAGGGTGGGCTGGCCCACATGCCCTCGGCAAATCACGAGGTGCGCCAGCGTATCTCGGCGATGGCTGAGCAGGTGGGCTGGAAGGGAGTGCATGCGGAACTGGCCAAGGTTGACTGGGCTGCCGCTGAACGAATTCACCCTAACGATCCCCAGCGAATTCAGCGCGCCTACGAAGTCTATCTACTCTCAGGTGTTTCCCTGAGCGACTGGCACGCGCGGCAGCTACAAGAAAAAGCCTTGAATGGCAGCTCCTGCGGAGCGAATTTGCCCTATACTACGCACCACTTGGCGGTAGCGCCTGCTGAGCGGTCGGTTCTTCATGACCGCATCGCGGCGCGCTTCTTGCAAATGCTGCTGCAGGGTTTTATTCAGGAAGTAGAAGCGCTGCATGCGAGAAAGGATCTGGACGTTTCCATGCCTTCGATCCGGGCGGTCGGCTACCGGCAAGCCTGGGATTACCTCGAAGGGAAACTCTCGCGCGATGAGATGGTCGAACGTGGGGTGATTGCTACGAGGCAGCTGGCCAAGCGACAGTTCACCTGGTTACGGGGTTGGGATGCAGATATCGAGTGGTTTGATAGCCTGGATCCAAAAAGATTCGATGGGGCCTTGAAACGGCTGCGGCAGATCACAATATAGTTCTGTAATGTTCTGCTAACCTTGTTTCTGCAGTCATAAGGATACTGCCTGCTCGTCTTATGGATAATGGACAGGCCGGCGAAAACGCATTATTAAATGCTTAAAAATACGGTTCCCATAAGGAGTTAGGCAATGTCAAAAGGGCATTCACTACAAGACCCTTACCTGAACGTTCTGCGCAAGGAACGTGTTCCGGTATCCATCTATCTTGTTAATGGTATCAAGCTGCAGGGGCAGATCGAATCCTTCGATCAGTTTGTCATTCTGCTTAAGAATACTGTTAGCCAAATGGTCTACAAACACGCCATTTCTACCGTAGTACCTGGTCGTCCGGTGCGGTTGCCGGTACAGGGTACGGGTGACGAGGCAGAAGCTGTCAATCCTTGATAATTGCGGAGGCTTGATTGTTTTTTGAGCGCCATGAAGGAGGTGAGCGAGCAGTGCTTGTTCATCTCGAAGGCATGGATGAGAAAAACCGCGAAGATCCGCAGGAATTCCTGGAGTTGGTTGGTTCGGCTGGTGCGGAGATCGTCGCTTTCATGACGATCAGCCGCTATCAGCCGAGCCCGCGTTTTCTTATTGGTGCGGGTAAGGTCGAAGAGTTGGGCGACCTTGTAAAGGTTAATGAAGGTGATCTGGTAATTTTCAATCACACACTGACGCCTAGCCAGGAACGAAACCTTGAGCGAGAGTTGCAGTGTCGCGTTATCGACCGTACCGGTTTGATTCTCGATATCTTCGCCCAGCGTGCCCGAACCCATGAAGGGAAGCTGCAAGTCGAGCTCGCGCAGTTGGACCATTTGAGCACACGCCTGGTTCGCGGCTGGACCCACCTGGAAAGGCAGAAGGGCGGTATTGGTCTGCGCGGCCCCGGGGAGACCCAGCTCGAGACAGACCGAAGGCTGCTGCGAGTACGTATCAAGCAAATCTCCAAGCGCCTGGAAAAAGTCCGTAGTCAGCGGGACCAGGCTCGACGATCCCGCCAGCGCGCCGAAATTCCGGTGGTTTCAGTGGTTGGCTATACCAATGCCGGCAAGTCGACGCTGTTCAATCATCTTACCGAGTCGACGGTATACGCTGCCGATCAGTTATTCGCTACGCTTGATCCCACCTTGCGCCGCATTGACCTGGCCGAGATCGGTCCGGTGATTGTTGCCGATACGGTAGGGTTTATTCGTCATCTACCGCACAAGCTTGTCGAGGCCTTCCGCGCTACCCTGGAAGAATCGGCTCAGGCTGATCTGTTGTTGCACGTTATTGATGCGGCGGATGACGATCGGATTTCCCATGTCGAGCAGGTGCATCTGGTGCTTGAGGAAATCGGTGCGATGGCTTTGCCCATCCTGGAGGTTTACAACAAGATTGACCTGCTGGATAACGTTGAGCCGCAAATTCAGCGGGACGAGCAGGGGGTTCCGGTTAGAGTCTGGTTATCGGCGCGGGACGGTTTGGGTCTGGATCTTCTGGCGCAGGCGGTTGCCGAGAGACTCGGTGAAGATGTTATTCAGGAATGGCTATTGCTGGAGCACGCTGAAGCCCGGCTGCGCGCTCAGTTCTATGCCGCCGGTGCTGTCCTTGGAGAACGTATTGCCGACGATGGTCGTCAGCAATTGGAGGTTCGCCTGCCGCGCAGTGATTTCAATCGCCTGGTCAAACGCGAAGGCTGGCAGATGGATAACTTCCTCACGCAACATACCTTGCAATAATGCCCTTGGCTGCCGTTCGCGCAGTTACGGGCTTTTGCGGTACCATTGCTTAAATTACCGTGCCGGGTCTACAGCCCGGCTTTGCGGTGTTACGGTTTCGAACAACGGAGAGCGCTATGGCCTGGAATGAGCCTGGTGGTGGAAATAATTCAAATAACCAGGATCCCTGGGGAAGCGGCGGTAATCGTGGTGGTAATCGCGGCGGCAAACAAGGCCCGCCGGATCTTGATGAGGCACTGAAAAAATTGCAGGACAGCCTCAACAAGATGTTTGGTGGTAACAAGCGGGGTGGTGACAAAGGCAATGGTCGGGTCGGTAGCGGCGGTGGCGGCATACCCAAGGCTTTTTGGGTCTTAGCCGGCGTCGTTATTTTTGCGGTCTGGTTGTTCAACGCAGTCTATATGGTAGACGAGCAGGAGCAGGCAATCGTCCTGCGTTTCGGCGAATATCACCGCACGGTCGGTCCAGGTCTGCATCTTTATTTCCCCCCTGTTGAGAAGAAGTTTCAGCGTAACGTTACGCAAGTTCGCTCGTACAGGCAGCAAGGCCAGATGCTCACGCAGGACGAAAACATTGTGGAGGTGCCGGTGGCTATTCAATACCGAATCTCCGATCTGGAAAACTTCATTCTCGAGAACGAAGATCCGGAAACCAGTTTGCGTCACGCCACCGAAAGTGCGCTGCGTCACGTGGTCGGCTCTACCTCAATGCACCAGGTTCTGACCGAAGGTCGGGAGCAAATGGGTATTCAAACTACCCAGCGCTTGCAGGGCTACCTTGATCTTTACAATACGGGCATTACTGTCGTGCAGGTCAATATCGAGAGTGCGCAGGCTCCGGACGAGGTTCAGAATGCCTTCGATGACGTAATTCGGGCTCGTGAGGATGAAGTCCGGCTGCGCAATGAAGCAGAGTCTTATGCCAATGGTGTGATTCCGGAAGCGCGCGGTCAGGCTCAACGCTTGATGGAAGAAGCCAACGGTTATAGGGATGAGGTTATTGCCAGGGCAATGGGTGAGGCTGATCGTTTCAATCTGCTGGTTGAGCAATATAACCTTTCACCTGAGGTATTGCGTGAGCGGATGTATCTCGAGACCATGCAGGGTGTTCTGAGCAGCACGAGCAAGGTGCTGGTGTCCGGAGGTGAGGGAAGTAACAATCTGCTCTATTTGCCACTGGATAAATTGATGCAACAGGGTGGCGGTAGCGGTTCCAATTCTTCATCTGGGTCCGGCCTGTCATCGGGCAGCAATGAAGTATCACCTCGCGTACCGGTTCAGCTACCGCAGCGCGATCCGCGCTCAAGGGAGACTCGTTGATGAGTAACAAGTCAATTTTCGGTCTGATCGCGGCGCTGATACTGGTTGTGGTGGCGTGGAACAGCTTTTTTGTGGTGACTCAAATCGAGCGCGCCATCGTGCTGCAGTTTGGTCGGGTAGTAGAGGCTGACGTGCCGCCAGGCGTGCATTTCAAATTACCGTTTGTGCAGGATGTGAAAAAATTCGACGGTCGGTTACTGACCCTGGATACGCCTACACAGCGCTTTCTTACGCTGGAAAAGAAAGCTTTGATGGTGGACTCTTATGCCAAGTGGCGTGTCGACAATGTCCAGCGTTTCTACACGGCCACGTCCGGTTTGAGGTCCCTCGCGGAGGAACGGCTTTCACGGCAACTTGAGTCGGGTCTGCGTAATGAGGTGGCGCGCCGCACCCTGCATGAGGTGGTTTCCGGCGAGCGTGACCAGCTCATGGCCGATATCACCGAGTCGTTGAACGCGAGTGTCCAGCGCGAGCTGGGTATTGAAGTGCTTGATGTGCGGGTCAAGGCAATCGATCTGCCAAGTGAAGTCAATCGCAGCGTATATGAGCGCATGAGTTCAGAGCGTGAGCGTGAGGCGAGGGAGCATCGAGCCAAGGGCCGGGAGCTTGCCGAAGGCATCCGCGCTGACGCGGATCGCCAGCAGCGCGTGATTCTCGCTGAAGCGTTCAGGGAGGCGGAACAGATTCGCGGTGAAGGGGATGCGCAGGCCGCTTCCATCTATGCGGACGCCTATAATAAGGATGCTGAGTTTTATTCCTTTTACCGGAGTTTGCAGGCCTATCGCGAGAGCTTTGGTGACAAGTCAGACATTCTGGTGCTGGATCCTGATAGCGAGTTTTTCCGATACCTGCAGGGTGGCGGATCGCGCTGATGGAGGATTGACCCACCCGTTATGCGTAGCGGGTGTGGTCGGTAAAAAACGTGTTACAATCGCGCAGCCGGGATTTCCCGGCTTTTTTGTGACCGATGCCCTATGATTTTTGCTGCCATTGTCGCTTCGGCTGGCCGGCAGCTGTGGTTGAACTGCCTGGCCGGGTTGGATGACTCAATTGCCTGTACTGCACGCTGGTACTGGAATTCATCGCGAAAGTAAGAAGGTTTTGAAGATGCCTACTGTTGATCGCTGGCTGTTGCCTGACGGGATAGAAGAAGTGCTGCCAGACGAAGCGGCACGGATCGAAACGGCCCGCCGGACACTGCTGGATCTATTTGCCTGTTGGGGATACGACCTGGTCATTACTCCTCATATCGAATATCTGGAATCGCTGTTGACTGGGGCCGGGCATGATCTGGAGCTTCAGACATTCAAGATGACAGACCAGTTGTCTGGCCGAATGCTGGGTCTGCGCGCCGATATCACGCCTCAAGTCGCTCGTATAGATGCCCATACACTGGGTGCTGTCGGTCCGAGCAGGCTATGTTATTGCGGCAGCGTTCTCCATACCCGCCCACGCCCGCTGTCTACTGCTCGAAGTCTGATTCAGCTAGGGGCCGAGTTATATGGCAACGCCTCTTGTGCCAGCGACATAGAAATAATGTCGCTTATGCTTGAAACGCTGTCGGCCTGTCAGGTCGATGGGGTGCATCTGGATATTGGTCATGTCGGCATTTACCGTGGGCTGGTTCAAGCCGCTGGCCTGGACGAGATAACCGAAAAGTTGCTGTTCGATGCGCTACAGCGAAAAGCAGTGGACGAGGTCAGAGCACTCACCTCGACGATTGGGGAGTCTTCCATTGCGAGCATGCTGTCCAGCCTCGCTGGGCTCTCAGGCAGCATCGAGGTGCTTGAACAGGCCCATGCACTTCTGGACGGCGCGCCAGAATCGGTAATGGCTGCTCTTGACGATCTCGCGGAGATCGCCCAGACGCTGTCCCGCCGCTATCCGTCTGTGCCGCTTTATTTTGATCTCGGTGAATTACGCGGCTACCACTATCACACGGGTGTCGCCTTTGCAGCCTATGTGCCGGGAGTAGGACAAAGTATCGCCCAGGGTGGGCGATACGACGATATTGGCAAGGATTTCGGGCGATCGCGGCCCGCTACCGGGTTTTCGACGGATCTCCGGTTTCTGGTCGAGCGCGGACAGGTTAAAACGGTCTGTCCTGCCGGAATCTGGGCACCGTATGCCGCCGAGGCAGGTTTGCACGAGCAGATCATGGCGTTGCGTGAAAAGGGTGAGCGGGTAATCATGGCTCTCCCTGGGCAGCTGGATAGCGATGCCACAGAGTACGGCTGTGATCGCGTGCTGCGCTATGAGCGCGGCAGTTGGCAGATTAGCAAATTGAATTTCTGACTTGATGGTCCTGAGGGCCACCACTTAACAAGCGAGGCTAGAGCTGAACATGGGTAAGAATGTTGTCATCCTGGGCACCCAATGGGGTGATGAGGGTAAAGGCAAGATAGTAGACCTGCTGACCGACCAGGTGGCCGCTGTTGTGCGCTATCAAGGTGGACACAACGCCGGTCATACCCTGGTCATTGACGGCGAGAAGACGGTACTGCATTTGATCCCGTCAGGTATCCTTCGCGAAAATGTAACCTGTTTCATCGGCAACGGTGTGGTGCTATCGCCCGAGGCTTTGTTGAAGGAGCTTACGGAGCTGGAAGCCAAAGGTGTCCCGGTGCGCGACCGTTTGCGCATAAGCCCGGCTTGCCCGCTGATCCTGCCCTATCACGTTGCCCTGGATCAGGCGCGTGAAAAAGCACGTGGCGAAGCCAAGATAGGCACCACAGGGCGTGGAATCGGGCCAGCCTACGAAGACAAGGTTTCCCGTCGAGGATTGCGCGTAGCGGACCTGTTTCACCGCGAGCGGTTTGCTGCCAAGCTGGGCGAGGTGCTGGATTACCATAATTTCGCGTTGCAGCATTATTACAAGGTAGAGCCTGTCGACTTTCAGAAGACCCTGGAAGACGCCATGGAATATGCCGAGTGGCTGAAGCCACTGATGACCGATGTCACGGCTCGCCTGCACGAAATGCGTCGCGAAGGCGTCAACATCATGTTTGAGGGCGCGCAGGGTTCGCTGTTGGACATTGATCATGGCACCTACCCCTTCGTGACCAGTTCCAATACCACGGCTGGTGGCACGGCAACCGGATCAGGTTTCGGTCCGCTCTATCTGGATTACGTGCTGGGTATTACCAAGGCTTATACCACGAGAGTGGGGTCGGGCCCGTTCCCGACTGAGCTGTTCGATTCGGTCGGCGCGCGTCTGGCTGAGCGGGGTCATGAGTTCGGGTCCACCACCGGTCGTGCCCGTCGTTGTGGTTGGTTCGATGCGATAATTTTGCGTCGAGCGATCGAGATCAACAGTATCAGCGGCCTGTGTCTGACCAAGCTCGATGTGCTTGATGGCCTGGACGTGATCAAGATCTGCGTTGGTTATCGCAACAATGATGGGGCGGTAATAGAGGCACCAACGGACGCGGACAGCTATATCGGCCTGGAGCCGGTATATGAGGAAGTTCCTGGCTGGAGCGAATCCACGTTGGGTGTCAAGACTCTTGAGGGCCTCCCTGCTAACGCCCAGGCATATATCGCGAAGATCGAAGAGCTAACCGGGGCGCCGATCGACATGATCTCCACGGGTCCGGATCGGCACGAAACGGTGATCCTGAGAAAGGTGTTCTAAGCAGAAACGGCGCCCTTCGAGGCGCCTTTTTTGTATGGGCGTCAAGGGTTGGCTGATTGTAAAAAGCGCAAGGATTTGCAGCAACGCTTGCTGAAACGAAGAGATGGTTCTGATGGGGAAGACCGTAAAAAAGAAAGCGGCATTAGCCGAAAGAAATGGTGCCCAGGAGAAGACTCGAACTTCCACGGCCGTTAGGCCACCAGCACCTGAAGCTGGCGTGTCTACCAATTTCACCACCTGGGCATATCATTCTCAACGGATGCTATGATGAACCAAGGGGTTCGCCATCGCCAACTGTTGAGGTGTTGACGGCGCGAATAATACGTAGGCCCCTATACCTTGTAAACCCCTGTTTGCAAAAAAATATCGATATGAGCGGAAACAGGTGCATGCCAAGCAGATTCGCGGTTCAATAGGCGTCTATGACTAAAAAGACCAAAACTCAAGACTCGGCGTCCCCGTCGAGCAACGCAGCACGTCCGAGCTCTGCCGGACCTACCGACTGGATCAACCAGGATCCCGCCGCACAGCGTGAAGCAGAGAAATACGATAATCCCATACCCAGCCGTGAACTGATTCTTCAGTTGCTCGAGGAGCGTGGCGCACCGGCGACACGGTCAGAGCTGCAGAATGAATTTGGCCTGGCGGACGAAGATGCCATCGAAGCCCTGCGGCGTCGCCTGCGAGCGATGGAGCGTGACGGGCAACTGATCTATACACGCCGTGGAGCCTATGCTCCGGTGGACAAACTCGACCTTATCCGTGGCAGAGTGCAGGGCCATCGCGATGGGTTTGGTTTTCTGGTCCCCGATGACGGTGGCGATGATCTCTTTCTGAGCCCCGCGCAGATGCGCCTGGTATTTGATGGTGACCGGGCTCTGGGACGAGTAACCGGGGTTGATCGGCGGGGTCGCAGTGAAGGGACCATCGTGGAAGTTATCGAGCGCGCACACGAAGTGCTGGTCGGACGTTACTATGTGGAAAACGGCATAGGATTTGTCGTGGCTGACAACGCCAAGATCAATCATGAGGTGCTGATCCAGCCGGGCGCTGATGGAGGCGCCAAGCACGGTCAGTACACCGAGGTGAAGATTACCCAGTGGCCAGCGATGCATCGCCAGGCCCAGGGCGAGATCATTGAAGTGGTCGGCGACTACATGGCGCCCGGCGTAGAAATTGAGGTTGCACTACGCAGCTATGATATTCCCAGCGTCTGGCCGCAGGCGGTGCTGGATGAAGCGGCGCAGTTGAAAGATCAGGTAGAAGAGAAAGACAAGCTGAAGCGCGTCGATCTGCGTCATCTGCCGCTGGTAACCATTGATGGTGAGGATGCGCGGGATTTCGATGACGCGCTCTATTGCGAACCTTACAAGGCCAGCGGCTGGAGGCTGTTCTCGGGCGGCTGGAAACTCTACGTGGCCATCGCCGACGTTTCCCATTACGTTCCACTGGGCTCCGCCCTGGACAAGGAAGCGGAACTGCGCGGCACCTCGGTATATTTTCCGAGTGAAGTGATTCCCATGCTGCCAGAGGCTATCTCCAACGGCCTTTGTTCTTTGATGCCGAAGGTGGATCGCCTGGCCATGGTCTGCGAGATGACGGTGTCCAAAAGCGGCGAGCTAACCGATTTTCAGTTCTACGAAGCGGTAATCCACTCCCATGCGCGGCTGACCTACAACAAGGTGTCCAGCATGCTTGAGCACCCGCGCAGCAAGGAAGGCAAGGCGCTTACCGAGGAACATGCGGAGCTACTGCCGCACCTCAAGAACCTCTATGAGCTCTACAAGGCCCTGGCCAAGGCCAGGCAGGGGCGCGGAGCCATCGATTTCGAAACCACCGAGACGCGCATCATCTTTGGTGATAATCGCAAGATCGCCGAGATACGTCCGACCAGTCGCAACGACGCACACAAGATCGTCGAAGAGTGCATGCTGTGTGCCAACGTCGCTACGGCGAAGTTCATGCAGGAGCTGGAAGTGCCGTCGCTCTACCGCGTGCACGATGGCCCGCAGCCTGAGAAAGTCGAACGCCTGCGCCAGTTTCTGGCTGCCATGGGTATGTCGCTTACGCGCAAGAAAGGCGATCCAACGCCTGAAGATTATAGTGCGGTGTTGCAGAAGGTTCAGGGGCGGCCGGATACACAGTTAATTCAGACAGTGATGCTGCGCTCGCTCAGTCAAGCCGTGTATAGCCCGAACAATGCCGGCCATTTTGGTTTGAACTATGAGGCGTATACCCACTTTACCTCGCCTATTCGACGCTATCCGGATTTGCTGGTGCATCGGGCGATTCGAAGCGTGGTGCGCTCGCGCAAGAAGACTGACCGCGTACAACGCAGCGCTGCAGGGGTCATTCCGAAAGCGGCGATCTACCCTTATGATCACAAGGCGCTGGAGCAACTCGGAGAGCAATGTTCGCAGAACGAGCGCCGGGCCGATGAGGCGACGCGGGATGTGGTGAGCTGGCTGAAATGCGAGTTCATGCAGGATAGGGTCGGCGAAAGCTTTGATGGCCTGGTGACTGCTGTCACCGGATTTGGTCTGTTTGTTGAACTGACCGATATCTATGTTGAAGGTCTGGTCCATATCACGGCGCTGCCGGCAGACTATTACAATTTTGATGCGGTGCATCATCGTCTTACCGGCGAGCGATCAGGCAGAAGCTTCCGGCTGGGGGATCAGGTTCGTGTTCAGGTAGCCAGAGTAGACCTGGATGACCGCAAGATAGACTTCGAAATGGCCAAGGATCAGCCTGTTCCTGCTGGTCGGCCTGATGTCAGTGCAAGTCGGGCCGCCCGTGAGAAGTTGATGGGCGAGGCACGCACGGCGGCAACAGGCGATGGCAAGAATAAGGGTCGGGGCGGCCGAGGCAAGCCATCCCGCTCGCCTGGCCAGAGGGCCGCCAAGCCCGCCGACGGCAAGCAGGGTGCAACCCGCAAGCCCTCCGCCAAAAAAACGCCCTCCGCCCCAAGTGACCTGCGTCCACCGCGCAAGCGCAAGGCAAAACCTCAGTAATGAGTAAAGTATGAGTGACAAGGAATACGTGTTTGGATTGCATGCCGTGCAGGCGCTGCTTGATCGGGCGCCCAAGCGGGTAAAGCGATTGTATCTGCTACGCGGTCGCATCGATGGACGCGCCGAGGCGGTGGTTGCAACAGCCCAGCAGCAGGATATCGCAGTGGAGCGCGTTGCGCCTGAAGATATCGACAAGTTGGCGGAAGGTGGGGTTCACCAGGGCGTAGTAGCGATGGTTACGCCTAGTCAGCTGTGGTCAGAGGACATGTTGACGCATTTGCTCGACGGTCTGGACACGCCCCCTTTGCTGTTGGTGCTGGATGGAGTAACCGACCCGCATAATCTTGGAGCCTGTCTGCGCAGCGCTGATGCAGCCGGTGCCCAGGCTGTGATCATACCGAGGGATCGGGCCGCCACTCTTTCGCCTACGGTCCGCAAGGTGGCATGCGGCGCAGCCGAAACAGTACCTTTGGTTGCAGTAACGAATCTTGCCCGGACGCTCAAGCAGTTGCAGCAGCGCGGGCTCTGGGTGGTTGGTACGGCTGGAGAGGCCGAGCAGCTCATCTATCAGGTTGATCTGAAGGTTCCGAGCGTCATCGTCATGGGCGCCGAAGGCAGCGGGATGCGCCGGCTGACCCGAGAGCATTGCGATTACCTTGCCAAACTGCCCATGGCTGGCGGTGTAAGCAGTCTGAACGTTTCAGTTGCGGCCGGGGTATGCCTGTTCGAGGCAGTACGCCAACGGCAGGCAACCAGGTAGCTTGGCATTTGCCGATTGAACAATAATCCACCATTTCCCTTGCCTGTCACAGGCGCCTTCACTAGAATAGCCGCCCCAAACTAGAGTTCTACTCCTTGCCAGACCATGTTGGGTGGCTGGCTATAACCCGTAAGGAGCACTTATGCGTCATTACGAAATCGTATTTCTGGTTCACCCGGATCAGAGCGAGCAGGTCGGCGCGATGGTCGAGCGCTACACCAAGCTTATCGAAGAAGACGGCGGCAAGATTCACCGTCTGGAAGACTGGGGCCGCCGTCAACTGGCTTACCCTATCGACAAGATCCACAAAGCGCACTACATCATGCTGAACGTTGAGTGCAGCGCCAAGGCTCTGGAAGAGCTGACCGAAAACTTCCGTTATAACGATGCCGTGATCCGCAATATGGTCATCCGTCGTGACGAAGCCGTTACCGAACAGTCCGATATGCTCAAGCCTGAAGACACCGGTCGTGGTGAGCGTCGTGAGCGTCGTGATCGCAATGATGAGAACGACTCTGACAATGATGCTGATAACAGCAACGACACCGATGACGGTGACGACGAGTAAGTTCTTTCGGTCCCATTTTCCAGTATCCAAGGAGACGCTGCCATGGCACGTTTTTTCCGTCGCAGAAAGTTCTGCCGTTTTACCGCAGAAAATGTAAAAGAGATCGATTACAAAGATCTCAACACCCTGAAGGCCTACGTCACTGAAACCGGCAAGATCGTACCTAGCCGTATCACAGGTACCAAGGCCAAATACCAGCGTCAGCTGGCTGTCGCTATCAAGCGCGCACGCTACCTGGCCCTGCTACCGTTCACCGACAGTCATGGTCGTTGATCAGTAGCTGAAAATCTGTAATCAGGGGTACTGAACCGGCATGCGCGGTCTGGCTGAATACATCATGCGTGGTAGCAAGCAGGCCACTTTGGTGGTAGCTGTTACAGCCGCCATTCCGCTATTGTTCTGGTTTAGCGCCGCAGCCCTCGCACTGGTTATTTTGCGGCGGGGGCTCAGGGATGCTTTATCTGTACTGGTATGGGGTACGCTTCCAGCGCTGGCCTGGGCTCTGATCGGGGATTTGACTCCCCTGTTGGTTATCCTTGGGAGCGCTGGCCTGGCCACCCTGCTGCGTCAACGCGGTGAATGGTCGGCAGTGTTACTGGCAGCAGTGCCACTCGGAGTCGTCTTTGCCCTGGTGCTCTTGGCGGTTCTGAGTGAGCCGCTGCATGCACTGGCCGGGCAGATTCGCGAGATGCTGCCGGAAATGCTGTCTGGCATGAATGGCGCGGTCGATGAGGTGGGCATGGCTCGTCTCGAGACCTTGCTGGTGCCGGTGCTGGCTGGCTTGATGGGGGCGGTGCATGTAACGATGGCGCTGGTCAGTCTGATGATTGGTCGGTCATGGCAGGCCCGGTTGTATAATCCGGGCGGTTTTCGCCAGGAGTTCCATCAGGTGCGGCTGTCACCACTGGTAGCCATTTCGCTGTTGCTCGTGACGGTGCTTGGTCCGCAATGGTCGCAACTGGCTCTGGTATCGCCGGTAGCCAGCGTACCGCTGCTTATCGCTGGGCTGGCATTGATGCACGGTGTTATCGGTATAAAGAATATGGGTACGGTCTGGCTGGTAGCGATGTATGTAGTGTTCGTATTCATGGCCCAGTTCGTTTATCCCCTGATTATGTTTTTGGCATTTGTAGATAGCATGTTCGATTTTCGCGCCCGCATGAAGCCTGGTACAGGATCTTCTGGGGATGGCGACTCGAGCAGCCAAGGTTGAATTTTAAGAGGTCATCGCAATGGAAGTTATCCTGCTCGAAAAGATCGCGAATCTGGGCAATCTGGGCGACAAGGTCGCCGTGAAAGCTGGTTACGCTCGCAATTTCCTGTTGCCTTTCGGTAAGGCAACTCCGGCCAACGCAGCCAATGTCGAAGCCTTTGAAGCGCGTCGCGCTGAATTGGAAAAGATCCAGGCTGAGAAGAAGTCTGAAGCCGAAGCACGCGCTGCCAAGCTGGCCGACCTGACCGTGACCATCACGGCCAATGCCGGTGAAGAGGGCAAGCTGTTCGGTTCTATCGGCACTCGCGATATCGCCGACGCGGTAACTGCCGCTGGTGTTGAAATCGAGAAGAGCGAAGTTCGCTTGCCGGAAGGCCCTCTGCGTAACGTCGGCGAGTTCGACATCGACCTGCACCTGCATACCGATGTTGAAGCTACCGTCAAGCTGGTGGTTGTTGCCGGTTAACGGGAATATCCCGGGCTGCAAGGCTCTGTCTGGTTCGATTTACAGCGCGTGACATACGAGCTGATGAACTGGGGGAGCTTTACAGTTAGACTTATCAGCACGGCGCTTGTCTCTGACATGCGCCGTGTTGTCTTTTCTGCCGCCGCTGTTTCGAGCCCGAGCCCATGAACGAGTCGTTGTATACCGATAGACCGGAACTTGACCTGCAGACCACTGCTCTGAAGATTCCGCCTCATTCCATTGAGGCAGAGCAGGCAGTACTGGGTGGCGTCATGCTGGAAAACACGGCCTGGGAGCGCATTTCGGAACTGGTCAGCGAAACGGATTTTTATCGCCATGATCATCGGCTTATTTTCAAGGCGCTGGTACGGCTTGCCTCGCGCAACCAGCCCTTCGATGTGGTTACCCTGGCCGAGGATCTGGACCGTGAAGGCCTGATCGACCAGGTTGGCGGTCTGGCCTATCTCGGCCAGTTGGCCAAGAACACACCTTCTGCCGCCAATATCAGCGCCTATGCGCAGATCATTCGAGAGCGCGCTACGTTGCGCCTACTGATCAGCATCAGCTCGGAAATTGCGGACACAGCCTTCAACCCGAAGGGAATGCAGGCTGGCGAGGTGCTGGACGACGCCGAGCGCAAGATTTTTGCCATCGCCGAAAGCCGCCCGAAAACCGGCGGCCCCGAGTCGGTCAATACGCTGCTTACCAAGGCCATTGATCGAATCGATACGCTGTTCAACAGCGATGGTGCCATTACCGGTCTGTCTACCGGTTTTACCGATCTGGATGAAATGACCTCGGGATTGCAGCCCTCCGACCTGGTGATCGTGGCGGGACGACCCTCGATGGGCAAGACTACCTTCGCCATGAACCTGGTCGAAAACGCGGTGCTGCGCAGTGAAAAGGCGGTTCTGGTATTTTCGCTGGAGATGCCAGGCGACTCACTGATCATGCGTATGCTGTCCTCCCTGGGTCGCATCGATCAGACCAAGGTGCGGTCCGGCCGCCTGGATGATGAAGATTGGCCGCGGCTTACTTCAGCCGTGAATCTGCTGAATGATCGCAAACTGTTTATCGACGATACCGCCGGCCTGTCGCCAATGGAAATGCGTGCCCGCGCGCGCCGAGTGGTGCGGGAGCACGGCGATCTGGCGTTGATCATGATCGATTATCTCCAGTTGATGCGCGTAGGCGGCACCGCCTCCGAGAACCGTACCAACGAAATCTCGGAGATTTCCCGCTCCCTCAAGGCGCTGGCCAAGGAGTTCAACGTCCCGGTCGTTGCGCTGTCGCAGCTGAACCGCTCCCTGGAGCAGCGTCCAAACAAGCGCCCAATCAACTCCGACCTTCGCGAATCGGGCGCCATCGAGCAGGACGCGGACGTCATCATGTTTGTTTACCGGGATGAGGTTTATCACCCGGATACCCAGGACAAGGGCATCGCCGAGATCATTATCGGCAAGCAGCGTAATGGTCCGATTGGTTCATCGCGCCTGGCCTTTCTGGGCAAATACACCCGTTTCGAAAACCTGGCGCCTGGTTCCTACTCAGGCTACGGGGATATGGAGTAAAGATGTCGATCAGCATGCCGGCCGCCAGGCCACTGTTTGATTATTCCAAGTATTGGGCCGAGTGCTTCGGTCCTGCGCCTTTCCTGCCGATGAGTCAGGACGAAATGGACCTGCTTGGTTGGGACAGCTGCGATATCATCATCGTCACCGGTGACGCCTATGTTGACCATCCATCCTTCGGCATGGCGATCATCGGCCGTCTGCTGGAAGCACAGGGCTTTCGGGTGGGCATCATCAGTCAGCCGGACTGGACCAGCAAAAAGGATTTCATGAAGCTGGGCAAGCCAAACCTGTTCTTCGGGGTGGCTGCCGGCAATATGGACTCGATGATCAACCGCTACACAGCGGACCGCAAGATCCGTTCGGATGATGCCTATACTCCCGGCGGCAAGGCCGGGAAGCGCCCTGACCGCGCCAGCACGGTTTATAGCCAGCGCTGCCGTGAGGCGTTCAAGGGCGTGCCGATTGTCCTCGGCGGCATCGAAGCTTCCCTGCGTCGCATCGCTCATTATGACTACTGGCAGGACAAGGTTCGCCAGTCGCTGTTGCTGGATACCAAGGCCGACATTTTGCTGTATGGCAATGCCGAGCGGGCCGTAGTTGAAATCGCGCAGCGCATAAGCCGCGGCGAAAGTATCAAGGATATGACTGACATCCGCGGCACGGCTTTCGTGCGCAGGGACACGCCGCAGGGCTGGTTCGAGCTGGATTCGACGCGCATCGATCGCCCGGGCAAGGTCGACAAGATCATCAATCCCTACGTCAATACCCAGGACACCAGCGCCTGCGCGGTTGAGCAGGCCAAGGGCCCAGCGGCGGAGGACGATGTGCAGGTAGTGCAATTGCTGTCGCACCCGCGGCTGGAAAGAGACAAGACCGTTATCCGTCTGCCGTCCTTTGAAAAGGTCAAGGGTGATTCGATTCTCTACGCGCATGCCAATCGCGTGCTGCATCTGGAGACCAATCCGGGCAACGCCCGTGCGCTGGTGCAGCGGCATGCGGAAAAGGACGTGTGGTTCAATCCGCCGCCCATTCCGCTGACCATGGAAGAAATGGACTACGTGTTTGGTCTGCCTTACGCCCGGGTGCCGCATCCGGCCTATGGTGATGAAAAAATCCCGGCCTACGACATGATCCGTTTTTCGGTGAACATCATGCGTGGCTGTTTTGGTGGCTGCACCTTCTGCTCGATCACCGAGCATGAGGGCCGCATCATCCAGAACCGCTCGCATGATTCGATCATTCGGGAAATCGAAGAGATCCGTGACAAGGTTCCAGGCTTCACCGGGGTGATTTCCGACCTGGGTGGTCCCACTGCCAACATGTACCGTATTGCGTGCAAGAGCCCTGAAATCGAGGCTGCCTGCCGCAAGCCTTCGTGCGTGTTCCCGGGTATTTGCGAGAATCTGAATACTGACCATTCTTCATTGATAGGCTTGTACCGCAAGGCGCGTGAGCTGCCTGGCGTGAAGAAGGTACTGATTGCGTCGGGGCTACGCTACGACCTAGCCGTGGAATCTCCCGAATACGTCAAGGAATTGGTAACGCACCACGTGGGCGGCTATCTGAAGATTGCACCGGAGCATACCGAAGCGGGCCCGCTGAATCAGATGATGAAGCCTGGCATCGGTTCCTATGATCGCTTCAAGCAGATGTTCGAGAAATACACCAAGGAAGCGGGGAAGGAACAATACCTGATCCCTTACTTTATCGCGGCCCACCCTGGCACGACCGATGAAGACATGATGAATCTGGCGCTGTGGCTGAAGCGCAATGGCTTTCGCGCCGATCAGGTGCAGGCGTTTTATCCTTCGCCCATGGCGACGGCGACGGCCATGTATCATTCGGGCAAGAACCCGCTGCGCAAGGTCACTTACAAGAGCGATGCGGTAACGATCGTCAAAGGCGAGCGTCAGCGCCGCTTGCACAAGGCCTTCCTGCGCTACCATGATCCAAAGAACTGGCCGTTGCTGCGTGACGCGCTGAAGGAAATGGGGCGAGCCGACCTGATTGGTAATAGCAAGCAGCAGCTGATACCCGCCTATCAGCCAGCGGTTGAGGGCTACAAAAGCGCCCGTCGCAAGAACTCGACTCCCGAGGGGAGCAAGAAGATCGGCCGAGTGCTTACCCAGCACACCGGTTTGCCTCCTCGTGAAACGGGTGCGGCAAAAAAGGGGGCCAAGGGTCGAGCCAAGGGGGCGGGCAGGCCTGCCGGCTAGGTCACTATGGCCGTGATAAGAATCGCCTAATGGCGGTTCTGGTTAGCAGCGACTAGGCTTAAGGCAGGTTCATCAGAGGAATCTGCCATGGCATCGGTACTCAAAGTAATGAACGGCATCTGGGCTGCCTATGCGGCGGCCTCGGCCGGTGTGTTGTTTGACAGTACCGTCACACAGGCGCTACCGCCGCGTGTCAATGGGCATTGACGTCGGATTCCTTGCGCTCCATCCAGAAACTGATTTGCTCACGTAGCTGCACGAGGTCTACGGGTTTGGCCATGTGCCCGTTCATGCCGACTTTACGAGCCCGCTCACGGTGTTCCGGAAGTATGTGAGCGGTGAGAGCGATAATGGGCACCACATGACGGCCCGTGGCCTTCTCCCATTGCCGAATACTATCCGCTGCCACGAAGCCATCCATTTCGGGCATTTCACAGTCCATAAGCACCAGATCAAAATCCCCTGATTTCACCGCTTCCACGGCTTGCTGGCCATTTTGCACCGCTTCACTGTCGACTTTCAGCTTGGTCAACATGCCCCGGATGACCTTGGTGGAAATGGCATTATCTTCAGCTACCAGGACCTTGAAGGACTCACGCAACGCGGGTATCGGTACCGGCATTGATGGCGGCTCCGAGACGATATTGCTGCTTTGCTGTATCCACTCGTCGATAAGTGTTGTTCGGAGCGTGTAGCCAGCGACTGGCTTGCTGAGGATGCGCCTTATGCCAGCGTTGCGGGAGACAATCCGACTCGGAACCTGGTTTATTCCGGTTAGCATGATGATGACCAGGTCGCTGCCTATTGCCGGGTCCTGTTTTATTCTGCTAGCCAGCTCAAGACCGCTCATGCCTGGCATCGACTGATCGACCAACAGGATTTCGAAGGGAGCAACCAGACTTGCCTGGGAGCGCAGCATTGCCAGCGCTTCCTTGCCACTGGAGGCAGCCTGAGAACGCATGCCCCAGGCATTGGTCTGTTGTTGAAGCACTTTTCTGCAGGTGGCGTTGTCGTCCACGATCAACACGGTACGGTCTACCAGGCACTGACCCTCCGGATCGGGCTCGCTGGCGGATGCCGCAGTATCCGCTGGTACGGTGACCCAGACGGTGGTGCCCTGGTCGGACGAATACTTGATTCCAATGTCGCCGTGCATCATGCGAACCAGCTGCCGGGCGATGATCAACGCCAGATGACCGGTGCCGTCAGCCTGGTCAAGCAGACGGGCGCTGTTGAAATCATCCTTAAGCAGACTGTCGCGGGCCTCCTGGCTCAGGCCGCTGCCAGTGTCCTGAATGGCAAAGCGCAGCGTTTGATCGCCAGCAGGGTCACGTTCTGCCCCGACTACCAGCAGTATTTCCCCTTGCTCGGTGAACCGTAGCGAGTTCGCCAGCAGCGACATCAATACTTGCCGCAGTCGGGTCGGGTCGCCCTGCATGGTCCGTGGCACTTCAGGGTGGACGAAACCGATCAGTTCTATGGCTTGATTGTCTGCACGCCCGCAGAAGATGTTCAAGCAATCATTTATCAGCGCATGCAGGTCAAACTGCACCTTTTCCAAAACCATCTGGCCTGATTCCAGGCGCGACATGTCCAAAATTTCATTGATGAGATTAAGGAGATCGTTTCCTGAGCTATGAATGGTCTGCGCAAAGTCCCGTTGTTTGGCCGACAGCGCGGTGTCGAGTAGCAGCTCGGTCATGCCTAGCACGCCGTTCATGGGCGTGCGGATTTCATGGCTGATACGTGCCAGGAATTCTGCCTTGGTACGCCGCTCCGCGTGTCGCGTCACTTCAATATTTCGCTGGCTGAGACGGACGGCCACCTTCTTCTGCTGGCGTATATACAACGCCCAGGCGTAACAGATCAAGGCTGTCCAGAGAAGCAGATCGGACAAGCCGTGGCCCAATGCATAAGAAGAAGGATGCTCATTAGCCAGCCAGCCGGCCAAAAGCAGCAGGTGACCGAAAATCATTGGACGGTTGGTCCTGCGTTCGTCAAACCAAAGGTAGCAACTTGTCCCGAGGGCGATGATCGGCAAGCCAAGATGCAATGCAAGGGACAGCAGTGGATGGAATGATGGCCAGACGATCAAAATCAGGACCGCTAGCCCACACGCCGAAAGGATCCCGGTCACCGGCATCCACCAGGGAAAACGGCGGGAGGCGGGGCTGACGCTTAGAAACAGCAATGCCAGACTGGGGTAGGTCGCCAGATGCAACAGCTCCTGGGTCTGATTATGCATCGCAGGAAGAAGACTGATGGCCCAACTGGTATTTACCAGGCTGCTCAAGCCCGGAAAAAGACTGGCCAGAGCCAGAAACAGGTGCGGCGGGTCCCGCCCCAGCAAACCTTGCATCAAGCCGTGCAATACCAATGCCAGAAGCAATCCGCCGAGAATGCCATGAAACGCCTGGGCATTGCCGTGAATGATTATCGCCTCGCGGTATTCCTTGACCGCGAATTGGGTGCTGATCGAGTGCTCATGCTTCAACCGCACATACATTACCGGTTCGTGCAAGCCGTAGGTTTCAACCGGCAGAACAAACCCGGGGTAGGGCAGGGGGCTTCTGGTTTCCGGAAGGTCGTCGCCTTGCCGATAGGTGATATACGGAACCTCGTCTGCCAGAACGAAGACTTCGATAGTCGAAATCGCTGGATTGTCCAGCTGGAGCAAAACGGACGTGCGCGGTGGCAGAGGCTGACGTACCCATATCGCCCCGTTGTTGGTGGGCAGCGTAATCTGCCCCTCGGGTCCAGGTACGAAGCGGTTGGCATAGCGGTTAGACAGTATATCGGGCAGATCCAGCTGGCCAGTTGTATCCACAAAGGTTCGGTATTGTGGCGCGGCGTAGTTCTCAGCTGCCCAACAGGAGAGTATCAGGAGGAGGCTCAGCAGACTGCCAAGGACAAGCCATCTTGCTTGCTTCACTATGTTTGCGTCCTGTCCATGGGCATAGGGATCATCGGTGTCTCTGCGGCAAAGTATAGTCCATTGCCTAACGTGGCGAGTATGGACTGGCCGGCCGGTGTAGTGTCTCAGCCAGCCAGCGGGCCCGGAAATGGACGGACTAAAGGCTGAACCTGATCAGTCTTTGGCAGCACTTTCTCTGGCAATGGCTCGGTAACCGATATCCGTGCGATAGAAACAACCTTCCCAGCTGATTTTCCCCGCCAGTTCCGCGGCTCGGCGTTGAGCGGTCTCGACGCTGTCACCCAATGCAGTCGCGCATAGCACTCTGCCGCCCTGGGTGACCACCGACTCGCCTTGCAGAGCGGTGCCAGCGTGAAATACCTTGCCGTCAGCATCCAGTGCGTCGCTCAGGCCGTCAATTGTTGCACCTTTGGTATAGCTCCCTGGGTAGCCGCCGGCCGCGAGCACGATACCCAGGCTTGGGCGCGAATCCCACTCAGCCTGAACCTGATCAAGATCGCCATCCAGTGCGGCCTCGATCAACTGCACCAGGCTGGATTTAAGGCGCAGCATGATGGGCTGGGTCTCGGGGTCGCCGAAGCGGCAGTTGAATTCTATGACCTTGGAGTTTCCCTGCTGGTCGATCATCAAGCCTGCGTACAAAAACCCGGTGTAGACGTTTCCTTCGGCAGCCATACCTTTGACAGTCGGCCAGATCACCTCGTCCATAACCCGCTTGTGTACAGTCTCGGTAACCACCGGAGCCGGGGAATAGGCACCCATGCCACCGGTGTTAGGGCCCGTGTCGCCATCGCCCACGCGCTTGTGATCCTGGCTGGTGGCCATGGCCAATACGTGCTCACCATCCACCATGACGATAAAGCTGGCTTCTTCTCCGTCAAGAAACTCCTCGATGACTACGCGCGATCCAGCTTCGCCAAACGCATTGCCTGCCAGCATGTCCCTGACAGCGGCCTCTGCTTCATCCAGCGACATGGCAACGATTACACCCTTGCCGGCGGCCAAGCCGTCAGCCTTTATGACGATAGGCGCACCCTGTTCGCGCAAATAAGCCAATGCTGGCTCGACCTCGGTGAAGTTCTGGTAGTTGGCGGTCGGAATGGCGTGGCGAGCAAGGAAATCCTTGGTAAACGCCTTGGAGCCTTCCAATTGTGCAGCGGCGGCGGTGGGTCCGAAGCACTTCAAACCGCGCTGACGGAACAAGTCAACCACACCTGCAACCAGAGGGGCTTCAGGCCCGACGATGGTAAGCGCTACGTTTTGCGCGGCGAAGTTGGCCAGCTTCTCGAGGTCAAGCACGTCTATGGCGACATTTTCGCATTTGTCTTCTATAGCGGTGCCGGCATTGCCGGGGGCTACATAGACCGTCTCCACGCGTGGATCCTGCGCTGCCTTCCAGGCCAGAGCATGTTCGCGACCACCACTACCAATAATCAGAATATTCATGCTTGCCTGCCTTTCTCAATGCCGGAAGTGGCGCATACCGGTAAATACCATGGCGATGTTCGCCTCGTCTGCCGCGGCAATGACTTCTGCATCTCGCATGGAACCGCCTGGCTGTATCACGGCGCAGATGCCGGCTTTTGCCGCGTTGTCGATGCCATCGCGGAACGGGAAGAAGGCGTCGGAGGCCATGACCGCGCCGCGTACCTGAAGGCCGGCTTGTTCGGCCTTGATGCCGGCGATACGGGCAGAATTGACCCGGCTCATCTGCCCCGCGCCGATGCCGACCGTCTGGCGCTTGCTGGCGTAGACGATGGCGTTGGATTTCACGTACTTGGCGACTTTCCAGGCGAATACCAGGTCGTGTATCTCCTGTTCGGTCGGCGCCCGTTGCGTCACGACTTTCAGGTCGGCCTCGGTGATCATCCCCACGTCCCGGCTCTGAACCAGCAGTCCGCCATTCACCCGCTTGAAGTCCCAATCGGCTATCCGCTCGGATGTCAGCTCGCCACATTCAAGCAGGCGGACATTGGCTTTGGCGCTGACGACCTGGCGCGCAGCGGAGCTGATACGCGGCGCTATGATGACCTCCACGAACTGACGGTCCACGATTGCTTTGGCCGTCTCGCCGTCCAGTTCGCGGTTGAACGCGATGATGCCGCCGAACGCCGATTCGCTGTCGGTTGCGTAAGCCAGTTCATAGGCCTGACGGATGCCGCCCTCGCTGTCGGGCACAACCGCGACGCCGCAGGGATTGGCATGCTTGACGATGACGCAGGCTGGCTTGGTAAAGCCCTTGACGCACTCCAGCGCAGCGTCAGTATCGGCCACGTTGTTGTAGGACAGCTCCTTGCCCTGCAACTGAACAGCGGTGGCAATGCAGGCCTCGGCAGGCTGGGCTTCACGATAGAAGGCCGCGGATTGATGTGGGTTTTCACCGTAGCGCATATCCTGAACCTTGACGAACTGACTATTGAACGTCCGGGGAAAGTCGGCGCGCTCTTCGGTGCTCAGTACGTTTCGCTGCTGATCTATCGTGCCCAGATAGTTGGCGATCATGCCGTCGTAGGCGCAGGTATGCTCGAAAGCTTTCAGCGCCAGATCAAAGCGCTGGGCGTACGTCAATCCGCCGGCTTTCAGATCCCCGAGCACCTTGGCGTAATCGCTGGCGTTGACCACGATGGCCACGTCTTTATGGTTCTTGGCTGCCGAGCGCACCATGGTCGGACCGCCAATATCGATGTTTTCGATGGCCTCGGGCAGGGTGCAGCCTGGTTTGGCTACAGTGGCCGCGAAGGGATATAAATTGACCGCTACCAGATCGATGGGCTTGATGCCGTGCTCATGCATGACTGCATCGTCGGTGTTACGGCGTCCGAGGATGCCGCCGTGGATTCGCGGGTGCAAGGTCTTGACCCGCCCGTCCATCATTTCTGGAAAGCCGGTGTAATCGGCCACTTCGACCGCTGCGATGCCCTGCTCACGAAGCAGCTTGAAGGTGCCGCCTGTGGAAAGGATCTCTACGCCCATGGCGTCAAGTTCCCGGGCAAAGTCTACGATGCCGGTTTTGTCAGATACGCTGATCAATGCGCGGCGTACGGGCAGGCGGGTCGTTTGGTCGGTCATTGCTATTCCAATTGCTGTTCAGAGGGGAGGGTAGGCTTTACATATCAGATAAGCCTGCAAAGCGCGGATTCGGAGCGCGCCCTTTCGGCACGCTTCAAAGAAGTCCGTATTGTTTCAATTTCTTGCGCAATGTGCCGCGATTGAGCCCCAGCACTTCCGACGCACGCGTCTGGTTACCCTTGACGTAGTCCATCACGCTTTCCAGCAGGGGGGCTTCCACTTCGGCCAGCACCATGTTGTAGACGTCCGTCACATCCTGGCCATCCAGATGCTTGAAATAATTCTGCAGAGCCTGTTCGACACTGTCTCGCAGGGTTTTGTCTCGCTGCATAGCGTCATCCGAGACGTAATCCATGGCAGGTTCGGTTGTCTCGTCCACGGCAAGGGTTCCGTTGATCGGGGATGTGTTCACAAGGTTCATGCCGCCAGGTCTCCTTCCAGCAAGCGGGTGAAAAACAGTTGTATGCCTCGCCGTTGCTGCTGGGCGCAATCAATCCGGTTGAAGGTGCGACGGAAGTCTTCCGCGCCTGGCATGGTTTGCAGATACCAACCCACGTGCTTGCGGGCAATTCGTACCCCGTGGTCGCTGCCATAGAATGCATGCAGCCCATCAAGATGTTCGAGGATTATTTCCTGCTGCCAGGCCAGTTCAGGCTCTGGCAGAGCAACTCCATGGCGCAAATAATAGTCGATCTCCCGGAAAATCCAAGGCCGACCCTGCGCTGCCCGACCAATCATCACTGCATCGGCACCGGTGTGCTCGAGCACCTGGCGTGCCTTGGTCGGAGAGTCTATATCGCCATTGGCAAAGACCGGAATGCTTATCGCCTGCTTGATGGCCGCTATGGTGTCGTATTCCGCTTCGCCTTTATAGAGATCTGCTCGGGTGCGACCATGCACCGCTAGCGCCTGGATGCCGCTTTGCTCGGCGATGCGGGCAATCTGCAGACCGTTGCGGTTATCGGGGTGCCATCCTGTACGAATCTTCAGGGTGACGGGCAGGCTGACCGCGCTAACCACTGCTTCAAGAATTTCTGCTACCAGGATTTCATCACGCAACAAAGCAGAGCCTGCCGCCTTGTTGCAAACCTTCTTGGCAGGGCACCCCATGTTGATGTCGATAATCTGGGCGCCCAGATCTTCATTCATCCTGGCAGCTTCTGCCATCATTTGCGGGTCACCGCCGGCGATTTGTATGGACTTGGGCTCTACTTCACCGGAGTGATCAAGACGCTGGCGGGATTTACGGGTATTCCAGAGGCTGGTATCGCTGGTGACCATTTCGGAAACTACCAACCCGGCACCCAGCCGACGACATAACTGCCGAAACGGGCGGTCCGTTACTCCCGCCATAGGCGCGAGAATCACACGATTGGCTAGTTGGTAAGGTCCGATACTGATCACTGCATGGTCCATCCCTGTACTGTCCAGTCGTTTATGCACGCCCTGCGAGCCGTCAATGTAAGCCATTTGGCACGATGGCAGTCAGGGTAGAAGCATGAAAAGGGCGCTAATCATACCTGCTATACATGGCCATATAAAGACTGGCTGGATGATATTTGGGCAGTTTCGGATTTGCGGTAGCGCGGCGTCAAGGAGAGACGCAACGGTATGTGGCTTCCGGCCCAGCTCAGGGATTGGCGAACTCCAGCGTATAGCTAGTGGCTCGCTGGCCTGGGTCGAGCATGCTCAATGCGACGTGGATAGGCGTCTGCTGTGGCATGAGGTTTGCTCCGGCCAGTTCACCGGAAAGGTACTCCTCGGGACGGAACCGTCGGCTGGCAATTTCACGTCCCTGCGGGTCGGTAAAAATCATCCGCAGGAGCGGGAAAGGCTGGGCAAAATCCGCGCGGTTGTAAAGAATCACATCGATTGCCAGGGCATTGGGAAATTCCGGGTGCTTGCGTACCACCAGATTGCTGCTGCGCATCAGGTCGATATCAACTCTGGCGGGTAGCTCGCAACCAGCCAGCAGGCAAACAGTCTCCATCACGGGCCTGAATTGCTGATTGCGTGATAAGGACGCATGGTTATAAACGAAGAACTGCGCTATCAAAGCCACTCCCGCCAATCCGCACAGCGTGCCCCAGAGCCAGGTTCTGCGGGGGCGCCGGCGTGATTGCGGGATCTCGTCCAGCATGATGGGTTCGTCATGCAATTCGGGAATATCCAGCTCGCCCAGATCGAGCTCCGGTTCCGGTTCCGGTTCCGGTCTCGGCTGAATAATGATCCTTTCCGGTTGCGAAGAACTCTCTGCTACGGGTTCCTCCGGTTCGTGCCAGGCCAGCTTGGGGGTTACGTAATCCGGCTTGTCGCGCAGGAAAATACTGTCATCGCCAGGGCGGTTTCGCTCATCGGATAATGGCCGCAATGGCCTGCCTTGTGCGGGAACGGCAAATCGGGGCGCTGATTGGTCGGTCGACTGTTCCTTATCCAAGCCTGAGGAGACTTCAGGTCTGGGTCCGAAATCCTGGATTGCCGTGGCAATGAAGTTGTCATGCAGATCCAGATAGGGATCTGTCTGAGCGGCCTCAGGCTCATCGGATGGCGGGTTGGGGTAATTCTCGGCTTCGTTTTCCGGCTCAATTTCAGGATCATCGGTAGAGGATTCTGATTCGACAGGATCAAGATCAAGCGAAAATTCCTGGATCATCTGTGGCGGATTGACTTCATCGACTAGAGACTCATCGAGGCCAAGCGCCTGCAGATCGAGGTCATCGAATTCCAGATCGTCGTGGATAAGCAGAGAGCCCTGGCGGATCGGTGGAGCCGACGTATCGAGATGATCTGGTGCGGCACCCGAGGCTGGTCCTGCGACAGGCTGCAGATTCCCGGAAGACACGGCATTGAATACCTTCAGGCATGCCCCACAACGGACATTGCCCGCGGCCGCATTCAGCTGTTCCTGGGACAGACGGAAGCGGGTCTGACAATAGGGACATTGTGTGACCAGCAGTTCGCTCATGTTTGACCGTTTTTCCTTTTCAGTCGCAATGAATGGCTGCCCGAGGACCGCAGGCGCAGAAGTGAGTATTGTGCCCGCATGGCGGTCAGCCTGTCACGGTCCGGCGAGTCCCGCTTACACGGATCCAGCCATCTCGTTCTGCCAGCGGGTCGAGGTCGAAGCGGGTCTGATAGGCGGCAATGATATCTTCAGCCTGCTCGGCCAGGATGCCCGACAACGCAATCCTGCCGCCTGGCTTCACCAGGGTGGCAAGCTGCGGCGCCAGGCTGACCAGCGGACCGGCAAGAATATTTGCAATCAACACGTCAGCTGGTTCCCGTGGCATGGCGTCGGGCAGATACAGACTGAACAGCTCATCTGCCAGTTGGTTGCGCCGGGCATTGTCTCGGGATGCTTCAATGGCTTGAGGATCTATGTCGGTACCTCGCGCATGGCGAGCCCCGAGCAGCAGCGAGGCGATGGCAAGGATGCCCGATCCGCAGCCAAAATCGATTACCTGTTTATTCTGCAAACAGGTTCCGTCCAGCCACTCCAGACAAAGTGCAGTGGTTGGATGGGTGCCGGTACCAAAGGCCAGGCCGGGGTCAAGCAGGAGATTCACCGCAGCTGGCTCAGGAGCTTCGTGCCAGCTGGGGACGATCCAGAGGCGGTCGCCGAAGCGCATGGGTTTGAAATTGTCCATCCAGCTGCGTTCCCAATCTTCATCGGCTATCTCTTCGATTTCAAGCTGGGGCAGAGCACCCTGCCATAGAGCGCCCATCTGGGCGATCAGCGTATCCGGGTTGACGGTGGCCTCAAAGAGAGCAAGCAGGTGAGTATTGGTCCACAATGGGGTGGTGCCCAGATCGGGCTCGAAAATAGGCTGGTCCTCGGCATCCATAAAGGTAACCGAGACGGCACCCATGCCCAGCAGGATATCTTCCAGAGGATCGGCTTGTTCTGGTTGAATGGCCAGACGCAACTGTAACCAGGACATTAGGTGTTCCTTTGGCATCTTCAAGGGCAACAAAAAGGGAGCGTATCACGCTCCCTTCAAGTCTTGTCGCTAACGTGCGTGGCTATTTGATGCCCAGTTTATGCTCAAGATAGTGAATGTTCACACCGCCTTTGCAGAATTCCGCATCACGCACCAGCTCCCGATGCAGCATGGTATTGGTTTTGATACCGTCTACCACCAGTTCGTCCAACGCGTTACGCATTCGAGCCAACGCCTCATCCCGAGTAGCGCCGTGGGTGATCAGCTTGCCAACCAGGGAGTCGTAATTCGGCGGTACTTTGTAGCCGCTGTACAGATGCGAATCGACGCGCACGCCGTTTCCGCCTGGGGCGTGGAAGAAGGTCACGGTACCTGGGCTGGGCATAAAGGTCTTGGGATCCTCGGCATTGATCCGGCATTCGATGGCATGCCCGCGAATGACCACGTCATCCTGCGTTATGCTCAACGGTTTGCCGGAGGCTACCAGAATCTGTTCCTTGACGATGTCGATACCGGTCACCATCTCCGAAACGGGATGCTCCACCTGTACACGCGTGTTCATTTCGATGAAAAAGAACTGGCCGTTTTCGTAGAGGAACTCGAAAGTTCCCGCGCCCAGGTAGCCAAGCTCGATACAGGCCTGAACGCAGCGTGCCTGCACTTCAGCGCGGGCTTTTTCGTCGATGCCAGGGGCGGGTGCTTCTTCGATGATCTTCTGATGACGGCGCTGGAGTGAGCAGTCACGGTCACCCAGATGAACGGCGTGCCCTTGACCATCGGATAATACCTGCACTTCCACATGCCGCGGATTAGTCAGGAATTTTTCCAGGTATACCATCGGATTGCCGAAAGCAGCACCGGCTTCGCTGCGGGTCATGCCGATCGACTTTATCAGTTCGGATTCTTCATGCACTACTCGCATGCCGCGTCCACCGCCGCCACCGGCCGCCTTGATGATGACGGGGTAGCCGACTCGCTGGCCAATGCGCAGGCATTCTTCTTCATCTTCAGGCAGTGGGCCATCGGAGCCAGGTACCGTCGGCACGCCGGCTTTCTTCATCGCGGCGATGGCGGAGACCTTGTCGCCCATCAAGCGAATCACTTCGGCGCTGGGGCCTATGAAGGTAAAGCCGGAGCGCTCGATCTGCTCGGCAAAATCGGCATTTTCTGCCAGAAACCCATAGCCTGGATGGATTCCGTCAGCCCCGGTTACTTCTGCGGCGCTGATGATTGCGGGAATACTCAGATACGACTCGGTCGCATTGGCCGGCCCGATACAGACGGATTCGTCTGCCAGCGCCAGGTGCATGAGTTCGCGGTCAGCCGTTGAATGCACGGCTACGGTCTTCAACCCCAGTTCCTTGCACGCGCGAATCACGCGCAGGGCAATTTCACCGCGGTTGGCTATCAGTACTTTTTGCATCGCAGCCTCCGGGCCGGGCTCAGGCGATGCTGAACAGGGGTTGGTCGAATTCTACCGGCTGTCCATTGTCTACCAGGACTGCCAGTACCACGCCGCTCTTGTCGGCCTCAATGTGGTTCATCATTTTCATGGCTTCAACGATACATAGAACGTCGCCAGCCTTGACCGACTGGCCCACTTCCACAAACGATGCGGCAGTAGGGGTAGGCGAGCGATAAAAGGTGCCAACCATGGGTGACCGGACCAAGTGTCCGGCCGGCTCTGGGGCGGGTGCATCTACCAGCGGAACGGGAGCTGCCGGAGCAGCGGCTGCCTGTGCCGGAGCGGGCGCTGGGGCCGAGAAGTAATGCTGGGGGCCGGCAGGTTGCTTGCTGTGTCGGCTGATCCGAACAGATTCTTCGCCTTCATGTATTTCCAGCTCGTCAATGCCGGACTCTTCAAGAAGTTCGATGAGCTTTTTTACCTTGCGGATATCCATTGATATTTGCGCTCCAGAGCAGATTAATCGTGTTGAGATTGTTCGATATGGTGTACGGCCGCTTCCAGGGCCAGCTCGTATCCTTTGGCGCCCAGTCCGCAGATCACCCCTTCGGCTACGTCCGAAAAATAGGAGTGGTGGCGAAACGGCTCGCGTTTGTACACGTTGGATAAATGCACTTCGATGAATGGGATGCTCACAGCCAGCAATGCGTCACGTATTGCGACGCTGGTGTGGGTAAATGCCGCAGGATTGATGACGATGAAATCGATAGCCTCATCCCGCGCTGCGTGAATTCGCTCGATCAGTTCATGTTCGGCATTGCTTTGCAAGGTCAGTAAATGGTGGCCGGCACCCGTGGCGCGCTCACGTAGCCGCTGATCGATCTGATCCAGCGTGGTGGCGCCATAAACGCCGGGCTCGCGGGTTCCGAGCAGGTTGAGATTGGGTCCGTGCAGGACCAGGATGCTGGCCATGTTATTGTTCACCAGTGCTTGGGTTTTTGACCGTACAGTCTATCAAGGACCCAGAGTTTGCCGGATAAAGAGATAGCTGTCTAGATTATGTAGATTAACATCAGATGTCTGCATGATGGCAGCAGAAACGCCGACAATCATCCCGGCGTCACTTGCCTCAGTCGATCCTGAAAGTCCTCCCGGTCCACTTCGCCCTGGATACGCAGGTTGCGTAGCTCGTCGCCCTGACTATCGAAGAAAAGAAAAGCCGGAGGGCCGAACAGCCCATTGGCTGTCAGCCAGGCCCGTTGGTCGGGGGTATTTTCGGTGAGGTCCAGTTTGATTCGGACGAACTGCTCAAGGCCCTGCCGCACCTGTGGTGTATTGATAACTTTGCGTTCGATGACTTTGCAACTGATGCACCAGTCTGCATAAAGCTCGATGATGGCTGGCTTGCCGAGGCGCTTCGCCTGTTCCAGCTCGCGCTGAATGCCCGCCTGATCATTGACGGTGGTAAAAAAACCGCCATTTACAACCGCAGGTTCTGCTCCGCTGTTAAGCGGTGCGAGAGGGCGTAACGGATCAGTGCCGCCGGAAAGTGCTCCCGTGAGTGCCGCGGCGGAGTAAAAGGCGAGCAACAGGGCAAGGGTCTGGGCCAGACGCCCGGGACCATTTCTCGGACTACGTTCGAGCAGGCCGAGCTGGACTGCCAGCCCTGCGGTCAACGCTGCCCATAGTCCCAGGCTGACCGGGCCCGGCACTATCCGCTCAAGCAGCCAGATCGCTACGCCTAGCAAACCGAAGCCGAACAGCTGCTTCACGGTATCGAGCCACGGTCCGGAGCGCGGCAGCAGGGCGCTGCCAAACAGGGCTACTATCAGCAGCGGTGCGCCCATGCCCAGGGCAAGGACGAACAAGCTCAGTGCCCCGCCAGCGGCGTCTCCGGTTGTGCTTATATACACCAGAGCGCCGGCCAGCGGAGCCGAAATACAGGGCGAAACGACCAGCGTGGACAGCGCACCCATCATCGCCGCCCCGCCAATCGACCCACCCCGTGTCCGACTTCCGAGCCGTTCAAAGGGCTCTCTGATTGATGCAGGGAGACGTAGTTCGTAAGCGCCGAACATCGCAAGGGCAAACAGCACGAAGAAAATGGCGAAGGTAATCAGTACCCAGGGCGACTGCAATCTCGCCTGGATGTTCAGGGCTGCACCGAAGAGTCCGATCAGCGCACCGACCAGGGCAAACGTAATCGCCATACCCAGCACGTAGCTCGATGCGAGAAGGGCGGCCCGCGTGCGGTCCATATTTTCGCGACCCAAAACCAGGCTGGATAGAATGGGCAGCATGGGGAGCACGCAGGGGGTAAAGGTGAGACCCAGACCTGCCAGGAAAAACAGCGCCAATGCCAAACCGAAACGCTCGCCAGTCAGCAGATCCTGCATGCCCCCGGTAGCCTCTGGGGTCGCAGCAGGCGCGGTGAATCCCGGCAGGTCCAGCACTACGCTCTCGGGGGGATAACATAGTCCGGCATCAGCGCAGCCCTGGAATTCAAGGCGAACCTGGCTCGGCGGGCTGGAGCCGGGGCCCAGTTCAAGGAGTACGCCGAGGGTGTTGTAATACACCTCCACGTCACCAAAAAACTCGTCGGTCTTTTTCACGCCGTCAGGCAATCTGACCTGGTCAATGGAAAAGTCGCCGCCAATCAGATCAAATCCAAGGCGATGGCGATAGAGGTAGTACTCAGGCGCTATATCGAACTGAATGCTGATGCGTTGCTGGTCGGATTCAACTATGCCGACACGGAACGCCTGATCGACAGGCAGAAAGTCGGCCTGGCCACTGCTGCCTTCAAGCAGTCCGGCAAAGCCTGGGTTTGCCGCTGAGCTGGATTGCGCCTGCGCCTGCGCGGCGGCGCTGGCGATCAGGCAAAACAGTAGGAAAGTACGAAGCAACAACATGGTCATTCCGGCCAGGGGGTTCGAGGCCACATCATAAAGCTTCACGGCCGGCTTGCCGAGCGCCAATCGATGCTTCCTTGGCGCCCGGTTTGGTAACCTCTTGATCGTGTGGTTACCCGATACCGGTGATATGCTGAACGTCTTGGTAAATGACAGGAGTAGGCAATGAGATTCAGTAGAAAGTCATCTGATGAGCCCGGCGGTGGATTTGGAGGCGGCCTGGGCGCTGGCCCTGCCTCGGAGAAGCGCGCCCTGGTCGGTTGGGTGGTGGCTGCGGTGGTCATTGGCGTTCTGGTCGTGTGCCTTATTCTTGGCTGGTACTGGAGCCGGGAGCCGGATCTGGTGCGGCTGGTGCCCGAACCTTCAGCGGAAACGTCGCTGATCGAGGGCAGTACCACCTCGCGCACAGTGCATCAGTTGATGAGCACGCTGCTGAACAAACCGGGTGGCTTTCTCAGTAACGATATCCTGCCGCCAGGAGTGTGGCTGGATAACATGCCGAACTGGGAATTTGGCGTGCTGGTGCAGATACGGGACATGACACGTGCGATGCGGCGGGATATGGCGCGTTCACAATCACAATCCTCTGAAGATCCCAGCCTGGCCGTGGCCGAACCACGTTTCAACTTTGACAACACGAGCTGGGCACTGCCAGCCAGTGAAAGCGAATACCGAGGCGGGATGGAAGCGCTGGCGGATTACATCAGGCGCCTCGAACGGGGCGATGCGGAGTTCTACGCCCGGGCGGATAATCTCGCCAGTTGGATCGGTGACGTCAGTACACGCCTGGGCTCGTTCTCGCAAAGGCTGTCGGCCAGCGTAGGGCGTGCTGAAGTGACTGAGCAGGGCCGTGCCTACAAGCGTACGCCATGGCTGGAAATCGATGATGTCTTTTACGAGGCCCGCGGGTCTGCCTGGGCGCTTGTGCATTTGTTGAGGGCAGTCGAGCATGATTATGCCGACGTCCTGGAGCGCAAGAACGCGCTGGTCAGTCTGCAGCAGATAATCCGCGATCTTGAGGCAACCCAGCGACCGATGCATAGTCCTATGGTATTCAACGGCAGCGGATTCGGCGTGCTGGCAAACCATTCGCTGGTCATGGCCAACTATCTGTCCCGAGCCAATGCTGCCCTCATAGACCTGCGCAAATTGCTGGAACAGGGTTAAATGTGGACCATCAAGCCATAACAGATTATCTAGCCGCGTCGGCCGCCGAGCGGGTGTTCAGTGTCGATGACTCGAACCACCCGCTAGGTACCGTCTCGAGAGAGCAGGTGAGGCGGGAACGCCTGATCACCCGCTGTACCTACGTGTTTGTCTTCGATACCGAGGGCAGACTTTGTGTGCATCAGCGGACATTTCACAAGCGCTTGTATCCCGGTTATTGGGATGTTGCCGCGGGAGGCCTGGTTGGCGCCGGAGAAAGCTACCTGGAAGGCGCGACCCGGGAGCTTGAAGAAGAGCTGGGGGTCAAGGGAGTGCCACTGCGTGAGCACTTCCGCTTCTACTACAATGCGCGCGAAAGCAGGCTGTGGGGTGGGGTCTTCAGCTGTGTATGGGATGGTCCGATACAGATGCAGCCTGAGGAAGTGATGGCGGTGAGATGGGTTGATCCGCGCTCGCCCTGGCAACAGAGTAAAGAGTTTTATTCCCCCGATTCCCTGCTGGCGCTGGAACTCCTGATGTCTCCCGTTATTCCGGATTGATCCCATGAGCAACAAGCAGAAAGGACTCCAGGCCCTTGGTGGACTGGTATATTCGACTGAGGCAGGCCGCATGTGCCCCGACTGCCGGCAACCTTCTGGCAGCTGTGTTTGCGGACAGCCGCAAGCGGCGCAAGGGGATGGGGTAGCCCGCGTGCGCAGGGAGACCAAAGGCCGAGGTGGTAAAACGGTGACTACTGTCAGCGGCTTGCCCCTATTGCCCGAAAATCTCAAAGCCCTGGCCAAACGCATGAAAACCCGATGTGGGTGCGGTGGTGGAATCAAGGATGGCGTAATTGAGATTCAGGGGGATCAGGTCGAGCTTTTGTGCCAGTGGTTGATCGATGAAGGCTTCAAGGCCAAGCGATCCGGCGGCTAGTCGGTTGCTCGGCATCAGTTACTGACAGGCCGGAGCCACCAGTGCAGGTAACGTCCCAGATGTCGGTAAGCGGGATGCTGGCTGTAAAGCAGTTCCTGATCTAGCACATCGGCCAGCTCTGCCTGGGATTTGAAAGGTTCGGGCATGTAATCATGGAAAACCCGTATGCCTGTCTGGTAATGGCGGCTCAAGCCGCAGGCCTCTGCCCACTCAAGCGCTTCGCGCGGGTCCAGCGGTTGCTGCGGTGTGAGGCTTCGGCCACCTTCGCCCGCCAGTTGGTTGCGTTTGAGTTTGCGGAACTGGCCCTTGATCAGATTTTTGTAGATAAGAGCGTCGCGGTTATACACCGCCAGGGAAATCGCCCCTTGGGGTCCCACCAGGCGGCGCAAACAAACCATTGCAGCTTCAGGATCGGCCAACCACTCAAGCACCGCATGGCAGACCACCAGGTCGAAAGTCTGACCACGCGCGGGCAAATCTTGCAGTGGGGCTTGCAGATACTCAACCGGGTAGGCTGAAGGCAGGCTGTCGAGCCGTTCTCTGGCGGCCTCGATCATATCGCTGGAAGGATCACAGACGGTGACGCGGTGCCCCTGGTCGATCAGCCATTCACTGATATGCCCAAGCCCGGCGCCCACATCCAGAATCTGCAGGGATTGGTCGGGCTCGGCGATTTCCGGCAGCCATTCGGTCAGATCCCGGGTCAGCACGGCCAGACGGATTGCTCCCTTGGGGCTCGCGTATATCTTGCGGGCAAAGTGCGCCCCCATTTGGTCAAAATAACGGTCGGTCATGCGGATCCCCCTGCCACGTGAAACGATAGTGTCTAGTCCTGAAATAGGTTTACACCTGATTCTCTCAAAACGCCCGATGCACCGCATCGGGCGTTTCATATTGCAACGAGAGATGGGGCCGCTTGGTGTTATAGAGCCGAACTGAATCGTCTACCATTCGAGATGCCTC
>LAZR01000113.1_pt1 | contig 107056 bp, 171 predicted proteins | sample 329461 | NCBI WGS metagenome assembly LAZR01 (sample SAMN03002196, study PRJNA259156) | marine sediment metagenome | biome: sea floor; feature: Hydrothermal impacted sediments; material: marine sediment; isolation source: Loki non-amplified sample from Loki's castle hydrothermal vent sediment ... | reverse complement strand
CATCAAATTCTTGGAAACAGCACATTCCATTTGCGGATTAAAGCGTCTGCTATACGATTTCTTCGCTCCACGCGCTCTTCCACTGCCGCCTTGGCTCGGAAGAACTTGTCCGCCGCCTCGTCTCCCGGGGTCTCGGCAGCGAATATTTCCTCGTCGAGATCGGTGGCGTTGTCGGGGTCGCGCTTATCCATGGTGGTCATGGCTTCGGCTCCCTTATATTCCACCAGAGCCACGCCCAGAAAACGGCTACTGCACCTATGATGAACACAATGAGAATTACAGAATTAGTTTCCATTGCTCGGTTCCTCCTTCATGATCTTGTTGATTACAGTGGTTGCGTTCATGAGCATCCCATAACATCGTCCCCAATCGTCTGCGCCTTCACCACTGACATCCACCAGCGTTTTCGTCGCCCTCATGCTATCCACCCTTCCCTTCCGCCTCCATAGGAGGTTTCTTTTGACATCCGGGGCAAACCCAGCCTTCCTTGGTCTTCTTCCATCCCCGCTCTATGGCGTCAGCCTTTATGTTCGTCAAGGCGCGATGGACACGCGCCAAGGGGTTAGAACTGAGAGCACCCGGATTGTCGCCGTTGTTCGTAGCGCAGAAAGGTTCAAGCCTTCCGGGTTCGCACGGGCCGCCCCAGCGCACGTCGCAGTGAATTTCAATCCAGATTGCCATCTACACCACATCCCTCCGCTTTGATGTGTCAGTCATGTAACCTCCTGTGTTGGTCTCCAATAATTGGGAGAACCACGCCCCAGATGTACTTCAATAAAGCCATAACGTTCCAACACCCCAGGAATAAATTCGTTCAGAATAGACTCAATGTAGATCCCATCGTAATGATGTATTTTGGCCAGCTCATTTAATTCCCCAATGAGGGCCTTAAATTTACCTGTGCTTCTTTTGTTGGGGTCAAATGCAATGTTGTTGGGGCGTCGAGGATTTTTGACATTTGCGAGTTGGATGACCAGTTTCTGCTCGTCATCAATAAATACAGGCCCTTTTCGCAGGTAAACGTTCAGCCCTTGAAATTTGACGTAGGAATTGAACATTGGGCTGTCCATAAACTTTGCTGGGTCAAAGGAAGACTTTATTCCTTCCATCGGAGATACTTCCTCTTTCTGCGGTAGGAGCCTCGCCCCTTTTTGGGCCGTACCTTGCGAGTATGATGGGATCCATCTCGTAGTATGGCGGCATAAGGATTACGTCGCCGGATCTTTCTCATGGTCGTTCGGTAGCGCAATCCTTGGTTTCCTCCTTGGTTAATTTTTGTTTGCATCCTTCACACGTTGCGGTTCCATCTGGATTTATCCTCCAGACGTGGACGCCGCTTTTATTTTTTGAACACTCGAAGCACCAAATGGGAGTTTTGTCCATTTTTGAAACTTCCGGGGTTAGTATATCCCAGGTACTTCTGGGATTTCTGGCAGAGTTGAAAGAATTCCCCAACCACCAACGGGACCAAGAAATTTATTTCCGTCGAATTCGACCAGGTAGGGAGGTAGGGTGTGCATCCACCAGCGGTAGAAGTTATTCCTCTCCTTCCTTCCCCTCCATTCGTGGTAGTGGCAGGGGGACACGTTAGGCTGTTCAGGAGTGTTGTGCTCACTTCCGGGTTCATAGAGTTCAAACCCGTTGTAACCACCCTTTTTCCTTTGTTCCATCACAGCACCAACCTCAAAGACACGGACGGTCATGTTTTCTCCTCGGGTAGTCCTGAATGGGGTGAGTCCCTTTCCCGTGCATGTTAACTGATGCGAGGTGTCCTTTGTGGTTTGGTTTCCTTGGGATGTACCTCAACCCCTGCCAAAAATGCCAGGAGACGGAGGGCTCCATACAAGAGAAGGAAGCCACCGACTACGAGCACAAGCAAGATGATGAGGAGGGTCATCCATACGTTGAACATTTTCTTGGTCTCCTCTGTTGCTGGTCGTCCGAACAAACAAAAGGGTGCCCGTTTTTGAGCACCCCGAAAGGGGGGGGGCTACTTAATGAAGGACTGGTTTGAAGGCATCCTCGCCTGGAAAGTTTTCCTCTGATGCCGCCATAGCAGCATCATGGGAGTCGAAAGGACCCGCTACAATACTCCCATCCGGGAGTTGTAGGGGCTCGTTATCATCCTGGCGATACCAGTAGTACCATCCGGATTCAGAGATGTTGTATTTTGCCCCACAATCGTCCATGAAGAGTGTTCCTTCCTTGTCCGGATCATCACTGATCTCGAAGGCCTCTCCAAATGTAGGGTGCTCAGCATTGAAGTGTTCGTTGGCCATGATCATCCCTCCGCTTGGTTTTGAGTATGATGTTATACCGTCTGGAGGGCTATCGCAAGCGCCTCATTTGTTTCCACCGCTTAACTCCTTCTCCAACTGGCCTAAAGACTTTGCCAGACTTCTACCTAGAATCTGACAAAGTATCCCGGCTTTTTGCACCATGCACCATTCTTGATCCTCGGTGGTTGAACATTTTTGACCCTTCGGAACCCAGTGTCCTGTGTCAATATCAACGTATAGGTCTGTGACCTGGTTTTCTTCGATGATCTTCCTAACCATATCTAAAACACTCAGGTATTCTTTGTCTATAGGTTCCCGTTTGTACAGGCTATGTTTAAGGAAGAGCTGAGCAAGTTTGATAATCTCTTGGTCAGCGGGGGTCAAATTGAAGGAGTCGATGTACTCTGCGACAGCTTCCGCTATCAATACGTTGTCCACTGTCTCCTCCTTTGCTAGTATGTACTAAAAGAATGAAGTCGCTTTCCAACTTTGGGTTTCTGAATGTCGTTGGCTCGCTAGTCTCTCTCGGTTTTCTTAGAGTGGATGGCGCACTCTCCGTTCTTGGATTTCTATCTACAGTTGGCTCACTTTGGATGTGTGGTTTCCTACAGAATGTTGGCTCGCTTCGTCACATTGGATTTCCACTCCGTATTGGCTCGCTTCCTAGGGATGGTTTCCAAAACCAGTGTGGCTCACTTCCTTAACATGGTGGACTAGCGTTCTGTGGCTCGCTTGTGGCCATTGGATTTCTAAGACCAGGCTGGCTCGCTATGTTTCATTGGTTTTCTGAAGGTTTCCGGCTCGCTGTAGGGAGGTGGTTTTCTAAAGAGCAGCGGCTCACTTAGGATTTGTGGTTTTCTGCGATGTATTGGCTCGCTCGTACTTTCTGGGTTGCTTGGAGGAGGGGCTATGCCTTTAAAATCATCACCTCCTAGCTTGAGTAGAAAAAGGAATAAAAAGACCCCCCTGCTAGAGGGGGGTCGAGTTTGGGGGGAGTTCGAATCACTTCTTGGGAACGATCTTGTAGCGATAGACCTGACGCTTGCCCCCGCTGTTCGTGACCTTGGTCTTGCTGACCTCCCATTCGGACGAAAGCTGCTTGAACAAGTTCAGGTGAGGGCTGCCAAGCTCCTTGCGGACCTCTTCGGTGGTGGCTCCCTTCCCAGTGCCATACATCTTGGCGGCACGGGAGGTCTTGGAGCCATCAACAAAACCGAATCTGTCCATCTTTCGGGTGGACTTCGACGCCTTGGCCTTGGCCGGGGTTTTGTCCTTGGCCTTTGCCGGAGCCTTGGCCTTTGCCGGAGCCTTGGCCGAGCCGGCGTTCTTTTTACCCTTGGCGGGCTTTGCTGGCGTCTTGGCCTTCGAAGCCGCTGTCGGCTTGTTTTTTGCCCTTGCGGCGGCCTCGTCGTCCTTGCGGGCCTTGACCCTGGCTGCATCATCCTCGGGAGTCCGCTTGAAAGCGGCGGGGATGGGTTCATCAGCGGGTTTGTTGGTAGCATTTGTGGCTTCACTCATTTTCTCTCCTCCTAGTGTTGTGTGTCTCTAATGGCAACGAACTTAAATTGCCAAAGGTGGATGATGATTACTTATACCATCACCCAAAATTTTCGCAAGTTAAATTTTATTCGGGTTTGTCCTTATTGATATTTAGAGGTTTTTTCCATTTTTCCTCTGGGGTTGAACCTCGCATGAGGCTCGCATTGATGAATGCGCCACACCAGATCACGCCATGAAACCCATTTCGAAGAATGGTCTGGCGTACGAAATCGGTCTGGAAGGGGACGCCAAAGTATTCCCGACCGGGATGGTCACCGAGGTCACTCCAGGTTGGGTCAACAACCAAACCTTCAGGAGTTGCACACCAAGCATGATTTGTAGGAATGATAGAGTTGGCATATCCCTCAACATAGATCAGATCCGGTTCGGACAGCACCAAATCGAAAGCATTGGAATAGCATTCCTTGATGGTGCCTTTCTTTATGCCTTCGGGGAGGGGTTGGCACTCAAACTCATTTCCATGTCTGAGTAAGAAGTCGCAGTGGTTGTTGTATAACCAACCCTTGGGACGTTTTCCCTTCATTACCTCTTGAAGCATCTTTATATGCTCTATTGTCTCGTTCATGGTCTCCTCCTGTTGCTATCCATAGATGGATAAAAGCCGAGGCTAAAAAATTGTGGACTTCTTTGATCCAATGGCCCCGGCTAATTGTGTTGTCACGAAATGTCGAGTAGGTCCCCAAAGGGGGGAAGGTGCTCCCTTTTTGAGGTAGAAGCCCACATCACCGGATACTCCGGCTCCTGTGGGAAGGAGTTGCAGTACATGTCCGTCATGTAGATGAAACACGCCGGAATGATACCGTTGTCCTCAACCCACTTGAACGGAGGTTTGAAGTCCGTACCACCCCCACCCTTGGCGTGAAGCCTGATGGGAAGGTCGGTCTTGTCGAACTCCTCAGTACCAGCCACCTTGGCATCGCAGTAGACGACGTAGACCTTTTCGATGTCAATGGTGGATAGGATTTCAGACAGCTCCGTGGCAAATCTGGTCAGCTCGACCTGGGAAATGCTCCCGGATGTGTCAACGGCAATCACGATGCAGCCGATTTCCTGGCTGTGAAGGCTGGGGAGGTAGATTCCCCGACCGAGGTGTCGACGGTTTGGCTTTAGCCAGGAGTAGTCGTTCCTGGCTGAGTGCTCCACAAACTGACGTAGGCGGTCCACCCAATTGACCTTGGGATGGAGCAACTCACCAACAAACCTTTCCAGATCAGCCGGAAATTGTCCTTGGGACTTCGCGACAGCCGCCGCCTGTGCCACAAGTATCTTGACGTCGGCCATGGCTTTCGACTCGGCGGCAGAAACGGAGGGTGATCCCCCGTTGTTCCTTTTTCCTTTCTTGTTGTTGCCGTTTCTGCCAGCACCCCGCGATGGATGATCCTTCAGACCTCCACAACAAGTCTTTTGTTTGCTCTCCTTTATTTTCTTTTTCAACTTGTTGTAGATTTCATCTGCCGACATGCCCTTGAATTGCTCATCCAACAACACATCATCCGCAAGACTGAAGCCGGAACTTTCGAGGATCTGATTGATGGCGAAGTCCCCGGCTATGTTCCATAACAAGGGGTCACGGTTCTTGCGACGTACCGGATGGGCCATTGCAACGTGCATGACTTCATGGGCTACGCTGAACTCGACTTCCTTGTCGCTTTCTGCAATGATGACATCGGGCTCGTATCCGAGCATTTCACCATTGGTCCAGTAAGCACCGCCCACTCTTTTCACGCAACCAACATCCTCAACCAATCTCATCCTCAAGGCGATAGTTCCGAAGAAGGCGTGGTTGAGGATCAACGAGGACCTGGCTCGAGTGAGCTTGTATCTGGCTTCCTGATTTATTTCGTTCATTGTCTCCTCCTGTTGCTTTCGTGTGACAATTAAATTGCCAAATTTGGAAGGGGCTCATGCCGAATGGTTTGCTCCCTCCATCTGGCCCCTCCCATAATGAGTTCACGCTCGTGTGGGAATTAACCCAAGACGTAGATGGTTTGAATTTGTTGAAGGGCTAAGACGGAGTTTGAGCAGTTGTTGTTGCCCTTCCATCGTATAGTAGTTTGTTCCTTCCGGAATTAAATGGGCAGACATGGATGGTATGCGCCAGATGGTCATGAGGTCGTTGACCTCATGTTTTCTGAAGCCCATGTTTTTGAGCTCCGTGAGTGAGACATCATCCCAATCGATGGGTCTGAACGGATGGGCATTCGGATTTATTTGGATGTGGTGTTTCTTGACTGCATTTGAACCGCCGCCACCCGACCACTTGTAGTAGACGAAGTGTCCCTGTGAGGCTACCTCCTTGAGGAGGTTTAGTTGGGTTCCGCAAAGCAGTCCGATCTTGATGTCTTTTTGAGTTGCGCCCCCATGTACATACATTGAAGCCGCACGGGACTTCAGGCTTCCTTCCTTGAAGCCAAAAAGGTCACGTGTCGTCATGATCTCCTCCTGTTGCTGTCCTATTAAATGGACAAATGGAAGGGGCTTGCGTCTTTTGGGTTTCTGATATTCGCTGGCCCCTTCTTAATTGAGTCTACTTCATGAAACCGGACATCGTTTTGAGGATGGCGTCCGCGTCCTTGGCTGTCTTGGCCCTCACGTGGCCGTCGGTCCGAAGGGCATCGGCCTCCGTTCCACACAGCTTGAGCTTGATCTCCGTGGTCAGCTTGTTCATCCGGGGATCACCCGAGATGTTCAAGTGAGGCAGGAGGTCTGTCAGTTCCCGCATGTTGCCCACGAGGGAATCCCGAAAGATGTTGTCCTCGTCGCTGAGCCGCTCGTGCATCTTGGTGACCATCCTGTGGACACGCTCCCACAGGTCGGTCATGGCACGTTCCTGGACGCCCATGATCTGCTCGTTGAGCGACTTCTTGAGCGCGGCGATGTGTTTCTTGTCGATGTCGACGCGCCAATCCCCGGCGTCGGGAAGTGGGGAGTAATTGATTTCGAAGCCAAACTTGCGGCGGACGGCTTCCGCCTTCGGGTAATCCATGTCGTTGTGCATGGTGCCGAGGTCTCCCACAGCGTCCTTCCGGGCTCGCTTGTAGTCGATCCGGATGAACTCGTCGGCGAATTCCTCGCAGGTCACCCTGAACTCCTTCATGTCGTGATTGTAGTCCATGAAGATGCCAACCGGCAGGATCCGGACGCCGCCGTCATTCCACGGCAGAGTACGGTCGTAGTGATAGTTCCTGGCGGCGTCGGAAGTCCTGCGGAACATGTCCAATGAAGGACTCTTCAGCAGGACCTTGTAGTATTTCCCGACATTGCCCCTGGCATTGTGGCTTTCCGCCACCTCGCCGGAGACCTTGCGGTCGTACTTCCTGGCCGTCCACTGACTGATATTCAAGTAGACAAGCATGGCCTTCGTTGTGAGACCCTTTATCTTTGTGGTCAATTTCTCCTCCTATGTTTGCTGTGGTTTTCTAGCTACCACTACTGAGCAGAATGCTCAGTTTCGTCCTTGCTAAAGGGACTCATCAGGTGGGTAAACCACCATTACAGATGCATTCATCAACATATTCGTTGCAGTGAAAACATCTGTGGTGAATTTCGTCATCAAAATCACCGTAGCCCGCAAAGATGTCGTCGCTTCCGTGAGCAGCCCGATGATCTTCGACAAGACGTTTTGCCGTTTCTGGTTGGTGAGGGCCAATAACTTCATCGTTGACCTTTATCGTGATCTTCATAGTCATTCTCCCTCGTAACGGAAACCTTGCATTTCCTCCAGGAGGGCATCGAGGAACTCCTGGCGTTTTTCTTCGATGGCTGCCTCAAACTCAGCCTTGCTTGGCTTGTGTTCATCGTCATCGAAGTCGCTGTTGACCTCTTCCTTGGCGGCGTCCTCGTCGAACTCGAAGTCGAGGTTTTCGAAATTGTCGGCCCACTCATCACAGGAGCACTGACGACCTTCGAGCATTTCGCCGGTAGGGGCATCCTGTAGTTGTTCAGGCATATTGGCTCGCTTGTCGGCCTGTTCCTCTCCGAGTGCCCTGATCCGCTCGGCGAAGTCGTCTGTGAAGTCGTTGAGTGCGGAGTCAGCCTTCAAGTCTCCGATCTCATCCTCAAGATCGTACACCTGACCCAGAAAATCACTCTGCGTCAGTTGGCTTCGCCTGGGATGGGTCTTGGAGAAACGCTTTGGCCCAAAGGCAAACTTCCACCAGTAATAGGGCTCTCCCCTCTTGACGACGGGATTGTCCTTCCTGGCCTTTTTGACATGATGTACTCTTGGCATCGGCTTCTCCTCCAATTGCGATGCGTTGACGCATCTGGAAGTCCACCCGTTAGGATGGACTTCTGGCTGCGTCCTCCTTTCCTTTATTGCTTGGACAGTCGTCTGACGGACATTTGTCGCCTGGGTAAAGACCCTCGTCACCTTCCCACCAACGCCCGCAGTCTCGACAGCGGACGCCCTCAGGAAGCCTTGCTACCAATGTCACATTTCTCCTCCTGCGTGTGGCAATGTGAAATCACCAAAAGAATAAAGACGCTCTGCTTTCTTGGGTTTCTTATCTGGAAGGGCTCGCTTTCTCTTTCATGGGTTTCTATACCGTATCGGCTCGCTAACTCGCATTGGATTTCTTCGAATTCTTGGCTCGCTTTACCACTGTGGTTTTCTACTGACGAGTGGCTCACTAGACGCTCCGGGATTTCTTTATTATAATGGCTCGCTCACGTTTTTTGGATTTCTGCCAACTTTTGGCTCGCTTAATCGAGATGGGCTTCTAAAAATCGGGGGCTCGCTTCCATTTCGTGGTTTCCTATATCCTTTTGGCCCCTCCTGTACGTCAAATTAACAAAAGGCCGAGGCCATAACAGCCTCGACCAATTCGCTTTCCCTTTTTGGTTTTCTTTACTGCGTTGGCACGCTCCCTCTTTCCGGGTTTCTGGTTTGGAATGGCACGCTCCAAGTTTTTGGGTTCCTATGTCCGAAGGGCTCGCTCCCTCTTTTTGGATTGCTCGCCCCGAATGGCTAACCCTCGTGGACGATCCCGAGTTTGCCCTCGCTGTAAGGGGTCGATACCGGAAGTCCTTCCAGCTCACGCCAGGCCATATGGAGATCCATCAGGAACATCTTGATCATGTACCTTTTGGAGGCATTGTTGATGCGTCCGGGCGTCCATACCAAGGCGGCTTCCGTCTTGGAGATCTTGGAGAGTTTCTTGTACTCCTCGACCGTCACCTTCACCCTGTTGGGATCCGTTTCCAGCCGACGCTTGTAGGTTTCGTAGATACGACGGTAGCCGGTCACCTCGCCGATGACCTCCTTGGTCTCCTTGTCCTTCGGCGCTACCCCCGACTTAAGGAAGGAGCCGGCCAACACGCCGACCATTTTGGTCTTCAGGAAAGGATTGAACGTGATGCTATCACGCTCGCTTTCCTTTCCCTTCTTGTCGACGTAGGTACGCTTGACCTGATGCTCCTTGCGCCTGGAGCGTCCGACACCATCCGGTCCGACGTCCAGCCCAGCATACTTCCAAAAGCTGGAAGGATACTTGGCCTTGTGGATGTCAAACTCGGAGATGATGACACCGGCCATGGCCGCGCCGACTCCCTTCACGTCCTCCAGGAATTGGGTCCAGATGGGAAAGTCGAGCAGAACCGTCTCGAGTTGACGGAACATTTGTTCCTCGGCCTGCCTTAGTTCAATGTACCTGGAAACGAGACAGAGCTCCGCGTATGTGGAGATGACCTCGTCTCCCTTGAACTTTTTGGGCGTCGGGAAGGACACCATCCCATCGGTGATGAGCTTGTAGCGCTCGCGGAGCAGGTCCAGGGTTCTCTTGGCTTCCTTTTCCAGCTCCTTTTCGGAGGTGCTGGGTTCTTGTCCCAGCTTGGCGCGATAGTTCATCGCGATCCTGTTTCCGATCTGGATGCGGAGTTGTTGGATGTCATAGACACCCCGCACCATGGTCCGGAGATTCCGTTTGTGGTCTTCGCTCATGGTCTCCTCCTGTTGCAGCTTGTGATGGTAACACTATATTACCAAAAGAATAAGGCGCTCGATCTGGATGGGTTTCTATAGCGTAATGGCTCGCTCATTCGACATGGACTTCTATCACGCATTGGCTCGCTCATGAGTATTGGGTTTCTGTAGCGTAATGGCACACTTCCCTGTAATGGGTTCCTGGCTAGGTTTGGTTCGCTTTTACCGTGTGGATTTCTCGCCATGATCGGCTCGCTCTGAAAAGTTGGATTTCTGCCAGATGATGGCTCGTTTGATCACGTTGGATTTCTCGAGGTTTCTGACTCGCTCCTGCGTCTTGGATTACTCGGTCTCGAAGGCTCGCTTTGCTCCAAAGGTTTTCTACGAGATGTTGACTTGCTCTCACGGGTTGGGCTTCTGCGCCGGATTGACTCGCTTGCTCGCCTTGGATTACTTGGTTCCAATGGCTCGCTCACATTAAATGGATTTCTAGCTGACTTTGGCTCGCTCGACGTGTATGGATTTCTGAAGGCTACTGGCCCACTTCCTTGCATCGGATTCCTGGTTGGAGTCGGTTCGCTTTTGTCGCGTGGTATACTATTTTGTGATGGCTCGTTTCCTCCGTATGGATTTCTTGGCTCGGTTGACACGCTTCCTTGTTTTGGATTTCTTTTGGCGAATGGCTCGCTTTTAGGTTTTGGATTTCTACCAGCCGGTGGCACGCTTACTTCTATTGGATTTCTAGTATCCAAGGACTCGCTTACGATCTTTGGGTTTCTGCTAGGTTTTGGCTCGCTTGAATCGTATGGGCTACTGGATTCCCACGGCTCCTCCTATCATAAATAGTTAAAATGTCGGGGCTTAGATGGAAGTGGATTGCTGGTATCCTCTGGCCCCGACAAATGAAGTTTTAGGCAAGGATGTCCGGGTGTTCGGAAATCCATTTGATGAAGGGGGTTGTTTCCTTCAGATCGCGATTGCGTTGTGTCGCCAGCTTGAGGGCAACCACGGCATATTCCTGCTCGGGGTACTGGTCACAGAACGTTATGAAGTTGTCCATGTTTTTCTCGGTTGCCCGCTCCGCCACGGCGGCGGCGAGAGCGTAGGACAGTGCCGGGTCATCCACAGGCATGTCGAAGTCACGCGGGTTCTTGATGACCAGGTCCGGATCGGGGAGGTTCCTGTAGATCTTGAGGAACCCTATCAACTCGCTGGCAAAACCCTCACCGGCCGCACCCTTGAAGACCTCGAACTCGATTTCGGGGTCAACAATGCCTGCCCTCATGAACTTGGCTATGTAGTGGACGGTGCGGGGCGAAGGCGTGTTTGTGATGTCCGAGGTCGGTTGGAAGTCATGGAGCAAGTTGGGTCGGAAGTTGATAAAACCGATCAACTCCGCAGGGATGTCATTTTGGCTGGCCCAAACGCACCAATCCTCATAATCACACTCGAGCTCGATGATGGTAGCAAACCTGGACTTGACAGGTTCCAGGATGCCAGCCACTCCGGCCCGATCCGCCTTGCGATTTGTGGCCGCGATGAACGAGACCTTGTCCGAGATCTTTTTCTCATTGATCCGACGGGCGAGGATGAGCTGCATACATGCAGCCTGAACGGCCGGTGGTGCCTGCCCGAGGTCATCCAAGAAATACACGGTACGCTTCTTAGCATCCATGATTCTCTTGAGATTTCCGAAGGGCAAGAATCTTGCCTCCGGACCTTTAGTGGTCTCGACCGCAGTCGGAAGACCTTTGTAGTCGACCGGGTCGTCCGTTACGGGATGTGAAACCACGGTGTCCGTCTTGCAGAACGCGCAAGCCTGATGCGTGATGTCAGTCTTTCCGAGTCCCGGTGCGCTCTTGATGAGGATCGGGAGTCCGGTGGGGATTGCATCACACAACAGCCTGAATAATTGACTGGGCTTCATTTTCTCCTCCATTGCTTGGTATAGTGGTAGAGTGAAACTACCAAAGGCCCATCAAGAATGATGGGCTAATTAGAATCGGTGCATGTTTACGGCAAATCTGAAAGCCAGTACCGAGCCCGTGAATTTTCCGGGCATAAACCTACCACGCTTGCAGACACGAAAGTATTTGCGCTTGATTCTCCGGACGGAGTACCCCGTATACCGTTTATTCATACATACTCGTCGGTCTTCACCAATTTGGAAGTTCAGGTGGTAGAAAGTCTTTCCGTGCCATGCCGAAGCGTTTACAAAGGGCTCCCGGCTCATGATCCCCTCCCATACTGTGCTTATACCATAATGAGCGGGCCGAGAATCGCCCGCTCAATGCGTTCGTCTGTGTTTTGGGTACTTGGGGGGCACCTCCTGGAGGTTCGTTGCCCTATAAGGCTTAGAGTTGCTGGATATTGGTGACCTTCCACATGAAGGACTTCCAACGCTCCTCGGTTGGGGGTTCATCCCCCGCCATGAGCAGTCTGACCTCCCTTCTCCTGAACTCGTCTGGGCTGCCATGCTTGCCGGGGAACGCCTTGGCGGCATCCACCGACATATAGGGCCAGCAGTTGTCGTACCGAAGCATGTCGGCGGGGAAGTCCCCGCCTCCTTCGACGGTAAAGAGAGTTTTCCTGGTCGTCATTTTCTCCTCCTGTTGCTGTCCTGTTAAATGGACAAAAGGAAGGGGCTTATTACTGATGGTTTACTGATTCGCCATGGCCCTTCCCTAATCCTAGTAGTTTCCATCGGCAACTTGGAAGCAGGTCAGACCCTCTTCCCGCCACATGTCGACCATCTGTTGCCTGTCGTCGATGACGAAGTGAATAAGATAGGCTGCTCTGATCAAGGCCAGCATGTCCTTCTTGACAAGGACATCCTTGCGGCTATCTCCGTCACACCTCATGTAGAGGTCATCGTACTCGACGTAGTTCCTTTTAAGCCAGTCCTCGGTCACTGCTTTGTGCTCTTCATAGCGAGCAGTAACCAGGACAATCTTGAAGCCAAGCGCCTTGCAAGCGTGAAGGATGTTGGCCACGGGATAGCAAACGACGTCGTCCTTCATGCCTGCAAAGAACGACTTCCAATCAGCCTTGGTAAGTTTGCTTTCACAAGTAGTGCAAATGCGACCCCTTACTTCATCGAGCACCCAAACAGTCCTACGCTCCCGAGGACAGTTGGGACAATAACGATCGATGAAGTGTCTGCGATGATCGATGTTGGCGAGTGTGCCGTCGATGTCGCATAGCACGGCAAACTTCGTGCCCGGTGGATGGATGGTGACTCCTTTTGTTTCACTCATAATCTCCTCCTGTTGCTATCCTGATAAATGGATAAATGGAAGGACTTCAGATCATTGGGCTTCTATGTCCACTTGGTCCTTCCAAATCAGAACTTGTTTACGCTGTTAGCAAACCTGTCGGCGTCGCGCTTGCGAAGGAAAGAGGCGTACTGGATTATGCGCCCAATTCTAACCCCTTCAAGATAATTCTCAAAGACTATGTCGTTGTTTTTTATCACGTAGCATCGGTTTTCTCCGACGCCTCTGGCCACGTAGTAGCGTTTCTTTCTACGCATGATCTCCTCCGCTGCTCTAAAAGTGCTAAATGGAAGGGGCTAACAGGTTTTGGGCTGCTGACGGTCTATGGCCCCTCCCAATCTCTCACTCAAGAATTTCCCGCGCTTGGGAAAGAGTATTGAAGTGCCTGACACAGCAGGCGTTACCAATCTTTTCAGGACTGACAACTTGGTATCTATCCACCACCTCCTTGCCATCCTTGATGTGAAAAACTTTCTGCACGATGACAGGGACGGAGACGTTGTCGATCTTAGTGGTTCCCTTGTCCACATTGCGTAGCATGATCTCCTCCTTTGCCTTTGATTGATAAATGGACAAATGGGAGGGACTAGTTGCCTATGGTTTTCTCGGGCCTATTGGTCCCTCCCAATCTCTCACCTCATTTTGAATTGATCTAGCCGCCGCTGAAGGTACTTGCCGATGTCGTGATTGAAGGAAGCATTGGTTTTCCACTGCCATACGATGCATCTGGACACGTCCGAGTTAAAGGAAATCGGAGCAATTTCCACATTGAGTGGAATGTTTCCCTTGATATACTTGACCTTGCCAAAGGTATAGCCGATGCCACATGGACGCTCGACCGTTAAAGGAACGCGCACGACGAATACGCGCCGCCCCTTGGACATGGAACCGCCAAAGGCTTGCATTGCGGCCTTTTGACTTCCCCATATATGACCAGATTGTTCGGTCATGATCTCCTCCGTTGCTGCCAAATTGGCAAACAAGGCACAGGAAACATCCCATGCCTAAAATTTATCCATGTTTTCACAGAACGCATGGGCAAGCTCTTCGCTTTCAAACCATTGAATGTTTAACCAACCCTCCTTTCTGAGTCTGGCCTCATGACGTAGATGGTCTGATTTGAAGGTTCCATTCGCGTAGTTGGTCCTGGCCTTGCCCCACGAGTACCTACCCTTCAATACATCATCGGTCCTACAACCAGCCCAATACTGCTTCTCTGCCATGGTTTCTTCCTTTGTCCATTTACTTTGTTGGACGCTTGATAGTATGTCGAAGGGAACGACGTTCATGTCGATTTCGTGGCCTTCCCGTTATTGGCCCAACGATCCATTCCAGGAGCAACCATACCCATCGCCCCAATCGCTTCATAATCTCCTCCATTGCTTTGTAATTGATTAAAGAGGGGGCTTTTGTCGATTGGGTTTCTAACCACGTATGGCCCCCTAATGGAAGGTTGGTTTGTCGAAGCACCCATCTTTATTAGGACAGATGCTGCATACTTTGGCCTTCAACAGGTCATTCACAAAGTTTGAGCTCTCTTCCATGGACCTGAAAGAGGCTAGTACAGTCCAACCCTCACGTTTTTCAACGCACGTCTTGGAGTCGCCATGAAGGAAAACGTCGGCGTTAACCACCTCGATAGTGACGTCACCTTCTCCAGTGGTATCTGAACTTATGACCAGGTATTTGTTCTCGGGCATGATCTCCTCCCATCGTCTTAAATTGTCAAAATGGAGGGGCTTGGCAACTTGGGATTTCTACCGGTCTATGGCCCCTCCAAATCAGAAGGCATCGTAAGCGGCCCCAAAGGCCATGGCTTTCTTTGCGGTGGCAAATTTCGCCAACACTTTGTAAGGACCTTTAAGTCCCTCTTTGGTTTGTAGCTGAGACTTAGTTGTTATTGAACAGAATTGGCGTTGTGCCCATTGCACAACCCACCATTTTCCTGACGTTGACATTTCGTCCTCCTACAAAAGTGATTAAAGAGAGGGGAGGACAACGGACCGTGAAATGGCCCGCATAGATATCCTCCCCTCCCCAGCAATAGGAGGAGGAGACTCACCCCATTCAGCACTACCCAATGTCCGCCGATCCAGCACCGTCCTTCTCGCACCGTTTGACAACGTATTACATAGTAGCGTGCGTGATGATGCAATCAAACATCACCGTATTGTTTTTCCTTGGTAGGGGCCTTACCCACATGCTGAAGAAAGCACCAGCTTACGTGATACTCATAATCAGCAACAGCCTACAGCATTACGTCGTGAAAGTACAAGAAGTGATAAAGCGCATTAGAAGCGCAAGGCACCACGGTCCCGCCCACTAGGGGGCAGCATCTTACTACGGACATCCTCTTATGCTTATCCGACTAAAGAACGTCGGCCCACCCGTACCTTTTACAGCCAGAGATGGGGGGCAGTGGGACCGGACTCATCCGGGTCTCTCATCCACCGTGCGATCATCATTAGGGGACCAAACGGTCCAGCCATCCTCAGCACCCGGTCCATCGTTCCCTATACAGTAGCAAAGGGGATGATGAGACCAACTGCCTAGCCAGGGTAGCCAGGGCGTCGGTTCCCTTCGATCCGTTTTACCACTCAGCGGGGCGGGAATTTTTAGTACCTTCTTTCGCTGCCCCGGTGGCCTCCGGTTTTTGGGGAGTTCCGTCTTAGGTCTCCCGAGCTGCTAGTTCTTGACGAACCAGCCCTACCCAAACACACACATTTCTAGGTAGTATGCAATTATGGCACATGGTATACATCCTTACAACAGGATATATATATCATATACATCGGTGTTAATGAAAGGTTAACCAACTGTTGGGATGTTGTAGTCCCACCAATCAGAAAGCTTCCTAAAGGTGCTTTTCCTCTTGTGCCTGTCGGAGTGATCACGAAGTGCTTCTCCGATCAGCCTTGCCTCTTTGAGGTCCAGAAACAAAACCACTTGACCCGGCTTGGCCTCACGAGTCTCATCCTCCATTACGATAGCATATCTCATATCCTATCCTTTCCTAGATGGCTGATGTCTCCTATCTAAAACGCATTGTACAATCTCAGGAAGTCCGCAGCGGCCTTATGGTTGTCAAAGATCTTGATTATTGTGCAGCCCCCAAACTCCTTTTCGTATTCCTCAAGCCTGCCCTCTCTCACTATGTCTAACTGTACTTCCAGCCGTATGAAGTGCAGGGGTTCCCAAAGCTTCACCACATACCAGTCATCTGTATCTTCAGAAGGCGTCATGCAGTCTCACAAAACGTACAGCGTCATCCATTTCAGACATCACAAGCACCCATGATCAATCAACTCCTAGAAAATATTGTAGCACTTCTGAAAGTGTATTGCCTCCTCTCTGGTATTGAACCCGGCAATGGTCACATAAGTCTCTAGAGGATGGTGACACAGATATTTAGAAGACAGTTCGCTTCTACGCTCGTTTGTTACAATAGCTTTTCTAGTCCCTCTATAGGCACCCAAATTCCACAATGTTCCACCCACAGGAATAACAACTTGCCAGTATTTGTTCAACAGTTTTGGTCTGCGTCTAGAAATCATTATACACCTTCACAAAATTGCTGGCCGCGCGGAGGTCATCAAATTCCGCTATGGTCCTGGTTTGTGCCTTCCAAAATTTGTTCCCATGCAAGACGGAGACGGGATCAAGATACACGGCCCTTCTATGAGTGTCCTGATGACTTCCGAGATTAGTCTCACTCCAGAGCTTTCCGTCCTCCTTTGGTATGACTACATTGTATCTAGAAGGCATTGTACAGCTCACAATATTTTACAGCTTCCAAGGTCTGACCTTCCTCAAAACGAGCTATTACCACCGCCCCTCTATAAGGTTCCACGTATCTTACTTCCCCAACCCATTTGTACGACATGTAGATCCTTGCTTGCATCCCGTCTCCAGCGAGAATGCAAAGGCCGACCGTTCGTTTCTTTTTTCTACGTCTAAAATGCATTGTACATATCCAAGAATTGGTGCGCTTCCGCATGTGATGTAAATTCCTTGATCAACGTATAGGAATCCATACTTCTCCCGGAAAACTTCCCAAAGTCGATGTCCTCCCACTCTTTCATTGATGGATGAATGAAGGCTCCGTCAAGGTCAAGGCGACGAACCACAAAATAGCGGACATAGATTCCTTCGCTAACCATCAATGACTCTATTGCCCTAGAAGGCATTGTATAAGTCCCTAAAGGCGGCGGACTCCTGTAAATCTTTAAACACACCAAGGATAGTGAGAATGCTTCCTTCACTAGTGACACTGGACGCATCCCTAAATCTTATGGAGACGGCTTTTCTAGGGTGCCGAGAAGGAGACACCGTCTCATTCCATACCATCCCAGGAGGTGGAAGCACAACAACCCATTGACTAGTAAAATCAAAAGGCATTGTACAAATCCCTTAATTGATCTGCTTTCTGTCTCTCCGTAAACTTACCAAGGACCTCATAGATTTCGTGAAGTACTCTGTCTGCCTCCCTACTAGAGTGTTGTGACGTGAAAGCCAGTGGTCTTATAGAAGACTTGCTGATCAATACATAGTAAAGTCCCTTTCCTTTTTTAGAAGGCATTGTACATCCTTTTAAATTGCTGTGCATCTTTCAGCTCATAGAAGCTGGCAATGATCTTATAGTGGGATGGAAGTTCGTCTATTTTTTTCCTTATGATGGCTCTGTTAGTTTCCATAGCGGGAACTGTTTTCCATTCCTTTTTAGGAACAAGAACCATGTATTCCCCCACACCCATTTTCTGATAGAAATCCAACATGGACACGTTTTCAGAAGGCATTGTACATGTTCCTAAATAATGTGGCTTCATTCAAATTGTCAAACACACCAAGGAAGCAAACAATAGAACCAACATAGGTATAATGATGAATGCTTGCCCAATTAGTGATGATCGCTCTCCGTGTTCCTATAAGGAATGACAAACCCCCTTCCCACACCCTTCCAGGGCCAGGTATCATAATAATAAATTGATCATTGAGTTCAGAAGGCATTGTAAGCATCCTTGAGCCTTACAGCTTCCCTCAATTTATCAAACTTACCAAGCAGGATGCAATCCTCAAAGCCCTCTGCGACCTGCTCAACCACGGTAGCTCTTCTAGTACCCTGACAACCCATCCATTGTTGATGCCGTTGATACCACACTTCGCCTGGAGGGGGTAAGACCACGGTCCATCTTAAATCAGAAAGCATTGTACGCATCCCTAAACTTCAGCGCCTTTTTGTGATCATCAAACTTTCCAAGGACAATACATCGTTTAATTAGGGATTTGATTGAAGTTGAAGTCAGAGCTGCTCTTCTGGTGCCATTATGCATCCATTTTCTACTCCATACCTCACCAGGAGGTGGAAGCATAACAACCCAAGGACCGCGAAATTTAGAAGGCATTGTAGTTGTTCCTGAGGACTAATGCTTCTCCCAACTCAGCAAAAGCGCCAAGAATGGAAACAATGCCCATACCCGGATAGACTTCAGAATTTAAACTGGCGTAGCGAAAAGAAGCAGAACATCTACAGCTATGTTTGACCCATGGCCCGATTCTGTTCCATACCTTTCCAGGCCGAGGAATGACAACCACCCACAAATCATTTACCTCGGCATAATAATCAGAACGCATTGTAGCCGTTCCTAAAGGTCGCACCATCCACATGATCATCAAACACACCAAGGATGGAAACGATCCCTACATCCTTATTGGCAAAATACGATATGTTGTTATAGAGCAGGAGAACCGCCATCCTTTTACCCTGCTTTGATCCCATATGTTCCCCCCACGTCAATCCAGGCCGAGGAACAATGACGACCCATTGATCCCCTAGTCCATCAAAAGGCATTGTATAGATTCCGAAATATTACTGCCTCCGCAGAAGTGTTGAACACGCCGATGAAGGAAACCAATCCCACTTCGATATTAACCAGTGGGAGGATGCCACCATAACGACATATAGCAGCTTGTCTGATTTCAGAAGAGCTGGGGGGAAAGAGGGAGAAATGGATGGAATCCCCCCACACAACTCCAGGTCGAGGAAGCATCACAACCCAGGAGTCGTTGTTGTTAGAAGGCATTGTACAAATCCTGGAATATCCTTGCCTCCGTGGAAGTGTCAAACACGCCGATGAAGGAGACTATCCCCAGTTCAAGATTGACGCGAAGGAGACTGCCAGCGTAACGACATATGGCAGCCCTTCTGGTATTGTGGAAGAAAGGGAAAGGTGAGGCAGGATCCATTGAACTATGTTTCCACACCTTACCAGGAGCAGGAATGATAACAACCCAAGTTTTATCAAGAGAGACCATTGAACCCCCGAAATCAAACAAACTACCAGATAAAGCCAAATCACCAGAGAAGTCAAGTAGTCCGTTTACTCCGTGCCACAACCAAAAGACAGCTATGTTAATGAGTCATTAACCATGTTTAAGAGATAGAAGGATACGTCCAAGGATACATCAAAAACTTCATATGATGTAAAGACTCATAGAAAGGGTGATAGACCTGAGACGTAAAGCTCAGGGAAAAGCGGAGACCAGCAGGACAGGGGGAGAGACCAGCCTGAAAGGGAAACCCGAAAGGCGTGAAAAGGGTTGTCCAGGAAGCCACAGGAAGCCAGAAAAGGGTTGTCCGGGAAGCCAGAAAAGGCGGCGTTCTTCCTCTTCCTCCCTGGCTTCTGGATGTTCTTCATCCTCATCTTTGTCATCATCGTCATCGTCTTTTTCCAAGGGTTTCCAAGGGTTTTGTGGTGATGTATGTTATTTGGTGGGGGATGATGAGGATGAGGAGGATTGATTGTATCAATCATCATCTTCATCTTCCTCGGGCCTACAGGATTGACGTATCCTTGTCACGGATAGTTTATACCCACAGTGGGTGGGTGGGTGAAAAGTATCCTTGTCACGGATAGGGGGCACGCAAACTTCCAAACGCTGCCTGACGTTATCCGTGATAAGGATTGACTGACTCTACACCCACTGAGGGCTCGGAGAGACTATCAGTGTTGACCCAGAGTTGACAAGGCATGCCCCAGAGTTGACTATCCTTGTCATGGAAATGGTGACCCATTTTGTTATGACAGTATCAGGACCCACCATATATTGTTTTGTCCTCGGTGTTATCCGTGGTACGGACTTAACGACGGATTTGGTGGTGATAGTATCAAGGCATACCATATATTGATTTACGGGGTCTTATCAATTTTTGACTTGTGTTTTTTATGGATATGGTCTATAGTTTGGTTGGTTTTGAAAAAGGCCAAGGGACTTCACGCCAGTGATGTCTCCTTTCTCATCCCAACTAAAACTCAGTGCTGGTGCACGCAGGCTCTATCTCTGTCACGGACAGGCGATCGCTTTTTTTTACACTTCCTAGCTCTGTATATCATAGCCGGTCACGACTCACTATTCCTCATCGTAGTATTGTGTTTCGTTTTATTCCCTGTCGATTTGAAACTTCCTGGCTCTGTATATCATCTGTCGTCTGGTCCGCCGGTTCCTCTTAGTGTTATGTTTCGTTTTACACATCCTCTTCTTCCCGGGGCTTTATCATCCTCATCTTCTTCCTGGTGGCTCACCGCCGGTTTGGAAGTATGTGAGGAACAACAAATATGCTTCATAGAACAAAGTCCTTGTTGCATCCTAAATAACCGTCAATGTAAACTTGTCGTACCGTGTGCATAGGGCATACGAAGGCAACCAAGGAGTAACGACGATGACTAGCAAGCAAACCGCGAAGACCACCGCCACCACTTCCCCCACCGCCGTGTGGAACCAACTCAAGAAGTGGCCTGGCAAGACGGCGGGGCCAGCCCCCAGCAACGCACTCCTCGTCAAGTCCGTCGCCCTCGGCTACCGCGCCGGAGCCGCCAACGCGCTGGCGGTGGCGATGTACATGCGTCCTGCGGGCGCGACGCAGAACCAGATCGCGGCCGTTTGTGGTGGGCCGCAGCTCAACGTCTTCCGGACCATGGTGGCCACGGGCGCGGCCAAGATCGGGACGCGCGTGAAGGCCGCCAAGGAAACCCGGAACATCGATGGCAAGAGCCACACCGTCTACAAGGTCGCCGTCACGGGTGGGACGCCCAAGCCCAAGAAGCAGGCGGCTACCAAGAAGCAGCCCGCCAAGAAGGCCCCGGCCAGGAAGCGGGCGGCCAGGAAGTCCGAGGCCGCAAAAGTGGTCGAGGCTCTGGAGTCCGGATCGGTTCCCGCCAGCTAACCACCGACTGCGATAAACTGAGGCGGGAGTAACATCCCGCCTCTTTTTTGCCTGGACGTTGTTCCAGTTACTATTCATCTTCCTGGGTCTACAGGGATTTGAAACTTCCCAGCTCTGTATATATCCATATGTCCTGGTGGGCGGCTTCTTCTTTTGGGTTTCGTCCTCCTCATCTTCTTCCGGGGTTGAGCGTTGGACAGCATATGAGGATTAAGACGACTCTTTTTGCGGGTGCATCTTCCACACCCCCTGTTTAAAATAGTAGCATGTTTAATTACACGGCAAACAAGGGAGTTGGAGCAATGGCAAAAAAGAGAACGTACCCTGTGGGCGTGGCCGATATAGAAGGCCACAGCTACACAGCCCGCTTTGACACGATGAAGGAGAAGCGGGAGTACCTGGAGTTGAAGGAGAAGCTGAACGCCGCCGGTTTTAAGTATGGCATGTGGTTTGCGAGTGAAGGATTTTGGCCCACCGCCGCCTGGAAATTGGTGGGTAGGCACTTCCTCCTCAGCTTGGCCAGTGCCACCATGATGAAGGATGCAGGGGGAAACCCGTGCCACGAAGACGCGTTTGGCGAACCGCGCCACCAAGGGGAATACAGCTACTTGTTCGTCTACGTGGGGCCGTTTGACGAGGAGTGGGAGCTTGGGGAACCACCGCTTGTAGACGGAGACTTCCCCGAAAAGCATTGGCAGATGATTTTCAATAACGCGGTGGAAGCTGCGGACTTTGCCAACAGGTTTATACCGGCGGGCAAGCCACTCTTCTAACCCACCGATTTCTGAAACTTCCGGGGTTAGTATAGGCCCCGGTTTTTTATCCTCCGGTTTTCTTGTTGTTCTTCTTCGCAGCGGGTCTGTGATGCCATCCTCTTCTTCCCAGGGGGCTGTCGTGGCCCTTGGAAGACTTTGTTCTTTGAAGGTTTTTGTGGGTGCATCACTTGGGCAACACGTTTACACTGGTAACATGCTTAATTACACGGCAACACGGGAGTTTCGAAACATGGCATACGTGATTTGGAAGCGGCCCAACTGGTTCCTCCACAAAGGCACTTTTAAGGATGCTCGCCAAGTGCCGCAGAGCAGTGCGCGATGGACGAGGAAAGTGGAACACGCCCAAAGATTTGATGCCTACTGGGCTGCGGAGTGGGCTTGCAGGCATCTGGACTTCACGATTGTGAAGGAGGTGTAGGACGATGACCAACACGATTGTTGAAGTACCAACACCCCACTCGCTCTTCGAGACCCTAAGCCCAAACATGGTGGCGGAGTGCATACCCGGCGTACAGGGCGATCTATATCGTCTTCTTTGGGCGCTGGTACACAAGCACAAAAGAGAAGCGAGACCGGGAGCACCGGATTGCCTGGCCCGCTTCTGGAAACAGATTCCCAGAGAAAGCCAATGGGAGTTGAACAGCTTGGCCAGGAAGCATGAACTTTACCTTGCGGATTTGCTCCTACTTGTCCAAGAGTAGACACAAAGGAGTTAGGACAATGCGTACCATCATCATCATACTGCTCACCTTCTACACCATCATACTTGCCACCACCGCCTGGATGCTCTGCTTCGAGGTCTTCATCCCGGCGTTTGGTGGGTGGATACCTTTCGGGATGATCACCTTGGCGGTTCCTCTGACGGCCGTGCTTGCCGGGGGTTACGTGGCGCTGGAGGACCTGGAGTTTGAGGAGTGGTTGAGGACCCACCCTGAGTCCTCCTGAGCAGCCGGGGGAAGGACGGAGTTTAGCCGTGGGCTCCGTCCTTTCCTTTACAGGGCACAGTATCCTCTTCTTCCCGAGCCCTCAGACAGGAAGAGGCGCTCGGCGGACACGAAGATTAATGAACCAATGGCTTCTTCCTACAGGGTGTTTTACTATATTTACATGCTTGCTACACACCTGCACTCGGCAAACAAAGGAGTAGAAATTGTGGAACATTTAAAGGCGGAAAATGACTTCCAGGAAGCGAGGGAGTTTCTCAACAGCGCCGGGTATAGCTACATGGAAGATGCCGCAAACCCGGAGATGAAATTCGAGGCGGCCTGGAAGGATCATCCTAACGGCCTGTTGGTGCAGCTAACGGATGGAACCAAGGAGGAACCATTTTACTACCCGGTGGGGTTAAGCCAACCCTGCCATGTAGTAATATACCAGCGGCCCTTTAACCGGGAATGGAAGTTTGGAGATACTCCCTACAACCCGGATGAGGATCCTGTGGATGTTTCCTGGGAAATATCGTTCAAAGACATCTCCACGGCAGTAAGCTTCTTGGAAAGGTTCATCTCCAAGTAAAACCGGCCTACCAGTTCTGAAACTTCCCAGCTCTGTATAGGTCTGTCGCGTCCGTGTCCATAATTCCTCTCGCTCTTCATCTTCCCAGCTCTGTATGTTTTTGACACTTCCGGCATCCGTATATCCTCTTGCTCGCCGCGTCGTCCTCTTCTTCTCCCTGGCCGCCCGGCGGCCATGCACCACCGGGGAGAAGTGTACGCAAACCCCGTGCCAAACTGGCCCAAATTAAAATAACAATTTGTTGTTATTTTGTTTGCGTTTGGCAAAACGCCCATGGTAGGCTACTTATTACCAGCCGGGGCGCGGTTGCCCTGGCCCGCAACAAGGGGTACTTACCAATGCCAAAGCAAACCACCAAAACCACCGCCGCCGCCGTTGCCAACAACAAAGCCGCCCGCAACTTGTGGCCCAAGTTGGCAAACTGGCCTAAAAACGCTGGCCCCGCGCCAACCTTGGCGCAGTTAAACCAAGCCGTTAACCTGGGCTACCGTGCGGGCGCGGCTAATTGTTTGGCGGTGGCAATGTACTTGCGCCAGGGTGGCGCTAACCAAAAGGTACAGGTTAGCGCAGCCTGTAATGGCCCGCAGCTAAATGTTTGGCGTGCCATACGCGCCACCGGCAAAACACGCAGCGGGGCAAACGTGTATAGTGCGCAGGCAAGCCACACCGTACAGGGCAAGCGCATTACCGCCTATATAGTGCGGGTTGCCAAACCCAAGGCCCCAAGCAAGCCGCGCAAGGCTGCCAAGGTTGCCAGTGCTGGCAAGCCCGGTGGTAGCCCGGCGGTAGCCCAGGGTGTTGCCCCCCCTGCCAACCCTGCCGCGCCCACCACGGCTTAACCTGGCGGCTTACAGCCACACCTATAACCACCCCCTGGGTACTGCCTGGGGGGCGGTTTAGTTGGGGCAACCCCCTCCCCCACCGGCAGGGGCACCCTCCTCTTGTATCAGGCGAGATTCCAGAGGGTCAACCCTGTCTCAAAAATACTGTCAGAAATCTCAGGGGATTTCTAGAGGGTGTATCGCGCGACCGTTTGTCCTTTATCGTCGCACTAATATCCCAACCGATATCTTTGCCCTTAGCAAGCACCACTCAAAAAAGAGAGCAGTTGTACAGGAAACGTGCGGCTTCATCCTGGGTGGGGAAGGGTTTCCGCCCAATGGAAGAAAGGATTATACCACGGTCGGAGGGATACCACTTATCCCCTAATTTGGTTATGCTTCCCAACAGTATGCTCGGTGGATCGGTGAATCCAAGGGCATTCCCTGACCACACCTCCAAAACGTAGATATTTGTAGTCCTCACAAAATGCCATTTCTTTAATATTGGGTCTGCGTACATCATCGGTTTTCTCAGAACTGTGAATATGCCTTGAGTATCTTCGCGCAATGTTATCTGGGATTAGGGTCCATAACATGATAGCTCCTCAAAACTTTGAGCTTAGCAGAAGATACATGGCGGCTTCATGCCGGGTTGGGAACTCTGGAGGATTGCGTACTGTTTTATGGGAGTCGACATCCTCCGTGAAAAGGACTGCCTTTGCTTCTGAATCATGTACTATGGCATAATATTTTAAGCCTTCGACCACTTCTATTATTGCGCCAGCCGAAGTTGGGAAATGTTGAAAGAGAGACTGTTCACTATCAAACACTGACCAACGCTGCATTTTCCTCTTTTGGATTGGATCATGGTGTTGAGATGATTCTATCAGCACATAGGGTCGGTCCTTGCCGGAAGCAATTGTGGCATCATCCGTTAAGGGACGGCTTACCCAAACTTCGTGTAGTTTAGAAGACATTTTGCGGCGATCTCCAATGTTTCCAGCTTTGGTGATATTTTCCAATTGTCCATTCCCTCGGGTTCTATCTTGAATTTATTTTCACAAGCATGTATAGATCCAAGAAAGATCATTGAATCAAAAGGAGCCGTTGTTGATGCTTGGAGGAGGGGTGCTGTTTGTCTGGCTGCGTTTGGGGCCGATGTGCACATTGCTCCGTCGGTGCTGCCCCAACTGAATGTTAGGTTAGAAGATGGTTGGCCGGGTCCGGGGGCAACATTTCCAGTTTGGGGCTGAGCCTGATTTTTGAGTTTGCTTTCTTGAACATGGGCTGTCCAGTGGTTGATGGCCTCTATCACTGCCGGATTTTCTTGATAGTTCGTTGAAGGAGCTTGCCTCGTCCCCGGTATATTGGGGGTAATTGTCACCCCGCAATCAAAAGTTTGCATGGCTGTTATTTCATTCTCTTGCACAGTAATTGCCCCCAATTAGAACTTATTCATGTTCAATATGAAGAAGTAAGCGTCCCCTAAGTTGTCAAAGACATATAATCTACCATCCCATGGGATGATGTTGAAGTATAGCGTGGCCAAAAACACGTCACCGTCCTTTTTAATCCTTCCTATGTCTGTCAAAAGAAGGACATGATCTTTCCCTCTAATGAATATTGTTACAGTCCAGAACTTTTCTTCGGAGTCAGCATTGAAATATGTGCTTTCCAATTGTTCGCGTTTTGCTGATGTAGTCATGATTAATCTCCCAATTAGAACTTGTCTTCAATTTCTTGATAGTTCTCCGGGACCTTGATAACATGCACTTCTCTTATCAAGTAGTTTGATAGCCAGAAAGTATCTTTTGTGGGACTGGATTGTCTTGGTGGGATAATCAACAGGAGTTTGTGAACTTTTTGTTTTCTGAGGTGTCCTTCAGGGTAGTTCCAGATTCCGGTCTTGCAAGTTCTTATTTCGCAGACCTGGGTAATGAGGCCTTTAAGCATTGAAAGTTCTTTCTCATAGATTTTTTTCTCTGGGTGTTGGCTAACGAATGCTCTTTCCAAGAGTCGTTGTATGTAGATCGTTGTGTCTCTGAATATCTCAAGATCGATTGTGTAGTCTATTCCGGTGCTTTCAAGGAGCTCGGCTGCTTTGAGTTCTGCTGCCTCTAGAAAGTCAGAAAACTCTTTTCCGTATCCACAACGAATAAAGTTCATGGGTTTGATTATTTTAACGTGATCCCCTACTTCTATAAGACTTGGGTGCTGTGCGCCTTGGATATCGCCGTCGGAAACTTTTTTTGAACTTTCTCTTGACATGGTACTAGTGATTGGTTATAACATCAATTCACCGGCGCGCACAGGAAGAGCCAAACGAGCAGTAGGGTAGCCTTAGCGGGCGAGACTTCCTCAGGTTGAAGGGCCAGCAACGCTCAACTCCGCCCCCCGAGTTCTGCTGGCCCTTCTTAATCCCCAATGGTTATCTCCTTCTCCTCAGTTGATATTTGTAGCCCTTGTGTTTAACATATGATAGGACCTGTCGTAGTGTCCAGTCTTGTCGTTGCATCCATTGTAGTATGGGGGCACATCTTACGATGTATTCTCCCCTAAAGACGATTCCTGCAACGTAGTGAGGGGCTTTAATGCGTAGCAGCATTATCTTCTCAGTTCATCCCTTACCTGCATGAGCAGTTTACCAAGATGATTCTCACCTTCGCCTTGGCAGACGCCCCAAAAAGTGTCGCCCCAGTGATTGCCCTCGATCAGTTCTTGGTTTTCAGTGGCCAGTAGCAAATCCCTTAACTTTGGAAATTGAAATTTTTGTCTGAGTAGATTGAGCATGATGCGTAGTTTGGTCCCCTCCCAATCAGGTCGCAGTGTAACTCCCCGACCCAATCGTTTAGCCCTTCCTGGACCTGCTGCCCGTTGGATGCGGAGTCGTTCCGTTTTATCCAGAGTTTTTGCTGCTTGGTATGCGTGTTCGACCGTTGGATAGGTAATCCCGCCCAATTTGACGTGTGATACGCTAAAATTGGAAAGGAATCTGTGTTTGTCGTTGAAGCTATCGATCATAATGTATCCTTTTTAATTGGTTGGCCCGGTGGGATTCGAACCCACGACCCCAAGATTAAAAGTCTCGTGCTCTTTATCCAACTGAGCTACGGGCCATAGGAGGGTTTACATATCATATAGCAGTATATATAGTCCACACCCATCCACAACAGATTTTTTGATAGTGTATGCCGGATTAGCTCAGGGGTAGAGCGGGGTCCTTGTAAGGCCCAAGTCGCAGGTTCGAATCCGTGCATCCGGCACCAACCCTTCTACGGCGGAGAATGCAACATGACTTCCAAACCATCCAGGTCATCTCCTGCAACCAACCATACGGAGAGCATCATGTACCGGCGGGCTACAGTGTTGTGGCTAATCGCTATATCAATGCTGGTCACTGCTTGTCTCATCGTGCTCAAGGCATATTTGGAGTTTTTACCATAACCTTTGAGGGGGCAGATTCGAGTCCTTCCCCCACCACCATTGGGAGTGGCGCAGCCTGGTAGCGCAATTGCTTTGGGAGCAATAGGTCGCTGGTTCGAATCCAGTCTCCCCGACCAGTTTGAAGGAGATAGGCCATGACACGATAGTCACAATATTGGATTGTGACGGTTCCGAAAGGAGACTGTCATGGCTACCGAAGTCAGAAAGAAAGGCAAGAGTGGAAACAAGAAGCACGGACGTAACAAGAGAGCTTGTGAAGCCTATCACGCTCGAGGACAGAGAGAAAAGAACAAGATCCTCAAGATCAAGCGCCATCTCAAGAAGTATCCCACGGATGTTGCTGCCGCTGCTAAACTGAAATCCCTCAAGTGAAAAAGATGGCCCCCACCGCGAGGCGGGGGCCATAGCTTTCCTCAGTCTGGAAGGTTAGCTGGTGAGATCGAGGTCATCCACGGCGGATGTTTTTTGGTGATCGGTCCCGGATGTGGTGGTGGCCTGTTGGACGTGTCCGGAACTTTTCTTGCCATGAGTCATGAACCGGTCTCCAGCCTCCGTTTTCTGGTCGTTGGAGAACAGGGTGTCCGACCTCATTCCAGACTCTCGGTAGCCGTCGGTATTGGAAGCGACAGCCGCGAAAGCCGCTTTTGAAGACCCAAGGTCATAGCTCATTGTTGCGGCTGCGGCCATACCCATTTGTCTGACAGCCACATCGTAGGCGTCGATGCCCGCACCCATGAACAGGAAGGACCAACCCTCGGCTTCCTTCTGCTTGATAAGGGTGGTCAGATCCGTGAAGTTGTACTCCGTCGAGGCGTTTTCCTGACCATCGGTCTGGATCACAAACAACACGTTGGGTTCGTCATCCCGCTGCTTGAGCGCTGCCTCGGTGGCGCGGATGGATTTGACACACGCATCGACCAGCGGTGTCGCGGCTCCGGGTATGTAGGTTTCGCGGGTCAGATTGGGAACCTTGGAGATATGCTCGCCAACGTGGACCTTGTCGATCTTCATCGAGTCAAACTTGATGAGGCTGAACTCGACCTTGCCCTTGCTTTCGTCCCGGAGGCTATCCAGGTATGTGTTGAAGCCGCCGATGGTGTCATCACGGATCATCTCCATTGATCCAGTTTCGTCGAGTACGAAGGTGACGACGGTTGTCTTCAGTGTAACCAAGTCCCTTCCCGTATTAGCTTTCGCCATTGTCTTCATCCCTTTCTTTGGTTGTGGTCACGAAGGCTGCCTTTGTGATGTTTTCGTAAAGACTTTCACTCATCACAATGGCCACTGTCTTGTTGTTTTTCAGAACCCTATGAACTTTGCCAGGTTCCTTTTTTAGACCCTTCATGAGAATATTGGGGTCTCTAAAAGCCTCGGAAAATCCTGTGAGCACTGTTTCAGGACCCCCAACGAGATTGAAGTCAGGAATTGCTTTCTTGACCATGAGGCTTGACCTCCTATGTTGTAAATCTACAGCAGATTTGCAGCACATGTCAACTCTTTTTATTTGATGTATAAAGAGAGGGTATAGGTGGGGTGGAGGACAAGTTGGCTTATTGGGATTCCAAGCGGGAAAAAATTGTCCGTCGACCAGATGAACCATATCCGGGTTATCCTGGCTGGGTAATGCACGACTGTGGTTGTTGTGCCGGTATTGAATGGGGTGGAGAATCACCACAAGAATGTAGGCGCTGCAATGGTGGTCATATAGCTGTGCATGTTGCAAGCGGAGTACGCGCCAAATATCCCGGCGGTAGATTTGTTTAGGAATGAAAATGGCAAAGCAAACAAAGATATGTGGGGAGATGCATTTGCACGAGGTTGATCCACGCTTAGTCATGGCGGAATTTGCTAAAGCGGTGGCAATGGGCTCGCCGGAATTAGTGAGATTTGTTATGAGGAATGGAGATGTCTACGCATTCAAAATTGATTGTATATCGACGCATGTTGTGGCTGAACCACAAACGGCGACACTCAGTTTTGAAGCAATCGTAAAAGATATTATTGTCCAGGAATTTTGAGAGCTCTTTCCACGGAATTAAGAACTACGTCTGTACTTATGCTTGACATGGCTAATTCACAGTGGGGGCATCTGTCCCACATGCCGCAAGGGGTCTTTTCATGTTCAAAGTACAGATTTTTGTGAATTGGATATCCAGTGGTGTCTGGATGTGTGAATCCCCCGAATATAACCACTCCAGGCTTGTTAAAGGCTGCCGCCGCATGGTGTAGCCCACCTTCAACGCCGATATAGCCCCGTGAGCGCACGATAACGGCACAGGCCTCCCTAAAGGTGTTGGTATGTAACCGAACCACACCCTCAAGCCATTTTGTACCCACGGGGCCTATTTGGACCCAATGGATGCTGTTCATTTCGAACACTATCTTCTGCCAGCGATCAAATCCCCAATCTTTGTTGGCCTTTGCACCTTCTACATTTTTGGGATTTACGTTTGGTTCGATGATGACATAGTTCTCCCCAAGTTCATCGTCATTATTGTGACTTTGAAGGACTTCGTCGGTTGATAGATAGATTCTGCCGGGGGCTGTTCTGGCTTGCCATTCCGTGAAGCGCCAACGCCTATCTCTTTCCGCGTTTTTGTAGATCAGATATGGGCGACACCACGGAGCGTTCTTAATGCGCGGAAGTTTGGGATTGTCTTCAACGTCCTTTAATGTGGCAATAGCTGGATTGTACCACCACTCCACACATATTCTTGGATGGTTATTTCTGTCGCAGATGGCGACCTTCTGACCGGTCTTTTTGAAGAGGGCCTGCGCCTGCCCAGCCGCCATGATTTCATCGCCATGCCCCATTATACTCAAGCCTTTCAAAATCCAATTTGAGATGGTGATGTGCCCAGCAGATAACACTCTTGGTTACTTCGGAACGCTTGCCAACAATTTTATTGGCATGAATGGTCGCAAAGGGCTTTCTGTAGATTCCTTCAAGAGCGGCTCCTATTATTTTTGGTTCCTCCATCTTGAAGATCCTGTTGACCATTATCCTCCCATTTCCATCGCAAAGCCAAGCCACTTGTGGAACTTCCGCTATGGATACGCCTTTGATTACATCCTGCCAGGGATTCCATCCATGCTGGAGGCATAATTCAAAAAGCCATTGGGTCATATTGTAATTTTTCCCATACGTCTTAATGATATATCTTCTTTCAGTTGGTTTTAGATGGGGAAAGCCCATGGCAAGCCTGGACATGCCACCATCGGGCTCACGAGTTTTGGATAGTTTGTATAAACTATGAAGCCTTGTTATTGGATGGCGGACGGTCGCAAATCTCCAACAGTATGACCAGATTTCTGGAGATATGTGGGCATGATCGGAGGCAAAAAGGTGAGGATGTATTGGTTTGCCATTTGGACGAAGGATGTATGCGCGGAATGCTCTTTCATCGTGTCGAGTTGCCCGTGACATGCCCCTCCTTATGCTTGTTCCACCACATCGCGGGATGTGAACATAGTAGACACGATGTTCCAGAGAGCAAAACATCAATCGACCCAACTTAGGAAGAAATCGCCTTGGATGCCACCCCTACGCACCGCCCCCAGGCTTTCCAGGTACTCGACTCCGGCAAGCTCGGTTAGACCAAAGTTCTGCCCATGTCCTGGTTTCTGCTCGACGCAGATAACGGGTTTTTCCCGGAGTAGGGTCTCCTCCGCTCCTTTGAGGACGTGATATTCATATCCTTCACAATCTATTTTGATGAAGTCTACTTCCTCAAGTTTGTAGCTGTCCAAGGTTGTCATTGGAATGACACCACCATTGATAAGTGGGTCGATTCTTGTGTCGCCGGAGCTGCTTGGACCAGTGAAGAGAGTAACTTGTTTGGTTCCTTCTCCAAGAGCAACTGCGTGGAGACAGGAGTTTGTTTTGCCATCCATATTTTTCTTCCAGCATTTACGGTGGTCAAGTTTTGGCTCGAAACAATGAACCAAATCAAAGTCCCTTGCCATGTGAGTTGCCCATAAGCCAATGTGGGAACCAACGTCAATGGCAACTCGCCTTTTCTTCACAAACTTCATGGCCGCTTCATATTTGTGATATTGGTATGAGGGTTTTCCATCTACAATTTTGTTGATTTGTTCCATCCACTCGATGAGGTGGGTTTCCCCATCGGGAAGCCAAATACCCTTCCATTGAAACATTTTGAGTTCCTTCTATCTGATTGCTTCTAAGAGGAAGTCACCACTTTGATAATCAAGAACCGTATAACCAAAATTGTCAATCAACCATTGTATGGCTTGGTTATCTGGAAGTCCATATCTCCGTTTTGCGACGCCTGGATATTGTTCAATGGAGATAATTGGAAGGTTATCCCCAATGAGTTTTTTTGCTCCTTTAAGGGCAAAGTATTCATAACCCTCACAATCTATCTTGATAAGATGTACCTGTTTAAAGTGGAATGAGTCAAGGCTTCTCAGAATGGCTTTTTCAGAACCGTTTTTATGGATGTAGGTAATACAGGAAATTCCGGGCTTTGTTTTTAATTGAACAGAACCATTTTGTTCACCAATTGCAAAAGGATATAATGTTACATTTCTGTCATTTACATTCTTTTGAAAACAAAGGCGATGTTCTTTGATTGGTTCAAATGCACTAACATGAGTGAAGTGCCTTGCAAGATGCATTGTCCATAGACCAATATGAGCACCAACATCAATGGCGGTATTTAAGTTCCCTTTCTTTTGTGTGGTCTTTAATGCTGCTTGAATCTTTTCATATTGGTAAGTACCTTTTCCATCGATAAGTGGTTCCCTTGCAAATCGTTTAATAAAATAATTATCCTTATTTGGGACCCAAATGTTGCAGATATATTTCATTATTTTCCTCCAATCGCTCTCCAACAAATCCCATCACTGATTTCATCCAGGGTCCATTGATTGTTGGCCAAGGTACACGCCCATTTATATCTCCCGTGTGGTTTCCTTGGGTTGTTGATTTCCCTTATATTTAGAAGTCCCATTGTTGAAGCCGAGCATTGTCCTGTGCAGATGACCGGGATACCAGCAAGCACGGCTTCCACCGCTGAATTGCTTACATAGGTGACCAAGGCCCAAGCCCCTTTGAGATCTTCTGAGAGTGGATTGTGGATATTGAGCCGTTTGCGAATCTTTATTGGGCGGTCGGTGTATCTTTGAATACATTCAACAGCGTTTTTCTCCCACAGCGTCCCATCAAATTGAAACAGAGCTGAGAAGATATCATCCGGGGGGCATAATATGATATGTCTTTTGTCGATGCGTCCATTGAGAGGTTTGTTAACTCTCCAAGGTTTTATATTTATTCCGAAATGGTTGAATCTCTTTCTATATGGTCTTTTGGATATTCCGGTGTGCATATAGGCGTTCTTTGTTATCCTATAATATTCGAATCTTCCAAAATAGGCGTGATCTCCATAGTACCAGTCTCGACCTTCGGCTTGAGCCTGCTTTAGATTGGGCCATAGATGAACGCTTCCAAATAAGGCTATTGGTCCAGGCCAAAGATTGTCATGTTGGGTCAATTTCTTGCTCCCACACCCTTTGGCAAAGGCTTCACACCATCTTGGAGATGTGGATTCGGTGGTGACTTCATAGACGTTTGGGAGGAGCATCATATTGTTCCAATATGTTGAATTGTGTAGAGTATACAGCGGGGCCAAGCCTCAGACCATAAAAAAATAAAGAAGGCTTTCACGACATTCTAAACCTTATTGTTGACTTTTCCACCTTCTTCCAGTAAATGATTGAATGGTCAGTAGCTACGGGCCACGGAACACCCGAATCCCGGCGTGGTGACGCATCATGTCGGGTTTGTGTCTTTAACCAGAGTGAGATGGCAAATGAACACCCCAGCTCGGCACCTCAGCGTCGAAGATTTCAAAGAAGCCACCCGCGAAGATGGACTCTCCGGGGAGTCAGTGATTCTTCGAAAGCAATTTGCCTGCGATGAGGTGAGAGCTATCAACGAAGAGAAGAGACTCGTCGATTTTGTTATTTCCACCGGCATTGTCGATCGTATGGGAGATACGATTGATCCCGCTGGTTGGAATCTCAAGCCATACAAGAAAAATCCTGTTGTGCTCTGGGCGCACGATTCCAGACAACCCCCAGTTGCCCGTTCCATTCGTATTCGGAGAGAGGGTGACGCTTTGGTTTCCCGTGCTGAGTTTACGGACCAGGAGCTCAGTCCCTTCGGTTTTTCTATTTTTCAAATGTACGTCCAAGGCTTCATGAAGGCGGTCAGTGTTGGCTTCATACCCACCAAATGGGAACGTGTTGAAGACGACGATGACCGCCCTTGGGGAGTCGATTTTCTGAAGCAGGAGCTACTCGAATACAGCACCGTCCCCGTACCAGCCAATCCGGAAGCTCTCATTTCTGCGAAGGACGCGGGGATTGATCTTCGCCCGATTAAGCAATGGGCTGAGGATTTGCTTAGTAATTGGGACGAAAGAGGTGACCTGCTTGTTCCCAAGGACGTTGTTGAGGAAATCAGGAAGGCAGCGGATCGCACCGGCAAGTCTACTTTTGTTGTGCCGGTTGAGGTGCAAGATGATCTTCTTGCCAGGAACCTTGCCGCCGTCAAGCACGGAGAGATGGGCTCCGATCAGCTCGATGGGGAGAGGGAAAGCAAGGAATTCGATGATCCTGATCTTGTTCCTTTGGATTCTGATGAAGAGGAAAAGGGGGAAACTCCCGTGACCATCACAGGAACAGAAGAAGACTTTGAGTCGGTTGAGCTGGATGACGATCTCGAGGAGGAAAAGGATGGAGACGATCTTGATCCGTTTGACGAGAGCGACATCAGCCCCGAGGCCTTCTTAGAGTCAGCAATTTCGGCTACCGACTATATTTCGGATGCCATCGAGGATGGCACTCTGGAGATCGAAAGTCGTAGTGGACGGAGGTTGGTGGACAACGCTATTTCCGCCTTCCGTTCCGCCGCCGATGACTTGGAAAAGCTCATTGGCGCGGAGAAGGAGAAGGAGGAAGACCCCCAGCCTTCAAGCAATGATGCATCCTCCGATGTTGAAATCAAGGAAGATAAAGAGACACCGGAGATTCCCGCAATCAGACAACCCAAGGTGGACCCCCAAGCGGTCGCGGAAGCGATCAAGGAGGTTTTGCCAGGTCTCATTTCCGAAACCATCAAGAGGAAGGTTCGGGACAGTGTCAACAAGTTGAGCGGCAAGCTCGACTAAACCCCTTGCAATGATGTCCCTTTGGGGGCAACAGAAAAAGGAACTACAATGAGTGACAACGAAAAAGACAAGGGCGGAGAGGCTGCGGACACCTCCGAAGCTCCCGACCTTTCGGCTGTGGTCCGTGACGCGGTTGCAAGCGCCATGGAAGGAGCCGAGGATCTCATCCAGGCGAAGATCGACGAGTCTTTGGCCCCTTTGAAGGCTCAGCAAACCGACTGGATGGAGCAGATCCGTGAGCGGAGCGACAGCGCACCAAAGACCTATGAGAAGGGTATTGGTGCGGCTCGCTTCGTCCGCGCCATGGCTTTTGGCAGGGGTGACGTTGCGCGTTCAGTCTACTTCTGCGAGAAGGCGTGGGATGACGATCTCAGTCGTTCCATCGCCAAGGCTCTCCAGGCCGGCGACTTCACCGCTGGTGGTGCTCTCATTCCGCCTGAGTTTGCGGCGGAGATCATCGATCTGCTTCGGTCGCGTTCCATTGTTCGTGCAGCCGGTGCTCGTGTGCTGCCGATGAACAGTGGCACCCTTACCATCCGCAAGGCGACTGGAAGCTCCACGGCGTCGTATGTTGGGGAGTCGACCGACATCGCCAAGACGGAACCGACTGTCGGCCAGATCGTGCTGAACAGCAAGAAGCTGGCTGCCATCGTTCCGATCTCCAATGACCTCCTGACCTTCTCGAGCAGCCCCGCTGCTGACGAGTTCGTCCGGGATGACTTGGTGCTGTCCATTGCCACCCGTGAAGACCAGGCATTCCTCAGGGACACCGGCCTTCAGGATACCCCCAAGGGTCTACGCTACTGGGCGCAGGCGGCCAACGTCTCCGGGACCAACGGCACTTCCGCGGCCAACGTCGAGTTGGACTTCAAGGAGCTCATCGACGATTTGGAAGGCAACGACGTCAAAATGATCAGGCCCGTGTGGTTTATGGCACCGCGTTCCAAGAACCATCTGATCAACCTTCGCGACACCAACGGCAACTTGATCTTCCCGGACGTCCGTGGTGCCAGCCCAACCCTTTATGGCTACCCGGTCTTCGTTTCAACCAACATCCCGGTTAACCTGGCCGGTGCCGGGAACCAGTCCGAGGTTTACTTCGTCGACATGATCGATGCAATCATCGGTGAAGCCACGGCTCTCGAAATTGCTGTGGATGCTTCCGGTGCCTACATGGAAAGCGGGACCTTGAAGTCGGCCTTCTCCCGCGACGAGACGCTCATCCGTGCGATCTCACGGCATGACTTCGCCGTGCGGCATGAGGAAAGCGTCGCCATCAAGACCGCCGTTGTTTGGGGCACGTAAGCCTAGCGTTCTAGCAGAACTCAACATGGGGCATATGGGGGCGAACCACCCCCGCCCCAAAGAGACAAGGAAGTGACCATGACCAACAAATCTTTCCAGCAGGACGTCGGCGCATACCTTCATGGTGTCAATGCCCTCAACCCGGCTGTTGTCACGGCTACCACCGTGGCGGCAGGTACGGAACTGGACGGCGTCGATATCAACCGCCTGTCCGATCCAGTCAACCTCACCGTTTCCGCCAAGGTTATCATTCCCTACAGCTACTCGTTGGCTGCGGCGGAGACCGCCACCCTCAAGTCGAACGCGCAGGACGGCGCCTCGACCACGGCATATACAGACTACGACGACAAGGACGGGAGCACCGCCAATTCCGTGACTGTCGGTTCGACGGCCACTACCGCCGCGCAGACCGGCAACGGAGTTCTGGAATACGATCTGGATCTCGCCGCCGCACGTCAGTATGTGCGAATCCAGCTCACTCCCACCTTCTCCGCCACCTCAGCCGATACTAACGATGTTGGTGGGGTGATGGTCTTTGGTGGTGGGACCGTGCTTCCCGCCGCCTAGACCGTGACCGTGCAAAGGGGGTAACAACAAGGAAGGCATGGGCGAACGAACCCATGCCTTCTTTTGTTGGTGAAGGATGTAGTTTCACTTGGTATAATCGAGGCACAGAAACACGCATAGAAAGGGGATACCCATGCAAAAGAGAACAAGAAAGCCTCCGAGGCAAAAGAGAACGAGAAAGCCTCCGATGCAAAAGAGAACAAGAAAGCCTCCGATCAAAAAATTGGCTTTGGTTGGTTCCGCTTCAAATACCAAGGACCTTGTTCCTTGGGAGGATGATTCGGTCGAGATTTGGGGGCTTGCCTGGAGAAAGGATCTTATCAGGGTTAATCGCCTTTTTGAGATGCATCCCTTTGCAAAGCATCGTTACAAGATTCCCAAAAACTATGTTGGGTATCTCGCGAGTCTCAGAACGCCAGTTTACCTTCTCCAAGAACACCACCGGATTCCCAATGGGGTTGTTTATCCCATTGATGTAGTTATCCAACGCCTTGGCCCCATGTTGGATAAAAACTCCGATGGGGATTATTTCGCATCCTCCATTGCTTATCTGTTGGCTCTGGCCATTGTGGAGGAATATGATGAGATCCAACTGTACGGGATCGACTTCATTGATACCGATGAGTACGGACATCAGCGTCCAAACATGGAATATCTCATTGGGGTTGCTCGCGGCTTGGGGATCAGCGTTTACATTCCACGGAAGGCAGCTCTTTGCTACTTCCCATATCGTTATGGGTATGAGCTTCCTGATTTTGGCCTCATCGATTCTGGCATTCTCAAGGAGAGAGAGAAGCAATATAATGAACAATGGGAAAAGGCCAGATGCGAGTTCTACACGGCTGATGGTGCTCGTCAGGAAGTGCGGCAGCTTCTGAAGATCACCGAACAAGCAAAGAAAGGACGCAGAGAATGAGCAATAACAAAGTCGTAAAGTTCATTATGCCTTGGCGTCAGTACAATACTGGAGAGCTTGCCAGGTTTGCGGGACCGACGGCAGATGGACTGGTCAGAAGTGGCTTCGCCGAGTATCACAAATCCGGTGACGCTCCGGCTGCCACCCGCCCAAAACTGAGGCCCGAGCTCGGCGTTCGGGACAGGCGTGAGACGCCCGATGGCTTACCGGATGACCTTCGGGAACTTCCAGAGGGAGAAGTTCCAGGCGGCGTCATCGTCGAGGATGAGAACGAGGGCCTCGAAGCCCAACATGCGGGATTTGGCAAGTGGTTCATCTACCGTGATGGTGAACAGATCTCTGGTCCACACACGAGGGCTGCGGTCGTGAAGATGGGCCTGCTCGAAGAGAAAGCCAAATCCAAGAGGAGGGGTAGGCTCAAATGATGAAGGCCAAGAAAACGAAGACCGTGAAGACCACCCGCTCACCACCGCCGCCTCCGAGGTCCGTCCGGTGGCCCCGGCGACATGGGGGGACAGAAGTTCTCCCACGAGAGGTCAAACCCAAGGACCGAAAGACCCGTCAGCTTGAGGCTGGCAGGTCCGTGGGGTACGAAACCAAATAATACGTTCTCCTTGGTGGTCTGGAAGAAATCGGTTAGTCTGTTGGCTGACGGAACCGTAAGGTCTACGCCCGAAGGGAATTTAGATGGTTCATACAAAGAATCTCGCATTTTATTCGGGAGATGACGTAACCATTAATTCTTCCGCTAAGGATATAAATGGAAACGACATCAATGTTACTACTGGCGCTTCCTTCAGTTGGAAGATGGCTGTGGATGAATATTCCGCAGCCATAGTTACGAAAACATCAGGTTTTGATACTGCGGGTTCAACTTCTAACGCTGGTTATTCTTTTACTATTGCTTCGTCCGAGTCGGCCGCTTTGGATGGTGTTTATTATCATGAAGCTCAAGTTACAAAGGCCTCTGTGACTACAACCATCCTTAAAGGCTACCTTACCATCATTAGAGATCTTGCGTAGGTGCTCAAATGCTAACCATTAATACAGCCGCAGTTTCCACGAAGCTCACGACCCTTTCCAGGGTTAAGAGAGAAATGGATATTGATACAACGGCTTCCTCATCTGATAAGATCTTGGACGAAACTATTCAAGAGGCTTCCGATTGGATTACTAGATATACGGGCCGCACGTTTGCTCTTGAAACAGTTACAGAGACAATGGATACGGCTGGTAGGTTTAAGGTCGTTCTGGAAAAGACCCCTATAGTTTCTATTGTTCAGGTGACTCGTGATGGCACCACCATTTCCTCAACGGTATATGAAGTGGAAAATGCCAAGGCCGGTATTGTTTGGAATGAATCCGGTTGGACCCCCACTCAGCTTCTAGCTAATTACATTGAAACCTTTCCAACTCATGAAGGACGTCGTGATTGGTCTTTCAATTATATTGCTGGCTATCAGATGCCTGGAACCACTGCTTCTACCCACGGGTTGGAGGAAACTCTTCCTAAGGACCTGGAACGTGCTTGCATCGATCTGGTCAAGACCAATTACTTCCGGCGCGGTGACGATCCTCGGGTCGTGAGGCAGGGAGTTGGTGATACCTTTGAGCAACTCTCCAGAGAAGCCATTCCACCCACAACCTTGCAAATACTGGATAGATGGAAGAGAATTGACATCTAGCCGGTAGGACCGCAACCGAACAACGGAGGTCGTGCCATGTTCAGAATCCCCGCAAATAGATGCTTCATGGTTGCTGAGATTGGTATCAATCACAATTCCGATTTGGATATTGCCTTCAAACTTATCAAGAAGGCAAAGGAAGCTGGTTTTGATTGCGTCAAGTTCCAAAAGCGGACTGTTGATGTGGTCTACGGCAAGGAAGAGCTCGACAAGCCAAGGGAAAGCCCTTGGGGGACCACCAACAGGGAACAAAAAATGGCCCTGGAACTTAGCCGGGATGATTACGACGAAATCAATTCATATTGTGCCTTTCATGACATTTTGTGGACGGCAAGCCCGTGGGATGAGGAATCGGTGGATTTCCTCATGCAGTATGATCCTCCCTACATCAAAATTGCCAGTGCTTGTCTGACCGATGCCGGGCTTTTAAGGCGCGCTGCTGAAACCGAGAAGCCGCTTTTTCTGTCCACAGGCATGACAACCCTCGATATGATATATCATGCTATGGAGGTTATAACCAATGCTGGCGGGGAAGTTGGTCTTATCTATCATTGCACGAGCACCTATCCGTGCGCTCCGGAGGACATCAATTTGTTGGGGATCAAGACATTGATGGAAGCCTTCCCTCGCATCCCAATCGGGTACTCAGGTCACGAACCGGGTTTGCCCCCTTCGGTAATGGCGGCTGCCTTGGGGGCAAGGTCCATCGAAAGGCATATCACATTACAACGTTCCATGTATGGAAGTGATCAGGCGGCATCTCTTGACCCCGAGGGCTTCCGCAGGCTGGTCCGAGACGTTCGTCTGTGGGAGGCTGTTAGAGGGGATGGCATCCTTCGCATATGTGAGTCCGAGAAGGCAGTTGAAAAGAAGCTACGCCGAAAAAACAATTTGGGGAACTGATATGACTGTGATACGAGTTCTGGTTCTTGACTTTGACGGTGTCCTAACTGACAATTTGGTCCATGTTGATTCCGAGGGGAAGGAGTCCGTGTGTTGTTCCCGAGCGGATAGTCTTGGGATTGCTATGGTGGTGGAGAGTGGTATAAAAGTTTTTGTTCTTTCATCAGAAAAGGATCCGGTTGTTGCCCACCGTTGCCAGAAAATGGGACTGGACTATGCGAAGGGTATAGAGGACAAGAGAACGTTTCTTGGGAGTTGGTTGGCCCACAATAATTTCAGTTCGCGGGAGCTCATGTATATAGGGAATGATATCAATGATATTGGCTGCCTTGAACTGGCTGAAATTGGCGCTGTGGTGCCTGGGTCGCCTCCTGACGTGGTAGCGGTGGCCAATTGTTTTTTGAATGCACCAGGGGGGCGTGGGGCGGTGCGAGAGGCCTGCGACTTACTGCTCTCCGGGGACATTTAATGGTCACTGCCATAATTCCGGCTCGGGGGGGTTCTCAGGGCATAACTCGCAAGAATGTTCAGCCCTTGGGTGACAAGCCTTTGTTTGCTTGGAGCATAGAAGTTGCTCATGAAGCTGGGATGCGCGTCGTGGTAAATACGGACGATGCGGAAATAGGCCGTATGTGCGAAGACTTTTGTGTTGAGGTAGTCATGGCCTCATCCTCTGTACATTCTGGCCATGCTATTAATCCAACACTTCACACTATTAGTCAATTGGATCTCCTACAAGAGGAGAAGATATTTTTACTCCTTCCTACAGGGCCTCTCAGAAAGGTTGATGATTTGATCATGGCCTTGAAAATAATGAAGGCCATGAAGGCTCCTTCTGTAATAGGAGTTTCCAGGACGAAGCCAAAACACAGTTTGAGGTGGATTAGGGATGGTAAACTGGTCCGCCTTGAAACGGGAAATCCAAATAAACAAAGACAGGAGGTTGAGCAGCTTTACACTGTGAACGGAAATCTTTTCTTGTCCAGTGTTGAGGTCCTGGAAAGGGAGAAAACTTTTCATGTTGATGGAGCAGTACCGATTGTCATGAGTGGACCTTGTGTTGACATAGATGATTCTGGTGATTTGGATCTGGCTCGTATTTTGAAGGAAAGAGAATGAAAAGGATATTCCATCTAGTTGGTTTTGGGAGAAATTTTGGTGATATGGCCATTCAACTTTCGATGATGGACATGCTTCAGAAAAAGTCCAAGGAAGCACTCCAGTTCATTCCCATCGATTTGAAGACCAACACCCCAATAGACAGAGATCTTGTTGAATATATCAATGAGGTTGGGGATATGCTTTTGGTTGGTGGTGGTGGTATGATTATGAAGGGAGATGGTTTTGATACTCTTTCCGGTTGGCAGTTCAACATTTCATTAGAGGATCTAAAACTGCTTCAGGTCCCATTGGTCATTTATGGAATAGGATATAACGATTTTCAATTGGAGGAACTTTCCAGTAGGGTGAACAGTCATCTGATGGCTACTTTATGGAAGTCCTCCCTGTTTTCTGTTCGCGATGAGGGGACCAGACAACAACTTCTAAAGAGGGGACTCGACATAAGAGATGTAATCCCCGATCCCGCCATGTTTTGTCCAAGCCATCCTGTTACCCTTCCTAATATTACTCAAGACTCGTTTTGCATCGGACTTAATTTGGCCGGAGATAGATTGGACCAGAGATTTCCTCCAATGGGTGATTATTTTGCTGTGATCGAGAAGTTGTGTAGTTCTCTTTCAGTCTTTTCCAGAAGCAAGTCCGACGTAAGACTCTTTTACATCCCGCACATTGATATTTATGACCACAAATTGTGGAAAGTAGTTAAGTCAAGATTTGATGGGAGGTGTCAGAGCATTGCTGATATCTTCCCAAATATGTTCCCCGAAAGCCTTGCCAGGGTTCCTATGCTGGCTGGTATCTATCAAAGGATGGATATTGTTGTAGGGATGAGAGGTCATTCCAACATCATTCCATTTGGTCAAGGAACTCCAGTTGTTGGCTTTGGGTCCCATGACAAGAACAAGTTTTTTGCACAGCAGGCGGGAACAAAGGTGGTTGGGAATGACTGTGATGGTCTTTTGGAGTGTCTGTCTGAGGAACTGGATTGTGTCAAGAGAGCAGTCAATGTTGATACCTTAGACGATTTGTGGATCAAGATAGACAGATTTAATGAGAAGGTCATTTCCCTCTTGGAGAACAGAGATGCCACTTAGTGAAAGATCAAAAACCCTTTTCGGTTCTCTTTCCTCGAGAGCAATTAATGGGGATAGGTTGGCTATGGATGCTGTCAAGTATTTGGAAAGACATCATGGATGGGCTGGCAAGAGTAAATTCTTTTTTAAGCCTGCTATCGATAGAACAAATATCTATGATTTTTTTGTCAGAGATTTTGTGAAGAAGAATCCAAAGGCCAACATTCTGAATATAGGTTGTGGCTTTTGCACTCGCTTTTATAGAGTGGATAATGGTCATATTATATGGACAGAACTTGACGTTCCTGAAGTTATGGATCTCCGAAAAGATTTCTTTGATAAATTAGATAAGGGTCCGAGGCACAGGAACACTAGTTTTGATCTGAAGGGTGGGCTTGATGCCTCCAATTATGACCTTATTATTGCTGAAGGGGTTCTTGTATATCTACCCCTTGAGTGTGCCCAGAAATTGGTTCAGGGTCATATGATATTTGATGCGTTTACGTTAAAAAGAACTGTGAAGCTAGGCGACGACCAGCTTTGGCTGTATAATCCCAAGGATTGGGGATTCCTGAACATTATTCAGGAATGGGATTATGACCGCCCTGGTAGGGAAGCCAAGGTTTTTGAGGTGATCCAATGAGCTTTGTTCAAAGAATGCTTAAACAACAAGGAACCTACTGGGCACCCCCAACCGCTATCGATGCCTTTGAGGGTTCAACATATGTTGAACCCATAGCTATTAAGACGCGTTGGGAGGACAAGGCCATTCTTTTTCGGGATGAGGCCGGTGTCGAAGTGACGAGTAGTTCTGTGGTCTACGTTGACAGGGACGTGGTGACACGTGGTTATTTATACAATGGCACGTCAACCGCTGCTGATCCAACCACGGTGGATGGAGCAAGAGAGATTCGCCGGTTTGAGAAATGTCCTACGGTCAGCGCCAAAGACTTTGAGAGGAAGGCATTACTGTGACGGGCAATCTTCCCACTGCTGATCTTCAAATAAGGGTTTCTGTTGATACCAAGAGGCTGAAACCCGCCATGGGTAAAGTCTCCAAATTTCTGAGAGAGCTTGATGATTTGTCCAATAAGAGAACCAGGAGAAAGACATTTAGAGTTGTCCGCCATGGAGGCCGAGAAAGTCTCAAGAAGGTCGAAAAGAAAATAGCCAAGGAATTTGAAGCTATTGAGGATGGGACCAAGAGGGCATTGGAAAGAGTGTTGGCTCGGGTCCTGCATACGTCCAAGGGCCTTGTGCCGGTTGATACAGGTCTTCTAAAGAGGACTGGATTTTCAATGGCCGTAAGGTTGAAGACCAAGGTCGTAGGCATTGTAGGTTACAACATCATTTCCGGCAACGTCCCTCCCGGTGTGGATACGGGTGCTTATTACGCTGTATATGTTCATGAGATTAATGCTATACATGATCCACCCACTCAGTGGAAGTTTCTATCAGCGGCCCTTGACCAACATAAGAGTTCCATCTCAAGTGATATGCAAACGGAGCTTAAGAAGAGGCGCAAAGGATAAAGGAACATTCGAATGGCAAATGCTCCCAGCAAGGACGTGGTTGACGAATTGGTCTCCGCTGGTGTTGCTACTTACAAGAATACGAGTGGTTGGGGGCTTTGGCTTGCCAGAGAACCAGTAACACCCGATACTGCTATTAGCGTATTTGATGCCGGAGGAGATTCTCCCAATCCAAAGTATCGCTTGAACGAGCCGACCGTTCAGGTTCGCATTCGTGGAGCGAAGTGGGGTTATAAGGCTGCTTATACCAAAGCCCAAGCCGTTGTTGATGCCCTGCTTGGGATTGGTAAGAAAACGATTAATTCAACCGTATATGTTGGTATTTGGCAGCTTGGGGATATTATTTTTATTGGCTTTGATGACAACAACCGCCCAGTCTTTACCACGAATTGGCGTGTTGTTCGGGAGGTTTCGACGAGCACCTATAGGGCTCAAGCGTAGGGCTGGAGGCCTTTTGAAATGGATATTATCGAGAAGTGGGTAATGGGTCTTCTAAAGGATTTGCGACTCAAACGCTTCTACGGTAAAATTGTTTTCGAAATGAAGTTTGGGAAGATTGTTTTGGTGAGAAAGGAAGAAACCCTCAAGCCTCCAACTTCCGACGCAAATACTGGGTAACGGAAGAACCGGCCCCGGCCTGCTGAACTAGCAAGCCGGGGTGTCTTTTCTAACAGATGAAGGGTTCGAATAATGTCACAGGCATCGTATGTGAAGGTCGTCAACATCAAGACCACGGGGTCCACCGTCTGGACCGAACTCAAGGGCATCAGCGGTTCTTTCGGATTGTCTGGCGAGATGTTGGATGACACTGAGTTCTCGAGCACCGGCTACCGCAGCCGTATTCGAGGGCTCAAGGACTACAACGTCAGCCTTTCGGGAAACTACACGTCCACAGCTTCATGGTACTCCACGGTCTTCTCGGCTTGGAATGCAGGCACCAAACTGGACTTCCAATACTTGCCGAATGGCACCAAGGGCTTCCAAGGTCGAGGTATTGTGGATAACTTCTCCCACTCTGGTGATGTTGGAAGTCTCGAGACTGTCGAGGTGTCCTTGCAGTCCGAAGGGACGGCGCTCACCACGGTCTAACAACCCAAAGAGTGGAGGGAGAATAGACTATGAGCGCACCAGGATATCTCACTACCATCAAGAAGTCCGGAACCGCCACTTCGATGACATCGGAAGCGATGTCGACGAACAGTACGGTGTCAAATACGTTTCAGCTCGACGCGGCTGCCAAGCGAATCCTGAATCGGGACGGTACTTTCGTGGTCAGGGAAGCGGGAACTACTGCTCCGGTATCGGCTGCTTCCGTCGTCATTGATTATCTTTTTGGGAAAGTTACTCTCTCGTCTGCAACGACTTCGGCGATCACCTTGTCTGGTTCGTACATGCCAATGACAGAAATCGCCGGGGCAAATAGCTTCACTCTTGAACAGATTAGGGATTCTTTGGACGACACCGACTTTACGAGCGTCGGCTGGCGCAGTCGGATTGTTGGCATCAAGGATGTTTCTCTGACCCTCGGACGATGGCAGACCCTTGGTGATGATTTCTTTTCCCTCATCGACAGTGGAGAATCAGTCGTGGCCGAAATTCAGCCGGGTGGAGCTGGTGATGTGGGCCGTGGTTGGTTCAAGATTGAGACGGAGGGATTCTCCGGGGACATTGGCTCCCTCGAATCGGCGGACGTAACCCTTCAGGTCGACGCCTCAACTTTAACCGATTTCAGTTGGGGGTCTGCTTGATACTACAACACACTTGAAAGGGAAAACCTGCTATGACTAATTCCAAAAGAGATGAGATCCGCGCCGCCCTTTTCTCCTCCAAACAGTTCAAACGGAAAAAGGTCAAGATCCTCGAACAGGATGTTGAGATAAAGCAACCTTCCGTCGGGGAGCTCACCGGCATTGGAAAGCTGGATGAGGATAAAGACAAGAACTCGGTCTGTCTGCTCATGATCGAGTATTGCTATGTCCCCGGCACCAATGAAAAGATTTTCACCAAGGAAGACTATGATGGTATCATGGGCTTTCCTTCTGGTGACTGGGTACAAACCTTCAATCGGGCTTGGATGGAACTTGCCGGTATCGATTGGGAGGAAGCGGAAAAAAACTTGCTGGAGATAACTTCCGCGTCCTCCTCTTCAGAATAGCGGAGGTCTTGGGGAAATTTGTATGGGAGGTTGAACAACAAATAACTCCAAAGGAAGTCGCCGAGTGGGCTGCTTACTTCACGCTCCAGAGGAAGGCCGAGGAGGAAGCTTACAGAAAAATGGAGCGGAAGAATAGACCAAGAAAGCCTAGACATCTAAGGGGCAAATAATAGATGGTAACCACACTCGACGAACTGCAACTGGTACTTGGCGCAAATACGAAGAGCCTCGATAAAGCGGCTCAGACAATCAGATCTGTCGGTACGTCCATGGATAGGGCGGCTGATAGGATTGATAAAGCCGTCAAGAAGATCGAGCAAGGCTTCCGCTCCGTGGAAAAGGCAACCAAGGGCGCGGCTGTTGCTCAATCCTCATCTACCAGCAAAATACGTGCTCAACTCCTGAGGCAAGAAAAGGCCGTTGCATCTGCCAGGGAACAATTCCTGAACATGACAGCGTCCATCAAGCGTGCTGGACAAACAGATCCATCCGCTTTGGGAAGGATTTCCAGATCTTTCAAAGCTCTTGAGGCCAGGATGCGTTCCGGGGCTATGTCTAGTAGACAATTTGCCGAGGCTCAGATGAAATTCAGGGCAACCCTTGGAAGGTCAAGAAGGTCCTTGGCTGATTTTAGGGCTACTCAGATGGGGGCAACGGCGGCGACAGTTAAAGGAAGGGGCGCATTGGGAGCCTTTTCTTCCCGTTTTGATGAGTTTGGTAGAGCTGTCCGAGTCATTGAAGGACCGCTGGGTGGGATAGCCGCTCGTTTCCAAACTTTCGGTGCTGCTATTAAGACTGTCAATCTCAAGATGTTGGCATTTATTGGTATCATTGCTGGTATGATTCTTGGATTTGTGAAATTATTTCCTGCTATTATAAGGGCACATTTGGAATTAGATAAAATAAGAAGGACGTTGAAATTCGCCACAGGGTCGGCGGCATTAGCGGGGGAGACATTTGAGTTTTTGCGGGAGGTGACAGGTAGGCTTGGATTGAATTTTGTTGCTGCTGCTGAACAATTTTCAAAATTTGCGGCGGCTGCAAGAGGGACCAGTCTGGAGGGAGAAAAGGTAAAGGAAGTCTTTGAAAGTGTCTCGATGGCGGCGACAGTTCTCAGCCTTACCGCTGACGAGACTGCTGGCGTTTTCAGGGCTCTCCAGCAAATGGTTTCCAAGGGTACAGTGCAGGCTGAGGAATTGAGGGGGCAGTTGGGTGAAAGACTTCCTGGTGCTTTTATACTTGCTGCAAAGGCTATGGGGGTCACCACCCGACAGCTTGGGAAGATGCTTGAGCAGGGCGAGGTTTTGGCTGAGGAGCTTCTTCCCAAGCTGTCCAAGCTCTTGAAGGAAGTTTTTGGACCAGACGTTATTGGTGCATCTAACAGTTTACGTGCTGCTATAGAAAAACTGAAAAATGAATGGATATTTTTGCTTGACGCCACCAATGCGTGGACTGGTGCCAGTGGTCTTGTCAAGAGCGTTATGAATGGTATTTCGTCGACGATGAAGGATATGTCCGACACGATTAATATGTCCCTGTTGGAGAATAAAAAGTTCATGGAGCTTTTGCCTTATGAACTCTCTAAGATGCTTGCTTCAATGCAGAGGCGGCTTGTCCAATTAAAAGCTGCGGATAATCCCATTAAAGATTGGATTGTTGAGCTTTTTGGCGGAGGGACAATGAAGGAAGCTGTTGCCAAATTTGAAGCAGAGATACTTAAATTACAGAAACGTATTGGTGAGTTGAAGAAGCAGGGATTTGTTTTTGAGGACATGATAGATTTTGAAGTTGATAAACTCATGAGATCATTTTTCGACATTCGAGATGAACTATTGGAGAATGAAAAGGCGATTCGAGATTACAATATTGGGATGAAGAAGCTTCTTGACATACTTGCAAGAGCACCAGAGGTAGCCCATGCCGCTGGAATGAGTCTAGAGGAACTCCGGGAAGGAGCTGAGAGAATAAGGGATGCATGGATAGCTTCCCTACCTCCGGCAATAAGGTATGTAGAAGCTTTGGAAGCAATGGCCAAAGCGGAGGCAAAACTTTCTAAAATCAAAAGAAAGGAGTTGAAGGTTGCTGATCCAAGGGCGGCTTTTATTGCGTCAGGGATGGCAGAGTTAAATGATATATTGAAGGATATTCAATTTACCGCGAAGGAACTCCCGGCCGTCCTGAATATGGTCAGTGCTTGGGGCGTTGCTCTTGCGGATGCTTTCGATGCAAAAGCCCTTGCCAAGTATAATGAGGAATTGGCGAAGACCGAGAAAAGAATTGCAAAGATGATGTCTGCGTTTGAAGGACGTCTGGCTGCCGCAAGTGGTCAAGCAACGGGAACTGAGAAGGAGCAGTTTATTGATAAGGAAATAAGGAGATTCATGAAGGGTCTTGATGCAGCTACATTTACTATTAGAGAACTGGAAGAGGCATGGGACAGGGCTGGGATTGCTGCCCTAAGATCATGGAATAAGAAGGAACTCCTAAGCTATACTGAGGCCTTGGAAAAGGCCAGGGCAAAAATAGAGGAGTTTGCGGGGAAGGAACTGGCTACCACTGACCCCCGACAGAAGGCGTGGAATGATGCTGCAAGGCAAGTCGCTTCTTATTTTGCCAAGCTGGAACTGCTTCCAGAACAGCTTGCTTTGGTTGGGGATCTTATCAGACAAGCTGGGAATGCAAATGCTAAAGCCTGGGATGTGAAGAATCTTGCCGCTTTTATTGAAGAGTTGGAGAAGGGAAGGGACAGGCTGGCAAAGATGATGTCTGCGTTTGAAGGACGTCTGGCTGCCGCAAGTGGTCAAGCAACGGGAACTGAGAAGGAGCAGTTTATTGATAAGGAAATAAGGAAACTCCTAAAAGGTCTGGATACAACAAAGTTTTCCATTAGGGAGATGGAAGAGGCGTGGGATAGGGCCTCCGTCTCAGCCAATAGGTCTTGGAGCAGAAAGGAGCTTGACAAGTACAACACGTCTTTGGACAAGGCTGTAGTATCCGTTGATAAATTAATAGCTGGTTTCCAGGCACAGATTGATACTGCCGGAATGACCGAAAGAGAAAAGGCTGTTCATGCTGCTGGCTTGGCGGCTAAAGCGGCGGCGAAGGACTATGTGGAGCTCGGTACTGAAGTGGAGAGGGCTGCGAGACTTTCTGGGGATGCTTGGGATGCTGTGCGATTGGACAAGATTTTTGATGAGACCAGAACCCCACTTGAGGCTTTTAACATAGAAATGAAAGAGCTGAGTAGGCTTTCCGATGAATATAGTGATACCTATGGGCCAGCTCTTGAACGCGCCATGAAAAAATTGCGAGTGGATCTTGGCAAGACCGATCCTGTTTTAAAGTCCATTTCGAAGGGATTTGGTGATTTGGCGGATGGCATTGTAGATGCTATGAATACGAGTGGCAGTGCGATGGAGAAGTTTGCCAATGTTGTTGATTCAATTTTCATAGATATTCAGAAAGCATTTTTAAGAATGGCTATAATTAAGCCTCTTCAAGAAGCCATATTTGACTTTGGATCCTCTTTTTGGGATTCAGGAAGTGGTGGTGTTCAGACAGAACTTGGGCCGGGTGCCCAGATGAACAGTGCTCTTGGCAATGTTTTTAATAGGGGAAGGGTTGCCGCGTTTGCTGCCGGGGGTGTAATAAACACTCCGACTGTGTTCCCTATGGCGAAAGGTGCCGGACTCATGGGCGAGGCTGGCCCCGAGGCGGTTATGCCCCTGAGGCGCACTTCGAGCGGCCGACTCGGCGTTGAAATGGCTGGAGGGGGTGGTTCACAGGTAGTAACGGTAAACATAATCGACAATGCTGGCAATGACATCAATGCTGAAAGCAGTCCAGACGGCCGTGGGGGTGTCAGATTAGACGTTGTCATTGATAAAGCTGTGGCTAACAAAATCCGTAGTGGGGGTTCAACCTTCCGAGCTATCAAGGACACGTTCAACACCACCGTAAGGACGTCCAGGAGATAACCAATGCCAGCTTGGCCCGCAAATCTTCCACAGAATCCTCTGCTCGAGGGATATCAGGAGCAGGCACCGAATCTATCAATTCGGACCCAAATGGATTCTGGTCCGGCGAAAGTCAGGAAACGATTTACTTCCGGAGTGCGAAGTCTTGTATGGAACTTTATTCTTGGTTCAACGGAAGTGGACAATTTGGATGCTTTTTATCTGACCACTATAGAAGGGGGTTCATTGTCCTTTACACATACCGACCCAAGAACCGGGACTACTGGAGTATCCTATCGCATTGTAGAGGCTCCAACGTATGTTACGTTCAGTAATAGATTCAAAACCTCCCTAAAATTGGAGATGCTGCCGTGACCACTCAAGCTCTAAAGGAACTCCTCTACGATCAGGAGACGGAAGAGGTCTTGGTGGTACTCATAACCATCAGTCATGATGATTTGGCCTCTCCAGTTCGGGTTTGCAGTGATTCCGAAAACATTACGAGCAGATCCGATCTTTTTGTGGCTTATCCTTTTGAAATAACTTTGCCCACTGATGATCCTGAAGATCTTCCCAGTATTAACCTGCGGATTGATAATGTAGACAGAACAATTGTTCAGAATGTGAGGTCCATTACCTCTGCCCCATCGGTGCTTGTGGAAGTCATTAGAGCTTCAGCTCCAGATACGGTTGAGGTTTCATTGCCGGACTTCAAGATTGAAAGAATCAATTTTGATGCTTTAACAGTTTCCGGGAGTCTGACTCTTGAGAGTTTTTTGCAGGAGCCTTATCCGACAGCCACATTTGACCCTGCTAGATTTCCAGGGGGATTTTGATGGTAGCATTCCCCTCCTGGACTGAAAAGTATGTTGGGATACCTTTTGTCCTCCGTGGTAGGAGTATCGAGGGGGCGGATTGCTGGGGTTTGTTTGCCCTTATTTTGAAGGAGCAATTTGGGATTGAAATTCCCGCACACGACACTGATCATTACGAGGAGTTGGCTGCAAAGGAAAGATGGAAACGTCTTGCCGCTCTCATTGTGGAGCAAAGGGAACGGGAGAAACAAATTTGGATACCTATAGATATCTGTGACGCTACGATTGGAGATGGTCTCATACTCAGAATGCTCAATCTTCCTTTACATGTGAGTTTTGTTGTTGCTCCTGGATGGATGATTCATACTGAGCTTGGGATAGATTCTGTTCTTGAGAACTTTGAAAGGTCCAATTGGAAAAATAGAATTCTTGGTGCATATAGACATGAGCAAATTGCTTCCCATTCTTAACATACCAGAGTCGGAAATCATACTTCCTTCTGACAAAGGGGTCATGATCTCGGCGGCTCCCCATCCCTTTAGAGCGAGCAATGAAATTTTCTTTGTTCAAGAAGGTGATACTATCGGTGAAATCTTTGAGAGGGTTCAACCAGATAGCGTTCTAAGAAAATACGCCCACATTTTTGTGGGTGATGTGTACATTCCAAAAGCATATTGGGGAAAGGTAAGGCCCAAAAACGGAGCGACGGTTTCTATACGAGTAGTTCCGATGGGAGGTGGTGGTGGGGGGAAAAAGAATCCGCTTAGAACGATTCTTACCATTGCTGTTATTGCCGCTTCATGGTGGGCGTCTGCTGCTTGGGGTCCAGCTATGGCCCAGTCTATGTTTGGCCCCGGTTTTGCTGGAATGTCGTTTGGAGGAATTTCTGCTGCTAGAATAGGTGGTGCGATTGTTGGTGGCATGGTCTCCATGGCTGGCAATCTGTTGATAAATGCCATCGCACCCCCTCCAATGCCAAAGATGAGGAGCATGACCACTGGGCGTATATCATCGGAAAGGGATAGCCCAACCCTGTTTATTCAAGGAGCAAGAAATCAATTTCACCCATTTGGGGTTATTCCGAGAGTGCTTGGAAAGCATCTGATGGTTCCCCCCTATGGTGCCAGGCCCTTCACTGAAACAGTTGGGGATGATCAGTATGTTCGGATGATTTTTTGTTATGGATATGGCCCTATCACTATTGAGGATAGAAGAATTGGTGAGACTACTATCTCAGCTTTTGAGGAGGTGGAACGTGAGTTCCGCCGTGGGTTTAAAACGTCTCAAATAACGGACCAGGGCAATTGGGCTGCTGGGGTTCAGAAAACATTTTCTACTGGTGATGTGAATACTGCAACTGATGTTATCACTGTGACCAGCCACGGTTACAACGATGATGATGAGGTGTTCTTTCTCTCATCGGAGGTGCCAGAGGATCTTCCGGCGCCTCTAGTCGAGGGAAAGCCTTATTATGCTTCCAGTACCACAACTCATACCCTCAAATTGGTTACGGCCGTGGAAGACCCGGTGCTGACCGAAATTGATCTATCGGATGTAGGAACAGGAACACATACCATTACAAAGTCCGATTCTGTTTCATATCCAAGCTCCCCCGACTTCGGAGACAAATATACTGTTACAACTCCGGGAAGAGTTGATGGTGTAGATTACATAACGGGGGATGTTATTATCTTCAATGATACCGCTGCTGATAGTTCAAGCGATTCTTGGGACAAGAATGGGGATCAACCGTTAAAACTCTACACGGATGATGTTTACGAGGAATCCTTATCAATCCTTCTTACTCAGGCATCAGGTTGGTCCTTGAGGACTACCCAAGCCTCCACGGATGATATTTCGATTGACATTACGTTTTACAGAGGTCTTGTTCAATTCAGTGGTGCTGGAAGCAAAGGGGATCAGACAGTAGAACTCGAGATTGAGTCGAGCCTTACTGGTGTGGGCGATTGGAAGAAGCACGAGGTCACCTACGACGATGATGGAGAAGAGATTTCTTATTCTGTTACTGCTCGCCAAACAAACGCTGTTCGTAGGAGTATTCATTGGCGGGTAGATACTCAGGGACAATATGATGTTCGTATTAGACGAACAACCGCTGATACGGAAGATACAAAAATCTTTGACGAGATGACCTGGTCGGCTTTGAGGTCCATCACTGACCAGGATCCTATTAATATGTCCGGGATTGCTCTTGAAGCGGTTCGCATTAAAGCTACGGACCAATTGAGAGGTGTTGTTGATCAGTGGAATGCAATAGTTCAGAGTATCATTCTTGATTGGACCGGCTCTGCATGGGTTTTGGCTCCGACGAGTAATCCCGCTAGTTGTTATAGGGAAGTTCTTCAAGGGTCGGCCAATGGCAAACCTGTTGCTGATTCCAGGATGGACCTTTCTAATCTTCAGGACTGGCATGATTATTGTGCCACCAATGGTTTTGAATTTAATATGGTCAGGGACTTTGTTTCCACTGTGCATGAAACCCTGATGGATATTGCAGCCGTTGGAAGATCAGCCAAGTCGGTTATTGATGGAAAGTGGGGGGTGATTACAGATCAGGTTCAGTCTACTTCCGTCCAACATTTTACTCCACGAAACTCCTGGGGATACGAAGGCACAAGAAATTATTATGATCTTCCTCATGCGTTCAGAGTGCGTTTTATAAACAGAGACAAGAGATGGAGGGAGGATTCTAGAATCGTCTATGATGATGGTTATGACTCCGACAGCGCAACAGAGTTCGAGGAGCTGGAGCTTTCAGGTATCACCGATTCGGACCATGTTTGGAAGGACGGACGTTATCATATTGCTTCCATTAGGCTCCGCCCGGACGAACACAAGTTTAGCACCGACTTTGAATATATCATTGCAACTCGTGGACAGAAGATTCTTTTCACTCATGATGTTATCAATATTGGTATTGCGGCGGGGAGAATTAAATCTGTTGCTGTTGATGGGGGAGACGCTACTGATATTACAGTGGATGAAGCCTTGGATATGGAGCTTGGAAAGAATTATGGAGTATCTATCCGGACAGATGATGACAATGAGTTGACTGAGCAAATTATTACCAATGCCGGATCTCAGACTACCGTCACTTTTACTACTCCTATTCCTGCTGCCAATATACCAACGGCTGGAGACCTCTTTGGTTTTGGTGAATTGGGATCAGAAACGATTGATTTGGTGATTAAGAGCATCAATCCTTTAGGTGATTTTGCTGCTCAGCTTACTTGTGTTGATTATAACAGTGCCCTTTACACCGCTGATTCTGGGACTATCCCCCCATGGACAAGTAACGTCACTATCCCGGTGGAGATTTCCTATCCGGCCGTGACGGATATTGTTTCTGATGAATCGGCGATGGCTTTGTTCCCAGGCGGCCTCCTTATTTTGAGGGTCCAGGTTATTTTTGGATTCTTCGAAAGACGTCCCACCGAGGTTACATCGATAGAAGCGCGTTTCCGCCCGTCTGGTTCTGAGGGGGCGTGGCTTAATACGATCGCAAACGGTCAAGCCCCGGAGATTTTTCTCGAGCCAGTTGAGGAAGGAGAAGTGCTTGAGTTTCAAGTACGCGCAAGGACTGGTACAGGTGATGGTCCTTGGGGTCCCCTTCTGATCCATACTGTGATTGGAGGATCTACGCCGCCGGATGAGGTTGACTCTGTTTATATTGAGAGTGGATCCCTTCATTGGGTGTTTGCCGATCCTCCACGAGATTTTGATGGTTATATTCTCAAAACTCGTGGCGGCTTCTCCGTAAACTGGTCAGACGCGATGCAAGTTCATGATGATATATACAGAGAGCAGTCATTTGAAATAAATAAGCTTCCCTCTGGTCCAAGAACTTTCATGGTAGCTACCATCGACAAGTTTGGAAATGAGAGTACGTCAAAGCCATTTGTGTTTCTTACCGTTCCGGATGCTTCAACAAACAATATTCTTGAGACGTTCGACTTTAAGGCGTTGGGTTTCCCAGGCACCTTAACAGACTGTACCATTGTGTCTGGAGATCTGAAGGCTGATAGTCATGGTGATTTATATCTTCCTATAGATTCGGCCCTTTATTTGAGCGATGGAGCTGCTTTGTATCTTCCCATAACCTACAAAGATATGACCTATCAGTCGTCCTTAGTTCCAAATTATTGGCCTTCAGAAATTTCATTTGAAATCACCATAGCCGGTAATTCCTGGACGATGGAATATCGTACACAGGGGGATTCGATTTATCTTCCAGCAGGAGCCAACATATATCTTCCTATAGGAACTGATCCTTTTTTGGAAAGTCCTTCTTCTTGGCGAGTAATGCCAGTGAAATTCAGTGCAGCGAGACAAAAATACGACATTCGAATTTCCATTTCTGGTGGTTCAACGAGAGGAGTTATTTCCGAGGATATTGCGACGATGGATGTTGAGGATATTGTTGAAAGATTTACAGATGTAGTTCTATCTTCTGGAGGAAGTAGATTGCCTATTACGAAAACATACCGTAGTATCGTTTATGTCGAGGATATAGTTCTTCAGAGTGCGGCCAATGTGGCTTCAATTCAGGTTGTGGATATGAATGCGACACTTGGACCTTTGGTTAAACTTTTGGACTTCTCCGGTTCTGACATTGGGGGAACCCTTAACAATGCAGCCGTAAGAGGTTACTAATGACCAGCATTCCGGCAGAGGGCTACTTCACTGTTGAAGCTCGAACGAATGCAGAGGCAAAGACAGCCCATGACGATGGGCTTGAAATTCACCGAGAGCATTTGGGTGGCAATGCCATAGCTGAACTCACTATTTCATCTGGCTCTGTGACAGCAACCCAGGGCTTCCATTCGATTGATACGGAGATTGATGCGGGCAGTGACTTTCTGGACAACATTGTTCAGACCAATCTGGATGCAGGCCATCTCCTTCTTATTCGTGCTCAGGATTCCGGCAGGACTGTCAACGTAAGGGATATACAGGGAGGTGCTGGTGAGATTCTCACCGCCGACGGTGCCACTTTTGCTCTTGACAATATTGATAAGTGGCTTCTTCTTGTTCGAGAGGGTGCTCAGTGGTTGGAGGTTTTACGATCCTATGGAACGGATTCTGCCAGCGCGGCAGCCTTTTTGGGTGCGGCCGTTCTAGGAGCAAATATTTTTACGGGGGTCCAAAAATGGGATAAGGGTGGTGATGTAGCAAGCACCGCTTCGATGTCCTTGGGTACAGATGGGAATTCCTTCGACATCACTGGTACGGATGCCATAACCTCGATCGCCACCCTCGGTCTTGGAACGTGGGTACTGCTCCGATTTACTGGAATATTGACATTTACACATCACTCTACAGATCTGATTTGTCCTGGGGGACAGAACATAACGACAGCGGTGGATACTCGCATACTGCTGTGGGAATATGCTGTCGGAGATTGGATGGTGATGGGCCATGAGCAGGCTGGAGCGAGAAATTATGAAGACCGCACACTGCAAAGGGTCAACTTCAAGGACACTGGCGAGATCACCGTCGCCAAGGGGAACCTCGGGGCCACTCCGGATTTCGATATGGAGGACGGTAACAGTTTCCTCGGGACCCTCGACCAGGCCGCGAGCCCGACGTTCAGCAACCCGACGGCGAGCGACGAGCTGTGCGGGTTCGCCCTGGGCCTGACGAACGGCGAGGCGTTCACCATCACCTGGCCCGCCAGCGTAGACTGGGAGGGTGGGTCGCCACCGACGCTCACCGCCTCGGGCTACGATGAATTGATCTTCTGGACCCGCGACGGTGGGACCATCTGGCATGGTGCCGTCGTGACCACGGACAGCAGTTGATGACGATCCTTCGTAGGATGATGATGGCGGCGGCGGGTGGGGTAACTCCTGACTTACCCGTGACCTCTGATCTGGTGATGCACTTCCGGGCCGATCTGGGAATAACCAAAGATGGGAGCGATTACGTTTCCCAATGGGACGATCAGAGCGTCAACAATCGCCATCTGACTGAGGCGACGAACAAGCCTTTGTGGGTCGATGGCTTGGTCAATGGTCGCCCAGCCGTCCGGTTCGACGGGGCGAACGACCAACTCTCGGAGGCTGGAGGGACCGTAGCCCAGCCGGTACACGTTTTCACTGTCGCCAACTACCTGACTTGGACCAATGGCGAGACTTCCTTCGGGTACAGGACCGTTCCGGGGGCCATGATACAACAACGAACATCCACCCCCCGCGTGTATCAATTGATCGACAATATTTCGGGTGGTTACGTGTCCCCGACACTTGGCACGTTTTTTCTTATCCATCACGTCATCAGCAATGCCTCGTCATCGCTCGCACTCAACGATGGGGGGGACGTTGGTGGGGCCACTGGGACACGCACAATGAATGGTGGTTTCACTATGGGGGCGGAATTTCCGGGCGCCGGCTGGTGCAACGTGGAGGTCGCCGAGGCCATTGTCTACGACGCGATCAAGTCCGGCGGTGATCTGACCTCAATCAAGAATTATCTCAACGATCTATACGCCCTTTGGTAGGAGGTTGAAACATGACTGATTATTGCCACATCGATGACGGCGCCATCGACGATGGGCCGCGAGCTTTGCCAAGAGCCTGGCGCAACGTTAGTGGCTTGCGTCGGGGGACACCTGAGTTTTTGAAAGACAAGGGCTGGTTGCCCGTGCGCTACGTCGATGAGTCCTTCGACCCCGCAACGCAAGTGCGGACGGGGCCTGTTGGGTGCAACGTCGGTGACCCGGTGCCACCTGATGCCGACGAGGTTGTCGGGATCTACACCGTCAAGGACAAGACGCAATTGGAGCTGGATGACGACCAGCAGGCCGTCGACATCGCCAAACTTTCAACATCGGTGGACAAGATCGCGTTCATTCTGACCGAGCTGACTCAGAAGTTGTTCGAGAAGAACGTTATCATCCCTGATGATTTTACCCAACCTGTGCGGCAGATTTATCGGGAAATCGAAGAAATCGTGGGTAGAGCCAAACCAAAGTAGGAACAAACATGGTCGAAGAAGTACTTACCGACTGGCGCTTTTGGATCGTTGCCGTTGGAGTCATCCTCGCCATCGCCGAGACCCGGTGGACGGTGAAGCGACATAACAATATCCTGAACGGTGGCAAGCCTGGCGAGAACTTGGCGACCATAGTCATACTCACCGCAAAAGCTGTTGAAAGGCTTGAGAAAGACATCCGTGACTTACGTAAGGAGTTCACGGAGGAGCGCGGTGTCCGTAGCTTATGTGCAAGACGCGTACACGATAGAATCGACAATTTAGGGGTGGAAAACCGATCCGATAGCGGGTAATTAGAATTATAACAATTGGGGAATGAGTCATGCGTGCGCGAGACAAGGCAAAAGAGTGGGCAACGTCGGTTAAGTTCTGGATCACATGCGCGGTCCTCGTTGTAGGAACATTGGGGGGCCTTGGATATGCGTTTGATCGCCCGGTGTGGCTTAGTGAATTAAGAGCGCATGAGGTGGCGGCTGGAGAGGTAATGGATAACCTCCAGCAGCAGACTACCATCAACGTGGAAAATATTCTTGAGATCAAAATTGATCAGATGCAACTTCGTATTTGGGATCAGGAAGATCGCCTCGAGGATTACAATACTAAGGATGGTTGGAGCCGACTTCGCGATCTGAACCAACAATTGAAGAGGTTAATTCGTGAACGGAAAGATAAATAGTGTGCTTGTTGCTGTATTTGCTTTTATGGCAATGTCACTCGCCACACAGACTGTATGTGGCTCCTACAATGACGTGGTGGTCAACTTGGCGAATGACAAATTTAGGAAAAAAGTAAAATGACCAGTATTCCGACAGCAGGCTATTTTATAGACGGGGCAAGGACAAATCTTGAGGCAAAGACAGCTCAAGATGAAATGCTTGAGGTCCTCCGGGAAGAATTGGGTGGCAATGCCATAGCTGAACTCACTATTTCATCTGGCTCTGTGACAGCAACCCAGGGTCTTCACTCAATTGATACAGAGAGTGATGCAGGCGACGATTATCTGGACAATATTATTCAAACTAATCTGGATGCAGGTCATCTCCTTCTCATCCGTGCCGAAGATGCTGGTAGGACCATCAATGTAAGACATTCTCAAGGTGGTGCTGGAGAGATCATCACTGCCGAAGCTTCAACTATTGTCCTTGATGATACAAACAAGTGGATTCTCTTGGTCCGTAAGGGAACCCAATGGTTGGAAGTGTTTAAATCTTATAGGGCTGTCAAGGGCGCGGATATCACTTCGGCCTCGCCGCTGGTGATCGGGCCGGTCGGCAATTATTTCGACGTGGTGGGTGCCGTGGACTTCGCCGTGATGACAGTCGCGGCCGACCGTTGGTTCATGCTCCACTTCGACTCCGCGCTGACGATCACACATGGCGGCTCCCTAGCCCTCCCGAACGGTAGGGATATCGAGACCGCCGCAGGTACTGAGCTCACGTGCATGTCGATCGGCGTTAACTCCGTCCGTGTGTTGTCCGTGTCCCCCCCGGTCACCCAGCCCGTCTTCTTCGAGGAGAGCTCCGACATCACCCTCGTGGAGACGGACCACGGGCGGACCCTCCATATCACCGATACTGCGACCGTCACCCTGCCCGACGCGGCCGCCGCCGGTCCGGGGTGGACGATCCGCGTGATGAAGTACAGCGCCGGTGTTGAGCGCCCGGCGACTATCGTTCCTGCCGGTGCCGACACCATTGAGCTTTGGGCGGACCCCGGCCTGACATCGATCCTGCTGTTCACCTCGGGCGACTACCTCGACCTGATATCCACCGGGTCGGGCTGGGTCGCGTCGGGTGAGGTGATTGTCAAGATGAGCGTGATTCTCAACGCGGAGACCCAGGTGGTCGCCAACACCACCAACACCGTGGTGGAGTTCGATGCCGTCGGTGCCGACACGCACTCGGGCTGGGAGGGGGTGCAGCCTTACCATTACGAGATACCTTTCTCGGGCTACTACCTACTGAATACCGTGGTGATCGTGGACGAGGGCTCTTCGCCCCACGGGTGGGATGTGTCCATCAGGAGGGTCGTATCCGGGCCGTCTACAGAGTGGATCGCGCTGACCCGTAACCTCATGCCTGGGACCGGTGATGAGGATAATCTGTCATTGCTCAGTATGTGGAACTGGTTGGCCAAGGGAGAAGAGGTGCTTGTCATGGTGCGGCAGGACAGCGGCGGCAACCTGAACATACAGGGATCGACTGTTAGGCAGGAACAGACTCAGTTCGAAATCGTCCGGCTGGGATGATTCTATATGGTACGAGCATTAGCCTTTTTCATGTTCCTTGCCACCCTGCCAGCGACCGCACAGATGCTGTGCGGTCCCCGCGCCGACGTGCTGACCAACCTGACGGAGGGCCATGGTGAGTATTCAGCGTCGATGGGCCTGGCCAGCAACGGCGCGGTGATTGAGGTATTCGTATCCGCGATCGATAGGGATGTCGGTGGGCGATCCTTTACCATCGTCATGACCCGGCCCGACGGTTTGAGCTGTTTGATGGCGGCGGGCAACAACTGGGAAGACCTACTGATAAGGATGAACGGGACATGATCCCCCCAATTCAATTTCTCCAGGACGTTATTGGCCCAACGCTCACGCATCTGGCCGCCATGGAGCCCCGGCTGGACACACCAGCGGCTCGAGCACTTCTTCTTGGCACGGCGATCCAGGAATCCCATCTGTCGGCTTATAAACAACTCGGCGGCGGACCCGCAATGTCGTTTTTCCAGATCGAGCCGGCGACATTTGAGGACATCTTCGACCGCTACCTCAGCCGCCCTGATAAGTCCGCTCTACGTGGTGCTGTTCGCGCCCTACTGATTCCAGCATTCGAGCCCGGCGAGCAGTTGGACACGAATCAACACTTGGCCTGTGCGATTGCCAGGATCCGGTATTGGATGGTTCCCGAGAGGATGCCCCGCCCGGATGACATCGATGGCTTGGCGGTCTACTGGAAGCTCCACTACAATACGACCGGCGGCGGCGGCTCTGCGTCGGAATGGGCACTTAATTTTCGAAAGTACGCCAGTTAGGAAAAAATCATGAAACGCCTTCTTATCCTCGCCTCCCTCCTCCTCATCGCTGGCTGCGGGCTGACACCTGTTGGTGATCAGTACAGGGAAGCCGCTCGCATGGCCGCTAAGACCGTCGCCGATCAAACCCTGGCCAACGTCGAATGGGCATTGTGCAATGCCATGACGATTGGTGCTATCACCCGTCGCTACGGCCGCATCCCGACAAAGGCTACGGCCTATCGGAATCTGTGCCGCGAGGCCCCGACTTTATTGTTGACGCCATGATGGATCCGCTGGCCCAGGTCTGCGCGTCGCTGTCGCGGCGGGCTTACGATGACAATCCGGATTTTGCTGGCCTTGGGTTTGATCTGCTTGCCACGTTCGATCGCTTTGGCACCCAGGCGTTCCTGATTACAGATGGTATCAAGGTGATCCTCGTCTTTCGAGGCACCGAACCCGACGAGCCAACGGACCTGATTTCCGATGTATGCTACGTCAAGACCGACTTCCCCGGTGGTGGGCGGGTTCACTTGGGGTTTGAGCGGGCGTTCGAGCGCGTCTCAGAGGCCATCGGGGCAAGCCTGCCGTCTATCCCCCTGATTATCGTTGGACACTCCCTGGGGGCCGCTTTGGCGCTTGAGGGGGCCGCTACGTGGAAGACCGAGGCGGTCTATCTGTACGGCTGCCCGAGAGTCGGCAACCGGGCCTTCGTCAAGCGCATCACCTGTCCGGTATTCCGCTTCGAGAATCACGCCGACCTCGTTACCCACATCCCGCCGCCGACATCGTTTTTGCAGGTCGCATGGTCGCTGGCCCACTGGCGTCGACCAACCCTCTACCGCCATGCCGGGAAACGGATTCGCCTGTCCGGCCTGGGCCACCGCTCGGCCGCCTACGAGGCGGCGGCGATGGGAGCGGGCTGACGCTCCTCAATCAAACACATCCACCCTTGATCAGTAATCTTCCAGGATTTCTATTGACGAGCCTTCCACGGTTTTAGTGACACGTATCACTTGCTGGAATCCTCCATAATCCAGGCTGTGATGCTCAACAACCCAAACTTGTCGCTTCAGTTCCTCGGCCCGTGATTGGAGAAGCTCAAGTAAGTCTTCTACCCCCTCCGGGTTGAGATGTTGAGTTGGTTCATCAAAGACCTCAATGTTGGACTTGATTCCACTCTTTCCTAGAATGAGATTTGCAAGGCCCATGGTTCCCGCCAACCTCAATCTTTGTGACTCGCCGCCCGACCAGGCTTCCCAAGGAACGAGGTCTTCATTGTAGGGGGACTTGATAAAGACCGTGAAGCCCTTTGTTATGGAACCAGATTTTGTTTCCCGTTCTACATCAAACGCAATCTCCCAATTGTGAAGCCCAAGCTGCATCAGACTGTTGCTGACCTCGACTTCCAATTGGTTGAGAGCCTCTTCAATCATGAATAACCTGACTTCCTTGAAGCCCTTTATCCAATACTTGTTACACTCATGTTTGGTCAGGAGATCGTCCAAATGAAGTACGAGCAGTTCGAGTTCCTTTTCAAAACCAATGAGCTGTTCTTCTGCAGTCGCTATTAAATCCTTGTGGGGGTTTTTTTCTTCCAAGACCTGGTCTAGATCCTCCTGCGCATCATCCACTTTTTCGGAGAGGTTGTTTAATTCATTTTCATATGTCCTTTTTTCAAGGATGAGTTCTCTTATTTTGTTATCGACCTTCATCCTGTCATTTTGAAGGTCCTTCTTTTCCTCCTTGAGTTCCTTCAGTTGTTTTTGGATGTGTTCCAAATCCTCGTTTTCATCAGATAGTTTATCCTTTAATTTATTACCTTCACTTTCAATCCTTTTCTTTTCGTCACGTAAATGCTTGGCGGAGACCTTCTGCCCACAATGGGGACAAGTGTTGCCGACTCCATCCAGTTTTTTCCATTCCTTTCTGCTTGCATCGATTTTGGTCTCTAGCCGGGTGATTTTTTGTTCCACAAAACCCCTGCTTGTGTTTTCTTCATCAAGATTGTCCTGCACTTCTTTCACTGCGAGATCAAACTCGGCCAGATCATCCTCAACTGTTTTCATTTCCTTGTTATGGGAGCATCCTTTCCCTTTCTTTTCCTCGAGCTTGTTCTTGTGGTCCTTTAGAACGTTCTTCAATACTTTGACACGTTCCCTCTCAGTTTTTAAATACCCTTCATTGCTATCATAATAATTTTCCAGATTGGTCTCGGTGAGGGTTATGTTTCCCTCCAAGGTTGCTATATCAGATTCGCAGGAACTTATCTTGCCAGCGATCTCGGTTGTCCACTGGGTTGCTTCCTGACTTTTGTCCAACCAAAAGTCAAGTTCAAACATGTCGGAAAACAAGGACAGTTTTTGAGCCGGTTTAAGATCAAAGAACATGGGGGAGAATTGTCCGGTAATGATAGAGTGTTGAAAGGATTCTGAATTGAGGCCAATCAAATCTTCCACAACTTGTTGGTCCACGGTCTCACCGTCAAGCTCCAGATTATTTGGGTTCCATGTACGGATCAGTACGTGCTCCTCCCCTGACCTCTCAAAGAAGAGATGACCTGCACATCGTCCTTTAACACCCCAGGTGCAAACGTCCCCTGCCTTGAGATTGCGAAGGGTCTTTCCGTAGATGATCCAAAACAATCCATCCCAAATGGTACTTTTGCCGCTATTATGAACAACGATTCCATTTGCCACAAAATTATGACAATCTTCAACTTCCATATCGTATACATCTTCATACCCATAAAACTCGACGCTGATAACTTTATGGTTTGTCTTTCTTATGACTACTCCAAAATCAGACAATCTATTGTAGACGGTCTGTGTGCTGCATTCACAAATTTTGGCTATTTCTTTTCCGGTTGCACCGGATTTGTAAATATTTTCAAGCCATGCTTTATTATTTATTTTTTTCCCCGATTTATTTCTTTTTGCGATCCCAGCATTTTTAATAGCAAGAACCCTTCTTTGCCTATCTTCTTTCCATTGATATTTTATTGTGCTACTGATTTTAGCTTTTGTGGTAGAGCTGTGTTTCTTTCCCTTCATCCCTTTTGGATGTATGTTCCACATGAAATTTTCTTTTTCATGATTCTTATAAGCATGAAGGCTTTGATGCTCCACAGAGGATAAACCCTCCAAATTTTCTATTGAATTGTCCCATTTTTTATGATTTTTGTGGTGATGAACATCGTATTGACCACAAACCAGTTCACCAATGAATTTATGTTCATATTTTGATTTACACTTAGAATCGTTCAGAACTAAATGGACATATCCATCATATGTTTTTCTATACAAAGATCGTAAGCTATCACCTCTCTTTAATTCCCCCAATTTACAGTATGATCCGTCGGTCTTTAGAATTGGATGGTCATAAGTTCCTATAATGTAATCATATGAATGAAAATGCTTATAATCTTTGCCCTCATATGACAGTTTGTAAACTGGCTTTCTTATTCCTGTCTTGCGAACGTCCTTTGCCCTTTTCAAAGTAAAACAATTATTTATTTTGTCATAACAGAAAACGTGAAATGTTTTCCCAATAAGCTCGCGGATTGGGATTCCTCTAGTTGAACCAGACAAATCTCTTGGAACATCTACTTCGGTTGATCCAATTAGACATCCATTGGCTCCGAGAGAGGGTTCGGCTTTGTTATCCCCGATGAGGAAATACAGCCCTGGTGCCTGGTCAGGAAACTCGAGTGTATGCTTACCCCTAAAGGACTTGAAGTTCTCAAGAACTAGTTTTTGCATCTTCATTTGCTAATTCCTCGAAGTTGGTCCACTTGTAATACTCATGATCACATTCAGGACATCTTGTATCTGGACCCCGTGGTTTCTCACGCCATTCGTGTCCACAGCCCAAGCATTTATAAGCCACGATGGTTAGTTCGGTTATTTTAGGGGCCATGGTACTAGGGTTAATGGGTGAGTCGCGCGTGTCGGGGCTGATATCAGCCCCCAGGACCACCCCCCAACAACCTCAATCCAGCCTTGAGCACATCTGACCCCACCTCCTCGCGTTCACAGTAGGCTTTTAGGATATCGACTGGGTCCGAAATAACCATATCCCTGTCGGACTTTTTGGGTTCACCTTTGGCTTTTAATTTGTTGCGGACCATCTCTTCAAGTTCCACTGTGTAGAGATCCAATCCCATTTCGGAGCAGATCTCCTCCACTCTACGTTTTAGGGATCTCCATTCAACAAAGGAGGACCTTGGGAGCAGCATCCGAACTTTGACCTGGTCTCCCTCAACAAGTTGCTTCATGTCCCACAACTTTTCTGGATCTTTGATGCTGACCGTATGCTTCTTGATTGTGGGGAAATGGATATCATGGGTTTCGCCGTATTCATCAATGTGGATGACCCTTGGTTCAAAATTATCCCCGAAGCGGATTTGATAGGGTGAGCCAACATATTCTATCTTTCCAATTTTTTGTGGTACGTGAATATCACCGCTGTATATTTTGGACTTAACGCCTTTGAATATATCCTCTGATGTTCCCTCTAACTGCTTGCCATTGGAAGCAATTGCCCCAGAAATGGTTTGGTGGAGGAAAACATATTCAACATTCTCAAAGTCCAAGTCTTTCCAGTCCTCCTCCGGACAAGATGTGTGGGGGAGAAACCATCCCAACTCTTCATATTCAAGGTCGTGAAATTCTGGCTTGTTGATGAATCGAACTCTTGGCACACTACTCACAAAACGGAAAAAGGGATTGTCCTGGTCGACATAGTCGTGATTGCCTTTGAGTAAAAAGAGATTGATCTCCTTATCGGTTAGGCTACAAATCTCCCGCATGATACGATTAACCAGATAACTCGAGTGCTTGTCTTTTTCGTCTGTGAGATCCCCAAGAAGAATGATTGTGGATGCGTTGAGTTTATCACATTGTTTTAGCAGCCAGGGAAAAAGCTCAAAGCGATAGTCATCTCGTGCCCTGCTGGATAAGTGAAGGTCACCTGTGATCAACATACTTTTTCCAATCACCAGATTTGAGTAATATGTAAAAGAAGTAAGGATACAATAGTACGAACACCAACACTGTGACATAAGAAACGATCTTGCCACGTTTTTTAAGAAGCTTGATACTCATACGGGGAACACCAAACCAAGCAAGAACGATTCCGATGGTTAGATATATAAGAATGCCGGTTCTCACTTCAATAACTTCCTTCTAGTCCTTTTTGTAGTATAGTCAGAACAGTCGACGTGCCTTGCTTTCTCCAGGAACTCATCCCAAATGTAGATAAACAAATCCCACTCTGGGAAATAGGCCATCAGAATATCGTCAATATGTGAGTCGTGGTTATCGTTCTCATAAATTTCGGAACCTCTGGTATCAAGACAGAGTATGGTTGGCATGAAGTTTTGCTTGGCAACCATGAAGGGGACCTTTCCATGAGCTTTGGCTTCTTTTTTGGCCTTCCACCAGAAAGATACAATCCCGGTTTTGCCCCCAAAGAATAGTTTGTGAAGTTCCAGATCCTTGTAGAACTTGCATTCCACAACAAAGGTTCCAATAAACAGATGACCAAGGACATCGATAGCACTAACATCACCCGCCTGGGAGGATGCCAGCTTATCCTTTTTGAGGGATAACGTGGCCCTGCCTCCTGACATGGCAGAGCGCCAAAACAGATCATCTCTTTCACCATCACTGATCCAAAGGGAGAGTTCTTTGCAGGTCTTTCTTTCAAATTCTCCACCTTTTGGATTACCCCCTCCTTTTCTCATTTAAGTGTCCCCCGTTTTTGTCTAAGCCTGGGCCTTACTTTCTTTCTCTTAAACTTCTTGAGCTCGGCTTTTTCCAGGAGTATCCAGTCCCCAATGTTGGACGAAAGTCTGCTTCTAACCCATCTATATTTGGGGGTAAATCTCTTTCCCCCATAGTATTTCATGATGATGTAGTGTTTCCTTGAGTAGCCCCTATTTTCTTGCATTGCTTGGTGAGCAAAGCTGAAAGGACCTTTTACGATTTTAAACTCGTCGTCTTCCCACAGCCCTATATAGAACTGTTTTTTGTCGGCGTCGTTCATATCAGAGAGAATCCAATCGAATCCAATCGGATTGCTAAAATCAAGAACATCACTGCTGCAATTGCTATAACAATGACGAGAGGATTTCTTGCCACCCACATACGAAAATATGGTTCCTTCATGATAGAGAAAGCTCCTTGGCTCGGGCCTTGAATTTTCTTTTGGCCTGATGTGGGGTCAGAAGCTGGAGGCCTTTTGCAATTGGCTTCTCCACGAAGCTCGGATGCATCACAGACGATCCCCATTCATCTCGGGGGTCTTGCATGGGTTTCATTAATTGGTTTTTTTCCACATGCAGCATATAGGTGTCAAGTTCTTTTACCCTTCCGGGAATTGTGGGGGGAAGATAAAAGTGCTTCGCTATCCGTAGAAGCAGTTCCTTTTCCAACTTCACAAACCATTCAAACTCGGGCAGCCTTTTGAGTGGTGTTTGTAAATCAGGAAGATATGCTTCGGATGCGTCATGAAGTAGACCCCATTCCCTACAATTATTGGGGCAAAGATCGCTAATGTGTATGGAATGTTCAGCTATCGAATAAAAACTTTGGCAATGGCCATTGAAACGACATTTCATTGACAGGACGTGAGCAATTTCTTCGATTGTGATTATGAGGCTGTCCAAATCCAAGAGGTCTAGTTTTCTTCCCTCGTAGGTTTGGATCCATTCTTTAGTATTTCCTTTTGGTTGGCAGGAATCCAATTTCAATCTCCTTCCATGCGTCTTGCACTAAGGATGCAATATCAGATAGAAGCTCCTTGTATTCCTCATCGGGAAGGTCCCAAGCATCCGTGCAAATTTTCACAATATCCTTGTCGTCCAAACCGATCTCATCCAATTTCTTGACTGTCTTCAGCCACTCTAGATTTGCTTTGAGATCGTCTATTCCATAACCAAACAGGATGGGGAACTCACATTCCCTAAAAGGCAATCCGATCTTGCACTTGTCACACTTGGCCTTGATATTAATGCCTATGGGCCGCTCTACGCCCTTACGTGTACGCTTGAGCGTTTTGATGTGGGAGAGGTACACGACTTGGCTGGCGTAGAAGTCAAGGGCCTTGCCGCCGCTGCGTGCCGTTTTCCGCCCAAAGGACACTCCTATCCTGTCCCTCACCTGGGAAATAATCATAACGTGTAATTTTTTGCTTTCAATGTTCTTGATCTGACGTCGGAATAACTCTGACAACTTCTTGGCCTTAGCAGCGCCATAAGATCCTTCTCTTACATCACGATCAAGTTCGGCCTGGTCCGACAATGCGTCGAGAGAATCAAGAATGTAAAAGGCCGGGGCATCAGTGTTGAGTTTTTGAAAGATCTCTTCCAGGTGGTCACATAAATCCTCGACGGTGTAACAGTCACTTACGAATGTTACTTTGTCAATGGGCATACCCAAGGCGGCAGCATAATCTTCATCAAATGCAGCCTCCGCTTCGTTGAACCAAATACCTCCGTTGTCCGGGAACTGATGAGCAAAATTGGAGACGGCTTCGATTCCGAGCAGGGTTTTTCCGGTCGACTTGTCACCGACGACATTTGAGATCCTGCCAAGAGGCCAGCCGCCCCCAATTATGCAGTTTAGAAGTGTACTTCCGCTGTGGACAAACTCAACATTGGGAGAGGGATTTGAGAAATAGAGTCCGCTCTTACCGGCGCCTCTTTTCAGTTTTCCTCTTTTTGCCATCATCCCTCTCCCATTTGTCGTAAGGGATATTATCCCCGTTGAGTGTTTCGTCCAGGGATTCAGCGTCCTGACGCTGTGGCCTTCATTTGCGTGACCGGCGACCCTTGAGTCCTTGAAGTTTCTTGTTGACCCGGCTTCTGCGGTTCTCGTCCGGATCCTCCTCGGGCTCCTCCTCATCCCGACGACTCCGACCTCGACGAGGTTTCTCAACATCGTCCTCGTCGTCATCCTTCAGACGACTGCGGCGACGAGGTTTCTCATCCTCGTCCTCATCCCTCCCACGGCGGCTGGAGCGCCGCCTGGGCTTTTCCTCAGGCTCGGGCTCCTCCTCTGGCTCGGGTTCATCTTCCTGAAGACCAAGGTCCTCGATGATTTTCTCGCACAGCTTCTCCATGCCACGTCTGGTGTCAGGAAACTTGGAAAGGTCGAGGTCGATACCTTCCCTGTTCACGGTGTCCTCGAGGGCGTCATAGTCCATTTCCCCAATCTCTTTCGCCGTATAGGGATCGTCCTTGGGCTCAGGCTCAGGCTTGGGCCAGGGACCGGGCTCAGGCTCTTCCTCGGGCTCCTCATCCCGACGACTCCGTCCCCGGCGACGAGGTTTCTCATCCTCATCCTCAGCCTCGTCCCGGCGACCCCGACCAGGCTTTTCATCCTCGTCCTCTGATTCCTCCTCGGAAGACGAATCGCTGGTGCCCATGTGAACCGACGAAATGTGTTCGTAGTCAAAGTAGTTCAGACAGTCGGGGATGGGATGATCGACGACGAAGTCAACCCACTCGTCGAGCAGATCTTCGTCATCGCAAAGATCCGACGGCTCGCGGGCGATGTCGACCTGAGAGTATTTTGTCTTGAGACCGGACCCCGCCTTGTGAAACTCAACGTCGTATCCTTCGTAGGGGTTGTCGATCTGGAGGATTTTGCCGGTTCTCTTGTGGGTCATGCGACCGGCGATTTCCTTGTTGATGGTCCAAGGCATGGCCCAAAGCAGGGGACCTTTATCTTCCGCCTTGCGGTCGATGACCCACATGACGCACTTCTTGGTTGGTGAGTACTTCTTGGCCAGTTTGCCCTCACCCTCCTCCTCGGCGCGGCGGCGATCTTCGGCGATGGGATCCTTCTCACCCAGCATCTTGTCCAGGGACAGATATGCTTGCTTGTCAGCGCCGATGCCATAGTGGATGAAAATGTTGAAGCCAAAGTGATCGGCGTCGTCCCAGGTGGGAGGAAGGATGCGGATGTCATTATCCCCCTCGTGGGGGACAAACGTGTCGACACCATCCACGAAGATGCTGTCAAAGACGCCGCCCTTTTGGGTAGCCTGCTTCCGAACCTCCTCCTTGGTACGAGGCCGGTACTTGAATTTGGGCCGGTCGCCGGAATCCCGGCTTCGGCCTCTACTCGGTTTTCTCGCCATTTTCGTGTCCTTTCCTGTACTGGTTTAGAAACTCCGTTTTAGCTTTGAAGTAGGCTGTGGAAACAGCCCTTGCCACAAGGTAAGCAACGGGAATGCAGATTACAATCAAGATAATTGCGGTCACCCAATTTGTGATATTACTCATTTATTCCTCCTCCTTTTCAGAGGAGGTCTTTTCTTCCTTTCCTCAGTTGCTACACGTATGTTGCGTTGGGCTACTCGTTCTCCGGCTTCACCTCTTGATACAGACTCGGTTGCAAAGTAATTGGCCATAAATAGATTGACCATTTCCCGAAGCATGTAGGCCCTTTGGGAAAACGCATCCCTCAGAGCCCCCAACTCATCGGCTTTGCGTTTTGTTTCAAGGTAAGCCTGCATATCGGCCCCGTGATCTTTGTGAGCTTGTACTTCGGCGGCAACCAAGTCCATAGTAGCTTTCGTGCCCTCTTTTTCCAACGCATTACGAACCTCGAAGTTAAGGCTTGCGTCCGTGACAGCCAAATCCTCCTTGGCTCCATCCCTTTCGGATATAGCCAAAGCGTGAGCTTGCCCGACCCTAAAGAAAAGCTCAGGCTGTCTGATTAGTTCCGTGTCCAGGTCGTTCGGATTAATCTGGAGCATGTCTCCAAATTCCTTAATGTCCATTTTTATCGCTCCTTCAATCGTAGATTGCCCGGCCGATGGCAATCATGATGGGCGCTAACTTCTCGGACGAATTACAAGGCAGGCTAAAACAATCCAAGATCTCGAGGACCCTCCCCGCCGCATCATCATTGTCCGTCCTCAAAAGAACGGGTTGGAAGTAATTGATAACTGTCAGACGTATACTTTCCGGGTCCATATCCTTCAAACCCTTCAAATGTTTGCACGCCCCTTCCCAATTTAGATTTTTACCCTTGAGAAGCCATCGGCAAAGTTCCAGTACATCCTCCGACCCGGTAGCCGTGCGAAGTATTTGAGCAGCTTCCTTCTTGTTCTTGCAGCCGGAGCATTTTTCCAAATAGACCAAAGCCCTTCTTGGACTGCCAAAAGATTCCTTGCTGATGAGGTCGATTACATCATTCCCAATGTCCATTCCCTCTCCATCACACACGTCCTCCAAGAGAAGGACAATGTCCTTTCTGCTGACGGGGTCAAGCACATAGGCGAAGGATCTCGTTTTTATTGTTTCCGGGACTTTGGCAACCACGGTGGTGCAAAGAATGAAATAGACATGGGAGGGAGGCTCCTCCAATGCCTTCAACAGTGATTGCCACGCTTGTTTTGACAAGGCGTGAACCTCATCAATAATAATGGCTCTGTTGGGATGTTTCCCCATTGCCCTGTATTTAAGAAGATCAGTGACACTCCTCATAGCGTCAATGCCGGTGTAGGTTGCCGCATCAATTTCGATTAAATTTTGTGAGTCGCATCCGATGGTATTGGCAATGATCCTGGCAATGGTTGTTTTGCCCACACCGCTTGGGCCTGTTAAAAGAAAAACATGACCTTTGTCATCAGCCAACACCTTCTTTATTGATTGGATAGCCGTCCACTGCCCCAAGACATCATCAAAGTTGTCTGGCCGATATTTGACGTGCAGGTCGTCGTTCGTTCGCATTTCAATCTCCCGTCTCTTTGGGTTTAATTCCTTGGCCTGTAGATTCCCTAATAGAAAAGCCTTCGAATAAGATGTGCCGTGTGTAAATAGGTAGTTGGATAGTGACTTTGCGTTTGTATGCTTCTGCCATCACATCAGTTGGGGTAGCAAACGGTTCGCTAATCTGCTGTCCTTCTTTGAACAAGGCGTACATCAGAAGATATCTCTCATGGTAGTGGTCCTCCATAGTCGCAGATGAATCTGACACCCCTGGGCATCCGATCGCAAACTTCCTTGGCCTCGTCGAAGGTGTAGGGACCCGAGACCTGAGGCCTGCCATCCTGGATGTTTTCCGCTACCATGAATCTTTCGTGCCCTTTCAACTCGGCACGTTCTATTTCATGGGCTTGTGCGTCCAAGGCTTTTGCCTGTTCCCTCAATTCTGCGGGTGTGGGTACATCAACCATGGCTTCACTCCTTAATTTGATTTGAAGGTGCCAACCTTTTTCATGGCGAACCAGTTGTGTCCGACCTCAACTTCAATTGAGATGGGAACATTTATGAAGTCAAAAGGCACGTCCAACATTTGATCAATTATATCCTCTAAGTCATCATCCAAGGAATCTACGGGAATATTAAAGGTTAAGTCATCATGGACATTCATGATAGCCTGCAACTGAGGCATGTTTTCCTCCTCAGCAAATTCTGATAATCTATCCATTGCATTGATAACGATGTCGGAAGCCGTGCCTTGAATTGGATGATTGAGAAGTTGATTGACCGACATGGGAGCACGGCGGCGTCTATTTGTTAGGGTCTCGGTATATCCATGTTCATTATAGAAATCCAATAGATCATTCTGCCATTGTTTCACTTCGGGGAAGGTATCCCAGAATTCTTTGAGCAGCCCATTACGTCCGCAGAATATACTTTCAGGTACACCAAGATATTCAGCTATCGACTCACCGGCTGCCCCAAAGAAGGCTGGGAATACAAACTTGTTTTTGACCTTTTGTCGGAGTTCTTTCATGACGTCATTATCACTAATAAATTTCTTTCCTCCAACAATCTTGGGATATTTATTGGCGATACGTTTTGCCCAATCTGCGTGAATGTCATAATCCTCCCAAAGGGCTTTACATAGGAATTTATCTTCGGAGGCCATGCCAAAGACCTTGGCTTCAATCTGTCCATAATCGGCACTTACCAAGACACAATTATCGGCCGCTACAATTTCTTCTCTGACCCACTTATTTTTGTGCTTGACAAAATTCTGCTGATTGAATGCCTCACTGGAAGTACGACCGGTTGCCGTGAACATTGTGTTTAATTGGCTATGTGCCAGACCATCCGGATAGACATCGGAGCCTACCCCCTGTTCAAAATTATCAACATATGTGGATTTCAGTTTGGTCAACTCTCTATGCAAGAGAACAAATTTTGCTAATGGGTGTTTTATTTTAGATAGAATTGACTCGCCGACGGAACTCTTGCCAGTTTTCTCATCGATGACCTCCCCACATTTCAACATATTTTTGAAGACGTAGAGTACTTGTTGATTTGATCCTGGATTAAATTTCTTTTGCTTTCTTTGTTCATATTCCTTAACAGCTTCAAGCTCAGCTATTTTCTCTTCAAGGGGCTCAATCCTTTTCCGAAGTTTATCCTGAAAACGCTTAACGGTCTTTTGGTCGATGTTAATTCCTTTTTGCTGGGTGAGAACGATCGTGGATGCCCTTCGTATCTGTACATCATATACCTTTCTCAATCCCTCCGCTTCCACTAAATCCATTTGCACCAAAGACAGATGGTGGGTGTACTTTGTGTCCAAGGCATTGTATCTTAGAACGTCAGGCAACGGCGCATTGTCAAGATTCTTTCTATCGAGATTCGATAGTGCTTTGAGATTAAATCCAAAATGCTGTAGACATAGAAAGTCAAGGCTTGAGGAGTTTTTTCTTTCATCAAGCACATAAGCCTGTGCCATTGTGTCTCCCCAAGGAGAATTTCGAAGACACTCATTCCCATAGAAAAAGGAAATCCACTCCATCTCAAATGGAAGATTGTGTGCAAACTTGATACACTTGGAATCCCTGAGGAACTTTCCAAAAATAGCCTCAAGTTTTTTGAGTTCTTTCCCCGGCCACTTATTTCTTTTGTGCCGGAGAGCGAAGGCTATAACCTCATCTTTTGTTCCTACGGATGCTGTGATTATTTTTGCCCCTTTGGAATAGGGTCTCAAACAATTTGTTTCGAGATCAACTCCAACACTTTCTTCTTTCCTCATTTTATTGAGGAAGGTAGATATTATTTCGAGATCAAAACTTCCTGACCCATCAAAAATTCTAATGTTCTCATAGTGTTTGTTTATGATGACTGGATCGGGGAGTGTTTTTAACTCATCAAAGGCGCGTTCCATGTCCTTTATGAAGACTTTGCCAAGGTCAGAATTTTCAGGTCTTCTCCGAGAGCCCCTTATAATAAAGGCGGGATGAAGCATGGGATAGTACCAACAAACATGCTCCCCTATTTTGACGGGAGTTCTACGGCCTCTCCAGGTGAGTATTTTTGATTCATTCAGAGTCCATCTTAGAGGTATACCACCTAACCCAAAAACTGCCAGGGGTTTTGTTTCCTCAATATCCTTGATTATAGAAGGGCGGCAACTCTCTAATTCATTCCATTCCGGGTTGCGGTTTTTAGGTGGACGACATCGAACACAGTTACTTAGCCTGACCTGGTCCCTATACTTCCTGGGTATACGCGCACGTAGGAATTGACCGGAGTCCCCAACGAAGGGTTTGTCCTGATCGTCCTCGACTCGGCCAGGAGCCTCGCCCAGCATGTATACAAGGGGTTTATTTGCCCCCGTGGGGGGCATTTCAGGCGATCCTATGCGTTCTTTGCCGAGTGAGCACCCCCTACACCCTAATTTGTGGAGAGTGCCCGTGGACACCTTGTGTTTGGGTGCCGTGACAGTCGTGACTCCCTTGAAGTAAAAGCTCATTCGGTTGGCGTTGCGTCTGATCCGTTGGAAATCAGATGAAGGTATGCATCACTTTCACCAGAGAGTAGAATGGTGTCCTCAGTGACGTAGAACATGTCACATACTGCCAAAGCCTTTTCAAGCATAGTAGTATCGATTGAGGCTACCACATCAGGATGATCGGCTTTGAGAGGAATGACGGCGTGTGTGTCTCCCTTATGAGTTTCCGTGTCCATGTGGAGCTTGTTTTTGACGATCTCAAGTCTTACTTCCCAACCATATACCCCAGAAGTGAGAACCTGAGAAGCCTTGATGGCTTGTCCGATGCTGGTGGGTAAGGGTACAAGGTCACGGGGGTCGACGTCACCCCACTGCTCGTCGATGACTTCCTCGAAGTTGACGGAGGAGTCGTCCTCCAACAATTTTGAGAAGAGGGTAACGCTGTCGATTATCGCTATAACGTGGTCCTCGCCAATGAACAGCTCACCATCTTTTTTGAGGGATTTCACCGTGCGTACCAGGGTTTTACAGAAATCGGGGGGCAAGATAACCGCCCGCTCCTTCTTGGATTGGATATCGAGTTCAAACCTGGAAACGGAGACTGTGTCCGAGGAATACAAAACACAATCCTTCTTGCCCAAGGAAAGGGTGATGCCAAGTAATGATGGCCGTGTGCTGTCTATCCCCATTGTGCTGAGGCACAACTCAATTCCCTTGATGAGAGCATTGTCAATGTTGACCATCAAAGAGCTCTTGATGTCCGGGAGTTCAAAAATGAAATCCTCCGGAGGCAGGGTGGGGAGTTTGGAATTGCTGCGCCCATATTTCATATGAACCTCACCATCCTTCTGCTTGAACTCTACTTCCTTGGCAGAGGAGGCTTCCAGAAGTCCGATGATCCGGGCTCCATCAATGGCGTCGTTCATGTCACACTCATGATCGACCAACACCGCCATCACGTCATTATAGGAAGTGATGGTCACGCCATCGAAACAGAAGTGTGTGTAGACCGGAAGTATTGATCCCTTGGAAGCAAGTGCGGGCTTGGCAAGGTTCAATTTTTCCAAAAGCAGTTTTCGTTCCATGGTCGGACTCCCTATCGTCCTCACTAAGATTTGAGGTCCATGTGCCAATCATCGCTGAACAGTCCAGTTTTGTTCAAGGACTGTACAATGAGTCTTGCCGTGGTCTCATTCTTTGTCTCACAGACGTAGCGGCCAGATCCTCTTGGCGTCGTCCCACTGTAGCGGGCAATGATGAATCTGGTGCTAGACATCTCAATATAGGAAAACTCTTCTCTTGTCGACATTACGGTCACTCCCTATTTCTAAAAACCAGCAAATGCTCATGACGCGGGACAAGTTTCATTCCTTTCCAGGAGTTGGCTGCTCTTACGGCGGCGGACCCCGCGCTTCTCGAAAGGATGATATCCTGCCAGAGAATAAATCCAGCAAGATGAAAATTGATGACCGTATCCCCACGAAAGTCAACCAAGGCTTTCGATTTATCCCGGAAGTTACCAACATTGACACAGGTGAAGGCATCAGGCTTCAGCTTTTCTTTGATGGCCACTGCCGCCTGCCCCATAGCTTCATCGAAGTCCAGGTAGTCTTCCAGGTTGGAGATGTCGTCGTCCTGGTCGCTGTAGACTTCCAGGTTATGATAGGGTGGACAAGCAAAACATAAATCAAAAAGCTCGGAGTCAAGACAGTCCAGTACAGTGCCGTCCCCAAGATGGTAATGAGCGTCCAAACCGAGCTCTTCAATAATCTTTTCGTTCTCAGTAATAGCTTCCTGCCGCACGTCAATTCCATGATATTCATACCCCATGATGGAAGCAACAACTCCACGAACCGGACCGCCAGCAAATGGGTCGAGGATCCTGTTTCCTTCTTTGCCACCGTACCTCAACAAAACCCATTCCACTAATGGTGCAGGATAGACAGAATATGTCCCTGAATAGGCAGTCTCCTCCTTACGCATAGCCCCGGCACGGGAACCGGATCGTCCATCCTCCCCGGTAAGTTCCTTCCAATGCTTGGTCCGCTGACTGATGAGTTCATCAGCAGGCCAGATGGTCGTGCTTGTGTGAAAGTTGAGGGCGGGGCGAATATAGGTTTTCCGAAGATCACTGATGCTACCCCTGAGTTTGGACCTCTTCATTTTTCCCCACCTTCTTGACTTTTATTTCGATGTCCCATCCTCGATTCCTGGCCTTGACTTTGATCTTGTCGGCCCAGCCAATAGCCTGACCGATGACCTGGATCTCTCTTGGGAAAGGTTCATCTCTGAGGCAATCGGCACACAGGAGCTCGAAAGCTCCATTCCCATCTACCTGAACAGGATGAACCCCTGTTTCGTTTATTTGTTGAGCTTCGGACGCCGTCTCTTCAGCTTCGGACGTTGAGCCTTTAGTTTCATATTCGGGATCGTCCGCGATCTGCACGATGCTTCTCCCTTGAGTAACAGTTCCCTTCCCATAAGACGAACATATATTGTCTTGTCCATCTCAGCAATTATATCTCCCCCTCCCCCATCTAAGTGCCGGACTATTTTAGAAGCCTCTTCCTCACCAAAGATGAGATCTAAACTTGGTCTGAAAATCTCATAGGCTGGCCTTCCTTCATTATCGTAGCAAGGAAGCCTTTTGTATCTGTTCCTTATTACGAGAGTTCCCCTATTGGTTAACTTGAATGGGCTTGCAATACAGCCAAAGGGTTTATCAGGGGTATCATGAAGTATGCAAAGTCCTTTATCCTTGAAGGGACAACCTAGTTCTTCTGGTACGGGTTGCAATTCCCCGTTTATGACCCTGACCCCAAGCCTCTTAATTCTTTCCTCTTCAAAGGGAAGGATAGTGACTTTCATGCCCCCTGGAAGTGTGGGGGCATCACAGCACTTTCCGGTACAGCCCTTCTTTTTGATGCAGTCTGGCCCGCAACTGATGAACAGAAGGCGGGCCATTTTTGAAGATATTCTGACTGGGACTTTGTCACTAAAGATGTTTCCTTTTACCCTAATTGTCATTTTGTTCTCCCCAGGAAAGATAAGGGCGGGACATAATCAAGTCCCGCCCTCATTCACTCGCCGGCTGTCTCCGGCTTACTTGACGGTGAGAGTGATGACGCCGTCTTCCTTCGTGACCTTGTGACCCTTCTTTTCGAGGTTGGTCAGGAGATTGTAGTGGGTGGTGCCGGTGGTTTCCTTCACGTCCTTCATCTTGGCACCTTTGGCAAACAACGCTGCCGCCTCGGAAGCCTTGGTGCCAACCTTCAGGCCGAAGTCGTCGCGTTCCACTTTGGTCTTGCCGCTGCCTTTGGCTTTGTCCTTGGGGGCTGAGCGCTTGGCGGCGGATTTCTTGGCTGGCGACCGGCTACGTGGCTTTCCTTCCTCGGTTCCCCCCTCGGATTCCTCGTCGGGAAATTCCTCCGGGTCCTTGTTGTCGTTCATGTCGTCGATAGCTTGGATGACCCACTTCTGGGCACCGTCGGTGAGGCCGAGGCTTTCCCAGTCGTCTTCGCTCAGGTCAGCACAGTGACGAACAAGGCGGGCACGGTAGGCGATGTCCTTCTCGCCACGCTTGCGTTTGATCTTTGTCACGCTTTCGAGTTCTTCTCTCAAGCTCTTTTTAGCCATAGTTTGAACCTCTCGCTTCAAGTTGGTGGTTGAAAACTGTCGGATGGATATACGTCGTGTCAATCCATCCTATCTGCCAAGTTTAGTGCCTTCACAATCTTCTCCGCACAATCTCGACTAAAAGTCTCGGCAATTTTCCCATCAAGACCTCTTTTATGATCCAATATTTCGTAGATACCACGATCGCGATGGTCTATGTACTGGTAATCATAACGCAGTGACTTTTTCTTCGGAGCTTGTGAAGTAATCATGGCACAACCTCAATATATTGATATTTTCTGGATCCAATCCCAGAATACGACAAAACTTTTCATTTGTAGTTTCCCTGTTGAAGCGTCTGTTCCCCTTCCTGTATCTCAGGTACGGCTTTCTAAATTCCTTTAGCTTGGCTTCATCAAGAAGGGAAAAAAGTAATAGTTTTATCTCCGCTGGGGCCTTTAGAAGTAAAATGCTTAATGAGCCCTCATGATAGCTTATCGTATTTGCCCTTTCAAGCAATTCCTCAAAGTCCAACTTGGGGAGGGAGATCTCAGCACTTTCGGTTCGTTGATTGGCTAAGTTATGAATATGATTTTCGAAGGATCTCTTAAACAGGGACATGAAATGTTTTGGGTTTGTAACCTGAGGATATTTCTCCTTGCATTGAAGAAATTTTAGATAAGCGTCTTGATGGAGATCTTCGAATTCGTGGTAAGCTCCTACCCTCCAATAATTTCTTGTTATGTGATTGATTGCCCAACCTTCGATGGCTCCCTTAAATACAGGAGTGAAGTGAAGACTTCTCCTCTTCAAGCGCAGCTTATTTCGCTTCATGAAGATGCTCCCCGTAAACCTCACCGCCCATGATAGGGGCTTAAAAAGAGAGGAGCAAATGATTTTTATGGCAGTTGCAGGACTTGTTTCTTCGACAAATCCCCAGGGTCAGTGACGCCTTTTGGAAGAGAAGATATCTTAACTCCAAGATGTGACAGGTCGCTGGCAGCTACAAAGGAGTTCACAAGCTGGCCCGCATCCAGAAGAAGTCTGGTCTGTCCAAACTTGGGAACAAGCTCCGATAGAAGCCAGAGTTGTTCGTCAGTAATGTCCGTGCTAAAAATGCAGGTAGCCCGAACTCCCAGTTCCCTAGCATAGAAATCAATTTTGGTTGCATCAAAGAATCCCTCGGTGATGTAGAGCGTTCGTCCTCCTCCTTTTTTGAGGTTTGTGAAATTGTACAGGATGTCCTTCACACTCATTAGGGCTACTGGGTCCCCACGAAGGTTGGCTTTTTCTGGCTCGTGTGACAATGATTGGTATCTGAGCTCCTCGTCCTTTCTGATGGTTCTGCCCGTCCAACCAACCAGTTCTCCTTCCATGTAAAAAGGAATAATGATTCGCCATTCCCATCTATCCTCCATGCAGTAATGAAGTTTGTACTGGCGGGAGAAACGTAGAGCCTCGGGAAGTGAGAATCCTCTCTCCCTCCTGAGATATGAAATGAAACGCTTCCCAAATCCCTTATTGATTATTCTTTTGAAGTTGCTGGGCATCTCGAGCCTTGCTGTCTTTTCCACTTTCTTGTCCGCTCCTTTCAATTTGGCCAGTGTCATTTCGAAGTCAGTAAGATCCGGTTTTGGCCCCTCGCCTACAATATGATTGGCCTGGTCATGGGAACAACTCAGAATTTTCATTATGAGTCGTTGGGGTCTCCTCCCACGATGAGACTTCACGCGCCAGCAACCCCACATGATCCCTTTCCTTAACAGGCCCATATGTTCTGAAGGATCACTATCTCCGCAGAAGGGGCATTGGATGGCTATGTGTCCCCTGGACACGTTGGATCCGCTTTCCACGTAGCGGATTTTATTTGTATCACAAAATTTTTGCCAGTTGAATTGCATCAAAACTTTCCAATGTTTTGTTCAATTTTTAGTGCTTGTTTAAAAGTAAGAGCTATTAAAACCCTCATCAAACTGACAAGTAAGATGAAGAACGCGGAAATGGACGCGACAATTTTATACTTCAGATCGATTTCATTGGTGGCTGTAACCGTTCCAACTGTAATTGCGAGTAAGTTTGTAAAACCCATTAATACTTGAAATTTGGACATGGTCCACCCATTCCAAAAGTCTTTTCTCTTATGCGTAGCGTAGACAAACAAAATCCATCTACTCCTGAGACTCTTCATTAATCGTCCTCTCTTGTGAAGGTGTCTTTTGGAAGCCCTATCAGTTCCGCTACCTCTTCCCAGGCAAAATGATACCCATCACCAAAACTGGTTCCGTCACCGCGATCATACGCGGTTTTCTCCTCACGGAGATGTATCCGCGTGGCCTCAATAACGGAGCGGGCTTGCTTACGATGGTCTTCCCATGCTGGATAGCTATGACTAGAACGGCCATATTCTTGGATTCGGCGTTCGGGTTGGTCACCGGCAGCGACACACAAAGCTCGCGCCAGCCTTTCTTCCAAGGACATTTCCATGGTCATTTTTTGTCCTCCCTCACAATCGTCAGCTCAACGCCAACGATTTCCATATCCTCGACATTGCGCTCAGGGCAAGATGTGGTCTCCCACCTTTCATCATCATCACCATCATACGAATCATAGATATGAACCACCTTTACTTTACCCTTCAACCACCAACCCAAAGCACAATAAGCAGCATGTGATGTGCTAAACAATCGAGGCTTGCGATTGTCTGTTGGTTCGCAATGGGTGAAGCCACGATTTCCACGGCCAGGACCTTCCGGCATCAGTTTATCAGTTGGCCTGTGCAAGATGGCATACATCATCATGTTAACTCTCCCGCTGAGATAGATACGTGAATGTCTTCCAACCAGCCCAAAGGGCAATCAGGATAACTCCCGTCAAATAAGCTGGCCACCAGAGATTAATCCAGAAGTCGATCATGATCATCCTTCCTCATCAAGATTGATGACGGCCAGCTTTTTGGCCCCAGCTCTTTCAAGCATATCCCTAGTACCCCTGTCCCCAGGGAAAGCTATCAAGGCGTCAGCACAGTCAGCCATGGCCTTATTGCGGATGGGACCTGCTCCCCTACCAAAGCGACCCCAATTTGCCATGAACATTTTGACAGGTATGCTATTTTCTTCGGCCCATACCTTCCCAAAACTGTCGGCCCCTTTTGCACCCCCACAGACAACCTCAGTTATTTTCATGTGTTTGTGAAGTAAGTCCAGAACTTTGTGGGCGTCACGATGCCCCGTACTCCAAGAAAAAACTCTATATTCACTTGGTTGGAAGTCCCTGCCCCCGGCTATGATGACTTTCATATTCACAATTTCCTATTTTTTAAGAGTACTCCTTTCAAAAACTTTACGTCCATTAATTACTTTGCTTTTGTAGAGCCCCCTTCTCCTCATCACTCTTAAATTGTGATGGTATTCACTGTATAATCCTTGGATAGCTTGTCGGACACTTGGTTTGTGTTCATCATCGTAGTGAGGTAATTTACCAAGATCTTCACCACCATTTATTGGAGCCACATATGCCGGTGGACATTTGGTCACTCCTTGTACTTCAACATATTGTTCTATCAGGTCGAGCTCCTCCTTCCGTTCTTCCTTATCTGTCATTTTCTACCCCTTCCTGCTCCGTGCTCAAGAAACATCACGTTACCATCGTCTGTCCAACATTTTGTGCAGTTACCACAGAATGAGGAGTCACGCTTTTGGGCCGAGCATAGAAAACTTCCCGGTCTCCACTTCAATGCATCAAATAATCCGCCCTGGATTGTGATTGCTTCCCGCTTCCCCTCTGATGGTTTTTCCAAACTCGTTCGGATTGCAAATTTATCCCAATTCCGATCCGACCAAGAACGTATTTCCTTGCCGATCTCACCCTCCACGCTATGGGCCGTACTTCCATAGGCACGGAGTTGTGGGATTGTTCCGATCCAACACTCCCAGGCAAGGGCGTATTCTATGCTGTAGAAATCGCCCAATACGTGGAGACGAACGACGAAGCCCTCCGCGTGCTTAATTGCAAGTTCCGTCAATTCGACTTGTAGTTGGGGGATAAGGTGGTGGTCGTTTGCCGTTCGGATCGCCCACGGCATTCCGTGTCCATAGCATGTCCTCCAATGATGGCATGTCCGAGGGCACGTTGCTCGCTCTTCCAACGTCAATGTGTAGATTGGCATTTCAGCCCAGCGCCCCTTCAGAACCTTACGTCCAATCTTTCGATTGCTGTAGCCCGAGCGGAGTATATTCGTTTGATCGTGGGCGCTTATTACTTTCTTTGGAAAAATGGTCCGTCCATCGATGACGGCAAGTAGGTCACCCCTCAATATCATAAGTCCTCTTGGTCGATAACCTTTCGGGAAGCGCCTATGTGCGTGTGATTCTTTCCTTTTCACCAATCTCAAAATACGTCCTTCCCTGATACGATTGCTTTGTACAAATCCCTTCCCTCCTTCAGGTAGGCTTTGATACGAAAATCAATGGTCCCTATACCAAGTATGTCGAAAAAGAACACTTTCTTTGTTTGGCCGGTTCTGTGACACCGTTTCTCTGCCTGTTTCCTTATTCTGGGAGACACTGGAGATTCAAAGAACACAACGTAATTAGCCACCTGTATGTTAAGGGATTTTGATCCGGTTTGACTGTTAAGAACGAGGATAGTAATCTTTGGGTCCGTCTTGAATTGCTTAAGCGTACCCCCTTTGTCCTTTGTGCCGCCCCAAAGTCTTACAGAGCCTACTCCAAGTTTGTCAAGAGATTTTTTAATCAATTCTCCTGTGTGTGTAAAATCATGAAATACCACCATCTTTGAAGTGGTGGGCAATTCCTTAACAAGCTGTATGAGTGCTTCAATTTTTGGGTTCTGTTTGAAGTCAACGTATACCTTTTTTCTTTTCCTGCCCACAGGCTCATCTGTCTCCTCCCGAAGTCCCAGAAAACCAGAGGTTATAGTCCTCATGTTTGTGTAGGCATTGTCAAGCATGGTGAAGTTTCCACGGACCATTTCTAGGTCACCTTTTATGTTGTCGTGGAACTTTTGGGCTTCAGTCGAGAGTCTGACTTTTATTATCTGAAATGACTTTTTGGGCAGGTCCGAACATTCACTCTCGTCATAAAATATTGACCTGTTTTTTATAAATTTATGAAGCTTGTTCTTTTTACGCTCGTCAAATACCCACTCCCCATAAGGATTCCAGAAACTTTCCTCTTCAATAAAGAATGCCGATCGATACATCCCAAGAGTTTTTCCAAGGGTGTCACCGTGGTCAATACAATAGAATTGAGCCCAAAAATCTATGGGGTCCCGACCCATGGGAGTCCCAGTAAGGGCAAAACGGATTTTGCAGGACCGAGATAGAATCCGACATATCTGATGTGTTAGACTGAGATGGTTTTTTACTTCATCCGACTCATCCCACACGACAGCATCAAATTGACGGCAGAAGTCGCTAACCAATTTCCAATCAAATTGTCGCTCTCTTCTTTTGCCCTTTTTCTTTTTGATAGGAACTCTTAATTCAGTTACCATGGCAACCAAGCCACCGTAATTTAGAACACAAATGTCAAAGTCCTGTTTGAGAAGCTCCCAACGCTTCTTGCTTTTTCCGTGGAATAGAACGTATTTCAGATGGGGGGCGTGAATTTGAATTTGCTCTTCCCAACCATCTATAGTTACGATGTTTGGAACAAGAACCAAAGCCCTACCTGTTTTCCCGGCCCGTTGAAAATAGGAGATCAAATCGAGAACAATCTTTGTCTTTCCTGTTCCAAGATCGAGCAAGAATAGGAAACTTGGGAAATGCACCCCAATTAAGAAACAAGCCTTTTGATGGAGGAAGGGTTTTGTGTGAAAATTGGGGGCTAGGGGGAGCTCAGCCAGAGCCTTGTCAAGCTCCTTGCTTGATTCCTTTTTTATCCAGTCGAAGTCATCCAGCTCCCTATCAAGAAAGTCCTTTATGGCAAATTCAGAAATCATTTGCTAGTTCCAGAAGGACGTCTCCGTGGCAGGCTAATGGAGCACACCAACAGACAAGGTCTTTGCCACGTAGCTCATGAAGGGCTGCCATTAGCTTTGGACTCTGAAGCAAGTAAGCACGATATTTCCTGATGACCTCTTCTCTGGTTCCATCAGGACCGATCCTGTAAGGATTGCCCCACTTGCTCCCCCGTCCAATATAAACGGCGTTCTTTGGTATATCGCCGTGGCGTCTGTTAAGAACCTCAATTACATTCTACTCCTCAGAGTAAAAATTCCTTATGGCAAATTCAGAAATCACTGCTCAACCAGATACCACCTTCAACTGTGGTTGAGACATTGCTTCATCAATCCATTCTCTAATCTGATTTGGTGTAGTAAATCCTTCAGCGATGCGGTTGGCAATGTTTACCTTTTCATCATCCAGTAGAGGGAGTGATTCCAAAGCTGCCAATACCCTACCAAAGTTTCCGCCTCCATCCTCCCCTGTTTGGGCATTGTAGGCACCCCACATCACACCATCAAGATCAAGTTTCAAAACCTTCTCCAAGACTTGCATCCCCTCTTCAAACGAGGGTGTTTTGTCCAGAGCTGCCGTAAGAGTGCAAAAACGAGAGTGCATACCCGGCACCACACATGATTTGCAGTGCATACGATCAACCTCACCTAGTTCCGTTGCTGGCCTGTGATCATACATTGCATCACTGAGGGCCTTATGTTGTTCCTCTGTCATCGTATGTGTCCAATGTGGCATGATTGCTCTCCCTTAATTGAGGCACCAACAAATAAGGCCCTTCCCCGTGGACCCAAACTGTCCATCCAGGACAATGTTTAACTTGCCCCTCCTGATGAACAAGTATTAGAACTTCGGATCTCGTTGGGGGCCGCCGGATTTTTTGGGCTTAGGGGGGCATTGGCCGATTTGACAAGTGTGAGTCTCTTCTCGTCGAGCCACTCCTCCTCCAGAACCTTGCCCTCCTTCGTGAGCTTCTTCGACTGGACCGCGAAACGTGTGCATCCATTGTGTCAGTCCGTTCTGGCAACGACGACCCCGGTGAACCCGGTGACTGTATCCTTCACCATATCGTTGAGGCGAATGTCGGTCATGTCTTAATCTCCTTCAGCCCTGTTGTCTCTATCAAGTTTCCTAATCGCCGGACTCACATCTTGAAGGACGGAGCCTGCATCCACACCCCATCCTTGAACCAAGTATGGGTGGTGACTAGGCTGATGTAATGAACCCGCGCCCCGTCGACGACGATCTGTCCAACGAACTGATCGTTCTTGATCGTGATGAGCACAACGTCGGGGAAGGTGGTAGATGCTTCCTCCCGCTTCTCCGTGAATTCATCGTCCAGGAGGCCGATGATGATGTTTTTCGTGTCCTCCCGTTCCGCTTTGGAGACGGATTCAAGCGCATCCCCCAAGCCCCCCAGATTGTCGACTTTGGGGAGAGGACGACGCTGCGGCTCCTTGCCGATGCCCAGCTTGATTTGACGGACTGCTTCACTTCCATAGCACTCCCTGATGAGAGCTTCCCAAATCTCACGGAAGTACCGTCGGGAGGGGGAACGCTCAATGCCAACCAGCCGCCCACCGATGATGATAAGAGCCCCAACCTGTTTGGGCACACGCTCGAACTCGGCCACAAACAAGTCCAGTTCCTTTTGGAACTTGTCCATGAAGTCGATCAGGTCTCCAGGGCCGCTTAGTCCAGCCTCGGTCTTGAAGTTCCTGATGTTACCCCAGATGGCGGAGAAGTCGGGGTTGGCATTGGTGAGAGCTGCTTCCCTGAGGGACCAAGGGAGCAAGGAAAACTTGTGCTCACCACGCGGGATAGTTCCGCCTTGGGTTTCCTGGACACACAACGCATTGTCGAAGACTCGCCTGCCCTTGACGAAGCCACCCTTGCGGAGAGCATGATCTTGAGCTCTCTCGCGGACGAGGTAGGCGGTTTGTGGCGGGACCAGGATCTCCTCGTCCGGGGACCTTGCGTCGATGTTCAGGTTTCCATAGGTGCTGTTATGAACCGTGGCCCCCTCAGGGCTGACAAATCTGTCATCCTCCAGGTCACTCAGCAGGGGAATGACCTGCATGATGCCGACGGTCTGCATCCGCCCAGGGGTGCATCCCCTGAGCATTTCGGAAATGTTGCGGGTCATGATGTTACCTCCTCTTATCGGTTAATTCGCATCTGGCGCATCATCGTCGTCGCCGGTCAACCAATTGAGCATGGCGACCAAACCATCTTCGTAACTCTTACCTTCGTAATGAGTTCCTTGGTCCTGGCCTTCATTTGCCCAATTCGCTACCCTATCGATCTCATCATCAGAGCGTTTGATGACACGCATTTAACGTCTCCCCTATTCAAACCACCCAAGATCACCAAGCCGATGCTCCTTGATGGTGCTGGTGAGGATCATGGTGATAGCTTTCTTGATGTCCGTATTGATGAACAACTTCAGGGCGGAACTCACCAAAGCTTCGGGGCTGACTACGGGTATGGCTGCGCTGACCCCACCAAGGACCCGGATACCCTCGGACTCGGCCCCTGTAACCGGCGAGACTTGGATCACAGGCGTATCTATGCCCATGTCCCTAACTCGCTCCAGGGTGTCGCCGAAGCGGCCAGCCGGGGCATTTTCGTAGCCGTCGGTAATGACGAAGACTGCATCGGGTTCGTGCTCCAGGAGACCAACCAAGGAAAGTGCCAGATTGGTATCACCCTTGGGCTGAATAAGGGCACCCTGACCATTCCCTCCGACGTAGTGGACAGTGGACAGATTCGACGCTGCACGCAATACATCCTCGACTGCCAGAGCGACGGCAATGGGATGAAGCTTTTGGGTCTTATGTCCATACATGGACGCCGATGCATCGACTATGATACCGACGTTCTCATAATGGAAGGGAAGCGTTTTGGCAACGTCCTCAGCCTTCTTGTCTAGGGCTTTCCTGATCTCAGCCGTCATGCCCATCTCGTAGGCGTAGATGTACAGCTTGACGGCATCATGCTTGAGAGGATCGAAGGCAACCTCGACACCTTCCCGTTTGGCTTGGGCCTGTACGTTGATACGTTGCTTGGAAGACATCTGGTCCTTAGCCAGCTCAAGGACTTCCCCACTTTTCACTTCCTTGTGGAACTGTCCACGGATTCCCTCCAGGACCTCTGGGGGAAGCCTTTCACCCTTGCTCAGATCATTACGCGCCTTGCGTACAGCCGCAATGATTGGAGCATCAGGATTTTCCGTTACATAGGGAACGGAAGATCCCAAGGCGTAGGCGATGGCCAAACGAGACTCGATGCCGGGGGAAGGAAAACCAGGAATATATCTGTAAACATTTTCCCTGATCAGTTTGGTCTCATCCGGCTCCCACTCCTGATAAGGGCGTTGAAGAATGGAGCGAATGACACCGGACAACTTCTGGCCCCACACATGTCGGAGGATTGCCCCGTACTTGCGTCGATACCTGACTGCCCTCATTTCGAGGGAACCCACCGCCCCGGTATGGAGAAGGTGGCGGAGGATCAGCTTCCTCGTCCGCATGTTGTTGATCCTGGCCTGCCCAGCCATGACAAACGTCCTGAGCTGGCGCGGGACGGTGATCCCGTCGCACAGATATTCCAGGAGATTCCGCTCCATCTCGGCGTGATGCTTTTTGGTGGTCTGAAGCATCCCTCCGCTGTGCTTATCCGAAAGCAGGCGAAGGATGCCTTGCTGCCTCGACCTGTCCATGACACCCGGCAGGGCCAAGACCGCACCATATAGGAGGCGGTCGTACAGGAACATCTTTTTGTGCGCCTCCAACTCGGCGGCTTCCTGTTCCTCCTTGGAGTTGTAGAAGGTCGCTCGGCCCTTGGCGGTGATCACGAAGTCCAGAAAGGACTCCAGGTCCTTTGAAAGACTGACGAACTGGCTGTTGGGAAGATGGATGGGAACCATAAGCTGGCTCCTGACGGCGGGCAGAGACGCGGACACTGCGGGGATGTTCTGGTTCATGGTCAGTTCCCTTTATCCAAACAAGAGGCCCGGTAAGGTCGTTCGTCAGTTTTGCGTAGACACTCCTGAAGTGTATGCTGTACTGACAGACTAGTTCCGGGCCACTTGGTCGTTCATTTTATTACAGTCCGGTAAGGTTGTTCGTCGTGGTGCGTCATTGATCGACTTCAACGTCGAGGATGCTGTAACGGCGATCTAGTTCCGGACCTTTTTTAACAATTGGTTTAGGCGAGCCGGTAAGGATGTACGTTGTATTTGGTGGATGTGATTGGAATCGAACCAATTACACACTGATTGAAGTCAGTTGCTCTACCGAATGAGCTACATATCCTGTAACAACGTTCTAGTTCCGGCCCTCCCAGCAACAAAGGAGTTGAAAATGGCGGGAGCCACTTCCATTGGGATGGTCTGCCAAAACCACCACCAAAAATGATACTACTACGCCCCCAAATGCTTTGGCAACAGATTTTTTTAACTTAATTTATATACACTATAGTTCCTAATCCACATCTGACTTGGGGCATACTTCTTCAAGTAGATCCCAGTAATCGCTCATCATCATATGGGAACTAAGAACAAACTGACCAAGTGTATAGTTCTGGGAAATCAGAATTGTAAAGTTATCCATGTCGGTTCTTGCATTGGACACGAACAGGCGGGCCAAACCCATCCTTTTCTCTTGTGGTGACTGACTATATGTTATGACACAATCAACAGTTGCTACCTTGGAAATGTCTTCCGCCGCATGTATGTCACGCACCTTGGATGATTTTACTCCTTCCTTGCTAGACTGAGAAGCCACCACGGCAGCAACATTTAATTCTACGGCCAGTCCCCTTATATCGACATAGATGTTCCCAAGGTCCCTCCGATAGTTTCGTGGGTCAATCTTCATGAGATCCGGATAATCAATGAGCAGCAGGTCTGGCCTCCACCCTTCTATTACACTAAGGAGGTCTAGGAATCCTCTCAACTCATTGACAGTTAGTTGTCCCGTTGGGAATTGCTTAACCAATAATTTCCTTTTTAAACGGTCTTCCCAGAAGTCCATTTCGTCCCTTATGTGCTTCTCAATTTCAGGGTCTTGAAGGGCTATATCTGGATTTATTTTCACACGTTCAAAGTCCAAGAACTCCCCGGTTCTGCTATCTTCCTTGAGAATTGTATTTACTATGGGTTCCCTTGAGCTTCCATATCTTTTGGGAATAGAGAATAGACTCTGAAAATACCTTCCCATAATTTTCTTTTCAGACATTTCCATGGTAACATGACAGACGCGCTTGCCTTGCAGCATGGCCATCTTTGCCAAATGCATCAGCCACCAAGTTTTTCCTCTTTTCATGAAGGCTATAAGCAGAAGGATTTCCCCCGGCGACGGACCAAGCTCGTGGAAGTCAAGTTCCTTAATACCAGTAGCGATAGCTTGGCTGGAAGCATCCAGGAAGCTCAGACTCTTGTTCAGATCTGTGAACCAAGTACCGGGGGTAAACAAATCAGCTCTCGGCTTTGCTACCTTGGTGAGTATTTCCTCCACTTCGGTTAAGTTTTTGTCGTCTTCCTCCTGTAGCATTTCGCCAGCTTCAATAATACTGGCCTTGAGCCGCTGTCTTCTGATGAAGTCGTTGACACGATTGAGGGTATAGTCTGCCTGAACCGAGTCCTGGGATTCGTAAAGATTTTGTAGGATGAGATCGTAGGCTGCCGCCTTGCGTTCATTTTTTCCCTCAAGGATAGTATCAAATACAGTGGCAAGCTCTCCTTCAGGAGCTTTACCCTCGGTATCAAGGAAATCATATATCCCCGCCGCAACCTGTCTATATTCCCCCTCGAAGAGGGATAGTTCAACCGTATTGCGAATGATCTTCCCACTCTCATAGTCAAATGCGAGCAGGATGAGAAGGTTCTGCTGTAGTAGATTGCCTAGCCCGTCAGGCATTTACTCCCCCGAGTCGTCATAGAGTTGATCTATAAAGTCCTGAATTTTGTCTTTGCCGTGGTCTTCATCCGCTACCGCCTCGTTCCACAGAGTATTATCTCTTATTTTCAGAATAGCATCCTTAATGAGGGCATTGATGACACCTGGGTCCAGAGCATCAAGCTCCCAAGAATCTGTTCCAAAATGATCAACGTAGTTCTTGACTCTCTTATCGGCAAACTTCACATAATTGGGCGGCGGGTTATATCGGCTTATCTGACTAAAGTTGAGTCCAAGGCGACGAATAATTGGAGCGTCATGAAGGAGTCCATCACCATCAAATTCAATTATAGTATAGGCAGTCTCCGATTTATAAAATTCTTTTATCTGATCGTAATCGTACCCGGTAAAGACCGCGAGCCTCTTCCAAAGATCCCAGGTCATGTCCAACCCCGAAGGATCGTGATCCCCAAGATGCAAAACAACGACCTTTTGCCCATCCTTTATATACTGGTTAAATCTCTGTCCGGCTTTCCACACTTCGGAAGCTGAGGGATACCCTCGACATGAAAAATAAGGGACATCCAACTGTACACAGATGCCTTCGATAACACCCACCAACGCATCCTTCTCAATCCAAACTTCAATTCTGGTGGTCTGATTGGCCCATTTGTCGATAGCGTAACCACGGCGAGCAGACTCAAGAATTTCCATTGGGTTGTCCCAGTGTTGGTTCTCCCTGACAAATCTGGTCCTATCCTCGAGGGAGGTCCAATTTATGAACCCAGCCATCCGAGCATTCTTGATGATGTCTCCCAACTTGTTGTAGGATTCCTGGTCGTTTGGAAGAAGGTCCCTGGACACAAACTGATAGAAAAGCTGCCGCAGGGTCAGGATATATCCCTTTGCTTCATACTCATCAATGATATCTATAGCCTTCGCCACAACGCCAGCGGTTTTGGCTTGCGGCTTCCATTCCTTATAGGATATTTTCATGGCTTCCTCCTCGCAAGATCATAGTCCATGCTTCCCCCCATGGAGTCGAGCAGTACGTGAAAAAGCCCCGCTCTTATATATCCAGGGAACGCTTTACCAAACAAGGAAGGGATCTTGCTTGCGTTTGCCGACACAGTTTTGATGGTGACTATAACACCAAGCATGTCCAAATGATCAACAACCAATTGAGTTGTTATGACGTAGAGGGAATACCTCTGTACCTTTTTTATACCTGGGAAATTATCTTCAACAAATTGCTCCACCACCTCCCAATTTTTCTGGAACACGGGGTAGCCCCTCGTCCTTTTGAACTGTTGCCAGGGGCCGGGCCGGATATTGCTGGCCTGGGAAACTGCCTGAGCCAAGGCTTTGTAGAAGAGTTCTACATCCTCCTGGTCAGAGGATTCCTTCTCAACCAAGCCCTGATGTTTGAGCAAGTGCTCAACGGTAGCCTTGACTTGAAGGAGATCTTGTTTGCCAAGAGTGCTCAAAACATCCAACAATTCCGATGCTTTGGTCATTTTAACAGGCGTGCAGTTATAGATTTACTTATATCACGTATTGGCTTGAATCCAAATAGCCGCCATAACCAACCAACACGCTTCAGTGGCGCGGTAATTTCAATAACATCTGGCGATGTGGAAACCACCCTCGTTCCCTCCTACCACTTGATATTTGTGGGCCACTTGATTGTTTTATTCATTTCGGCCTCCTTAATGCAATGCCCAAAGGATGTTTCCTTCGAAATCCTCAACCCGGATCGTGCCAGGGTTTAGTTCCGCGTTATCCCGTGCGACCTCCTCGGGGGTTCTGCCAATCAGGACTTCATCGGGGACCTCAATTGGGTAAAAACGTTCCTTACCCTCGAACAATCGAAAAAAGATGTAAATTTGCATCACTTCTGCCCCCAAGCCTTGATGCAGGCTATGCTGAGGGCGAGGGCGGGGGTGGGGGCATAAGTGGGTATGTATATTTCATCTGGCTCACCCCAATCCCTTAAAACCGCGTGATTCTTGGGTATCCCCGTATCAGGTGCGTCGCTCTCGCCGACCCTCCAATCCCACCCCTCCGGCACCAGCGTTCGGGCGGCGTCGAGGAAGGCACCAGCAACAACAAACAGTACAGCCTTTTGATGTACGGTCTTAGTTATCCACCCTCGGGTGTAGGCGTACTCCACGGCGTCCATGAGTGTAGTACTCTGATCTGCTTCCGTCGCCGCTTCCAGCTGTGTGATGATGTCACTTGTCATAGCTCTATTTCCCTTAACACCTTAATCAATCGCTCCAAATTACACAGGTCGCCCCGATTTACTTGCAGGTCGAACACCCCGTCCGCTTCGATGCAGAGCCTCTTGATATTGAACCCTCCATCGTGTTCTACCGGCTCTGGTAGAATACCGCCGCACGCCTCCCTCTTCTTCCAGCTTTCCTGGGTGTTCAACACGAAATGACAATCCGGATGTGGACACCATCCGGGGCGTTCATGACTGCGAAAGGTAGAGTCACTTGTCATGGCCTCTATCCCTCTCTATCGAAACAAGTCGCGAAAGAAGAATAGTATGCCGCTCACAAGGAACAGATAGATCAGAATGTCCCCAGTGGGGCCTAAGATAAAGTCCATCGTCTTTCCCTCCCTATCGATCAGCCTGAAAGTATCCGTCTGGGTTGACTATCCGTACCCGAACCCAAGTCCATTTTGCGCCTCGACACTCCTTGATTCGTATCCACCGCCCCCGGCTCGAACTTCTCATTTTTGCGGACACGGACGACGGCGGGCACGGTGCCGATCTTGCACGGGTGGTCAAATTGTTCAGGGCCTTGGGTTCGCATCTTCGGCTCCTTTACGTTACATCCATTTCGGCGAGATATGCGTCAATCTTTGGACTTCGTTCAATACTCTTAGGACCGTCGAAGGCAACCGATTCGACCCAGTCGAGATAATCGAGGTATCTGCAAACCTGACACTCGCCACAGCCGTCACCTTTGCAGTCAAATTTTCTCGTCATGACGGCCTCTTCAGTGAGACGCCACGGCGGCGAGGCCAGCGTCGGTAACGTCGTATCGGTATTGCTGGCGACCATCCCACCAACCAACATCGTTGATTACGATCAGCCCCTTCCTCTCCAACGCCCTCGCTGTGCGTTCCTCTCGGGTCCATCTTGAGAAAAATGGGCGACCATGATCTTCGAGGAACAAAAGTTGGGTGTTACTCAGCTTCATGGTGGCTCCTTCTGCGTGGGCCGCCCCAAAGGCGAAGCCCTATTGCTGTATTCAGGCTTCCGCCCTCCGTAGAGGGACGGTATCTGACCCCAGGGCGACCCAACCTCATTCGCCGTCTCCTGTCCGCTTGGGGCACACGGCTGGGATTGCCTCAGTAGAGGCTAGGCTGGCAACGGTGCGTTTGTATAAGGCGCTATCGCTGTATTCGGCCCCATTGTCGATTTCTACCCATCCACCACTGCCATCGGGCAAGCCGATAGTTCCCTTCCGCATATGGTGTAGGTGGTGTTCTGTCAGCAGCAGCATCAACTGGGCGATCTTGACGTCCTTTTCGGTCACCATTTCATCGTGGATTTCCTCGGTGACATAACCTTCCGGGCAGATGTTCCCTTCGTCGCCGAATGTGTCCATCATTTTCCGTCTCCATCTGTACGCTTGGGGGACGCCTTCGCCTTGCGCTTTCTTTTAAGCGCAGCGACTAGTGCTCTCGGGGCAACGTGTTCCAACGTATCCCGAAGGTCTTGAGCCAGAAGTGCGAGCGACCAGAACCGCTGCTCGTCGTAATCAGCCTGGATGTCTTTGTCGAATTTACCCATTGGATTCTGTCCGCTTGGGGGACCGGGGGTGATCGCGCCCGCAGGCAATTAACGGCCCGACCATGTCGTGAAACGTCAAGCCATTGCAATGCCATACAGGGTTGCCGAATCTTTCTCCTGCAACCAAATGACCATCACAATGCGGATCAGGACACCGGCTGGGAAGGAAAAGTCCGGTTTCTCCATCCTTCTTTGGTTCACGATACATCACTCTCTCCTGTTCGCAAGAGGGACCAAGCCGCATACCGCAGCCGCTTGTTCTCCTTCGCCAGCGTATCACATCTGTCATAAAGTCCTTCATTCTCTTCCAGGAGGTCTGCGTTAATCTTTGCCATCTCTATGAAGCACTCGGACTTGGCCGCTAGTTCCCGCGCCAGCGCGGAGTGGTCGGCCTCGATGGCGGTAAGAGCAACTCGTCTTAAATCACCAGGCGATACGTTGTAGCAACTAAGAACGAGATAAAGCCTATCTATCATCCGCTCCACGCGCTCGTCAATGGTGGAGGATGCTTCTGGCTTTGGTTTGCCGCATTTAAGACAGGTCTGCCCTCCATCGTTATCGCTCACAACAGGAAGCCAATCTTTGCATTGGCATTCATCCATGGTGGTCATCGCTCGGTTCCTCCAAAACCAACAACTTGATCTCCATACGATCTACTCAGAAGGCAACGCCGGGACCCCGATTACGGCCAGCACCACACGGGACGGGCTCGGAGCGTTTCTGGTGTGGTTCCATGTCGCCGAGAAGATTGGTCATACTCTTCTCCATCGCAATCCACCACACCCCCACCACTCATCAAAGGTCATACTGGTTCTCCTTCCTCTGGAATCTGAGGGGTCCGTTTTATATTCCAACTATCGACGGCTTCTCTTTCCCCCTGCGCACGAGGACCAACCGCTCTGCATTCTGTACACGCGACCCAGGTCAAATTACCTTCCGTCGAGATATGCAGAGTTCTAGAACCACAAATGCAGGGTAGCAATTCAACTGCGGGCTCGCTATCTCCCAAGCGCCGTGTCGGCTGCATCGAGGATATTCCAGGTCGATCCAGAAGCTCCCGCGCTTCCTGCTCGGCTTGATAATCACCCCCACATTCATCACCTCGCATCCAGGTCCAAATCAGATCAACCTTGTGTCGCCAGTGAGCCAATTCTGTTCGTAGTAGTTTGTTTTCTTCTTTTAGGTCGTCCGGCATTTCAAATATCTCCAAACAGTATTGGCAACTCCTTCTTTAGTACCTTGAGGAGTGGTAGCATTAGGTCCCGCATCTGCGGATGGGCTGCCTTGGACGTACGCTGTGTCAGGATGTGCATCCACTCGCGGATGTTAGCCATCACGTCCAACTCGGTTTTCAATGACTGTGGAAGTTGCTCACGGGCTTCTTGCGGGGGGGCTCCAAGGGCAATGTCGACGAAGTATCGTTTTTCACAATCAATCATGCCCTTCAGCCAATTATCTTCGCGCTCACTAAAAGATGCCTCAGGGATTTTCCACCGCTGGATAAGGCCAGGGAACCAGCAGGGCTCGATGAATGTAATTTGAGAGCCGTGCTTCCCTTTTGAATAATTACAGTAACGGGTGCTCTCCATCGCAAAAGAACCGCACTCCCAACTTCCGCACATATGACAAGGGCGATGTCTTACCAACTCGTGGGAAACGCCCCGATTGGTGATGAAGCGAATCTTTATAACTCCCCCAAGTTCTATCATGGGGTAATGACCGCGTTCAGTAAGGGAGGTGACCAACTTATCGGCCGAGCCAGGACCGATCTTGTCCTCGGATTTATAACAAAGGCGAGCCGAGCGTTCAATCTCACGCATAATGACATCACCATCGAGGGGTGAAAGAATCTCGAAACTCTGTCGGATTAATTTCATTGATTCGTCTCCCTTACCTGCCGCCGGGACTCCCTGCGGGCTTCCCTATCAGCCTTCCGAGAAGCTATATCACGTTGAAAGGCTTCATGTCCTTGCCGCTCTTCGTGGGTCCAGTATTTGTGCCCACGATGAGATACTTGTTTGCCGTCGCCTTTGAAATTCTTGGAGGAGTTCTTTCCTTTGCTCATTCGTAATCTCCATTGATCTGAGACATCACATCTATCAAATATTCAGTTGCCTGAACCTGCGTCTCCTGACGCAGCACCAACAAATCCATGTGTCTGCGTATTTTTTCCTCGCTGTAAAGATTGGCCTCACTCATTATACATGCGGGTGACGCTCCTCGTCCTATAATGTACCCAAGGACAAAACCAAGAATCAACACACCCATCGACAGCTGAAGGATTCTACTCATGAGTTTTTACCCTCTTCTGTTCGAGCCAAATCCGTCTATACTTCTGAACAGTACTCAGATTAAATCCAGTCTTCACTGCGACCTTCCGCTGCGACAATCCTGCTTCAAGCCTTCGGATTATTTTGCCGATGTCCATTACTGTAAGCCCTGGCGGGCCGGGGCGGCTGCCAGGGCTCTTCCCTTTACTGCTTACCTTCTTGACAGGCTTTTTCTTGGTAGTTTTCTTGATGTCTCTTGGTAGTTTGGCTGGTTTGGCCTTGGCAACGCAATCTGCACACACATCAAATTTGTTCAGCACCCGCCCCTTAGCCCCACATGCCCCACACTGTCTAGTGGCCAACAACTGATTTATGGGGTCATTCATGACTCCTCCTTGAACAGCTCACAACCTTCCCAATGATAGGACCTTTCTGCTTCGGCCATGTCGGTTAGGAACCAGCCACGTTCCGTTTCCAACATATCCACAGACCACGCACCACCCACTACTTCACCAGCTCGACTAGCAATGCCAAGCACGACTTGTTCGTCAGGTCCTTGGCAAAGTTGATCGTAGATGCCCTGCATTTCCTTTTCATCAACACCACCACGCTCCAACGCCTCCATGGGCCAGTATGGATGAAAACACTTCACCGTACCATCCTCGACAAAGACCCTAAACTCACGACAGACCGGCATGTTTTCATATATTGGACACGTGGCAAGCGGTTTCGTTGGTAAAAATTCTCTCACTGCCCATATATTACAGGCCAAGCCAGACAAAGCCACCATCTCGGAGAACTCGACGAGCGCAATGACATGATGTGCGATATCAACTTCCGCCGATTCGATAAAACAAGTTCTATCCCAATCGTGCTTGCCAGATGTTTGACCCGTCCGCAGAAAGCAGGGATACCCAATCTTATCAGCAGCAGCCTTGATCTCATCAAAGAATGGTTGTGCCTTTCCAGTCATAGGCTTACCATCAAAGACATGAAAGGCATCGCAAAATGCTTCAACTGGCATAGGTACAATTATTGTCTTTGGTACTGGCAGTCCGGCAGCCTGTATCTTTGGGAACCAATAGGACAAGCACGTCTTGTCCATTGCATACCTGGTCCACTCCCGTTCCATAGTGGTCTCAAAAGGCTCTTCGGTTAGTACAGCAGGAGGAATGATTTTCTTTTTCATTCTGGAGTCCATTCCTCTCCCATCACTTCACCAATGACGGGGTAATTCCCCCAGCAGCGTTTGTAGTATTCTGGTTCAAGAATTTTGACTCCCGAAGCCACATGCTTCAATGCCGTCTCCAACTCGGTGATGTAATCACCGGCGGCTTGCATCGTGTTTCCCTCATCACCGTCATTGTTCTCCTGCCCCGCGAAACCATGGAGCACGGCGCTGATTGGAAGTTCCTTTCCGTGGTAGTGTTGGGTAGCAATTTTCCTCGTCATGACGCTTCCTTCCTCTTTCTGTCGCGTAACATAAGGACTAATTCCCTTTGGGTAACTTCAATAGCCCCATACTGGACCGCCAGCGCCTTCTTCCCCAAACTCACATCGTAGTGGCCCTTCTGGTAATGCCGTCGGGCCACCCCGATCCGGCCAGCCATCGCATGAAGTTCGTCCTCGGTATCCGCTATCATGTGGCACATGATCATCCGACCAAGCGGCGCACGCATGTTATCCACGTATATTGTCATACGTAGACCAGAACTCCAGCATCGATATCGCTCTTGAATTTGTGGACATCCCACCGGAGTTTCTCGATGATTTCGTCTTTCTGGCGGAGCTTTCTCAGGAGTTCTCTGCGTCGGAAGCTGTATTTTATGTATCCCGCAATCCCAAATAGAATTGAGAGCAGCAACGCACCAGCAAGATAGAATAAGTAATCGATTGCTTTCATTAAGATTAGAATGTCAACCACGGGACTTTCTCCCTTCCTTGATAGCTTGACCCTCTCGCCCGGCAGCGAGTAGCGCTTCAAAAATATCATAGGACTCTTTTCTACTATCGACAAGCGCCTTGACCATGTTAACGGGAAGGCTCATCATCTCCCAGGACTCCTCATCGCTTAGAAGCCTTTTCTCAAAATCATCCCGGAAGCATATATTGTCAAAACCCAAGTGCATGAGATAGCTATTTCTCAGAAATTTGGGATCCGATGTGATTCCCAAGAAAGACTCCTTGCCCCCCTCCCGGAGGATGATCAGTTGATATCTTTCAGACCTGCGCTTCCCATTGCTCATGGTTTTCCTTGGCCCTGTAATTTTCTGTGGCATTTAATCTATCCTTTCCTTATATGTCTTAATGCCAGCAAGTTAATGATTATTAGTAGACAGATGATGACCACCGCTGCGGCTATCACTCCACCAATGAAGTATGTAAGGGCTGTCCAGTCAGCTTCCCACAACTCGGAATACAATTTATTCATCTAAATCCTCTCTTTCCATCCTTTTCAGATGCATCCTTGTGGCTGTGAAAGCAAGAAACAGGAAAAGTGAAACCATCAGAATCACGTTTCCTACTATCCATCCTAAGAACATAATCATGAAAATTGTGAAAATCCTCATCATTTCAATCCATCTATCCCTAAATCCTGAATACTATCATTCAAATAGACAATATCATTCAATGTGGCTTTGGTGGGATCGGTGGCATAGTCCGGCCTACCCTGGGGATGTAAGGATTGATTACATCGAAAGGGTAGAGTCCTATGCCTCCCGGTTTGTGGCTTATGGAGCCGACCGTTTGGCCCTTGGGTGGTGTCCATCCCCCGTCGGTTGACAGCTACTTTGGCGATTGATGGTATCGCCGCCGACCCGCTTCTGTCTTTCGTCCTACGGTGAGGCTGTGTCGGACCCCCTGGTGGCCTCATGACGTTTATCGGGGCCAGTGTCATAATCCGTCCCCCGAATGTCAAAACAAATAACTTGCGCTGAACAAGATTAAACTGTATATTCTGAGCACCGATGTTCATACGTCGGTTCCCAGATATCCAAAACTCGCGCATCCTCTTAACAGGGGGTGCGCCTTTTTACTTATACGCTTATTTACTATTTCAAACAAGCTTCTGCCTCCGGAGCTTGGTTTTGCTTGCCTTTTTACTTGTTCGTTCTTTGGGGGACTTGAGATTGTAAACTATCTTCTTGCCCTTTTCTTTGGCCCACTTGACAAGTTGTTGTTTTTCGAAGCGAACTGAGTGTCTAGCATCACCGGGGATTATAATGGTGGGCATGTCCAGCTTTTTCCTCCATTTCCATATAGTCATGTGCCCCTTACCAAACAGGGTGCAGACATCTTTGATGGTTAGGAGGTCTTCCGGATCATACTTCATTTCAGTTTCCCCTGATGACCAAGGCGAAGGCCCATAGGATTGACCAACCCCATGCTGTGAAAAGAAAGAAAATCAAGACGCGAATTAATGATTTGGGATCGGGCGGTGTTTCCAAGGGGGGAAGAACAACCATATCCAAAGGCTGGGTTGGACCACGCGCCTTTCTTGTTCTTGATCTCTCCATACTTGCTGCATTTGTAGGTCTTGATTCTACCACGGCTTTGATCTTCCTCCAAATAAATACATTGCCCTCTGACACTATCCCATTGTCCAAACATGCACGGCGTCTGTTTGCAGCAGTAACCACATCTAACGCAGGGTGTGGGATTTTCAGTCTGTGATGGGGTCGCTGCCATACATCATAGCTCCGAGCTTGCCCATGATCCTAGTTTGTGTTGGATCACTGGCGGCCATTGCTGCAAGCATCAGCTCTGCCTCTTCTTTTGAGAAGTGAGCAGCGTTGCCTTTCTTGGGTTGTTCCAGTGACTTGATGTCACACTTCTCATTATGGAGTCGGCCCATGATAGCCCACCGATTGACTTCGGGCACCAGACCAGCCCTACGATAATTGCTGAGGTTTGAATCTGATACACCGATTGCCAAAAGAGCAAAGCCGTGACTGCAATCCAACTTGTTGGCCAGCAAATTCAACAATGGCTCGAAGGTGCCCCAAGCAACTGACTTGCGTCTGCTGGTTTTGGGCTTCTGATTGGTATCAGTAGTCATCCTTCATTTTTCCCTCAGCTTTTGCTCATAGTTTTTGCGCTGCATTTGATGGCAAGGCTGTTGATATGCCTGGAGTGTTTCCTGAACCAATTGTCACCCATTTTCTCTCTCACTCTGTCGGCGTCCAGCAACAGGCGGTCCATTGTGTAGAGAGTTACCTTGAACAGATCACCCATGAACTCTCTTTTTGGTCGCCGTCTCTTGATTTCGTTTTTGATTTTCTCCTCTACCTTTTCAGCGTCGGCGATGACGGACTTTGTTTCCCCGAGGAAGTCCGCCAGTTCTCCCAGGCAGGCCCGCCGAATGTCTCTGCGGACCATTTCTTTTAGGGTGACCCTGATGTGCTCCACGAATTTATCCTCGCGGTGAAAGGGGCAGAGTGTATATATACTAAATTAAAGCAAAACATGATACAAGTGATTTTAAACACCAGCCACTGGCAGTGGCTACCACTTTCCATGACAAGGAAAGGTTGCCTGGCTAGTGTGGTTGGTTGATGTAATTGCTTGGACCTTGCCAACACTTCAGAAGGTAGTTATAATACACCCCATGAAAAGGAACCAGCTCATAAGAAGAACCAGGCGTAGCCTGAGTCCCCAAGCCCGTAAAGCTCTTGATGAGTGCAATGCGAAGCGCAAGGGCAATCCGGTTGCCAACTCAAGATTTCGTTCCTTGATTGATTCAGATAGGGTCCCAAACCGGGAGGACGTCCCCGACGCAAAGTTTCGGACACAAGCCCCCATCTTTATTACCCGCCCCAACGACAGAAAGAAGTTCATTGAGCATATCAAGGCTGGTTTACCCGTTGCCCCGTCTTGCCGTGCGGCTGGCATTAGTTATCAAGCCCTCATGGGCTGGCTGAAATTGGGGGAAGCGGGAAAGAACAAAGACTACTACGATTTCTTCATGGAGGTCAGACAGGCTGAGGCCGAGGCTGAAATCACTATTGCTGAAGAGATACGTGCGGCTGGAAAGAAGCAATGGCAGGCCAACGCCTGGTTCATGGAGCGCCGTTGGGCCGACAGGTGGGGACGTCGTGAGGCCATCCGCCAGGAGATTTCTATAAAGAGTGAAACGACAATAACGGTGCGTGATGAACTATCAGCGAGAGTCGTCAATGACCCAAGAAGCAGAGAACTCGCAAGGGCTATCCTTGAGGGAAAGATCCTCGATGGGGAGTTCGAGAGGATCGATTCCGATGGCGAAGGTAACGCTTGAGGACTTGGCGTATGCTTTGCCGGGAGGATTCGCCAAGCTGGCAACGAACAATAAGTGGAAGTATGCTCCCCACCTCAAATTAATTGAGGACAAAATCCTTCAAATACTTGAGGGAAAGCCCATTCGTTTGCTTGTGAGCCTTCCGCCCAGGCACGGCAAATCTCACCTTCTTAGCACCTTTGTTCCGCCCTGGTACTTGGGCCGCTTTCCTGACAACCGAGTTCTGCTCGTTTGTTATCAAGCGGAGTTTGCCAAGAGCTGGGGCCGCAAATCCAGGAACGTTTTTACTGAATATAGCGAACAGGTCTTCGGTGTGAAGGTCTCCGATGAAACGGCGGCGGCCGATCATTGGGAGGTTCTCAAGCATCTTGGAGGGATGGAAACTGCTGGCATGGGGGGAGCTATTACCGGCAAGGGTGCAGACCTGTTCATTATTGATGACCCGATCAAGGGTCGGATGGAAGCCCTCAACGCGAAGGTAATGGAGGAGCAATGGGATTGGTTTGGTTCCGATGTTTATAGTCGTTTGGAACCTCAAGGTTCAATGATCATTATAGCGACGCGTTGGTCGCATGAGGATCTAATCGGACGGCTTGTCAAAGAAATGGAAAGTGGGGGGGAGCAATGGGATATTATCTCCCTGCCCTCCTATGCTGAGAAGGGGGATCTTCTTGGTCGTAAGGAGGGTGAGGTTTTGTGGCCGGAAAGATGGCCCAAACATCTCCTCGAAAAGAAACGCCACATGACAACCGAGCATTGGTGGAATGCCAATCATCAACAGCGTCCCTCCCCGGTTGGTGGTTACATGATTAAAGAGGCGTGGTTCAGGCGCTACCAATCCATTCCTCTGAATCCTGAGCAGACTGTATTGTCATTTGATACTGCTCAGAAGGAAAAGGATATAAATGACTATACTGTTATTGGCACGTGGTATTTATTTAAGGATAGTTATTATCTTATTGATGTTGTTCGGGAAAGGTACAACCATCCCAGCCTTATTATCGCTGCGAACATCGCGTTGCAGAAATGGAAACCCCATGCGGTTTTGATTGAGGATAAGGGAAGTGGTACGTCACTCATTCAACATTTGGACAGGACAACCACCGCCCCGGTGATTCCAATTATTCCAGTTGGTGATAAGGTCATTCGTATGGATGCGGTCACCCCTATTATTTCTGCTGGTAATGTTTTCCTTCCGGAAAAGAATTTGACTGGGTGGTTGCGTGACTACGAGGAGGAATTGATGGCGTTTCCAAATTCGGCCCGCAAGGACCAGGTGGATATGACGTCCCAGTTCTTGCAGTGGACGCTTGAACGTCTGAACAGAATTGAAATGTTTTAAGAAGGAGGCCCCGAATTTCTCCGGGGCCTCTGAGGTTTAACAGGGAGGAGAAAATGGCAAGTTAGCCAAGTTCTTGTCACGAGGAGTACCCGATAATCGTTAATCTTGCAACTCAATAAAGAAGAGTGTATTCTTGCGCTATGTTTGATCAAGCCCGAAAGAGCATGGGGAATGTGCTAAGGCAGATGACCCAAGGAGTGTCTTCCCATCTGGTGAAGTCACGTGGTTGGACCCCAATCCGCACTGGAAGCCGGGAGCTTATGGAGCTTTATTCATCGTCTCCCTGGCTTCGTGCTATTGTGAATAAGATTGGAAAGGCTGTAGCCGAGACGGATTGGCGGTTATATGTGGCCAAGAATTCCAACGGACAAGCTATCTACGATAGTCAGATCCAAAGGGCTTCGTTCAAGACCAGACAGGAAATCATCAAGGAGAAGGTTGACCTCAATCAAGTGGTGGAAATAATTGACCATCCTTTGCTTGATCTTATTCACGACGGGAACGATATACTCTCCGGCAATAATGTTTTCCAAGTCACACAACATCATATGGACTTGGTCGGGGAGGGTTATTGGCTTATTGAAAGAGATGGCATGGGCGTTCCTATATCTTTGTGGCCTCTGCCCCCTGATTGGGTCAAACGACTTCCAACGAAAAAGAATCCATTCTACACTATTAATTTTGTCGACAGCTCCCACGTTGAAATCCCTATCACGGAGATGATAACGTTCAGGGATCCCGATCCGGCCAATCCCTATGGACGGGGCACCGGCATTGCTCGCTCCCTTGGGGACGAACTTGAGATTGATGAATATGCTTCGAAGCACGCAAAAGCTTTCTTTTACAATAGGGCTCGGCCCGACATTATTATTTATGGGGACAACATCAATTCCGATGATGCTAAACGCCTTGAGGAAAAATGGTTGGAGAAGCACCAAGGATTCTGGAACTCCTTCAAACCCCTATTCTTTAGTCGCAAGATAGAGGTCAAGGAGTTGACCCAATCGATGGAAGATCTCCAGATGGTCCCGATGAGAAAATTTGAACGGGATACCTTCATTAACGTATTTGGTATTCCACCAGAAAAACTTGGAGTTGTGTCTGACAGCAAACGTTCCACAATTACTGCGGCGGATTTCTTTTGGGCAAAAGATATTATCAGGCCCCGTGTGGAGCTGATGAGGGAGGGAATACAGCGCGGACTCGTGCCTCAATTCGACACCAGGTTGATTCTGGATTATATCACTCCCGTGATCCAGGATGAAGAGATGGAACAAAAGGTGATGAATATTGCGCCCTTTGCATTCAAGATTGACGACTTTAGGGATCGTGCCAATGTGGAACGGCTTGGTGGAGACGTTGGAAACTCCCTGGTGATTCCACTTAACAGTGAACTGAGACCCGTCAAGGAACAGGATGAGTCCCCTCCCACCCCCGAAGAAGAGTCCTTACAGGAACTACTGCCAAACTTGGAAAGGGATGTTCTTGCTGACCTTGAGGAAAGGCTTCCCTTAATTGGGGAGGAAGTCATTAAGAAGATTGAGAGTCAGAAGGACTAGTTTGCTCCCGTGCCTTAATTGCCGCGATGCACCCATAGATGATGACGGCTTGGATGTCGTACCGTGAGTTCCTGGCTGCCTCCTTGCAGGCCCATTCTAGGATGTCCCTCTGCCTGTCCTTTTCGTACAGCGTCATCATAGCGTCGAGGGAGCACGTTACGTTTGGTCGGCGCTCTTCTTCGCCCTGGGTCACATTGTCCCCACGGTATTCGCCTTCCGGAGTAAACCACTTTGGCCATGGAAGAAAGCCCCCAGGGTCAGGGATAAGTTTCCAGCCACAAGCCAACAAGACCTCATCACTAAGCCTTCGGTTCCCCTCTGTTGCCGATTTCAGTTTTGTGGCGATATCAGTCATGGTATCAACTCCATGATTGCGGCAGCAATGTCTTTTGCCGCGTTGTTCCAAGATGCAGAGAAGACCCTGTTTTGTTTGTTGACTGCCACCTTCGCTGCATCTTCCACCCCAGCAATATAATATGCTTTAGCGCTCGTTGTTCGAAATATTGGCGTTCCGTCGTCCTTGCGGAGGATGTCCTTGCTAGGGGTATTGAATGGCAAGTTTCGCCGTTTCATACTGTCATAAATTGGGTCATTCATGGCTTTCCTCCCATGCCTTGAGGGCCGCACAACGACGGGCGAGGGGTTCTGTGTGGCCGGTTCCTAGAGTGGCGGTCTTGGTAGCTTCGTCCCAATGGGTAGCGTCGCACTTGATTTTCCCCTTCATCTCGAAGATAGCGACACGAACGATATTCTCCCACGGCAGCTTGGCGTCGAGGGATGTGGTGACCTCTCCAATAGTGAGGATGCTCTCTCGGTCAGCCGCAGCAACAGCTTCGATGGCTCGTTGGTCTGATACCTCACCTAACCCGGCGTAACCAATTGCCTTGCCTACGAGGGCATCCAACTCCCGGCTCCCCTCTGGCACCTTCTCCAGCTTTGCGATGATGTCACTTGTCATGGGGCTTGTCCTTCATATGTTCCATCACAGTTCCGTTCGTTGTCGCCCGCCAGTCGGGCCACTCTCGACCCTCGTTCGTGACTTGCTTGGCTACCAAGGCAGACACAACATCCTCGGGGGTATGCCCCACCCTCCGGGCACCGTCGAGGGCTAATAGGATTACATCTATCCATTCGACGAGATCGGTGGGCGCGGCCTCTATCTCCGCCAGTTCCTTCCTGATATGGTTGGTTATCTCAGTTGTTCTACGGCCCGGCCCAAACTTGGCTTCGGCAAAGGCCCCATGCCTTTGTAAGAACGCCACTAGGTCGAAACTGGCTACCTCCCACGGCTGTGTGTTCTCCTTCGCCGCTTCCAGCTTTGTATCGTTGTTAGTCATTGCCTTGCTCCCATGCCCTGAGTGCTGCGGCGCAGAGGGCGAGGGCGGGGGTGGTGGCTTGTCCGTCAAAGATTATTGCATACCCCCCATGTTCCTTACTTCGTTTGTAGACGGCCGCGCCATCGTCAGAAATGATTTGCCATTCCCACCCCTCCGGCACCAGCGTCATGGCAGCGTCGAGAAACGCGCCGACACCAACAAATAGCCGGGCATCTTCTCGAGCCTTGGCGCTTATCCATCCTTGCTTTCGGGCATAGTCTATCGCTTCAAGGATTACGTTGCCTTGTTCCGCCTCCGTCGCCGCCTCCAGCTTTGTGATGATGTCACTTGTCATGGGGCTTGTCCTTCGTGTTCGCCCGCCACCGTTCGACTAGTTCCGGGTCTTCATTTTCCATGCCGGAGATCATCCGAAGCATCCGCCTGTTCTCCTGCGCCAGCGCATCATTGGATTTCTCAACATCTCGAAGCTCCGCATTTGCAACAATGGCTTTTTTCCGCGCAGTCTCGAGTCTCTGCGCCAGCGCGGAGTCGTCGGTCTCGATGGTGGCAAGAGCTAGAAACATTGCGTCTTCTTTGCCTAGTCTAAAACTTGGAAACAGCACATTCCATTTGCGGATTAAAGCGTCTGCTATACGATTTCTTCGCTCCACGCGCTCTTCCACTGCCGCCTTGGCTCGGAAGAACTTGTCCGCCGCCTCGTCTCCCGGGGTCTCGGCAGCGAATATTTCCTCGTCGAGATCGGTGGCGTTGTCGGGGTCGCGCTTATCCATGGTGGTCATGGCTTCGGCTCCCTTATATTCCACCAGAGCCACGCCCAGAAAACGGCTACTGCACCTATGATGAACACAATGAGAATTACAGAATTAGTTTCCATTGCTCGGTTCCTCCTTCATGATCTTGTTGATTACAGTGGTTGCGTTCATGAGCATCCCATAACATCGTCCCCAATCGTCTGCGCCTTCACCACTGACATCCACCAGCGTTTTCGTCGCCCTCATGCTATCCACCCTTCCCTTCCGCCTCCATAGGAGGTTTCTTTTGACATCCGGGGCAAACCCAGCCTTCCTTGGTCTTCTTCCATCCCCGCTCTATGGCGTCAGCCTCTATGTTTGCCAAGGCGCGATGGACACGCGCCAAGGGGTTAGAACTGAGAGCACCCGGATTGTCGCCGTTGTTCGTAGCGCAGAAAG